>Ga0209039_10000030_pt1 | contig 111737 bp, 94 predicted proteins | sample BogFormECP12_OM1_FD_188238 | JGI IMG/M metagenome (GOLD analysis project Ga0209039, IMG submission 188238) | Bog forest soil microbial communities from Calvert Island, British Columbia, Canada - ECP12_OM1 (SPAdes) (version 2) | ecosystem: Environmental > Aquatic > Freshwater > Wetlands > Bog ... | reverse complement strand
AGCTGGTTTTGCCGCTGGCTTCGCAGCAGGTTTCGCTGCCGGAGCTGGTTTTGCCGCTGGCTTCGCAGCAGGTTTCGCTGCCGGAGCTGGTTTTGCCGCCGGCTTTTGTGCAGGTTTCACAGCTGCTGGTGCAGGCTTTGCAGCAGGTTTCACAGCTGCTGGTGCAGGTTTTGCAACAGGTTTCGCCGCGGGTACTGGCGTAGGTGCCGGTTTCGCCGCTGCTGCTGTACCTCCTTTCTGCTTCGAAGCTAGCTTTTTATCCTCTTTCGCCTTCTTCTCTGCTGCCTTTTTGTCTTCTTTCGCCTTCTTCTCAGCTGCTTTTTTTTCTTCTTTCAGTTTTTTCTCAGCTGCTTTTTTATCTGAAGACATTTCTTTCACTTTTCGAATTTTGCATTTTAGTTAAAGTTAGTTATATTTTTAATATTTATTCCAAGAAGGCAAAAGTTGTGGTAACCTATTTCCTTTTCTTGCCTATTTCAACTTGATGTTTCTCTCAAAACAACTGCAATGTTATCGATAATGTTTGCACGGGACGCAAGATCGTGGCTCAACGCTCATCTTGTCGCGATCGATTGCCGGATTCGGTACCACGCTAGAAAAGCGCTACGTTGCCAATCGACACTTGTAGACATGTTGACTTTTCTCTTGCAATGACAATTTTTATATTAAAAAAGATCAACTTTGATGTCAATTCGTGGCGAAATGAATCCATCGCACGAACCGTTGAACCGTTTAAGTAATAATAATGCATGATCAGGTGAACATCACTTGTCTGACGAAGAAGAAACTCCAGCAGAAGAAGAAGCAGCGCCCGAAGAAGAAGAGGCCCCAAAGGAAATTGAAGCTCTCGTGTATAAATCGGCGGATTTCAAGACCGAGAAACACGTGCCCGTGATCGAAGCCCCGGCAAGCGCGAAGAAAAACACGGTCATCACGATCAAGGTATCCGTTGGGAAGCAGGTCCCGCACCCGAACACGAGCGTGCATCACATACGATGGATCCGGGTATACTTTGTGCCGGATGGCAAGGCACCCATCGAGATCGGATGTGCTGAATTCACGTCCCATGGTGAATCAGCCGATGGCCCTGACAAGGGCGGCGTCTATACCGAGCCACAAGCCATCGTCGCTCTCAAGACCGACAAGCCTGGCAAGATCGTAGCCACGAGCTACTGCAACATCCACGGCTTGTGGAAGTCCGAGGTAGGATTGAAAGTCGCGTGAAATTGCCGGGATTTTTTTCGGCTCACTCGACATTTTTTTTTCACTTATTTATTCTTGGAACCACGTGTCCAGGGTTCGATTACTCGCGCGATTTTTCGTGTTCAGCACGGCATTGACATCGAACGGGAACAAGTTCGCGAATGCCCGTTCCAGGAGTTCCTTGTATTTCGTGCCATCCGGCCGCGCGTGGCCATCCACGAACAAGTCCCATGCCATGACCCGTTCATTTGCCCTGCTGCTCGCGGCATTCGTGATGATGTACTGGACTTGCTGTCCCGCGCACACCGTCGCGCCGTGTTGCCCGAGTTGTTTTGCCGCAACGGCCTGGTACGTGTCGACCTTGTACGTGGCGGGGTCCTTTGATACGCTCGTCGTTACCACGAGCTGCGCCGGGTCGACGTCACCGCGCTCGACCGCGTCGATGTACCGGGCGAGCACCGCGCGTGCACGTGGCATCCGTGCCATGAACTCGTCCTTGCTCGTTGCCGGCGCCAGTGCCGTGATGACGTCCTTCTGCATGGCTTTCACGATGCGTGGCGAATCGCGGCGTCGCATCTCGATGCCCCGCACCTTCACCTTCCCGCTCGTGAACACGCCCCAGTAATGGTTCAACGTTCCTACCTCGCGGTTGAGGACGGAGGGAAGGAAGATGATGAACCGGAAGACGCCATCCGATTCGATGGGTAATCCGGTGGCCTTCTCGATCTCGGCGCACAGCTCCCGCGCGACCGCGTCCAGGTCCTCGGCCGGTTCTTGTCGGTTGTCCTTGACCCACAAGGAATCGACGATGCCATGGATCACGTCGAGACCGTGCTCACGGGCGACCCGCGCTGCTTGGAGCAGCATCTCGCGCGAGTACGCGCAGACTGCCTGGTGCGCCTCGACCCTGCCGAACCGCGCGTTCCTGAAGCCCAGGTACCCGAACGACACGACCAGGATCCATTTCAGCGCCGCTTGCATGTGCTCGATCTTCAGCCCTCGTTCATCGCCGAGCTTGCGTGCCATGTGCTTGTAGGCGATGCGCTTGTGCAGCGGCAGCGCTATCGAATCGGGAATGAGCCCGCGATGCTTCGTGCACACGTGGTAGCCGAGCCCTGGGATCACGTTCTCGGACGGGTCGCAGCACGAGCAATTCACGGTTTCGGGGCTCACGTTGAATTTTTCCATGATCATGGGATACATGCTCGTGAAATCCAGGGAAATGACGTGGTCAAAAACGCCGGTTCGCGGCTCGAAGATGTGGCCGCCGCGATCGGCGAGCAGCAACGTGTTGACGGTCTTGAACGTCTCGGCGCCGTGTCGCTTCTCGCGCGGGATGAGAATACCGCGATCGTGCGCGATCTGGAACTGGATGGACTGGAGCGCGCCACCGATCGTGATGCGATTCAGCCGCTGGACCGGCACGGAGCTCACGCGGGCCACCTCGATGAGCCCAGGGATGTTGCCGTCCTGGAAGTGCAGCGACCCATACAGCGAGGCATCGACGTGCAGCCGTCCCGACAGGTAGTACGACGTCTGGCCGCGATGCAAGACGTGCCCGTACGAGAAAAACGAGCCATCGCCGTCGTTGCTCGCCCGGAAGCATTCGGATGCCAGGTGTCGCCGCGTGCGGGACAACACGACGGAACGCGTGAGCCCGAGCGCCGATGCCCGCGAGCACAAGTAGGGAAAAACGTGCTCGTCGCCACCACGCGTCAAGATGATGTCGGGATCGGCAGCACGCACCTCATTGACCAGCGCCGCCACAAGGCTTGCCTCGTCCACGCCGGGCCCTCGCTCGAGCTTGAATGGCTCGAGCCACGGCTCCGTCGGCTTGGCATGCTTGTATGGCTCATCGTACGGGAGCAGCGCCACCTTTTGGATTGGGTTGTCCATGCGCCCGCTCGTGACCGTGCTCTCGGCTCGTGGCATGACCTCCAGCCACGCGGTCTTCAATTGCGGCAGGCAATACACGAGCTGCGTCTTGTCGTCGCGGAGCGTGAACCCGTCGAGCACCAGCGACGAGCCGCGTTCCGACACGTCGAAGGTGGCCCGCGCGAACGGGAACAACTTGGTCTCGTAGAGGAACTTCTGGAACACGGGGATGTCGACGTTGAACAAGTCGAAGTCGCTCGGCGCCGAGAGCAAGGCGACCAGCTTCTTGAATGACGGGGGATCCCGGACGCATACTTGCACGACGGGCGTGTCATCGGGATCGTCGACGTGCACGCGGCGCTGGACGACGCGGGCGCTGGCCACGATATCGAGCGATGATTCGAGCCCGCGCGCGATGTCGAACGGGGCAGTGCTCGAGCCCCCTTGTCTCGGCAGCACGTACAGCGTGGGCTGGTACGGCGCGATGATTTGATGCACCGAGCCGTCGCCGGATTTCACCCAGACCGTGACGCCGTCCTTGCACGTGCCCACGTCGAGGATCCATCCATCGATGCTTGTCACGCAATTTAATTTTGCGTGCCCCCTTTTATATCGAGAGTGCCGACGAAATTTCTAAACAAGTGCTACTAATTCGCCAGCGTGCGATGCCAGACCCAGGATGTCAAATCGCATGTCAAATCGCATTTATTATCTTCGAAATTCTGCTGGAATAGATCTTCTTTCTATGCCCGATTTCGATGATCAAGATCACGAGATTTTGATCTTGAATGTCGAATATTATTCGATAATCCCCAACCCTTAATCTATAATATGGCCTGCCAACAAGTTTTTTTACCTGCGAACCACGGGGGTTGTCCTTTAACTCGTCGATTTTCTTGAATATCGATTTTGCAATGATTCGAGGAAGCTTATTCAATTGCTTGAAGGCCGTTTCGGTCCATGTGATGGTGAACATTTAAAAATTCATCTGCCGCTTGACTTCTTCGTGGGAAATGATGCGCCCTTGCTTGACATCATCCAAGGCAGCTTCGATATCTTTTATAGCCTCTTCACTCAGTTCTTGAGAATCCTCTATCAATTGTTCGATCACATTATTATACGAATCACGGCTTGATATCTTCAATTTTTCAAGCATATCTTTGATTTTCTTGGAAACCTGAATCGTGGTCATGTCACTCATGATGTACTATAAGCTGTTATAATGATTTATCTTTTTCCATGATCATCATTTCTGTCAAGTTGCTTCACGCGTGCTTCTAAATCACGCACTGGCCGCGATAGAGCTACGAGAACAGACATGAACACGTTTTCGGATATCATCCGTTCTTGCACGTGCCCACGTCGAGGATTCACCTATCGATGCTCGTCATGTGCTGGTCACACCGCCCGTGTACTCGTGTCGCATGCAAATCCCTACCAGGTTCCCCTATTTATATCGAGTGTACCGACGAAATTTTTGCACAGGAATTCCAATGAGTTATGTTTTTGCCTATCACTTTGCAGATTTTTATACTATCCAAATTCAAATGGGATTTCCGGTAGACAATTGATGTCCTCGAATTTCTTGAATTGTTCGTCAAACGTGTATATTGATTCTATTCCTTTTTCCTTCATTATTCTATAGGCAGCAATATCATTGGAATCTGCGGAATATTCCGATATTTTGCTCACGGCATTCATGTACTCATTTTTTGAAGTTTCTATGATTTCAAGTCTGGGGTTTGAGAATAATCCCCAAATTAATTGTTGCAAATCGTTCCAAGAAAGTGCTACTTTCAAAATATTAACGATTTCAACAATTTGAATCAAAGAAGTGCAATATATTTCATTTTCATTCTCATTATTCAAGGATTCTATGATTTTTTTTGATTCAGCTTTTTTCCACATCAATCTTTCTGCTAAATCTTTTCGTCGAGGCTTCCAATAAGCATAAATGAAAATATTTGCGTCAAGGTATATCATTTCTTTTCATCCTGCAATTTCTTCATTAATATTTTTTTCTCCATGCTTTTCCAATCATCAGCATCTTCATCAAGGTCAATCCCGAAGTCCAAGGTGTCAAAAAATTGTGTCAAATCAATTCTTCTTTTTGGAACGATTCTCAGCACATCATTTTCTCTAATGACAAGAACTTCTTGATTATCTTTTAACTCTGCATCACGCCACTCAAGCGGAAGGACAATGCGTCCCTGCGCATCAACCTTTTTCAATTCAATATTCGTTCCCAAGGATGCCACCTAATGCAAACTATACCCATTTACATGATCTAATACCACAAATTTATAATTCTGGGATTTTTAACACTTGTGGCATTGCCTTGTTATCTGGAATCCAAGAGCGAACTTATTTTCATTCATTCACGGCTTTCTCGAGTTGCTTCACGTGCTCTTCCAACTCGTGCACGTGCCGCGTCAATGCAACGAGCACGGACATGAACACGTTTTCGGACATCATTGGCCGCGCCGCGAGGCTCGACGCGTCGGCGTGTTGGCGTGCCATGGTGGCGATGTCGTCGAAGCAGGCTTGATCATCGGGCGAGAGGCCGCGGCGGAACTCGTTCCAGCTCGCGACTTCCCGGTTCAGTGCCTGGCGGTATGACAAGACGGTCCGCCCCGTGGTCATGGCCTCCTCGTTTCTGCCGTGAAATCGTCAAGCGTGCGAAACGTGGACAAGTCGCCTTTCCGCGCTCGTGCTTTTCGAGCGGCTTTCGCTGGCGCGGCATGGTCCCAGCATTGCAGCGTTCGTTCCGGGTAGCCCGGGTGTCGCACGAGCACCCAATCGGTCACGCGACTCCCGGATCGCGTTTCCCTCGGCTCGGACACGGCAATGATGCACCCGGCAAAGTGATACAGCAAGTGGCCGCCGCGGGGCTTGTACATTGATCCGTCGGCAATGGGCACGGTCGTCATTATGTGCACGGGCGCTGCCTGCTGGCATTTCTTCAGCCCGCCGATCATCTCCCGCAGCCCCTCGAAGTGCGAGGGATCAGCCGGGTTCATGAACGACGTGAGCCCTGACACGAGCACGACGCATCCAGGAACGATCCTTGCGGGGAGCAGCTTTGCGATGATCTCGATCGACTGATCCCAGTTGAAACCCCGCGATATCTCGATCTTGTCCAGCACGAGGGTCGGGGTGAGGGACCTTTCCATCGCGATTTGCGACACCGCGTACGGGTCGAAAAAGTTGTTGAGCTCGACGTACAACACGCGGCGGGCGTTCACGCCGCCGTCGACGGGCGGGAGCTGCGCCATGACCGCGGCGCGCATCAAGACTCGCGACAAGGAATGCTGCGGCCCGGCGAGCACGTGCAAGATGCCTTGCGACAAGCCACCGCCTTTCGCTGCATTCTGCAAGTTTTGCAGGTTCTTCGGGACGTTCGTGTAACTTGGTGATAATAACGCATCCAGGGGTTGCGTTCCCGTTACCAAGACGTCATTGCTTGATGATCGTGCTAATGTCTCGCTGTCAACCAGCTTGACATCACCTAAAATGTATTCCATGATTGATCAGTGATCTGTCGATGATGATTGCCACGACGTCGTGCTTATCTCGCGAGTGCTTATAAGGTCGTGCCGTGCACGGAATTTCTGAAATTTCAAGCCCGTGATCGTGGAAATTAGTTTTTTGTCGATTCTTCAAGTGATCATCGAAATCGCGACTTTATTTCCCACGACTATATTTAAATCACGAGAATTGACGTGGTTCCGACGAAAGTCTCGCGGTTGCAAGCGTCGCGAGAAGATTGCCATTAAAATCAATAGCGGCCAGCAATCGAGATTGCTTAATCGCCATTCTTTTTTCCTATATTGGCATCGCTTGCAGCTAACATTAGCCGTGCATGAATGAAGATTACGAGGGACACGAGCAAACTACCAATTCCAAGGATTAACACGCTGTTGAACGTGGTCTGGACGCCAATTGACATGATGGTGCCGCCCATGACGGCGCCCATTGCAACGCCCGCGGTTTGCGCGAGCGCCGCGATCGAGAATCCACGCCCTCGTTGCTCCACGGGGGTGATTCGCGCAACGATATAATTTGCACCGAGAAAATAGGGGTATACAGGAATAGCCCATGCGATGAAGGCAAGGATTGGATTGGGAAAAATGATGAAGAGCAAGAAAACCAGGATATATCCAAAGGACGCATACAATAGCACGAAATGGGGGTGATTATGGTCCAGTAAATAACCGATGATCTTGTAGATGATCGCGCCAAGCCCGCACGCGAACGCGTTGCTCGTGCCGATCAGCGCTGGATTTCCACCGATGCTTACCATGTACGGGGAAAAAAACGGGAAGAACAAGCCAGTTGCGATGCTCACTGCGACGAGAAATGCAATGATATCCTTGAAAGATATGCCATACCGGGGCGAAATCACGGCTTTATACGATTGATCTATATGCACACGCGATTCAATGGCCTCAACGATCTTGAATGGTCGCGTCACGACGAGCAACATCACGCTGCATAGCGATGACAACGCAGCAATTATGAATAAAATGTTTATGCCGAAAAAAACGAACAAGAATCCACCGATGAGACCCCCGCTCGCTGCAGAAAGCGATTCGACCACGCCGACGGATGAGAGCGCCGCCCCTTGTCGTTCCACGATGCTTATCGCGGACACGAATTTTCTCACAGCGGGAATGTATGCGGCCGCGAACAGGTTGCACGTGATGGACACGAGAAGGAACATGAGAGCATCAGGCGTTCCCTGGGACATGATGTAATAAAAAATGTATTGTATGGTTAACGCGCCATAACCAACGAGCGCGAGCGAGTGGTATCGATGCCATGATGCACTTTTATCAAGAAGTCGACCGAAATATACCATGGTCGTGAGCTGTGCTATGTAGGGAATGGCATAGTTCATACCGACGATGAAAAACGACGCGTGCACGTACTGGAGCAAGCTCAATGGTAAATATGCAAGTAGCGACGAACGTGCAAATAAGATGAGAAAATACCCCATGTAGAAGAGCAGTAACCGGGGTTGCATAATCATTCTAATGGTCCATCATAGAAGAAGTCAACGTTTTTTCTCTCGTAATCCAGGTACGTGGCAACTTCTACTTCCCGCCGTTCAGCATCCCAGCCGAGCATCTCGCCAGTCAAAGTCGCGGCTATTCGCGCTGCAGCGGGTTGCAACGAGGGATGCACCGTCCATTGGAACTCGAATCGTCTCGCCAGGATGTCGATGAGATGTACGGGCGCATCGTGCAAAACCGTGTACTTGATTTCGGCGAGCATCCACGGCGCATACTTGGTCGTCTCGCTTGGTACCAAACGATCGAGTAGAGAAGGATCCTCTTTGGCGTATTCGAGTACCGTGATCCCACCCTTGCCGTATTCCCGGAGCAAGTGATTGAGCTGCTCTTCGTCGACTGATCCATTATCCTTAAATTCCTTCACGAGAGGATTCATGTCCCATGCGTCACGTTTCATGCCAATCAAATAATCTCGCCGGGCAATGTTTTTTTGGCCATCGAAGGTTTTACCGGCTATCTTTCCCCTGGCAAGGGGAAGCACCTCTTTCAACATCAAGTCTTCTGCCATGACGCGAAACGTGGTTAGTTTGCCTCCACAAATGGCGATCAAGTCGTCCGCGGCGTGGATGATCTCGTGGCCTCGGGAAACGGCGCTCTCGGACGCCGGACCTTCTTTCACCTTTCCCTTCCCGACAGCGAGCGGGCGGACGCCAGCATACGCACCGAGCATTCGATCAAATGATACATTCGCCGCAGGAAACTTCAATCGCACTGTGGAAAGGAGATATTCGGCATCTTCCTTCGTGCATATGGGATTATCAAGATCTTCCTTGAAATCCGTGTCAGTCGTGCCGATAACCACGTAATTATCCCTGCGAAGCACGAAAAAGAAGCGGCCATCTATATGGGATGTTATTCCAAAACCATAATTGACCGGGATGTCCTCGTGCTTGAATACCAGGTGGACGCCCTTGGTCGGTCGAATGATCTTAGACGGATAACCCGCGGGTTTATCTTGCAGCAGTTCATCCATCCAGATACCGGTCGCGGAGACCACGATGCGCGCCTTGACAAGAAACGGGTCAACATGCAATTCTAGATCCTCGATCCACGCGCCAGAGCATTTACCATGTTCATCGTGCTCGACTCGCGTTACTTTTGCATAATTGACTGCCACGCACTTTCCAGTAAATATTGCTTCCTTCAGCGATTCTATCGTGAGCCTGGCGTCGTCGACATTCGCGTCGTAAATGACGCCAGATCCTCGTAATTTGCTTGTATCCAATGCTGGTTCTATGGCCTTGATTTCATCCGGGTTCTTGAACACCTTTCCTTTTTTCCAATTCTTGCCCTTGTCAAGATAGTCGTAAAGGAAGACCCCAAGGCGAACAAAGCCCATGGTCCACTTGTCGCCTTGAAACGAGGGCGTGAGGATCGGCAGTGGGCGAACGAGGTTTGGCAATGCCCCTCGCAACCAATTGCGCTCGCCTTCACTTTCTTTCACGAGCCCGAATTCAAGGGACTTTAGATAACGGAAGCCACCGTGTGCCATCTTGGACGAACGGCTCGACGTTCCCGATGCAAAATCATTTTTATCCACGACGGCCACATTGAATCCCCGTAATGTCGCGTCACGGGCGATGCCCGCCCCGGTCACTCCGCCACCGATAATCAACATGTCGAATTCTTCCGACTTGAGCTTTTCAAGTCGTTCTTCCCGGTTCTTGCTGGAAAAATCAAGCATTTCTATGTTCACGGACATAAAGCTCGCCAGATAGATTGCACGATTGTCATTAAACTTTAACTGAATAATATAATTTGCCTTATCTACGTAATAAGTCCCAAAATTATTTCGTGCACCGAGAATGCTGCGAGATTCGGTATCGTGATGTGCAATGGACTTCTTTCTAAGTTAAATTGGTCGTAACCTAGAGTTTTTTTAGATGATACCATGAGTGATAACGGCCGCGTCTTCGATTTCACGCCATTTCAAGATCATGTTTTTCCAAAATGGCTGGCGAGATTCAAGGCGGGGCAAGGCATTGGCGATTTCAGCTTTAACCCCCGTGCCAAGAAAGTAGATTCCTACGGCACGACGGATATGCTCATTTGCGAATATACATTGAACGAGCTTTCGGACTTGCTCGATGAGGACAAGGATGCGTGGGCAGCCACCATCAATCAATTCCAGGATACAAAGACGGGCAAGTTCACGAAAACCCGCACCTTGCATTTCTGGGAACACACGACCGCATATTGCACCTGTGCTTTACGCCTAATCGACCGGAAACCAGCGCACCCCATGCGATGGAAGGACGATATCATCAAGGACGAGAAGTCAATGCTTGCTTGGACGAGACAATGGCGCCGTGCGCCTTGGTCAATCATCTGGTCAGGGTCGCACGTGTGGAGCGGCATCCCGGCTACGCTGGCGATGACCGGCGAGGGAAATGATGCATTTTTCACCTGGTATTTCGACTGGTTCGATGCGCATGTCGATCCATCGAGCGGCTTCTGGCGGCGTGGATCGCTGCACAAGTTACGACTGTTTCTCAGGCCAAATGCCAACGATTTATTCGGCGCGTTTCACATGTACTACGTATATGAATACATGGGCAAGCAATGGAAGTGCCCCGAGAACGTGGTAGATTGGACGCTGAAATTGCAGCTTGATAATGGCTTGTGGGGAAACACGCCCGAGCCATATTGCCGGGACCTCGATGGCATTTATGCATTGACGAGATCATCACGAAATGCGGGGGGTTATCGCCACGAAGATGTGTATGAAGCGGTCAAGCGGTTCTTGACGACGGCAGAGCACGCGCTCAACGACGAGGCGTTCGTGACCCGGTATTACAAGAATTCGCACCATCTCCCCGGTGCGTTGACCGCGGTAGCCGAATGCCAGAAGTTTTTTCCCGATCTCGTGAAAACCCCGAAACCTTGGATCCAGACGCTTGACAAAGCGTGTTACATATGATCGATGATGAAAGATCCTCGAGCAATGCTCGAAAGCACGAGCAAAACGCCATGACAACAAAGGAGAATGCGATTATATTCCTCTCGATCTTTTTCTCGTTCATTGCATTCATGGTTATCGATTTACGACTTGCAAAACTCGTCTTGGATGCCATGCACGTGTCGATTAGTCCTGTTACCAATTTGGTCGTGCTCGTTTTCATCATAATTGAAACGTACATGGTATATCGAACCGTTAAATGGGCATTGATCGCGAAGAAAAGAGAATCAGAATCGTTCAAGACATCAGAAACAGAAGAATAAAAAGAAGGGATCCAGAAAATAAACAAAATTTTCTATCTCATTTACTCAAGGATAGTTGTTGTTTTCATTGTCCAGTAATAAACAACGCTCATCGTGCCGGTAACAGCATTGCTTGGTTGAATGCCACGCACGGCATCCCTCGCATCTGGAGCGATCTGCTGGTTCCCAATACAATCGTTTTCTCCTCTCGCATTCGACTCTGGTGAAATATCTGCAAGTCATGGCGCAAGTCTTGCAATTGAATGATGCCAGCATGTCATGAAAAATTTTTAATTGTTGCTCGTTATCAGGGAGGGGGAAAGCCATTCTAGATCGTGTAATCAATCGATGTCACCCGCTATGTAGAGTTGGCAATTATCACTATGTAGACATAACAACCAATCACATATAAACTTTTTTTTGTAAGATAAACGTTTTATTTCCATCGCTTATTCCTCCACTTGATGCCAACTAGGGATGAATTAATCGGAAAAATCGAGACCTTGAAGCAATCGAATATCAAGGAAGTGATCGACCAGCGTCTTCAAGATTTCAAATCATTCCGATTCCGATCCAGCCACGAGAACTTCATGGAACTCTGTTTTTGTATTTTAACTGCTAACTGTGGTGCAGAGGCCTCCCTCAAAATTCACGAAGCCATCGGCGAAAAATTTCTCACGGCAGCCTGCCAGGAAGAATTCACAGAATTGTTGAGATGCAATGGCGGCCGCTTTTACAACATGAAGGGCAAGTACCTCGCGAGTTGCTGCGCGTACCGGGATACATTGAAAGAGATCATGGACTCCTTCGGCGAGGACGAGCAAGGCTTGCGGCAATGGTTCGTGGACAATATTCTTGGGCTTGGATACAAGGAAGCGAGCCATTTCCTGCGGAATGTTGGCTATAACAACTTGGCCATCATTGATTTTCACATCGTCGATATCCTTGCCGAGCATGGCTTTATTGAGGCACCAAAAACGATGAGCAAGAAAAATTACCTGGCGATAGAAAGCATACTTCGCGACATTGGGACGGGGCTTGGATTAAATTTGGGTACTCTTGATTTATACTTGTGGTATGCGGAAACTGGCAAGATTTTCAAGTAGAACAACTTCACGCGACACACAAGGTGAAAATTTCATGACAATCATTGATGGTGCAGCTGAATATGCAAAGGAAATGCATGATGCTTCGGGTAAACTGCGAAAAAACACGGATGAGCCGTATTTCATCCATCCCGAGCGCGTTGCAACCCGCTTGATGAAATTATTAAGTCCCGGCGTGAAATCCGGACAATTGTCAAGCGAGGACTTTAACGACATCATCTCCGCAGCATACTTGCACGATGTTGTCGAGGATTGTGACGTTTCCCTTCAAGAGATCAACGAACGTTTCGGGGAAACGATTGCTGGATATGTCGCTGAGCTCACGAGCGATAAAGACTACATCGCCGACCAGATGGTTAAAAAACAAATCAAGAAATACGAGGCAAAGGCGTTATATCTCACCGAAAAGTTCAACCAAATGTCGCCGCAGGCGAGGTTGGTTAAACTCGCTGACCGAGAAGATAACGTGGAGGATTTAGCACAAGTTATTTCTCATAATAACGACTGGGTTCATGAATATTCGCTCGAAACGGCATACATCCTCGACAACATCGAAGTCGAGCTACAACCTGTTGAAGCAAGGCTCGTCGAGTCCATCAAGGAAAAGATAAAGCCTTACCTCGATTGATTATTTCGTTTCAACCTTGTAAGACTGGCCGATCGCCCCGCCCGGATGCCGTGCCTTGAAGGTTTCATCGTCCAAACCCAGGCATTCCGCTGCCGTGATGGCGAGGATGTCGGCAACCACGAGCATTAGCGTCGTGGATGTTGATGGCACCTTGCTCACCACGCATGATTCTTGCACGTTGCCGTAACAGACAACCAAATCCGCGGGAATCACAGGATCTTGGTTGCTGGAAATCACGATGACCTCGTTGGTCTTTTCGTTCAAGGCTTGGACTGTTTCGATCATGGACACCACCTCGGCCGTGCTTCCCGAGTGAGAAAACGCGATGACGAGGTCCCCTGTCGTGATTCGCCCGACATCTCCATGACCTGCCTCGGCAGGGCTCACGAAGAAAGATGGCAAGCCGACGCTCGACAGGGTGGCGCTCATCTTCGTGGCGATGATGCCGGCTTTACCCATGCCAGTCGTGATGATGCGTCCACCGCTAGCTTTCATGGTTGCAATCTTTTCGATGGCTTGGAGCATGACCGGGGTGATCTTGAGCTTTTGCAAGGCATTTTGCTGTATTTTGAGAATCTCGGATGCACGCTTTGATATGTCCATGAAATTCACCTTGTCATTGCACGAAAGCTCGGCGAGCGAAAAAAACCCTCGCCTTACTAGAGCTTTGCCATTTCTCGATGACGATATTTCAAGCTATCACGAGGTATGTTTGAGGCAAGATTTCTTGGGAGCAAGAAAAGAATATTTTTGAATCTTGAATCCTTGGACGGCAAGTCTACGATCTCGTGATAATCCTTGGACACTCGCTTGAATCTAGAAAGGTTTCCCCGTTCCGTTTCATTTTGGTTCGTGGTGGTCGGGGGCTGCCTCGTCATAGGCATATACATTGCATTCACGGGTGTTTCGATAGGCATGTTTCCTGAACCATTCTCTCCAATGTTCAATTGGATGAGCGATCTTGGCAATGTCATGTATAATCCCGGCGGTGCGATTTTCTTTAACCTCGGTTGCGTACTCACGAGCGTGGTGCTCGTCGTTTTTTTCATGGGGTACAGTTATTGGAATCTTATGTCTCGAAACAAGAATCTTTTGCTCGTAACTTGCAAAGCCTTCGGTTTTTTCGATGCATTCACTCTTGCTATGCTTGGAATATTTAATGAAAACATGGTTGCAATGCATGATCTCTTCTCGGTCATGTTTTTCTACGGAAACATGGGATTCATGATCGTGACGAGCATTACCTTGCTCTTTCACTCGCGTTCCCTCAAGGGTGTTTCGCTCTATGGTTTCTTGGTTGCAGGCGTTAGCATGGCGTTTCTTGTTATGCCGCTTGCCCCGCGTGTTATTGAATGGGTCATCGTTATCGCGTCGCTTGGCTTCGTGGCATTGATGGTGGTAAATACCATTTTTTCGGTAAATAAAATTACATGAGCCTCGCGCGCTACCTTTATAATTCAAACCGGCGATTTGACAATAGTCCCTATTTTAAGGTACCGCATGGCACGAAAAACGAAGGCATGTAGGATATGACCCCGAATGCGTGGAAATATTGGTTCTCGGTGCTTGGTGGCATTGCTGTCATCGTCATTTTCCCGATATTCACGTTCGCATCTCTTTTCTTGTATCCCACTGCGTATTCTCCCGCGGTAAATTGGTTAAGCGATCTTGGCAGCTTTTTATTGTCTCCTCGCGGCGCGATCATCTACGATCTTGGTTGCATATTCACCGGATCGGCACTGGTTTTATTTTTCTGTGGAATGAGCATCTGGAATCTCGACGACCCGAGGAAAAAAGTCATTTTTTTCGTCATCGAAGGTTTTGGTCTCCTCGAGGGGTTTTCGCTTGTCATGATTGGCGTTTTTTCTGAAGATACACCTGACATGCATAACCTGTGGTCAGACATCTTTTTTTTCGCGAACATGGTCGTTCAGGTCCTCGCGAGCGTTGCATTGCTGTTCCATCAAATGTATTTCAAGGGGATCTCGGTTTACGGATTCGTGACGTCCGGTATAAATATAATATTCGTGATCACTCTCGGAAACTCGCCGGCACTGGAATGGTTGACCGTATTCACGGCATTGGTATTTGCTGGCTTGATTGTCCTGAACACGGCGGTTAAATTCAAGAAAGGAACGCATATCTACTGAGACGTGAGATTAAATGGCCTCTACTGAGAATGACAAGATCGGCTGGCTGTGTTCCTACACGCCCGTCGAGATAATCACCGCGGCCGGATTCGAGCCTAACCGAATTTCTGGCCATAATGAACCTCCGCGCGTGGCTGATACGTACATGTCCTCGAACATGTGCCAGTTCGTCCGATCGGTAATCGACATGGTTGCAGAGGGGAATTATGACAACCTTCGCGGCGTGATCTTCGTGAATTCATGCGATCCGATGCGCCGGCTTCATGACGTGTGGCAGCATATCCGACCGGATCAATTTTTGTACATGATCGACCTTCCCATCCACCAATCACCCGCTGATCAAGCATACTTCACGCAAGAAATTGCTAGGCTGCGAGACGCGCTGGAACAATTCTCCGGGCACGAGATCACGGATGATGCCATCGTGCAGGCTATTCAATCGTATCACCAAGCCCGCGAGATTTATTATGCCTTGCTTGCCGCCCGTGGAAACATCCCGGCTCGATTATCCACGATGGAGCTGGATGCGATCACCGAACGATTTTTCAACAGCTCTATAGAAGAATGGACCAAGGATGCCAAGATCATTCTTAACAAGAAGTCCGTCGTGAAGAAAGCGCAAGTTGTTGGGCATAAACCAAGAATTTTACTCGCTGGGAGTCCTGTTCATGACCACGGCCTCGTGTCGATGATCCAGGATAGTGGTATGGACGTGGTATTCGAAAACACGTGCACGGGTAGCAGGTTTTTCGAAATCATCGTGGATGAAACGGGAAATCCAATTCACGATCTCGGAGCAGCCTATTTTAACAAGCCATCCTGCGCGCGCATGATGCAATTGCCAGACCGGGCAAATTTTATTATAGAAAAAGCGAAAGAATTTAGTGTTGATGGAATCATCCATTTCGCGTTGAAATTTTGCGACACATACCAATACGACGTTCCAGAATTAAAGAAAATCCTGGAAGAAGCTGGCTTGAACGTGTTGACCATCGAGGTGGATTGCTTGGGAAGCAATGTCGGCCAGTTGAAAACCAGATTCGAATCATTCAAGGAAATGCTTGAAAACAAGGAAGGATGATGCACGTGAACTCGATGCTCAAAGATTATTTTACTGATCTTGAAGCCGGACTGGGCAAAAAATTGGCAGAGAAAGTCACTGCTCGCCGCACCTTCATACACGAAATCGCACGGATCGGCACTCGGATGTTTGATCCCGATTGGGCGACAGCCTGGACGACCGTGTTCGTGCCGTTCGAGATTCTTAATGCCATGGGCGTGAGTGGCTTGTTCATCGAGTTTGTTGGAGCCATGCTCGCCGGGGCGGGTGTAAGTCGCCCGTTTTTCGAGAGGGCAGAGCAAGAAGGCTATTCTACCGATGGCTGCTCGTATCATAGAACCATCATCGGAGCCGCACTAAACGGCATGCTACCGGAGCCCGATCTCTTGATTGCTGCGAGCTTTCCATGCAATGGCGGCGTGAAAGCGTTGAAACGCATTGGCGAGATTTACAACAAGGACGTGTTCATCATCAATTCTCCCTACCGGGACACGCCAGATTCGATCGATTACCTCGTGCAGCAATACGAGTCCTTGATCGATTTCGTGCACGAAAAAACGGGCCGAAATCTTGATGATGAGAAATTGAAGCAAGCCATTCGTTACAATAACGAAGGACGGGAGTATCTCATCGATGCATTTGAATTGTGCAAGCAAGTTCCAAGCCCGGCAAATTCGGATGACTGGAAAAATTTCGTTATTTACGCGTTGCTCAGCGGCACGGAAGAAGGAGTTGCCGTTGCCAGAACTTATCGCGATGAGCTGCAACGGCGCATCGATGATGGAGTCGCAGGGGTACCTGGCGAGCAGCATCGCCTCTTGTGGGTTCAAAATCGATTGCAATTCAAGACAGACCTCATCGAAATCCTTGAAAAGCAATACAAGACAAACATCGTAATTGATGAATTGAATTACGTGTATTGGGACAAGCTAGACGAGGGCGATCCCCTTCGGAGCCTCGCAACGCGCCAGGTTCGGCACCCGCTCGTTGGCCCGGTCGAACGCCGGCTGAAATATCTCGTGCAAATGGCACGCGAGTTCAAGGTTGATGGCGTGATCAACCCTTCGCATTGGGGGTGCCGGCAAAGTGCTGGTGTTCGTGGTCTTTTCAAGGATGCATTCCAGAAAATCGGCATTCCTCTTATTCATCTCGACGTTGATTGCGTCGACGAGCGTAATTATGCCAGGGGACAGATGCTGACACGCCTCGAAGCCTTCATGGAGTTGCTCGAGTCCTGAATAGATCTAATTTGGTTAGTATATCTTATTTAATAGCATCCTTGGAATTCTAGACTGATCAACATGCACCATCGCACCCCGATATTCGCTCTAATGCTTATTCTTTTCATGTTCATTCCGATGGTTATTTCCATTTCCTACGTCGTAGGTAACGTTTCCCCAAATTCTAGTTCTGACATTACGCTGGTGGCTCCCGCGGGTTGCACTTTTTCCGTAGTGAATCAACGCCCCATTGGCAGGCCATACAGCGCCTCTTTGCATTTCCCGGGGGAACTTGAGAACGATGCCGCCCCGGGGAACACGTCATTTGCTCGTTGCTCTTTCGGATGGACGAGAACTTGCAATTTTCTCTGGTCGACCATGGAGCCAAAGATGGGCGACTTTTCACCGATATATGATAATTCGGATTATTCCAACCGGTTCCTAGGCGAAATGGAATCCATCAACACGAGCGTGTTACCACTCATTGATGGCCCGCCGGCGTGGTTGAACGATAGCTCATCATTTTACATCACCCCCCAGCAAATTCCGCTGCTATGTCAATACGTGAACAAGACGGTAACCCATTTCCAGAACCGCATGAAAGTCTGGGAGCTCTTTAACGAGCCAAACAATGGTTGGGGAAACACCGAAGGGACCTGGGACGAATTCTTCGCGGTCCTGATAGCTGCAGCTAAGACGATTAAGCTCGTGAACACATCATTGGAGGTACTCGTTGGCGGGCTTGGCGGGTACCGCGAGCTCGATTTTCTCGATAGTCTCATGAGTAATCTGACTCGCACGAAAATTAACGTTCCCGGTTACCAGACCGCCAAGGATTTGTTCATCGGGATCGCTTTTCATCCCTACACGAACCCTCCTGAAGATCTGGCTGTAAAGCTCATGCAATATGACCAAATATTAGCAAAATATAACTGGACAAACGCGGACGGCGCCCGGCACTGGATCACCGAGATCGGCGGCGAAACCGACAACCCCCGGGATGGGGCAGGGGGTTTTGTTGTCGATCCCGAGCGAGAGTTTGCCGCGATGCTCATCAAGCAAATGGCAATTGCTACGTCATGGGATGTTGATGGCTTTAACATTTGGACATATCGGGACTTTGAACCACCCGGACAATACACCATGGAATTTTCGCACAACGGGATCGTTTATTACAATGCATCGTGGAAAATGGCAACGTATGCATGCAACTGGACAAACAGATTTCTCGGAAATGGACACATGACCTTGATGCCGGTATCTTTCCCGCAACCTCTTGCGGGTATCGTGGCAAAGGATTCGCGGCTCGTGAACGGCAAGGAAAGATGGGTCATCGTTGCCTGGAATCCACAACACCAGGGGAACGTTGATGTTCACGTGGATTTCAAAAGTATCGTGAGTGACGCAAGATCATACGATTATACATCAGATGCCTCGACAAACCTGCTGCCATCCAACGATACGGGATTGGACACCCAACTCAGCTACGAGCCCGTGCTTCTCGTGGTTGATTGCGACGTAGGGGGCAGTTGTTCTATTGTGATTCACGATGATCCGGTTGGAACAATTTTCAACTTGTTGCTTCTAGCTTCTGCCGCGCTTATTGCTGGCAACATCATTTGCATTGTCGTGATGAAACTTAAAAAAAAGGTGGCGTGAATGGTCAACGTGAATAAAAAATCCGACACATTCGTCCGAACGGGTACGTTGATGGCGAGTGTCTCCATCATTATCTCGCAAGCTCTCACGTTACAGCGTTCCTTGTCATCTATGTCCACCTTGGATTGGGTAGGCATGAGCTTGGCGGGAATCGCGATGCCTATCTTGGCATCGTTAGCTTTCGTGAAATGGCCCGCGGGGCGAGTTATTCTTTCTTCACGTTCATGGTTGCTCGCGATCGGGGCCTTGTTACAAGCTATTCTTGTCGTGTTCTGGCCGTCATACAACATGCCAGGAGATCTCGTGTTCTACTTTAATGGCAGTCTCGTTATATTAACAGGCGGCGTGTTCCAATTTGCGATACTAGGCATTGCCTTGGTGCTGGCACTTCACGCTGTCCTTATTTATCCTCCATCAATTTACCGTGAATGGGAAACTCGCCAAGTGATGATATCAACCGGCGTAAGCGGAGGAGTTTTAGTCTCGGGCGTGAGCCTTGGTTTGGCAACCTACACGGGATGGACGATGTACCTCATGCCTTCCCTCGTGATTATGCTCTTGCTTGGTGTCATCGATCTCCTCGGGGAATTTCAAGAACAAAGAAATCTCAAGCTCGATGGACATGCTACATCACCTTCAAGCGTGATGAAAGCTGATGCAACCTCGGCACATGTTGATATTTCACCAACAAGATCGTTGAAAACGAGCAACGTCGTGTTCTGGTGTGCCTTAATCTTCATGATGACGCCATTCTTGCTCTTGGCTATGAATTTCCAGCGGCAGCGATATGCCATAGGGTTCTATTTTCCCTTGATTCTATTGGGCGTGGCATCTTTTTCGATAATGGGTGTAAGAAAAATCATCTCGATGCTTCGAACAAGGCTGGGAATCGGATTCATTTCAAACAATACCATCATGGCGCTGATGCAGGTTTCAGTCCTCGTAGCCGGTTTCTTGAATTTCATCGTGTTCCTTACCATGGTCTCTCTTCCACCTGATGCGGCTGCTGCATTCTTCAAGTCCCCGGTCTACATCGTGATCATCACGGGTACGTACTTGGCAAGCTTTGTGGCAATCTTGCCAGCAATAACGGATTATTCCACGACACTAGAGAGAAACATCGTTCAAGGTAAGAAAAATGCAAACATCTTGTTGGGCGGGGTGTTGCCTACCTTGATTGCAATTGTCTTGCTGTTCGAAGGGACTTCCACAATTTTCAGCTGGAATTTCGGGGATTCCGAGGCGTTTACCTTGACTGGCGTGATTATAGGATTAGGCGTATTCTTCTTCGCTGCATCTGCCATCGTGTTAATTGTAACAATGATAAAATCAAAAAACATCGTTGTCGATACCGAAAAACAGGTGAATCGGTAATAAGGGAGAACATTCTCCTAACGGGATCAGCATTTTCAAAAATCAGGTATTATATATATTTTTAAAATAAAGCACGTACCGGGCATCGAATCCGGGGGATTTATTTGCTTTTAGATTCAAGAATCCAGCAATGATCACTGGTTTACCAAGGATCGATGAGAATGCTTGCTCCAGCATGCGTCGTGTTTCGTCGGGACTCGTGAATACCAATCTCTTCGTCACATCGAGCACGATCATTCCTTCTGCTTGTGTATCATCAACATCGAGCAAGAGCGGCACGTTGATGTAATCCTCGATGATATCCTCGAGCGGGACATCAGTTTGCCCGTTCATACTTGCATCAAGATTGAACGGGACGAGTGCTCGCAAGTTTCCTTGATCATCTGCTGTAATCGTCCCCGATGTCAGCAAATGCTCCTTGAATTGAATGCTTGCTGCCGGAAACCGTTCCAGCAATCGACCTATCGGCGTGGGTTGTGGTGCCCTGGCATTCATCGCCATGGAAAGCAAACGGGTGATCATGCTCCCCTTGATGGATGCAAATGTCTCATCATCCCACAAGTTCGTGACATCATCGGGATCAGTGACGACGTCATAGAGCTCGCCGTAATCGCGATTCGCATAGAAGGCGAGCTTGTACCGATCGTTGATGAGCACGCGCACGTGGAAATCCGTGTTATACGGGCGCTCCTCGACCATCACGTCCGCACGTGCATTGATCGCGGGATCCAGCCATGCCCTTGATTGATCGACGCCCTCGAAGGCCGGTGGGATATCGAGGCCGCACAATGCTAACGCGGTTGGAGGCAAGTCCACGAGGCTATGCAGGCCCTCGCTTCTAGCCCCGCTCGGAAGATGATCTAGCCATGAAGCAACGAGGGGAACATGCATGGCTTCATCGAACGCAACGACGCTCTTGTAGAACATCCCGTGGTCGCCGAGGAAATCACCATGATCTGCCGTGAAGGCGATGATCGTGTTATCGAGCTCGTCCGATGCATCCAAGTCGTCAAGAACGGTGCCGATGCACTTGTCCATGAGCGAAACCATGCCATAATAGCACGCCGCGTTTTCTTGAACCTTCCGTTGGGTCCATGGTAATGACGAGACATTACCAAAGCCAGGCAAACCAAGGTCCGATGGCTTGCCCTTGGCTCCTTTCATGCGGCTTAATATTTCGTGGTAAAACGGGGGCTTGTTATCGAACGATGCCGGCTCTCCCGCCTTGAACCCGTGGCGCTGGATCGCCTCGGGATTGTACATGCTCGCCCATGGCTCCGGTACCATGCACGGGTTGTGCGGATCGGGAAAGTTAAGCCACGCGAAAAAGGGCCGTCCTTCCTTGTGAGCCGCGTGAAATGCCGTGATGGCGGTCTCGGCGACCCACGTGCTGGAATGGCAATCTTCCGGCAAATCCCACGCGCCATATTGCGGGTAAGCGGTATTTCCAAAATAACGGGGAATGTCAACGCCCTTTTCCTCCAACCACGCGCGGTAATGCATGCTCGGCGCGACGGATTCGGTCGAGTGCCCGATGCTGATGTCAGCGTGCTCAAAACAGTACCACGGCCCGTGCCACGCGTTGAAAAATGTCGTGTTGAACGTGCGCGGCGCGGCTTCGGGGCTGTTCGGCTCGTGCATCGTGTTGAAATGGCTTTTACCGATTATATGCGTGTAATACCCAGTCTTGGCAAACTCCCTGGCTATGTTAGACGGATAATCTTGCGGGAGCGAGCATTCGTTGTGATACGCCCCGTGCGTGGACGGGTATTGGCCGGTGAGCACGGATGCTCTGCAAGGCAAGCATACAGGGGATGGAGCGTAAGCCCGATTGAACAGCACTCCATTATCGACGAGTCGCTGGATGTTCGGGGTCTTGATTCCCGGGTTCACTGCTTCGATGCAATCCGCTCGCATCTGGTCAGCCATGATAAAGAGGACGTTTGGTTTCGATTTGATTGCCATTTTTTGCTTCCATTTTTTGTCTTGTATAATTTTAATTCATCCATACAAAGTAGCTATGAAGCCCGGTGGCACGGGTTGGTTTGCCGGCCAAAGCATTATACCCCCAACGCCATACCCATCCATCACGTGCATAGACCGTGCCAGTTGCGCCGTGTCTTGCAACCATGCGATTGCGGTGATCGTCATGTTGTTTTGCAAGGTCATCTGGAACCGGGAATACGTGGCACCGCTGAACGGATCCCACCGGAACGTGGCGGAATTGTTTATCATGACTTGTTGTAGCATGTTGAACGGGATAAATGGCCATGCGCTCCCGCCTGGCACGAGTTGGGACTCATCGAGCGAATTTCGCTGGCCATCGATCCAGATATAATTGTAAACGGGTAACCCTGGCATGATCTTTGCCATCATTGCCTTGTCATCGAGCAAGGCATAGGTTTCGATGATGTTCTCGATGGATGATTCGATGACGTGGTTGGAGCCTTGCATGCCATCTTGATGGTGGTTCTCGTACATGTTTTCCACGTGGATGTCCACGGCTTTGAAATACCGGTTCACTTGATCCCGCGTGTAGGCGCCCCCGATCGACCAGTACACGCCGAGCAAGAAATGCTCGCCACCAGCGTGGCAAGCCTCGTTTCCAATGCGGCACCATGCGCTTATCCAATCATCGGTTGTCACCGGTGGCAAATCCTTGGGATTCACGAGCATCTCGAAATCGATGCTGACGCCATCAACGCCTGTTATTTCGAGCGTATTCTTGAGCGTGGAGATGAACGTATCGAGCATCCCGCCTTGATTCTTCAGCATGCGGTACAAGTCCGTGAACGCGAGAAACACAGTTGGCATAACCTTAATGCCGTGGAGGTGGTAAGGCAAGTTTTCGGGAAGTGACCAGGTACTCGACACGGCACCGGTCGTCGTGTTCAAGACAAGGCTAAACACCGTCGCGTGCGTGACCTTGGCTTCGACATCTGATGGCCAATCACCGAGGGTACCACCCCACATGTACAAGCCTTGCATCTTGGTTGCAAGAGGTGCGTGATAACTCGCATACGATGCCGTGTACACCATGCCGAATGCCATGAGGAGGATCACGGCAGCACTCCACTCCCTCTTGTGTTTTCTCGATGGTTCGATGAATGGCGACGAGGGCAAGCTCACGTGCCATGTCTTGGCGATCTGGAACACGGCCATGACGGCGATGATCGAGCCTCCCGCAATTGCAGGAATTGCCACCATGATGGAGAGCCATGCCATGTTAAAGTTGAAAATATCGCGCATGTCCAGGCCAATCGCGGCGACGGCAAAAAACGGCACGACGATCAGCCACGCTCTCGCGGCAATTGCCGCTCGCGTGCTCCTACGCCCGTCTCGCAAAGCATCCGTGCGAGGTGGCTTGAACAATCTCAAGATGGCTAATAAAACACCTATGATCGCACCCAGGTATAATGGTAGCCCTGCCAATGACCAGATGAATAATGATATCGTCGCGGCAGACCACGATGCAAACCACGTGGCGATGAACCCCGCAAACATGCACGTGCTTGCAACCAAGGTTATTCGCGGTCGCTTCATCATCATCGATGAAATAAAAATGACCACGATAAATCCGCAAGCGCACATCCCGATCGTATCCCAGGGTGCCCATGGCCGATCGATCACGGCACGGGGGACGCCAGGCAGCATAGGGTTTGGATCGACCCATGCCATGTCTCCAAGAAAACCTGGAACGAACGCGAGGATGCCAACAAGGGATGCCATTGCCAGGCCCAAGCCGAGATATGCGCCGGCATGCACGCCAAGACGGTTGCGTGGCAGTTCCTCGATTGCCGCGTCTTCTTGTGGACGTGTTTTGTTCTTCCGTTCCTTGCAGAGCACGGATAGCGGGGCAACCAGGAACAAGATCACGAGGACATACAAGCATTGCCACGTCGCGAACGGCGCGATATTTATCGCGCGCCCGAGCACCACGAAGCATATTGCGACACACGCCAAGAACAGGTTACGATGCCATCTGTATGAATCGTTAACTTCAATCAATCCTTGCGCAAACGTCGTGATCACGATCGGTGGCAAACCTAGGCACGTGAGAAAGACTGCCACGGTCCACGAAAAACCATTGACGAGCATGATCGTGCCAATGCCAGCAATGATGCATGAGATTCCCCACGCGTGTTTGAAGTCGATCCTTAATAAACCGGCGAGTATTGGAATCGAAACGCCAATTCCAATTGCAAGTGCCGGAACGAAAGCATTACCTTGCGGCACGATAATTCGCCCCGTGAGAAATAATACGCCCAACAAAAAGCTCGCGCCGCTTGTGGAACTGATCCGCGCGGTTAAACCGAGCCACGAAACATCGAACCGGCCCATGTAAAATATTTTGATGCTCCACATATTTCATACTATCGAGGCCCGCAAAACGTGACGTCGAACACGAACCCGATTATCACCGCGTCAGGAAAAATAGCTGATGGAATTTACCATGTCGATGTCCAAGCGCATGCGGTCAAGAAAATCGTTTCCACCTTCATTCTTGAAACGCCTGATGCAGTTGTTATCCTCGACACGGGTACTTCGGACGATATCCATCATATCTTGCGATTCATGCGAAAGCAATGCATCCCGCTGCAAAAGGTGACGTGCCTGGTGGCATCGCATTTTCATTTCGACCATTTCGGGGGCGCGTGGAAGCTCTGGGCGATGCTCAAGGAATACAATCCGGATATCAAGGTCGTGACGACCCAAAAAACCCGTGATCAATTGCAGGATCCCGCGCTGCACATGGAGCGCGCGGCGCGAACCTTCGGAGAAATGATTGGTGAAATGCATCCCTTGCCGGACGAGGCCTACGAGATCATCGATCCAGATGCTCGAATTCCTGTACCTGGATTACCGGAAGGACAGGAACTCGTGCTCGTGTCCTCTCCAGGTCACACGGAGGATCATTGCAGCCCGGCCGTGCTGGAAGATGGCCATGCAAGATTCATCTATGCCGCAGAAGCAGCTGGCACATTATTCAATTCGTCCAAGCTTGTCACGTTCGGCACGTCGATGCCCCCGGAATATAACACGGAAGCCTACATCCAGAGCTTGCGCAAGATCATCGACCTGAAACCGGAACTCATAGGGTATTGTCATTTTGGCGTGGTAAAAGGGCGTCAAGCTACCAAGGAAGTCTTGGACGAGAACCTAGAATACACATATTTCTTCAGGGAGTTTGTCAAAATGCATTTCGAGGAAAGCGGGAGCGTGAGACATGTCGTCGAGGTTTACTTGCAAGAAGAAGCACCGAAACGATCCGACATCGTCGCAAATGATTTTCTCGCGAAAATTCTCGTCGCTCTCGTGTATGGACAGCTCATTGACCTTGGATTGAAGGATCCAAAATGAAGATTAAAAAAACTTAGAGACAGGAAGGCTAACCAAGCAATTTCATTACATATAATATTATCTCGAACTTGAACATACATGAGAAGATGATCCCTCCCGTTGTTTATTCCTACCTAGGTATTGCCCCTTTATTCTTGATATTAGGGCTCTTTATAACCGTGAAATCCATTAAAGCGAAGGTCTTCAATCTCACCTGGACTGGCTTTGTAATCTTGTCGTATTCGTTCTATTTTGTTGGAATCTTTTTGAATGCTTTTGGATTGCTTGGCGGTATCTGGAACCTGATTCTTGAAGTGATATATTTCGGAATAGATTTCGAAGTGTTGATTTTCACAAAAGAGACATTTTACAAGTATAAGTCGAAACGGTTCTTGATTATCGTTGCGTTCATTATCCTGGGGCTTGGCATAGCATGTTCTACCCTCGCTATGTTAGGTGACACTAGCTTGCCTTTTGCTAGCATTTCTGACAAGTTCGATGCGTGGCGATATTTTATTGCAGATATCATCACGACACCAATCGTATATACCCCGTTACTCCTGGCCACGTGGCGTGAATTCAACAAAACACGACGCGAGGAGCCCGCCTTGAGCCGACGGTTCCTAATTTATTTCACGAGTCTTTTAACTTCGGTCGTCTCTTCGGCATGTAAAGAAATTGGCACCATTTTTCAAGAACTGTATAGCATCTTCGTTGTCCTTGTCGTGTTTACCGCTGTATATTCCGTGATAGCTTTGTATATCGTCTGGTTATCGCCAGGAAAGAGCAAGCAAGGGAACGTTGTCGTGAACACCTCGGAAGCCCTTGACATCGGCATCAAACACGGAGGCGAGACTATTATCACGAGCGCGGCGATCTACCGTGTCATTGAGAACCTTGGCGCCACGCTTTCTGCATTCACCGGACAATCGCCACATGCATGTAACGGCTTGCTCTTGATCCTTATTGAAAGAGAACTGGGGACTGACAGCTTGTACCATTTAGACTTGGCAAAACTCTTGAATTTTTTCGATGGCCCCCTTCTCCATCAGCTTACTATACTTGGGGTTTCTAATTCCGACGCAGCTATTTCTGCTCTCAAGAATCGCCTCGCCGAGCAATACGCCGCGTTTTCCTTGGGTTTGTTCTCATCATAGTAAAATGAAACGAAAGGATCTGATGCATGCAAAAAAACTATGACTTGCGTAAAAAAAAGGATTCACCAACCGGAATTGTTATCAAAAGTAAAAGTGATCATGGTTTCGTATTATCCGATGAAGCGATCGGAAATTTCGTTTATTTGCTCGTCGCTCTCGTGAATAACCAGCTCATCGATCCTGAATCAAAGGATCCAAAATGAAGATTAAGAAAATATGATGAAAGAAATTGCCGTCTGGTTAAATTTTGTACCCGAGAATCTCGAATGCGTGATTTAAATAAACGCTGTACTCGTGATCGCACGTCGTGTCAGCGGGTATTGGCACCACCATGATTTCCTTGGCGTTTTGTAATCTGAGCTGGATTATATCTTTAGGCATTTCCCAGGTCGTGTCCGCTTTACAGACCGGGCAAGTAACGTGGCGCTTTACTTGAGTGAGCCCGGTAATTATTTGAACCTGGGGTCCGTTAATTGCAGGTTGCATGAGTTTTGCAATCCATGTTGACTTGATAGAACGCTCTTGTGCCCGATCATATAACAAATACCGATCGTACACGTCCCATGTCGCGAAAGCCAAGACAACGCTACCGCATAGAAATCCAAGCAAATCGCAAATCTCTTCAGAAACCAAGTTACTTGCGATGTATTGATTGGAAACGGCGAAGACCACGTTTGCACCTATGTACAAAGCAATGCCAAACATGAGCCCGCTACGATTCTTGAATGCCTTGTATAAATATAAACATACGAGTCCCCCTGCCACGACCGCGCTCGACATGATAGGAACATCGATGTCCGTGTTTCCCAGCTGGATGAAATATACTATTATGAACAAGTACCAAATCCAAGGAAGGCCATAATGTCGTCGGAAGCCCATTGCATACAACGTGAAATGGAGCATTACGGCAAGTATACCAAATAACACAATCATGTCTATCCTGAGGTTTTTCGCGATGATAGGTTCCGCAAACCCTAGAACATTTCCATAAAAATATTTCGCAGCGAAGCCGCCTGCCTGCATTATTGCTAACACGACCATCAGCTTGATGAAATTATCTGTCATGGCGTTGAAGGTGGTGTGATTTTCGCGAACTATCGGTTTTAACGCGACGAGGGTTATGAACACACCAAACCCCCAGGTGATCCAGAGTAAGATGTCTGTTTCCATGATCATTTCGTCTCCACGGTACTCGATACTTCAACCATTTTCTTTTCACGTTGCTGAGCGGTCTTGAATGGCTTAAAAACTCCGGTCGCGTAAATTATCCCAAAAGCATACGCGCAAAATTCAGCTACGGCGACGATGATGGAATTGCCATCGAGACCAAGCATCAAAAGGACAACCTCGAGAAATGCAATCGTGTAAAATATGGCCAAGCCTATCGCATAATTATCGTGTAATCGAAAACTTGCAATGTATAAGAGTAACAAAGCACCAACTCCACCAATATACACGTAATAGGGGAATAACTCGGAATGCCCCCCGCTGACGAAGTAATAAAAGATAATGGCCAACATTGCATAGAATGGCGTGTAAAAAAGCCGCTCGAAATTGAATAGATAGAACACAAATGATATACCGATGGTGACCGTTAAACCGGTTGTTATGGTATCAAGCGCGATCCCATCTCCTGAGCTGTTGACATAAAAAGGTGGCACGGCAGGTAACCAGTTAGCAATGAAAATTAGATTCATAAAACCGCTGCATAATTCAATAAAAAATGCGATCAACACGATCTTTTTCACTGCCGTGACTTTGCCAAGCCTTTTGTGTTCATTTATCATCCTACGAACATATAGAAGAATCATGATCGACATTGCGATGATGACCCAATATGCGGATAGCCAATCTGTAATTGTTAAGTCTGTCATTTAAAAAGCCCCTTGAAATTCTGCCAATTCTTTTTTCATAATAATTAATTTCTGTTTCTTGATGATCTGGGGAACATCAACGGTAAGGGTGTCAATCTTTATTTTTTCGCTCTTGTTAACCCCGTTATAGATTCGTTCCATCATTTGTATCAATGTCGAACTCCGTAAAACATGCAATTGCCCGCTTGCTTCGAGGACCTTCATGATTTCCTTGAACAAGATTTCCATCTGATCGACGTTTACTTTCTTGTCTGAAACGATGACAGAAATCGAGGCAAGATCATCCCTGACTCCTTCATTTTCGTTCTTGATCTTGAACGTATAGGAGAATATATTCATTCCTTCTATCTTGTTAGATCGAAAAGTTCCGGGTAACGTGCCGAAGGGCATTGACTTGTCGATGAGCTCATCTTCCTGCCCGATTATGCCTGGAAAGGAACCGACGAATTCCGGATGCGAACCCTCGTGACCACCGAGCTTGCAGATCGAGATGTTATCGATAAATGCCATTTTGCTTTCCCCTGAGCATGTATTAAATACGGTTGTATTGAAAAATGTTTAATTACATTATGTTAGAGACATAGTGTTCGACATGGAACGAGATCGTGTCTTGATCCGACCCAGCACATGAATTTTCGAGATGATCAAGAAGGTCCCCGAGTGCAACCTTGGACTGGTCGACAGTCACACCAAGATCCTTGTACCACAACAACGATCCGATGAAATCATGGCTTCGGGCAACGATGAACGTGCCATGGTCCTTGCTCTCGAAAAGGATAAAATTCGTATCTACTTCGTCGGGGAGTTTCATTTGTGAAAACGTGGATATCGCTGCAAGAAATCCACCTTCAAGTGCCACGCGCTCGAACCGCGTCTGGTCCATCTCGGTGATGATAGGAACTCCACCACTCGTGTACACGGATACTGCACCCGCGAAATTTACCTTTTGGATTTGCTTGCCCGTCAGCAACGAATAAAATTTACTGAAAGCATTCGCCATGCCATACCCCGTTTTCGCGGATATGTCGAGGATCTCGAAATTCTCGAGATCGAGCAAGCCAAAGATCTCGATGATCTTCGCCATCGTGACTGCATTAGGAAGATCGTGCTTGTTTGCCAAAATGAGTAACTTTAAGTTGAATTTCTTGATCTGTGGAAGAACCTTATCAAATTCTGCTTTTGCCTCATCGAAACGATGCGTTGCAGATTTATCAACGACAAACACGACGCATTTTGCCGTCTTCATTTCGCCGAACCAGAGATCCCTGAATGACTCCTGACCACCCATGTCAAACATAGAGATCCTTGTCCCCTCTACGTCAATTTCCAAGGTTCTTTTACCCATGGTGGGCGTGTGATTGACAAATCGTCCTTCACGCAGGAAGTCAATTATCGTTGATTTTCCCGCGCCGTCCAAGCCAATGAATACTGCCTTGGCGTTCGTTTTCCGCTTGAAAATGTTGAATAAGCTCATGTTTCTTGACCTGTTTATTAGTACCTAAATTTTGGAGTCTTGGTCAATCAAGGTTGTACACACAAACCCCGTGTTGTTTTCCCACAACCATATGACTTGTATGATCATCTGCTCCGAGATTTATAAATCTATGCATAAAAATCATAACAACAGAGCATTTGAGTGCCATAATTCATTTTATTCGCAATAAACAAGGTTGATTTATTCGCTTATTTTAGGTAACTGGGCAAACAAAGACCATCTTTTTGAGTGCTCTAAAGAAAAGCCCTAAATCCGGGCGCGAAAAACAAACCGCATGATTGCCCGATTTTTCCTAAACGGGCTTTTTCGCCACATGTTGACCCGAATTATCGAAAGAATGGAAAAATGAATAAGAATGCTTTTTCCCTTGTGCGTGATTGATCGACGAAAGAATGGGTTCAAGGCGAGAGAACATTGACTGCAGAAGGAATGATCTCGATGTCTAATGGTGCTTTTCCAACCATTTCGCCATCGAAATCAAGCAAAACAGCCTTTTCATTCCTTGGAACGAGGCGGGCGTTCTTGGCTTTTGTGTAAAACATGTGCGGTTCGTTCTTCTTAATCAAGGCCTCGATGATCGCGTCGTCCTTGTATAATTTCGAAAAGTTCGATGCTGCATATCCCGTGCTGAGACCCTCCATGTAAAACACGTCCATCCAACCATCATCAGGACTTGCCTTGTACCCGGCACGAAGCCCGCCGCCATTATAGGTGCAATTAGAGAAAAATATTTGTAGCAGCTCGAGATCGCGGGGTTCTTCCGAATCAATCTGGAGACTTATTGGCTTGCGCTTGAATCCCATGATGACTCGTAGTTCTGCAAGCATGAACGTGGCTTTTCCGCCGAATATTTTTTTTGACCGATTGACTCTGTCAACCACATCGCCACCGATACCAGCGTCGGCAACGTTGATGCAAAATTTCGTGATTGGATTTCCATCCATGCTCATAAAATTGCCTTTCAAGACATCGATGGTTCGCACGTTTTCCTTTAGCAAGATATCGATAGCCTGGAGCGGATCCTGCGGGATGCCTAATGTCTTGATGAAATCCGAGCCCGTTCCCGAACAAATGATGCCCACGTTAGCTCCTGCCTTGATCATCTGCCCGTCGCTATCAAGAACACCATTAACGATCTCGTGAAAAGTTCCATCGCCACCAACGGACACCACATTCTTGAATCCGCCAGTTTCCAATGCCTCTCTTGCGAGTTGTATGGCATGTTCCCGGTGCTCGGTAAAAAATACCTTGTAATCGACATTTTTTGCTTTCAATGCAGGTTCGAGCATTGAATCCCATTTTTTCTTGGTCTTGCCGCTCGCTGAATGAGGGTTCACGATGAATGCAAAAGACATGGGTTAACATTACTTCATTGCCTTAATAAGAATACTCGAAGTAAGATTGTTTTCGATCTCCTTTAATGCTGAATTCTTATCCAGGAGACGTCATCATGGCCAAGTTCATTCGCGTGAACACGAAAACCCGCATCGTGGATATAACCGAAATTCCGGAGCAATATACAATGCTCGGGGGCCGGGAATTAACATCAACGATGTTGCTTGATGAAGTTGATCCCATGACCGATCCTCTTGGTCCAGGCAACAAATTGATCTTTGCTACCGGGCTGCTTGCCGGAACAGCAGCGCCAAATTTTTCACGTCTCTCTATCGGTGCAAAAAGTCCACTCACGGGTGGCATCAAGGAATCTAATGTTGGCGGAAAGGCGGCTTTTTTATTAGGGCAACACGATATTCGGGCCATCATACTCGATGGCAATCCTGGAGACAAAGCCTTCTTTACCATTGCCATCACGAGCGATGGCGACGTCGTCCTCGAAGATGTCACCAAGGGAAAATCGCTCGGGAATTACGCGTTCGCAAGGGATGTGGTCGAGAAACATGGCAGCGGGGTTGCAGCGATTTCGATTGGCCCGGCTGGAGCGAATCAGGTTCTCATGTCATCCATTGCATCCCTCGACTTGCAAAACAATCCATCACGCCAAGCAGCGCGAGGCGGGCTCGGGGCGGTGATGGGTAGCAAGGGTATCAAAGCCATCATCATCGAGCCGAAACAAGGGAGTTCCATCAAGTTCGAGGATCTCGGCACTTTCAAGAGCATAGCTAGTGCATGGGCTAAAGAATTAAAAACGGGGAAAGCTGGCTTCAGCAAGCTTGGTACATCGATGACGGTCAGCATCAGTCAGGCAGTTCAAGGCTTACCAACCAGAAATTTTTCCAGTGGCACGTTCGATGGAGCTGAAAAAATTAGTGGGGAGACGCTTCACGAGGTCATTATTGCCAGGGGTGGCAGATTCGGGATTCCATGCTTGCCAGGTTGCGCCGTCCAATGCTCGAACTTGTTTATTGGCCCCGATGGAAAACACGTCACCTCAGGCCTCGAATACGAGACAATCGCTATGAACGGTTCGAATCTCGGAATCGACGACATCGACGCCATCGCGCGTGTTGACCACGAGTGCGATGATATTGGCATCGACACGATCGAGTTCGGGGCAACGATGGGCGTCTTGATGGAAGCGGGAAAATGCGAGTTTGGAAACGCGAGTGATATTTTTAGCGTCTTGGATGATATCCGAAAAATGACCAAGAATGGAAAGTTGTATTCCCAAGGAGCGCATCGCACGGGCACGGCGCTTGGCGCTACTCGAATTCCCGCAGTCAAGAAGCAAGCGATGTCCGCTTATGATCCCCGCACGTACAAGGGCATGGGCGTCACTTTCATCACGTCACCCATGGGCGCGGATCACACGGCGGGTGCGGCGATCTACAAGCGAACCGGCTTCGAGCCTCAGAAGGATTATGGTGACGTGTTCGAGAAAAAGGCGAAGCTAGATTTGTCATTCGAGCTCCAGGTACTCAATGGTGCCTGCGACATGCTTGGTTGCTGTTATTTCATCGGCCCAAATCTTGACACGCTCGATCGGGCAGCAAAGCTCATCAATGCGCGGTATGGATACGAATGGGATGTCGAAACCTTGGTAACCAAGGCAAAAACCATGCTGCGTGACGAGCTAGAATTCAATAAACATGCCGCGTTCACGAGCGCCGATGATCGCCTTCCCGAATTCTTTGAATCAGAGACATTGACGCCCCTGGGACGAACTTGGGACATTACTGGGGATGAGATTGACTCATTTTGGAAAGATAAACTATAATATCGTTGATCGTATCGATACTAATTATCGATATACGTGATCAATGCTCATGATGGACGTTCAATTTGAGTATAGTTTGCCACTTGCCATTTTTTTAGGGATCCTCGCGTCAATCTTGTTAAATCTTGGTAAAGGTGTCCAGCGTCTCGGTGCGGAAACGCTGGGAAAGGACATCGTGAAGAAATGGCGGGAAAACACGGAAGACCGGCGCAAGATCATCAAGTGGTTGATCGGTACCGTAATGGCTACCTTGTCTTCCGTCGTGCAAGTCGCTGCCCAGATGTTCCTCGACCGGCCATCAACATTCGTTGCTCTCGGCGGGATCGGCATCTTATCCGTGGTGTTTTTTTCATTTTACGTGATAAAAGAAAAGATCTCGGTGATGCAAATCGCTGGCATCGCGATGATCTGCGTGGGCACGGTCTTGCTTGGCATCGAGTATAACGAGTCAACGTTGTCCCTTCCGGATGTAAATTTTTACCTGTTTTCAATCTATGCATTGATCTTCGGTGTGGTAATAGCAATCGTGTCGATCAAGGCTAGAAAAGGTTATGGTATCGTGTTTGGAACGATTGCTGGCCTGTTCAATGCATTTGCAGCGATATTAACCGAGTTTTCCGTGGCCACGGGGAATCGCGAGCTCGTGAGTTCGATCGTCAATCCCTGGCTAATCATTTCACTTTTTCTCGGGCAAGGTGCATTCTGGACCACCCAATACGCGTTTAAAAAAGGCGGTTATGCAAACGTCGTCGTTCCCGCGATGAATTCCTTCTTGATCCTTATTCCATTCATCAACGATACAATCATCTATGGCATACCATTCGGCATTTTCCAAATATTGGCATTCATCTTGAACATCGCCGGCATCATTTTGCTCTGCCTCGCCTCCTCAGCGATCTTGAATCGGCTCATGACGCCCATCCAGATTACGCCAAAAGATAAGGACAAGGAAGTCACTGCAATCGAGTCGCAACCTGAAGCAGTATGAGCCCCGTGACCAACATGCAATGCCTCGCCGCTATCCGGGTCATGACATGCGTGAAAAAGGAGTTTCCGGTGAAGTGGGTTTAACCGGTTTCGGAGTCGTCATCCGGCATTTTTTTCAACACTATGTCGGGTCGCTTGAGATAATCCTCCTTGATCGATTCGCCTTCAGGCTTCGAAAAGATGCTGATGATGTCTTTGTTATTTTTTACTTCGACTTGAATGATGCTGACATCATCACCGGAGAATATCTTTTCCCTTGTCGAGAATTCCAAGACATAGACGTCCATGGGATTAGCCAAGGTGAATTCAAACTCGATGACATCGTCTGCCATGAAATTAAGCTGGAAGTCGATTTTATCTTGTCTTGACCAACCAGGAACGCCCGGCAGCGAGCCTTTCACCAGGCCATCCTCGATCTTGCTCGTAAATTTCTCGGGCAAGCTCGGGTTGAGGAGGATCGAATCGTATTGCACCTCGATGCCCAGGATGTCCTCAAGCAGAAGATTTGCCACCAGTCCCGTGCTACCGATAAAATATTGCCTCGGACCAGTCGTTTCTGTTTTTCTCGTGAGTTGCTCGATATGATCATCCAGACCTAGACAATTATAAAACTCGTAAAAATTGCGCTTTTTCTGGTAAGTGTCGAACACGTGTGCCACGGTCAAATATGCTAGTTCCCCAGGTAACTGGCGAAAGCCATATCCTTTCAAACCCTTGATGATGATATAGTTCCCGAAGACCCACGTGCCACCACGGAACAAATTCATGTTTTTGTCAAAGCTGCTTTCATCATTTGCTACTGATGGGACGGGATTTGCTGTCCAGAATTCCTCCCGATCGGTCAAATGTTTGAGATACGTGGACAATCGCTCTTTAGGCACAATGCCGGCAAACAGCGGATACCAACCAGTCAGTGCTTTCGGGCCAATGAATTCCCCCTTGTGATCCCCCGAGAAAGCCTTGTCATAATAGAACCCCGTCGATTCATCCCAGAGATCCTCGTTGATCCACGAATCGAGCTCTTGCTTGCGTGCCTCCAGGTTTTCAATCACGGTATCGTCCTTGAGAATGGTGGCCATGTTGATGAGGGAACGAAGTTGCAAGGACACGAGGCAAGAGAAATCAACGGCATCGCAATCTTGTGGTGCAACGGCATCGAACCGCGGCGCGTTTTCGATGCAAGATTCCGAGGCGTGTACCCACGAGTACAAGCCATTTTTGTGCAGATCCCTGTTATAATTGAGCCACAAGTGGTAGGCAAAGAGCTTGGAAAAATTTTGATGGAGCATATCGATGGAACCATTCTTCTTGAATAGTTCCCAGATCGCCCATTCTAACAGCGGAGGCGCCGCCCACGGCCCGATGCTTTTGATCGTTATCGAATGCGGGATCCTGCCATACTCCTTGTCATCAGACGGATCGATCATGTCTTGAAAAGTTAAAAGGGCTTCCAGGGTTTCCCTCGTGAATTCGGGATTGCAAAGGCTCCATGTTTTAGCATTAAAAGCAGTTTCAAACACCCACGCGCCTTTCCAGGCTGGTCCGGGTCGCAGCCATGGCATCTCGAACACACCAGCCGGAGCCATAACGTTATTGCCAATAAAATCGAAGATTGCATTGAATGCCTCGCCCCAATAATCATGACCACCGATACTCGTGATCCTGGGAACATTTTTTGGGATGACAGCCACGGATAAATCGCCGCTGCCGATCGGATCATCCTTGAGGGAATAGTCCACATCGATCGCCTTCGTCGAATGCAAGTGCTGATCCATTGATATTCGACATGGTTAAATTGATTTCGTCACCGACCCAGAGTAAAGTTGATTCATTAGAGCACGAAAAAAAGAAATGCGAATAATTACCGAAGAACCATGTAGATAAACATCACGATTATTTCCGAGCATGGCATGGATAGATTCAACATGAAAACATTAAAGCTGATTGGAAGCATCGCATTTCTCTGCGGGTTCGTGGGAGAAACCATTAACATTGCCTATTTTAGCCTCGATTATCTTGGTGTATTTCTTCTCATGGGCGGAATTTCATTGCTGAGTTTAGGCGTCTATCAATTTTTCAAGCGTTCCAGCCATCGCACGACAAGTTTCAAGCTAGGCTTTGTTTTCATCGTCTTTGCATGTATCATCGATATAGCTCTCAGCGTTTATAATGGGTACGTGAAAGAGATTGTTCTCGATATTCTCTTTTTCATTTTAGGCGGTTTCTTGATGTTTTGCGTCGTGGAAGCTACCGCTAAGACACAAGTCCTTGTTGCTTTCTTCATGGTATTTACAGGAATTTTTAGGATTTTTCTTTTTGTTTCAGCACGTGGTATAAGTGAGCTTGATTACATCTTTGGAGTTTTGATCTTCATAGGAATCATTGCCGGAATCCTGAACCTCATAACCATTCCTCACGTGAAAGAAAAGAAAATTGAAGAAGCCACCGAGACCGCCGTTCTTGAGGAAAACCCAGCTATCGAGGACACCATCATCGTTGATGAAGAAATCAAGGCTAACGAACCAGATCTCACCCAAATTCAATCCGTGCCTGTAAAAAAGAAAAAAATGGTCGATGAAGAACCCATCACGCATGTCGTTGATGAAAAAACGGAAGGGGAAGTAAAAGTATTCAAGCGAGTGGATAGATGCATCGTCTGCAATGCACATCTCAAGGGTGAGACCTATATATGCCCGAATTGTGAAACAAAGTATTGCCTTCGATGCGCAATTGCTCTTTCAAAAATGGATGAACATTGTTGGACTTGCAAGAATCCAATCGATCTTGAACAAGATCAAGCGCAAGTAAATTGAATTCTTTGCCTTCTCAATTATTGAAATTGATGTAATTTCTAAAATAAAATAAGCGTGTAATCACGCGTGCAAATCCATCATGGCATTTCATGAACTCGCATGTTGCGTCGAAAGGATTTTAAGGTAAGTTGTGAAGAATTGAATATACGGGACCATGAGCCGCGATGATAATGGAAGAAACGGACGCGAGTTATACTAATCAAATATTCAATTTCATGTTCCTGGGTGAAAAAAAAGCGGCGTTGCTGCCTTTCTTCAAGAATTTTTTCAGCGACAAGGTTGAATTTTCAAAAGCGTCCGGCATCTTCTATTACCCCTATAACATTCCTGGAGCATTGATCCGGACGTTTGCTGCATTTCCGGCTAGTCTAGAACTCTTGATCACGCCTAAAGAATTCGGGGAAACGGATTGCATCGTGGTCATCGTCGATGTCTTGAACCACGAGCATTTCGGTGATTTCGTCCCGTATTTCAATGCTATTCTTGAGAAGAAGCTGCATTGCCCGCCGGTAATCCTTATTGGCTTGGTCGCTGATGAATCCGCGCCCCGGCAAGTCTCGTATTTCGGCATGGTTGCCCTCAAGGGATTCATCATTCGTGCCTTCAAGCCTGCTGATATTCATTATCTCGAGTGGAAAATCAACTCGGATCCCGATGCCAAGCAACGAATTTCTCGCATCATTCTCGAGATGAAGCCAATCATCGAGAAAAAGGAAAGCTGGCACGTGCTTCAAAAAAACATCCTGAAAACAGAGATGCGAAGGCTTGTCAAGGAATTGCATGGTTGGAAATTTGTCGACAAGCAAAAGGGACTCGCGTGCTTGATATCCGATGAATTTACCAGCTCTGATACTACACTCGTGTCCAGCGCGCATTTCAAGGGATACAGTCGAGAGCTCATGATACAGCACGGGCTCGACCCTGCATTCGTGAAGGACATCCTCGATGCATGGGAATCCCTCCTCGATGATCAAGCGTCTAGCGCGGACATCCTGGATTCCTTGAGAGAACGTTTTCCCGTGCTGTTTGACAAGGCAGCACGGCCGTTGATACCACGTTGCCTCCCCGTGCTCCTCGCAAAATACGGGATGACCATTCAAGAAGGCACGACGTTCCTGCAATCCGTGCGCGAGGAGAATAACGACGTTGATTTGCACCAGACCCAACCTATCGTCGAAGAATTGTCGTCAATCACGGAATTCATCATCATTTTCGGTGGCCAGCCAGTATTTTACCATTTTCCTAACCAGAGCATGGGTATCGGGAGCTTGACCAACATAGACTTGTTGTCAGGCATGTATCAAGTGCTTGACATCTTGCGGAACCAGGTCTACATTTCAGAGCAAGACGAGAAGAAACCGGTTGAAAAGATCAAGTATGGCAGCTTGAACCTGGCCATCGCACATGGCAATCGTGCCCGGTGCATCGTGCATTCGATCCGAGAGCTTTCTGACGAGCTTCTAAGCAAGATCGAACATTATCTCGCTGCTTTCGAGACCCGGTTTGAGCCAATATTATCGAATTTCAAGGGTGAAACGAACATTTTCAACGAGGATGGAAAGAAACTCTATGATGACATCTTCACGCCACTCCCCGTCGCGCAAGTCAACCAGGACTTTTGTCTCAAGCAAATCTTGCAAGAGGACAAGGAATTGTTGACCAATAATCAAGTAAAAGTCCTCGAAGCAATAATTTCCCTCCAACAAGATGGCATCATCGGTGCTTCTTTTCATCTCGAGGATATTTTCGCCCTGATTGGGACGCGAGTAAAAATCTCATTGAGCGATCTCCTCTTGTTACTGCCGGGAGAATTACTGGTCTAATGATATATATTGATCGTGTTGTATTTGTTATACAAATGATTTCCTTGGGCGAATGGTCAATGCATCAGTTCAATCCTCATAAAGCAAGCGTGTTTTGTGCTTCAGGGTTATTCGTGTTGCTGGTGATTTCATGGATCAACATTCCGTCACTTGATGTATCAAAAATTCAGCACGTTGATGCTGGGTTGATCAATAAATCATCAACACATTCAAAAATCTCGATTACAAACAATATTCAGATGGATTCTTTTCCCGACAAGACCGGCAGTGGCACGTCCGTTGATCCGTATGTAATCAAGAATTTCACCATCGCTGCTGGAGGGAATGGCTCGTGCATTGCACTCGACACGGTGACAGAATATGTCGTCATTCAAAATTGCACCTTGGTGAATTCTGGTTCAAATGTTAACGAAGGCGATTCAGGAGTCTATTTATTCAATTGCCAGAACATCAACGTGACAGATTGTTACATTCATGACGATAATACTGGTATTCGAATTGATCATTCAAGCAGCATTCAGATCGGCTATAATATCATCCAAAAAAATCAGTTGCGTGGATTGTGGATTACAAGCAAGAACGGAATCACCGCGAAAAACAATATCATTTCCAATAACACGGAATCCGGCATTTACCTGGAAGCTACAACCAGCAACTCTTTTACAAGCAACAATGCTTCGGGTAATGGCATTCAAGGCGTGTATTGCGACGAGTATTCGAATGACAATACCTTTTCATTAAACACGTTCTCCAAAAACGGAAAATACGAAGCAAGAGACGAATCCACTGGTGGTAATAAATTTGACAACGGCATTCTCGGAAACATGTACGGCAATTATTCTGCACGGTATCCTGCTGCCAAGAATGATGGAATAATTTGGAACATCCCATATAATATATATGGCAGTATGCGAGTGGACCATTATCCTCTTTATGATATTAAAGGAACGCATCAACCTATTTATATCACGAGCAATAGCCAGCTTGATGCATTTTGCAGCGGTAATGGTACAAATGGCAAATCATGGCCAACAGCGCATATAATTCAAGGCTATAAAATCTCTGCAAACGGGGGAGACTATTGCATTTTTCTCAGGAATATCAGCCGTTTCGTGATCGTTGAAAATTGCATCCTAGTCGCCGCTTTCAAGTTCTCGCAAAATTCCAGTGGTGTAAAAATCATGAGTTGCAGCAATGTTCGAGTATCCAATTGCAGCGTGAAATACAATACCATTGGCATATCTGCAACGCTCAATTCGAAAAACTTGACGATTGACAACAATAACATCACGTTAAACTCGTGTTGGGGCATATTCATGTATGAGGCGCAAAATTCCTCTATATATAAAAATACGATAAATAATAACACCTTTGCTGGCATAGAAGACGGATGGATGTCTCATAAAAACAATTTCACATCAAATACCATCAAATTTAACGCAGTTGGAATCGAGGCTTATCAAGCCAATTATACATTGATTCAAAGCAATGATTTCGAGAATAATTCAGATGGCGTCTTGTTATTGACATGTAACTCGAAGATAATTCAAAATGAATTTATTAACAATTTCTATCATGGAATCTGGGTATATAATACGGTATCCAATAACACAAATATTAGCAAGAATGTGGTGGTCAATAGCGAGATTTACGGCATTTATTTGAACGGAAATAACCGGGCGATCTTGAGATCGAATAACATGACCGGTTGTGGATTGATGGTTGATGGAACTGTCCCGCAACTCACTTCCCATGACGTCGATACATCTAACCGTGTAAATGCCAAGCCACTATACTACTATTTTAATCAAACCAATTTAGTGTCAAGTTCGTTCACTAACGCCGGCGAGATCATATTAATTAACTGCAATAGTTCAACAATCAGGAATTTAAAATGCAGTAATAGTTCAAATGCCATCATCATGCTCTACTGCAATGGGAACGCCATTCAAAATGCATCATTATCCGGGTTCACGTACGGGGGGATAATAATACAATATTCGACCAATTGCATAATTAATGAGAGCAGATTCAACAATTGTTTGAGCGGTATTTCGATAGTATCATCACGCCACGTGAAACTGCGTGATAATAACTTCACTACTTGTGGCTTGTGGATCGAAGGAAGCTTTACTGATTGCGCTTCTCATGACATTGACGGCTCAAATCAAGTAAACGGTAGAATTCTGCGCTATTTCGTTAACAGGACAGGACTTATTCCCGTTGATTTTCTGAATTCCGGGCAGATAATGTTAATTAATTGCAATGGATCAAGAGTTTCTGGACTGAACGTGAGCCATGCCACGTGCGGGGTATTTCTTTATCATTCCTTCAACAATAACTTCACAAATATCGATGCAGGATGGAATTTTCAATCTGGAGCGTGGATATATCAATCCGGTCAATGTACTTTCGTGAACTGTAATTTCTCGCGATGCGGCTTGTACACTTCAAATTATGGAGACGGATTCTATGCACAAAATACAAATGGCTGTTCGATTATCAACTGCACCATCAATACCAACGTTTATGGTGTTTGGTTTTGGCAAAATACAAATTGTGTCATCAACGAAAGTTCTATATCTTTTAACGCATTACCTGGCATTTATCTCTATTCTACAAACGCCAAGATTCATGGCAATAGCGTTTGTAATAATACTAACGGTATCATGATCCAATTTTCTAACTTCAATCAAATCTCGAATAATAACATGACCGGTAATACCAATACTGGGATCAACCTGCTCTCGAATAATAACGACACGATCTATGAGAATTGGATTTGCACCAACGGATATGGCATTTACCTCCAACAAACGAATAATAATACTTTTTATTACAACACGATCGCAAATAACAGTATCTTGAATTCGTTTTATGTACTCGCGGGGATGAGCCAGAGCAATATATGGTACAACGGCACGGAAGGTAATTACTGGGGCGATTACACCACCCGCCCCAGTTCAAAATTTGCGATTAATTTAGGCCGCTCGTGGAATATACCATATGCATTGAATGGCTCCACATCGGACGTGGATCCTCATCCCCTTGTTTGGCCGTGGGCACCAAACGTGAAGCCAATTGCTAATTTCACCGCGAATAAAACTATTGCATTATTGCAAGCGGGTATCAAATTCACATTCACTGGTTTCGAGGGAAATACGCCAACAAATTTCCAGTGGTCGTTTGGCGATGGGTTGCTTAATGCCACAACCGAGAATCCCGTACATAAATATAATACTACTGGACAATACACTGTCAGGCTTACAGTGATAGATGCCGATAGGGATACCAATGTAATTATAAAAACAAATTACATCACGATATTAAATAGTCCAAGTGCACCACAAGCATTCACTGCAATAGGGGGGAATGCTCAAGTTGTGCTAAGTTGGACCGCGCCGGCGAGTAATGGTGGGTCGAATATTACGGGTTACAAGATTTATCGCGGAACATCGCCGAGCAGCGAGACACTACTTGTTACGGTCGGGAACGTGTTGAATTACACGGACTCGGGGCTTACCAACGGGCAAACTTACTATTACGAAATCGTCGCGATGAACGGGGCCGGCAATGGGTCAAAGTCGCAAGAGGTTAGCACGGTTCCGATAAATAGCTCGAATCCCAGCATAACTATCGTGATGTTTTTGATTATCCTTATTGTGTCCGCTATTGCCATTTTTGCTATAGTTTACACTCGGCACAAGAAAAACGCAAAATATGTTCATGTCAAGAATATGAGATATGACAACCATCAATTGTTCGAGGAACCTGAGCTGAAGCTAGGAGATCCCCTCAGCAAAATCGATCAGCAATTGGTCGATGGTTCGAAGCTACTGGACGACCGGATATCCGAAAAACGGGCACTACTTTCCCGCGTGCTCGCGCCAGCGACATCTGACGAGCACTCGTTGGAAGAAGCACTCAAGCCGAGCTCGGATATCCAAGAAAGCATTATAAAGAAGAAGATAACGGCAACATCAGAGGAATCTTTCAAGCACGAGGTGGACCAGCAAACAGAAAGCGAGGTTTCGGTCTTCAAGAAGAAAGAACGCTGCATCGTGTGCAACTCGGTGCTCGTCGGCGCGAATTTCATTTGCCCACATTGCGAAACAAAATATTGCCTGCGTTGCGCGGTTGCATTGTCTGACATGAAAGAAAATTGCTGGACGTGCAAGAATCCCATCAATTTCGAAAAAGGTCCAGAATGAAACGGGATGATATTTCAGTTCTCGATGGGTTGGTCATTATCTATTTTCTCCTCGATTTTACTTTCCTCTTCTTCCTGGCTCGCGGTCTCGTCAAGATTCATCTCTTTCTCTCCGAGGTTCTTTGGTAATCCGTCCGTGATGCTGTTGACTTTCACCTCCCGGGATTTCGACCTCAATGAAGCCACCATCGCGAGGTCGATTTGAAGCACTTGCCGGGCCTCGTCACCGGAACGATACGGGGGACGATCATCCTTGATGGCATCGATAAAATCCTTGGTGCACGCCATGAAGGAGTACTTCCAATTGCTGTTCATGGTGCAATCCGAGTTCCATTGGCCGTGCTTGTCAATCCAATAGATACCTGGGGCACCAGGACCGCATGCACAATCCACGAACATGTTTCCCGTGCAGCCATTCACCCAGATGATGCCGCGCTCGCAGTGGATCTCGACCATTTCCTCGCAGCCATAATAATCAGACTTGATAGGCAAACTCTGGGAAATTGAAACGTTCCACGTGCCATACTCGTTCCCCTTAGTCTTGTAGGTTATCACCCCTGGAACATCGATCGGGAGAATGCCGTAAACACGAAAACCCTTGTGCCACGCCTGGACGGCATCGATCTTTCCCAGGAATAGCTGGACGATGTTGTGCTTGTGGTAGCCATCATCGAACAGCGTTGGCAGCTTGAAATTATCTTTTTCCGACATGCGCCACTTCCAGGAATTCAATGGGACGCTCCATGCTTCCAGGGCCTTGATCGTCTGCCACATGCGGATATTGACGGCCACCGGTTTACCGATCTTGCTGCTTTCAATGAGGTCAAGTGCCTTTCGATACGGGGCGTGGAACTGGAAGTTCTCGTACATCTTGAGCTTCACGTCAGCTTTGCGTGCGGTGGCTTGCATGCTGTCATAATCGCTCAGCGACATGCACGGCACCTTTTGCACGCTCACGTGCTTTCCCGCCTCGCACGCGGCCACGACAATTTCATGATGCGTGGAATGCGGCGTGAGCACCTCGACCGCGTCGATGTCATCCCGTTTCAGCAGCTCGTTTTCGTCGGTATATACATCATTCACCTTGATTCCCCACGCATCTGCTTGTTTTCGTGCAGTGCCCTTGTTATGGTCGCAAACTGCAACGAGCTCCGCGTCTGCGGAATCTTGATAATACAACTGGTGAAGCGTGGAGATCCGGCCCACGCCAATAAAGCCAACGCGCAATTTTTTACCTGCCACGATAAATCGTCCTTGAAATGTCAAGCATAAAACTAAATATTTTTTTTCTCGTGCGAATAAATAAGCTCGCGTACGATGCTGGATTTTAAATGCTTATGCTTTGTCAATTCACGGGAATTTGAAAGTGAATTTATATAAAAGGATAAACTGCGATTAGATTCAAGAACATAACAGCTGAAGAGAATGGTTTCCTTGAACAAGGTCACTTCGCTACATCTTGCATCACGATCACCAGCCAACGCACCGGCATCCAGGATCATCGTGCTTGACTATTTAAAAGGCATCGCGGCGGTTTGGTTCACGCTCGGGCACACGATGATGTATTATCAAGATGGTTCGTGGGAAACGATTATGGGGATCTCCATTCTGCTCCTGGATTGGTTGACCATTTGTTTATATGTCACGTGCACGATAATCGGCACGATGCTATCAATACGGCAAAAAGAGGCGGCAGGCAACACGCACGGCATGTTCAAGAATGCCGCGAAAAGGTCGATCTATTTTTTCGTGGTCGGAGAGGTGTTCAATATCGTTATCGATGCCACGAATAAATATAAAACAGGTATTTGGCACGTGTTCGGTGCAAACATGATAACAGTCGTTGCTTGCGCGCAATTATTCACGTATGGCTTAGTAAAGCTTGACAAACGAATCCGATTCTTCTTGGCAATTGCTCTGATAATCTTATATCCCTTGTTCCTCGACTGGTGTCTCGCGGGAATAACTTTAACCTCTGATCATCAGATAATCGTGTCGACGAGCACTCTTACGACCGCACCATACATTATTTATTACCTCTTATTTGATATGGATGCGATGATGCCGACGCTTTCCTGGCTCATCACCGCCATCCTCACGAGCGTCGTTTTCGAAGAATTCATAAATGCTCACGTGAAAATCTCGATGAAAACAAATGTGGGCCAAGGCAGCATTAATCATAGGAATAAAAAACTGACTAATGCGCTTGCTAATCTGGCATGCTTCGGAATCATTGCAATATTCTGCAGCGTTATTATCGGTGATATCATCCTGAGCCCAGGAGTAAGCTCGAGCGCAACAGAATATGGCTGGGTGACGAATAATGATGCATTCAAGTTCTATTCTCTCGGAGGTCTGCCGTTATTTTTGATACGCCACACGCCGCTCTATCTCGTGTATAATCTTGGCGTTTTTGCAGTTGCTTTTAGTGCCTTGCATTTTCGCAACGTGGTTCACGAAAAAAAAGTGCTCTTGCAAAACTCGATGACTCAATTTGGCAAATATTCTTTTTCCGTTTTTGTTTATGGAGAAATCTTGAACTTCATTCCCATAAAGATTAATCTCCTTGAATATCTCGTGATTTGCGTCCCATTCGTCGTTATCTTGTTTATCGCGGTCAATCTGTGGGCATCCAGGGGAAAAGGCATAGGATCATTGGAGTGGGGCATGAACCTTTACTCGCGGTTCTTGGATCGTCTTGCGAAAAATAATGAAAAAAGAGTCTCCATACCTTCACGATTAAAGCAAGTGCCCTAACGTTGTCATCTCGTCTAAAAATACTGGTTTAAAAAAATTTGAAATGAGAGATAGGATATAGATTTACCTGTACGATTTTTGCTTGCGAGCGCGGGCACTGTGACCACCGAATTTCTTGGGCTCGGTGTGTCGTGCATCGCCCGAGAGCAGCGTTCGATCATAATTCACGATCTTGGCCCGGAGCATGGAATTTTTCTTGTAATCCGTGAATGCGCGTGCAATGGACGTTCGGGCGGCAGAAATCTGGCTCATGCGACCACCACCGACCACGTTCACTTCGATGTCCACGTCTTTCAAGTTATCCGGACCGATCAGGTCGACGACTTCCTTGATATTCTCCCGGTACATCAGTTCTGGGATGACCGTATAGGGCACGTGATTGATCAAGATGCGCCCGTGGCCATCTTGCTTCAGCGTTGCCTTCGCGATCGACGTTTTTCTCTTGCCAGTTTGCAGAAATACTTTTTTCTTTGCCATTAAGTGTCGACCTCAATCTTGGACATATTTCCAGCCGAACCGGTTTGCCAGGGTTTCCAGCGTGATGTATGTATGGCTCAAGCGGTTCTTGTCGATGTTTGGTACCGTGAAGGATACAACTCTCGGATACTTCTCCTTGTCATATCCAGCCACGGTTACATGCACCCGTGCATACGCATCAGATCCGCGTGCTGTCTTGCGGGGTACCATGCCTCGCACGGTTCGCCTGAATAACTTGTCTGGTGTTCGGTAGAAAAATGGACCCCGAACGCGCGGGTTCGTCCTAGTCTTGATGTTCTTCTTCTGGATATAATGGTTGAAAATCGACTGTTTATGCCCGGAAATGACGATGTCCTTGGCGTTGATGACGAGCACGTGGTTTCCGAGTAAGGCGAGCTTGGCCACGATGGAGGCCAGCCGGCCCATGATCGCGCCCGTGCCATCGATGAGCAAGTATTCGGGATTCATTACTTGATCAACCTCACGTTTGATCCTGATGGATATTCATCCAGCATTTGCGGAAGCGAGAGCAGCTTCGCGCCAGCCGTGTTCACCTTTTCCTCGACCGACTCGGACCAGCAGAGAGCACCGATCGTGATGCTCTTCTTACTCAAGTCACCGGCACCGAGAACCTTGCCGGGCACGACGATGACGTCACCATCCTTCACGACACGGTTGATGTGGCTCAGATTAGTCTCGGGACGAGCTCGCCGCGGGTGTTTCAAGATCACGGCGATCTCTTTCCAGATACTGATCTTCGTGTTTTCAAGCCGTCGGATGAGACGTCGAACATTTATATCAAGTGGTCCTGTGTTCTGTCTTCCCATGTTTCAAACAACTCATGTTTTAATGATTCATGTTACAATTTTCATGCTTCTTGTTTTGGTTGCTTTTCGATGGCATCCTTGACGAGACCGCCGAAAAGCTGGACTTTCTCCTGGAATATCTTGAGTCCTTCAAGCAAGATACGTTCCGCCGGAAGAGCCCCGGACGATTCCAAGAAAAAGATGAACTTGTTTGGCACGCCACCGACCTTTATGGCGCCCTTGGGAATGCCCGCGTTCCTCGCGCAATCCATGCACATGGTGCATTTCATCATGTCAGTGACGATTAATTCGTCGTTTTCCCACTGCAAGATGTGTTTGGGGCACATCTTCACGAGCGGGTCATTCTCGTTGTCGCCGCGAAACTTGTAATCCTTCAGCAATTCCTGGTCGATCACGACCTCGGGATAATACTTGTACGTGGCTTTTGTTGCGGCTTGGAATTTCGCGTGGTCTTTACCGAGACCGAGGCGGGCGTCTGCTTCGAACATGAGCTTGGAGCCCTTGCTCATCTTCGTGATGAGAATTTTATCAGACACGGGACGAACCTTGGGATCGCTGGAAACGAGATCGCTCGTGTACACGTTCCGATTCGCGTCCTTAGCCGCGACCGTGCATTGAATCTCCACCTTACATTTTGAACAGCCCACGCCCTCGCAGGTGCAGCGCTCGGAAAGCACATAGCTATCGAGATCTGTCGTGAGGGGAATCAATCCCAACCTGTGGGAAATGATTTCGTCGTAGAGCGGCGAGGAATTTTCGATGAACAAGACATCCACGATGGCCATCGCGGGAACTTCGGTCAAAAATATCCTGCGAATGGCGTTGGCGAGTTCTATATCAATGCCTTCCACGACAAAATTGAGCCGTTTCTCCGTTTTAGATAGAATTGAAAATTGCAAGGTCAATACACCATTTATAAAAAACAAAATGAACCATATCTTTTATGTATATTGAAACAACATGCCAAGAAAGTTACTACTTCCCCGGATTTCTCGCGCGAGCGCGGCCATGTGGTGCGGGATACAGTAGCTCGGAATCCCGCCTTGCAAAAGGTTTAGGTCAGATCATTCTTTTATGACGGGGAGAATCATTGGATAGTTTTATAATTTCCTGGACAAGAATGCCAATGCAACACGTTTCAATCAATCGCGCCGGAACCATCATCCAGGTACTCACGACCAATCACCAACTTCGCATATTGCAGGTCACGGATTTGCATCTCTCGAGTGTCGGGGTGTTCGATAGATTTTGCTTGCAGTCGGTACGGGCCCTGGCAAGAAAATTCAAAGCCGACATCGTGGCATGCACCGGGGACTTGTTCGGCCTCCGCACGATCCGGTCGATGCAACGAACAGCTCGGTTATTTGACCAAATCGTGGGCTCATCGACGCCTTGGTTGTTTTCATGGGGGAATCACGATCAAGAACTTAAATCATTCGATGTCGAACCAGTGGTGCAGTTCGACGCGGTCGAACGGTACCTGGAACAATTGCCTAATTGCTTGTACGTGCAGAGCCGCCAGTTCATGGAAAATTACCGCGGGACGCCGATCAATGAAGATCCTTGGGAGCAAGACGCGTTGAGCACGAGCCCGCCCCAAGCATGGGATGCCTTTTACGGCGGCAATTACCTGATGGAGATCACGAATCCCGCGGGAACGGGAAAGGCGTGGAATATTTTCGTCTTGAATTCACGCCGGGGTTTCCACGTTCCCCCGAAAGTCTTGAATTGGGTCAGCGACCAAGCTTCGAAAGATCCGACCGTCCCGTGCATCTGCTTTTATCACGTTCCCAATCACGAGTATGATGATATTTGGAACCGAGGACTTGCCAAGGGAATCAAGCGAGAAAACGTGTGTTTCGAGCGAGATCGTGGCCGCGTTCATCAAGTCTTGAAAGCGCTTGGAAACATCAAGGCAGTCTTTGTTGGCCACGATCATATCAATGACTACCATGGCGAGGTTGACGGCATCACGTACGTGTATGGACGAAAGACCTGTCTCGGCGGCTACGGGAGTTACCGGAAGCTTCCCAATCGGTTCAAGAACGAGGGAAAAGGCATCAAGATCGGGGCAAAGCTCATCACGCTATCGCTAGACAACGAAAATCCCGCCTTGAATGCATGCACCCACGTTTCCGTGTTTTCCGATGGAACGTCGTGGATGCCGTGATGATTTTATGATTTAATTGAATGAAAATTAAAAGATATCAAACAATTGAAGATTTGCTTTTTGAATTACTTGCATTTTCAATACCATTCGAATGCCGGGGTTTCCTCGAAGCAAAACTTGACGGTCTGGAAGTTTTGTGCGAATTCCGCGACCTCAGGAGCGATTTTCTTTGGATCTTTCTTGTCAAGGATGACTTTCTTGAAAAATCCCGCAATGACTTCCATGTCGCTTTCTTTCATGCCGAGGCGCGTGACTTCGCTGGTGCCGAGACGGACACCCCCCGGATTCATGTATGCCCGACCCTCCTTGGCGTCCCAGGGGAGCAAGTTCCGGTTCACGATGATTCCCGCTTTTTCAAGTCCTTTCTCGATGTCTGCGCCGAGGCCGAAGCTCTTTTGCAAACCGGTAATGTCGAGCATCACCTGATGCGATTCCGTGTAACCCTTGTGCTCGCACAATGGCTTGAAACCCGCGGCAGCGAGAGCCTCGGCAAGAGCTTTTGCATTCTTGATGACTTGCCCGTGATATTCCTGACCGAATTCAAGCATTTCCGCGAGGGTGATGGCAAATCCAGCAACGTTATGCAAGTGGTGGTTGCTAAGCATGGACGGGAAGCAAGCATTCTTGATCTTCTCGTCAAGGTCGTCGGGACCATTCGTGAGAATGCAGCCATGCTGCGGGCCAGGGAAGGTCTTGTGCGTGGACAACGTGAAGATCTCAGCACCTTCCTCCAGCGGTTGCTGGAAATACCCGCTGCCGATCAAGCCCGCTACGTGCGCCCCATCATAGGCCACGCGGGCACCAACTTCTTTTGCCACGTCGGAGAGTTCCTTCACGGGATGGGGGAACAGGAAGACACTCCCACCGAATAGCAATAGCTCAGGCTGGAAGTCCCTGATGCGTTTGGCACTCTCGTCAACATCCAGGTTCATTTCCGCTTGATCGAAAGCGAGGTATTCCACCTCGAGGCCACGAACAGCGCCAGCGGTGCCGTTGATCTCGTTTCCTGTTTTTTTGGCGATTTTCGGGCCATGGGATATGTGGCCACCCGAAGGTATCGGCATCGCCATCATCTTGCCGCAGGGCGACGTCGTCGCGGTGTACATAGCCAGGTTGGCAACCACCCCGGAAATAGGGCGCACATCGGCGAAGGCTGATCGCCAATATTGTTTTGCGAGATCCTGGCACAAGATTTCGACTTGATCCAGGTATTCACAACCAGCATATACGCGCTTTCCCGGCCAGCCTTCAGCATATCGATGCTGAAAATCGCAAATCGTGGCCATGCGACAAGCTTTCGATGTGATGTTTTCCGAAGCAATGAGCGGGATCGCCCGTGAGAAAAATTCATGATGTTGCTTGATCAAATCATTGATTTTATCAACTGTTTCCTTGCCCATTTTAATCGACCATAAGAAGTTCAATAAGCTCTAAACTTGGAATTAATTTCAAATTTCATATCAATATATTATCTTTCAGAGGCGAACGATATGACATCCGTGAAAGCGATATCATCCGATGAGGTATTCAAGGATTGGCTCAAAGACGCAGATAAAAAACAATTAGAGAAATTTTTCAAGAAAAAGAATGTAGACTTCAAGCGTGAAAATATTTCCGCCGTGGAAACCGTGCAAAACGTTTCCAAGTTCATCGTAGTGTATTTCGAGAAAAATGTCCAGTCAGCTACAGGCACGGGAAAACAGACTCAAGGCACGCAACAAATAACGGCCGCGGACTTAGAGAAGACTCGATTTTATAATTTCGGGAGCAAGAAAGTGAACCTGGCAACGTGGAAAGGAGACAAGCAAGTCCCGTTTTATAATTCCCTTAAGGAAATAAAGTGCCCGAAATGCGCTGGTACGGGTGGTATCAAGTGTAAATCTTGCGGCGGTACTGGCACATTGAAATGTACCAAATGTGAAAAGGGAAAGGGAAAAATGACTTGCAAAACCTGCAAAAATGCCAAAACTGAGGATTACCAGGTGGAAGTTGTGGATGCTGACGGCAAGAAAACGACCGAGACGAAAAAGGTACGTTGCGCGGATTGCCACGGCGCCGGCGTGTACACGTGCCCGGATTGCGGTGGATTGCTGAAAGTCCCGTGTAAGAGTTGCAGCGCCTCGGGAACCAGCACTTGTGACAAGTGCAAGGGTACGGGCGTGTTGTACGAGTACACGATCGGTTCTGTTCCAGGCGTCAAGCAAAAGAAGTCGAGCGACGTGTATTACACGAAAGATGTAGAGAAATTCATCGATAAGAAATCGGTCGAGGACATGTTGAATAGCAAGGACATCAAGGGCATCATTATCACGAACCCAGATGATCTGACCGAGAAAAAATTGAAGCCAAATTTAAACTACTGGACAAAGGATTCCAAGAAGATTTGCGATGACGCAAAGCAAGCATTCAAGGATTACGTGAAAAAAGGCGTCGTGAAGCAAGGAACCAGCATTATGGTATTCCCTGCGTTGCAACTGGACTGCACAAGCGTGAGTGGTAGTAAATTCGAGATCTTTGGAATTGGCGTGTCTGAAAATTTCGTCGTTTTGGATTCCAAATTTAAATAAATACATTTCTTTCTTTTCGATTTTTTTCTTATAAAATTGCAAAAAAAGGAAAAATTGAATGTTCACGACTAGTTCCACGTGATGATGCGCAAGAGCGTAGTTCCCACGGGAGTTCCATCAACGATCAGCGCAACGCGGTACACCAGGGTCATCGGGGGCGAGCTGGATACCGGCATATTGATTGCCATGGTGATGCCAAATAAGGCTTGCGATGCAAGCTTCATGTCGATAACCGTGTAATTCGAACCCTTGTGGGCGGGATACATCGGATCGTTCGTGAATGTCACGTTCGAAATGCTATGCATGCCAGGCACCTGCGGGGTCGCGTTTACCGAGGGCGAAACGGAGAATAACGTGAGGATGACCTGGACACGCTTGGCTGGAGCAGACATGTTCGTGCCTATGTTGGTCACGTTCAATCCGAGCATTGTTGTTAACGATCCGTTGACCGAGGCCGGGATGTCGAAACTCAAGTTAATGCCCTTGCCGGTAATATTGCGGGATGCGTAACCAGGCGAATCGAAAGTGATGGTTCTCAATCCAGTGGAGATCATCGTGCGATTTGAGTACGTGAGCAAGAACCTGTACGGCACGGTCAAGGTCGTGAAATTACCGAGAGTCGCGTTTAATTGGACCGTTAAACCCCGAGATTCTAATGGATACAATTGCCACGAGCCAATGGTGTAATTCATTCCAGCACCTAGCGATGGATAGTTGGGATCGCTGCTAAAAGACGTGACATTTCCAGCACCTGCAAGCCTCGTGCCATTGACATAAAGGGTCGTTTTGTTGGAGTAAGCGCATAAGGTTACATTAAATTTCGCCGGAGGTCCCGTAAAATTCGTGTTGGTATTTTTCATGAACAACAAGATGTTTGCTGATGATGGCGAGGTCACGCTTGGCGGGCTCGTGCTTGAAATACTAACCTTCGAGCCTGATTGGTTGACAGGAGGCGTTGGTGACACGTGAGTTGCGTTGATCTGGGCAAATGCTTTCTCGGGCGTAGTACCCCAAAATACTTGCCGCGACGTGGCGTTTACGAGGCCTACATAGTTTAGGATGTTCAAGCCATTCGTAGATGTGCTATATATTGGAATGACATAGAACAAGGATTTTTCAAAGCTGTAGAGCAGGATATTTCCGGTGAGATGGTTTGGAACAAGATTAATGCTCTGTGAAATGTTTGAATAACCCAAAAAAACTTGTTCTGCAGTCTCAGGCCCAATTAATGTCTGGTTGGCGCCATTGAAAAAGATCACTTGTCCAAGCCCGCCCGGATCATTTATATTATATTGCGTTTGGACAAACATTCCAGCCAGCGTTGTCGCGCCGCCCGTTCGAACTACCAAGCTCATGGTGACGAGTTGCAGGCCATTGCCGAGGTCCATCATGACAAAGTTGGTGCTAGAACCTGCGAAATTTCCCGGTTGGGTGTAAAAATCGGAACTGCCAACCCACGTTTTATAATTCGTGACATGATACATGTAGTTGACTTGCAGCTGTTGCTGGTACACGTATTCGGGGTATCGCAATTGAGGTATGAGCCAAGTCACATTTTTTGCCGTTGCTAAAGACTGCCATGGATAAATGCTCTGGTCCACGTAAATCTTTGCATAGGAAAACAAGGAATTTGTATCGAGGCCCGGATACGAGTAAAATGACATGTACCCGTGGCGCACGTCAACGAGAACCCAGCCGAGGAACCGAATATAATTGGACTGGAAATACGTGAACCCGGGAATCGATATGTAGATGGGACAGCAATAATATATCGCATGACTCTGATTGTCGAAGACTGGATATGGATCTGGATCCATATACATGTACGGCAAAAGCATTCCGCTGACCCGGTCAAATATGTTTGTCCGGTGCAAGAAAGTAATGTTCTGGTTAACCAAGTTGAAAAAATTCGTCGAAGCCATGCTAAACAATTTTACCGAGCTATAATATCCGGATAAGCTTCCATCAGCCATGGAAATCGGGAATGTTAGATTGTTCACTTCCGTCCAACCAGGAATATTTAGCATGATGTCATTTCGTCCGTCATCTCCATTCGGTCCTTCTCCATAATAAAATGGATACGAATTATTCACGCCGAATATCGACTCATACTGCGAAGGCTGAATCACGCTACCATTGTGCGCATTCATCGCGACGAAACCTTGGGTGCATGAATAAACGACGTATTGGTTGATGGCCTTTCCAAATGTGTTTGCACTTTGATTGAAATCAGGCAGTGATACCCAATATTCCGAGTTATTAAGGAGGATAATGTCGGGCGTATTCGCAGTTTCATAGGCTGAATAGGTTGTCGGGATTTGCTGTCGGAGCGATTGCATGCTGCTATTCTGGTTAAATGGCCGGATCTTGCTTATTACTTGAGGATTGGGCGTGATATTGAACAAGCTCGTTATATTTTGCTGCGTGTAGCCATCTATACCTGCAGCATATCGTGTTTGGCTCACTTGATATTGGACTTGGGCATTCCATATAAGTTGCTCGTAATTCGTTTGTTGGCTGAAATAATCCCCCGCCGCAGCGATGCACGGGCCGATGATCATGCCGATGATGATGATGATGGCGATGATGAACGTGGCCCCGGCAACTTCCTCGCGATCTCGTTGTTTTCTCGCGAACGTGGCAAACATGAGGCCGAACAACCCGATCGAGAGAAATGTCCACATGGTGAGTGGCAGGATGTACAACCAAGTTTGTTGGAATGCGTTGTACGAAGACAATGGCGCTGCTAGGTAGAAATATGCTAGCACGATGCCGATGATGAAGAATAATCTGCCAAGGAACTCGATCGCATACCCACCGACAACTCGTGCGCCGATCATCTCCAATATCAAACGGATCAAGCAAGCCGTGAGAATCGAGTTCAATATCGGCAAGGTCAAATATTGCCACGTGAGGAGCGCGTTCATGTCGTACTTGGTAGGATCGAACGGCATGCTCATCGCGGAAAAGGATGCGAAGAAATTCACGTACGATGGATCATTCTGCAAGTAGCTTGCCATGAAAAATCCATATGCAAAATTTGTTATCAAATAGCAGATACCATACGACGCCGCGAAAACGATGCTGGAGAACAACATCTCGATTCGCATCTTGTGCGCCGAATGTGTCGTGAAAATGGCAAGGAACTTTCGTGGATGCAACAATATGATCGTGACGATTGCAGCGGGTATCAACGGTGCCCAGAAACTTGCCCAGTTGAGATAGCTTACTTGGACAAAATTCACGCCGTGCATGCCACCAATCACCTTTCGTGAATAGAGTTGAATATCAAGGGAAAGATTGGCTTGCCACACGGGGACTACCCAGGCCGCGACGACGACGATCACGACTATGATGATTAAAACAATTGGAAAGATCTTGAGCGTGTTCGTGTTTTTTTTCATCATGGACCTTCACATTTAAACGTCATTACATGCATTCATGTAGTTTTTTCAATTTATGCCTTATGCCAATTTCGCCTTCGCTGCCCAGATCTGGAAAAATATTACCTCCGCTCGATTGTGGCTCGAACCATTATCGAAAATCATGAACGTGGTACTTTGAGAAAAACAAATTGCAGCATGAAACACCTTTTTTCAAATCCGTTCGAAAGGCGAGCAAAATTAAGAAACCTACAAACTTCAAGATATATATTAAATGCAGCTATTGATGCAAGTAGCGGAACTCGCATGTGAAACAAGCGTATCACGCATCGATCGCGGTGATTTTGTGCCAAAGGTACGGGGCAAATACATAGACGAAATCTTGAATGAGCTGGAATCGCTCAAGTCCCGTCCGGATTCTGCCTCAAAATTAAAGAACGCGATTGACAAGATCGGTAATTTGGATGACAAAAAAGCCATACCCTATATAACGCCCTTCCTTGATCACAAAACTGATTATGTCCGCGCAGCTGCGGTCTATGCGCTCGAAAAAATCAGGAACAACAAGGACCTTCCGCGGCTACTCATCAACAAGCTCGAAAACGAAGATTCTCTTCTCGTGCGAACAGCGATCATCGAATCTTTTGGGGAGCTAGAAGATCCTAGCGCATTACCCGTGCTCGAAAACATCAAGAATGGAAATGAAGATGATCGCATCAAGATCACGACAATTTTTGCCATCGACCGATTAACGAAAGGAAAGACTTCTGCCTTGCAACAACTCGTCGATTATCTTGTCGATTCAAAGAATGCCAACACTCGAGTTGAAGCTGCCAAGGCTCTCGGGAAGCTCGGGGACCCCAGAGCTATCAAATACCTGATCGATGCACTCGATGATGATAAAATTTTCGTGCGCAAATTCGTCGTTAAGGCCCTCGTGGCGTTCGGTGACAAGCAAGTCGTGGACCCGATTATCAGAGTATTCACGGATGAGCAATTGCTCATCGATCGCGAGTTCATCAAAATCTTGTGGACTTTTCCGGAGTACAAGGGAAAAGAATTGTGGGAAATCATCGATCTCCGCCGCAAGGAACAACTGAGCGGGATAAAAGCGCCCGAGAAAAAAGAAAATCAAAAATCTGAAATTGAAAGCAGTGACACGAAACTCAAGGAAGATTATGCTTATGAAACGGATGTTTCAAGTAAAAACACCGAGGTTGAACCCACATCAACAAACATTTCAGCAAGCGTGGATGGTCCATCAATCAGAACTACTACACTTGATGAAATGACTTCAGAAAAGGATGTCGCCTTGGCCAAGCAAGAATCCGTTCCTGAAACAAGCGCTACCGTTAGTGAAGTAGCTACCACATCGCAATTAGAGGAATTGAAAATCAAGGAATTTAGCGATGCTTTTTCAAAAGGAGAACGTCTTTATAGAAAAAAACAATATTACGATGCCCTCGTCAATTTCAAGAAGGCCATCGAGATCAAGCCCGATGCCTGGCAAGCATGGTACAACATGGCGCTGGTGTTTTATGACGTCGACGAGAAAGAAAAGAGCGTTGAATGCTTCCAGAACGCGCTGGAATACAAGCCCAATGAAATCGACACGATGCTCGATCTCGCAAGCTTGTATGATGAAATGGGCAATTATGACAAGGCAATTCATTACTTGATCGTGGCGTTGAAACAATCGCGATTTTTACCCGATGCGTGGTTGCTAGTCGGGAATATATTCCTAAAAGTTCGCCGCCCGGAGTATGCCTTGTATTGCTTCAATCAAGTCCTACAAATTAGCCATAACAAGAAAGAACGCGCTAAGGCTCGTGATAAAAACGAGGCGATTCTCAGGAAGAACCCTTCCATCGTCGCGAAGGATCCTCGAAAAGCAAAGACCTTGAATCTCCCGGAAAATGATGACCTAAAAATCAAGTTATGAGGGTTAAAAAGAAGCATCGCGTGAACATCGCAAGAGCATCCACGTGAAAGCGACGCCAATCACGTAAATCGAGAACACGATGCTGATGATTAATAAAATTATAAAGAAGTTTTTGATTTTTTTCTTGGTAAAGAGCATGGTATAACTAATCACGAGCGCAATACCACCAAAAAGTAGCATCACGAACGGCACGTGAAACCATAAATACACCCCAATAGCCAGTGACGCGGGCGCGTTCGCGTCGATCAATTGAAAATATGCACTATTGCCAAGAGTAATCGCGCCTTGGTTCAAAAGTACTATTACTGGATTTCCAGGGATTATCGAGACCACCGCGATCGCGACGAAAACAAGTCCGCAAGCGAAATACATTCTCGGTATAACTTGCCGATGTTTCATGGCACTCGCCAGCAAGAAAATGAGGGCCACCAGTGGAAGAAAAAAGGCAGGTTCAAGAAGCTTGGAAAAATCAATGGCAAGCAAGCCATTTTGCATTGCCATGATGATACATCCAAAGACAACAGCAATCTCGTAAATGCAGAGAAATATAACTATCCCTTTTTTAGAGGGAAGTCTTTTCTTGAGAAAATAGCATGCCGTGATAAACGCGATGGAGGCTGGGTATATGGACATTGGATTAACATCCCGTAACAAGAACAAGCTCATGCACAAATTCAATGCCGTGTACGAGAGCGAGATGACGGCAATCATTCTCGCATCATTTTTGTGCATCTCCGGGGGCATCGATTGCCCGTCAACGGGATCTGTTTCCATTGCGTGTTAAAAGCATGCTTCGCACCATAATATCGTTTCCCCGCGGGAGCATGATTCGGACAAATAATCGAATCAGCGGGTGGAAAGCATGTGGATTAAAGTTAAATAAGGCGAACAAGGCTTCTATCATGAATGACCATGAATCATGCGAGGCTCGATCAAGTCGCCGATGCGCTTGAATCCATGTACGAAATGGATGAGAATGTCATCTTCCCCTTGATCGGCATGTTCAACCATGCAATGCTCGACAATGTCGATGGACCGAATTGCACCGACCGTAACACGTGCAATAACAATTGTTGCAGTATCATGATCGACATACCGCAATTCCTCGGGCGAAAATACATCGAGGATGGAAGATTGCGTCCCGCCGATTTGCGGAGAGGCGACGCATTTGCATGGAAATTGAACGTGAATGAGGATACGAGTAGATGCGTGTTTTTTTCCCCGGAGATTTATGGATGCCGGATATATGTTGATGATCTCGAGTCCCGGCCGCCACAATGTGCGATTTATCCTGCTAGCTACACGACCGGCGCGATCGCGTGCAAGGCAGGGGCGGGACCATGGATCGTCAAGGATGAGGAAATTGGACACGCATGCGAACGACTCATGAACGTGTACAAGAACTACTGTCTGGTAGAGAGGGAAAGTGTTAAGGGCGAGTTGCTTGAGAACATTGTCTGCGCTCTCGAAACACGGCTTATATCATTGTTGGATCACGCGTGTCCCTCCAGTATCGCTGGCATCAAGGATACATGGGCCGGCATCGAATTACTGTGCGCTGATGGAAGGAGTTTGAGCACGCGGATGTTCTGCAAGCAAGATTGTCCAACAGAATTCATTGACTGCGATTGCATGTGCACGGAAGCATCAGTTTCTTTTCTTGAATTCTTGAAAAATGTTCTTCCCGCGTTTATCCAGGCAAATGATATGAGAGAAGATTACACGATCATGGAACTCAAAGAATTTGCATCAAGGGAAAACAAGAATAACATGTAACAAGAAATATCCTGGATTTAATCACATTTTTACATCGATTTGAATTTCTTTCGTGACCGGTTCGGCAGCCTCATCATTGGAATCCTTGTAGTTCAATGTTACAAGAATGTTATACGTGCCCTCTTGCTCCGGAATTAACTGAATTTCCCACGACCCCGATTCACCTCCCGCCATCGTGTGAAACTTTTTCGTGAGCGTGCCTCGGACCGGTTGGAGTTGCTGATCCTCGGGAATATGGACATCGACATCGAGGTTACTCGCATCGCCCCGGCTATCATTCACGATTTCAATCCTGATGGGAAAAGGCTTGCCAACGATAGGTTCTTGAAGGATCTCGTGATTTATAATCAAATTGACGGGACGGCCTTGAATCGTGAATTTTATGCTGTCAACGCGCTTTCTCGCGAGAAAATCACCCACCTTGAACTCCACGAATAGGGGACCGATCTCATTATCGCCGGCATGGTATGACTTGAACGTCTCCTTGAGCACGGCGTCCTCGCCGTCCTTGAAATTCACGGGCAATGAAAAATTGCTGACGATGGTGAGGTCGTTGCTTTTTTCAACGGTGATATCCTTGACTTGCATAGCCGTAGCGGTGGATTTTAGCAGTGCATCGACGGAAGGCGAGAACACGAGCTTGGCCACGATTTCATCGCTTGCCACGTACTCGCCATCCTGTCTCGCAGAAGGCTCCAATTGAAACGCGAGGCGAGAAATCTCTAGAAATGCCCTCACGCTCATGGCAGCCTTGATGATCTTGATTTCATCGGCAGAAAAACCTTCCTTTCCGAGCATTTGCTCGTTAATCGGTATTTTCTGCATTTTTTTATCAAACCCCGTGCCAAAAAAACTCTTGGATATGGCATAAGCTTGCGAATTTTTTTGCTTGCTCGTGTCAAACATGCCAAGGATGCGCTTCAAGAAATCCATGGCCTTCTCGTATTCTGCTTGCAAATAGGCGACGAAACAAAACATCGCGCTGCCGTGCATGATTAACGAAGGGTCTGGTTTCCGTTCTTTCAGCGCATACTTCACCGAGATGTTGTAATAATCCCCCGATGTAGCAAATTGGTTCGAGATCAAGGCCACATTAGCTAAACGTTGTTGGATCCGGGCAGTTGACACGAAATTTTCATCATCCAGGAGCAACTTTGCCGCGGAGATCAAGTTCTCGCTGACCAGCTTCCAAGCATCCTTGTCGCCGTAACTTTTTGCAATCGTTTCGTAGATATTTGCTCCATCAACGAGACTTTTTATAGCTTTATTGCGTTTTCCATCATCGAGGAGTTCTTTTGCCCGGTCGGCGAGATACGTGGCTTTCGAATCAAGTTGTTCCTTGCTTTTCATCGGGGAGTCGAACCTTGCTTGCCAATCAATGCTTGACATAATCTACAAAACCATAATAACTTTCACGCGCTGTTACGCGTTGGAGTTTCACTCATTATCACGTTCAAGTTCGCGTTGATCAGCTATGCTTGACATGTTTTACGCATCAAGAAAGAAAAAAGTTGCGCGCGGAATGCCAAAACCGCCGAGCGTGATGATTCCTGATAAAACGATGGAACATGGTTTCAATGCATTGAATGAAGCTTTGCTCGCAAACTTGATGCCCTCAATTGGTGGTTTTTCCGATATCTGGGCACGTCCTGCTCCTAAATTTCCTGCAGCATACTTGTGGGATAGTTGTTTCATCGCCATGGCGTGGAAGTTCTGGGATCCCCGTGTTGCGCTGAGCATCCTCAAGCCATTCGTGCAGTTTCAAGCAGACGATGGCCGGATGCCGCACATGGTGTTTCTCGGCAAAATCGTGAGTCCACTCTCAAACCCGCCGTTCGTCGAGATGGCCCTCGATCAAATCTCGAACTATCACGAGGACGATGTCATTCGCAATTATTTTTTACCAGCCACATCACGATTCCTTGCCTGGCGTAAAAAGAATCGTTACAATGAAACGCATGGCCTTTATTACTGGATCGACAGTTACGAGAGTGGCATTGACAATACCCCTCGGTTCAGGTCGGTTGATGAAAAACAAGATTACGGCGTGAATAATCTCGGCGCGATCGATATAAATGCTGAAGTCTTGATCGAACACGAATCAATCCTGAACATCATGAGCCGTTACGGTATCACCGAAGGCGTGGATAGCATCAAGGAAGAAATCGATCGACTTTCCCGCGCTATCGGTGAAAAGTTGTGGGATTCTACCCTGGAATTGTTCGGGGACCTCGATTTAACCACGGGACAGATCCGCACCGTCGACACGATCGCGAGTTACTTCCCTTTGCTCGATATCTCGCTGAATCAAGAAAAGGTGGAAAAACTCGTGGCACGGCTTGCAGATGCAAACAAGTACAGCACGCTGGTGCCTTTTCCCACCGTCGCTAGGGATGCCCCCGAATTCATGCGGGACACGTGGCGTGGCCCCGTGTGGATAAACACCGCATATTTAGCATTGCAGGGCTTGAAGCGGCACGGAAAAAGCGAGATAGCAAGTGAATTAGCATACAGGCTTTGCAAAGGGGTTTTCGAAACGTGGCATAACGAGGGATCATTTTATGAATTCTATGATCCAAACCGGCACGATTTGCAGAGATTAAGCCGCAAGAAAGGCAATCTCTACAAGCAAATCACGCTCGGCGGGAAGCCCGTGAAAAATTTTGCTGGATGGACAGCACTAGCGAACACCATTCTCCTCGAAATCATTCTCGGAGTGAATTGCGTGCATGGTGAATGGATGCTCGAGCCCAATCTTTCCGAGGCATGGCTCGCGAGCGAAAATAACATCACGATCAATCTTCCCTATTACCGGGTGCACATTGAAATGCATCTCGTTAATGGTACCATTGATTATGATGCCACGGTTCAGGACACGCAAGTTACGGGCAGCGTGCAGAATCACGGGAAAACGAGTATCGGCCGTGGTTGAAAATGAAAAACTCGTTTATTAAAAAATTTAGGTCGTTGTTCCTCGAAAGCACGAGATTTGTTTCAATTTATTCTTCATCGTGGCCGCAGCTGCCGCCACATTCATCGCCGCATTCCGGGCCGCACGTGTGTTCCGAACGCTCATCCTGCTCGCCATATTCGAGCATCTTGATCTTGAAATTCAAGACCTTGCCAGCCAGCTCGTGGTTCATATCGAGGGTGACCGTGTCATCCTCCACCTCGGCGACGCGAGCAACAAATCGATGGCCGTCTGGCGTGCCAAGCTGGAGCATCATGCCCGTCTCCGGATTGAAATTCTTCGGAAAATTGCTCTTCGGGACTTTTTGAACTGCGCGTTCATCATAATCACCATACGCGTCCTTTGGCTCTAACGTGATTTCCTTTTCTTCACCGACTTCCATGCCAATGACCGCGTCATCGAAGCCGGGAATCATCATGCCAGAGTCAGTTACGAAGATCAATGGTTCCCCGTTATGCTCATCGGTGCTATCAAACACGGAACCGTCTTCTAGCGTTCCCGTGTATTCGACTACTACCTGGTTTCCTTTTTCTACAGGTGCCATGAGCAATAAAGTGAGAGTTGACATTAATTGCTTTGGTTTCCTCGAAATAAGTTCAAGATTTGACGATCGTGCATTGAATAATGAAAAAATGGGGAAAAAAGTACGATTTTTGCTGTTTATTTGCGACCATAGATCGAGCCTAGGGCTGCACAAGCTCGATAATCCGCACCCTCTGGATCCATTGTGCCGAAAGCTAACCAGGTGCTTGGCCTGAATAGCTTCTCGTCGGGCACGTTGTGCATGCTGACGGGAAATCGCAGCATGGATGCGAGCGCGATCAAATCTGCGCCGATATGACCATAGCTGAGCGATCCGTGGTTTGCTCCCCACGCGTTCATCACGTTATACGTGCTCGTGAAGGCTCCCTTACCGGTCACGATTGGTGCGAACCATGTCGTTGGCCATGAGGGATTGGTCCGCTCGCTCAAGATATTAGCAACATCATCCGGCATATCAACAGAATATCCCTCGGCGAGTTGCAAGACAGGCCCAAGCCCCTTGATAAAGTTCACGCGCACCATGGTCATCGGCATTCCACCCTTGGTCATGTACGTGGTGGAGAAGCCGCCACCGCGGAAATACTCGGTGACAGCCGGGCAAAACCGTGTAGCCTCGAAACATCTTTGGATCTCATCAGCTTCGATTTCCCAGAAGGGCTTGATGATCGGGCTGCCATCGATCGTCGATTCCTGGCCCGTGCCATCGAGGCATGCCGAGCCTGAGTTGATCAAGTGAATGATGCCATTCTCGGCGTTCCCCGAGAGCTCGTACCCCGTGACACGTTTCACGGCTTCGGGACTCCAATAAGTTCGGACATCCGCGAATATCTGGGCGGTGCACGTGAGCAAGTGACCAAAGAGCATTGCGACGCCATTGAGGCTGTCATTTTCCGTGGCCATGAGGTATGGCTGGCGCACGCCGTTCCAATCGAACGACGTGTTCAACATGGTCTCGAGAAAATCCCCATTTGGCATGAAATCCGTCCACTGGCGCTGGCCTTGAAACCCTGCAAGGATGGCATTGTGGCCGAATGTTTCCTCCTCGAATCCCATGCTCGCAAGGTTCTCGTTGCCAACCATCAAGTCACGAGCGATCATCGTCATTTTCACGACGGTCTCCCACTCTGCATCCTTCTGCTCCTGGGACTTCTGCGCCGACAAGTCATTGTAATCTTTACCCTCCTGGCAATGTTCCTTAACGAACTTGATGGCACGTTCATATTCATCCTTGTCATAGATCCCTAGATCTAATCGCCTGATGATCTCGGACATGTCAACATACTCGTTTCGCATCCCGAGGTAATCTTGGAAGAAGGTGTCATTAACGATGGAGCCTGCGATGCCCATTGAAACACTGCCTATGCTCAAGTAGCTATTCCCGCGCATCCAGGAAACCACCAAGCCTGCCCGGGCAAAGCGCAGCAGTTTCTCTTCGACATCCTCGGGGATAATGTCATTACCCGCGTCTTGAACGTCTTTGCCGTAGATGCCAAATGCGGGTATGCCTTTCTGGTTGTGACCAGCAAGCACCGCGGCGAGATAGACCGCGCCGGGCCGCTCGGTACCATTGAATCCCCATATTGCCTTCGGAATGAACGGATCCGCGTCGAAGGTTTCTGTCCCGTAACACCAGCACGGCGTGACGGTGATGGAAAGGCCCACGTTTTCCCTAGAAAATTTCGCAGCGCATTCTGCCGCCTCGGCTACCCCACCTATCGTGGAATCTGCAATCACGCATTCCACGGCAGACCCGTTCGGGTGTCGAAGCTTCGAGGAGATGAGATTTTCAACGGATTTTGCAAGGTTCATTGTTTGATCTTCCAAGCTTTCACGCACGCCTTTCCGGCGGCCGTCGATCGTCGGCCGGATGCCGACTTTTGGCAACGAGCCTCGGAGACGCATCTTTTCCGTCGTTTTTTCAAATTTTACCATGATTCTCGCATCACGACACGATAGATTCGTGGTAATATCAATAGACTGTAATTGAAGCTCGCATCGTTCGCTTTTGAACGTTATTTTTTTGATTACTCGCCATTATCACTCGCTAGATTTTTAACCATTAGGCGAGAATAGCAACATGAATTTTTCACGATGTACTCTGGAAGGTGCATGCATGATGAAACGATTTTTCTTCAAGCGCCGGACATGGCTATTCCTTGCAATTTTCACGAGCTTGGTCATCTTTGCCTCGTTCGCAAGCTCCGGCAGTTCTTTCGTATTGAAATCCTACACGTTGTCCCAGGTCAAGCCGCAATCTTTTAAATTCAATATTGATGGTGGACAACCGCTACATTTTTCGTATGATGCAAATACCACGGTGATCATGACGCTCTATCTCGTTGCATCGGATGGGTCAAAAACTTTTGAGCGCGAGATAAAGAATTCATCGTATTCCTTCGATGAGATCCGTTCGGCTTCATGGACCTGCAACATAACGCTTTATACCTTCGGTGCTAAAGGCGCGAGCGTGAACGTGCGATATACGTACATGAAAACGACCGGCATCGATCTCTCGATCTCCATCGCTATCGTGGCTGCTGCGATGGCCGTGTTCTTCATTTGGCTTCTCGTGTCCAAGAGAAAAGGTGCAGAACCACCAAGAAATGAATCGAAACAAGCGGGTGACGAGACAGATGGGTGAAGAATCAAAAAAAGAAATCAAACTCGATTATAAAATCACATTCTTGATGGGATTTGGTTTCTTGACGACAAGCATCTGGTCATTGTATAACGTGAAGATGCCACTCATGTTATCCTACATCTTGCCATCATTCACGTGGACGGACTTTATTATTGGCGTCATCATGGTGCTCGACAACATCACTGCCATTTTCTTGCAACCTTATTTCGGTGCACTGTCCGATAGAACGCACACGAGGTTCGGAAAACGCATACCCTATTTAATGATAGGGATCCCGTTCGCCGCGTTATCTTTCGTGATAATTCCGTTTTCGCCGAACTTGTGGTTTCTCTTGCTCCTTATCATGTGCTTCAACATATCCATGGCGTTGTATAGGTCCCCCGCCGTGGCGCTCATGCCAGATCTCACGCCGAGCGAGGTGCGGGCGAAAGGCAATGCCGTCATCAATCTCATGGGTGGTCTTGGCACGATCCTGGCCTACCTTATCGGCGCCCTCTTGTTCGATTACGATCCATCGGGTGCGACGGCGTATGCCGTAGGCGGCATCATCATGCTCGTGAGCTTGATCATCGTCGTGCTCACGGTCAACGAGCAAAAAATCACCGCGAGCAGGATAGCGCAATATGGTGCCGATTTTGCTTCCGATAGAACGGAAGTCAAGGATTTTCGCGCCCAGGACGTCACGCACGGCGAAGCTGAAGTCGTGAAAAAAAGCGCGTGGCAGCGATTGAAGGAAAGCAACCTTGTCCAGGTGTTTCGCGAGAAAGAGAAGTCGGCGCTCTTCATGCTGCTAGCTATCCTTTCCTGGTTTTTTGCTTATAACGGGATAGAGACATTCTTCAGCCTCTATGCGACGAACGTGCTCAATTTCACGGCGGGCCAAGCGAGCTTGTTGTTGCTATTCTTGCCCCTTGCCTTCATCCTTTTTGCTCTTCCAGCGGGCATCATTTCCGAAAAAATTGGCCGCCGCAAATCAATCAAGATCGGGCTGATCATCATCATAGTTGCTTTAGCAATATTGATGTTCGTGCAATTCATGTCAAATTTCTACCTCGTAGTAATCCTGTTTTTGATTTTTGGCATCGCATGGGGCATGATCAACATCAACTCGATCACGGTTGTCTGGCAATTAGCACCCAATGGGAAAATTGGCGCTTACACGGGTATATACTACTTTTTTTCCGCGTTTGCGGCAATAGCCAGCCCCGTGATTGCCGGATTTTGTTTTTCCATAACCGAAGCAGCGCTTGGACCGATGAGATATGTCATATTATTCCCATATGCCTTGGCGTTCATGATCCTGGCATTCCTCTTTATGCTCGGCGTCAAGCGCGGCGAGGTCAAGCTCACGAAGCAAGAGGTCGAAAATTTGAAGAAAATCTATGAAGGTAAGGATTGAATGATATCCTGTTAAACGTTTCTTTTTTTTTAAACTTTGGATAAAATTTTCATTTGGAATTTAATGAAATGCTTGATATTTTTTGGAATCAAGCGGGTATCAAATGATTTTGAAATTATTATCCATACGTTATCATTACTTCTTCAATTGTGGTGAGACGAAAAAGCTGTTTTACTACCGGTTATGGGTTATCAAAATATTGCCTTGATGGCGAACTACGCATTTTTCTACTTCGGAAGGGCTATATGCCCGAATTTTACAAGGAACTTAAGAAAAAAGACCGATAAACGAGATGAATAATTTTGACAGAGTCAGATCCCGTATGCCTAACGGAATTGGACACGGATCAAGCACAGTTGCGTGCAAAGTACAAGGCAAGGGATTTCTACTTCTGCTCGCAGGAGTGTTATGATCAATTCGAGTCCAAGCCAGATTTCTATTACAAGGTTTCCGAATAAAGAATCGAGGTGCGACCGATTATGATGGTTGATCCAGTATGTCGTAAAAAAATGGTTGATGGTGGGCGTTATTGCTCGCAGTTTAATGAAGAGCGCTATTGTTTTTGCTCGCGTGATTGTGCCGAGCAATTTGATGCAATGCCCATCCTGTTCTTAAACACGCAAATTTGAAATTTCTCGTGGAGCGTGTTGAAATTTGTTTTTTTTAACGCGATAGCAAAATAAAAGAGATTGATTAACGCTAATTTTTTGGATTTATCCAAGTTTGTGGTAGATATTACCGAACTTTTGGTTGAAAATATTAGGTTCTATTTGCAATAAAATCATTAATAGAGTTTCTTGCTTGGGCAACCGATTTCGCTGCAAAATTCTTGTAACTTTCATGCACCTTTAATATTTCATTCAAAATTTGACTAACAAGAATCTCGTCATGCCATTTTTTCAGCATCTCGAGGACTATCTCGATGCAACCTTTTTTGTAACTGCATTGCGCGACCACGTGGACGATCATCTTTCTCACTCTTGAATCCTTTTCGTCCTGGAGTTCTTTTAATAATGGTAAGATCTCCTTGGGATGTGTTCGACCACGTAACTCGATGCCATGCACGATCTCTCGACGAATGACAGGTTTTGGATGATGGAGAAACGTCCGAGCAAATGTAAGCGTTGGCTCGGGATTCTTCTCGCCCATGCGCTTGAGCGCCCCGATCACGGCATCGTTCACGATCTTGGATTCATCTGACAGGGATCGCCCGAGTAACTCCATGATCTTGCTCGAATCAAAACGACCTATTTCTCCCAACGCGTGCACGGCCGATTTGCGCACCTTTACTGCACCAGTTTCCAACAAAACATCAATCATCTTGATAATCAAGTCATGCTTGCTCGCGTCATCGTGATAGATCCGGGCAACAGCCTCGTATGCGTTTTTCCTTATATAAGTGTCTTCATCGCTGAAATATTTTTCGATGACATCGACATCTTCTTGATTGAATGCTTCACGGATGTCGTGATTGATTGTCTCAACCAGTTTTAACCTGTCTGCTTTGGGCATTCGATAAATACTCATTTTCACACCAAGACTTTTCTGGAAAAAAATGGAAAATGTACGATCGACTAGATTCAATGCTTCCCTTTCTTTCCTTGTATTGGCAATGCAACGGGCATCAGCAGTGCATTGCGACGAAGGTTTATCGATTATCTCGTGCAACAAAACCTCACATTGAACTATCGTAAATTCTGAAGTTGCAGGGAGTCCAATTAAATTATAGCAACTCATCGAGTAAATGATGCGTGGAAACGTGCTTATGAGAAAAAATCAATTTTTTCGTGAGAAGTATGAAAAATAATGAGCATTTTCATTACCCCGCGAGATATTCACGATAATAGGTGATAAAATGGAGAAAGCAACGTTTGCAGCGGGATGTTTCTGGGGCGTGGAGGATTATTTCTTGCGAAATGTAAATGGAGTCGTGGATACGGTCGTTGGCTTTACTGGCGGCCATATGGATCTTTCAGGGACGAGGGAACCATACAAGCTCGTGTGCACGGACAAAACAGGGCACGCGGAAGCCGTCGAGATTACGTTTAATCCCGACGTCGTGTCTTACGAGACCCTTGTTGAAACATTTTTCCACATCCACGATCCGACACAAAAAAATCGCCAAGGCCCAGACGTCGGCACGCAATACCGGTCTGTGATTTTCTACCATGACGATACTCAGCGAGAAATCGCTACCGCGGTGCGAGACAGTATTAACGCAGCCAAAGTTTTCAAGAAACCTATCGTGACAGAGATCGTCGAAGCGACCGAGTTTTATCAAGCGGAGGATTACCACCAGAAATACATCCAGAAAAATGGCGATCATGGCTGTTTAACTTACATTCCATTTTAACAAGGGTTATGCGGTTTCAAATTCTTGATTTCCCCTTTTTGTCATTACAAATTTGTCATTACTTTTTTTACATTCAATAAGGTTTATTATGGGCTCGATTCCTTTCCAGAAACAAGAGATACTCGGTTCTTTTCGACAAAAATCCGGTCGTGAACGTTGATAATAACCATCACGCGTGATACCAAGGCTAGTGATGTAAGATCCTCCGATATCATCGTGATCGATCACGATCGTGACACTGTCGACTTCCTCGTTGCATATATCCAGTTCAAGGGAATTCCGGTACGAGGTATAACGGATGGCAAGGATGCGGTTGAAATGATTAATAACTCGAACCCGCGAGCAATCCTCATAAATCAGACCATGCCACACGTCGACGTTATTGAACTCGCCATAACTTTGAAGCGATCGAAACGCACGCGTAATATCAAGGTCTTTATCATGTCCACCGACGAAATGAAAGCTAAAAATCTTCTCAAGGTGACGAACGCAGACGATTACCTCATCAAGCCATTTGATCTCGCCGCATTGGACACGTTGATATCAGGCGTTTAATCAATCCAATCATCTTGAACGACTGTTTGTTTCGATTGCTCGATGCAATGTGAGGAGTGAGTGATGAATAACATGAACGCACGAGAGCGGTTTATGGCTATCTTCGAGCATCGCACGCAGGATCTCGACCGGATCCCCATTCACATGAGCGGTGCGCCCCCCACGGGCTTGTTTTACCAAGCGTGGACAAAGGATGTGGCAAACGAAGATTTATCTGATGATTACATCAAGATCATTCCAGGCTATGGCGACACGACGCTGCAAACATGGTTGGGTGGCGAATCCGCTGGCTTGTCCATTCCTTCTATAATAAGCTACCCGTACGTGGAGGTCAAGCCTGGAAACAAGCATTACAAGGAAGGTGTCCGGCGAAGCGTCGACACAGCAGGAAGGATCACGGAACAAAGCACGATGCACGGCGTGGCGTACGGGTGGTACGTTGGCCCGTATTTTGATTCCTGGGATGCGCGTGAGGCATTCCTTGCCGAGAACGGGGAATTTTGGGACGATCAATTTGCCCCCGGCGAGGAACAAGTGCGGCAATTCAAGAATCAATGGAACGCCCTCGAAAAAGATGGCATGTTTTTTCCAATGGGCAGCGCGTGGATCATCTGGGAAGCAATCTTCGAGGGCGTTGGACCGGTTGCTTTCGCGAGAATGGCGCGAAAAGAGCCGGCGAAGCTGGATACCATCTTGCAACAAAACGCTGCACCCATCCTTCGTTCAATGGCCATGCAACTCGAGACCGGGCTCGTCGAGGTCGTCAGCTTTCCCGATGACCTCGGGCAAAAAGACCGGCCGTTGCTTTCCGTCAAGGATTACGACCGGTTCATCAAGCCAATCCTCATGCAATACGCGGACCTGTGTCACAAGCATGGCGCGAAGCTCATGATGCACAGTTGCGGGTTCACGGAGCCATTGATCCCGAGCTTCATCGATGCTGGCCTGGATGCGCTCCAAGCGCTCGAAGCGACCGCGAACATCAATCACGCTCGCGTGCGCAAAATGGTCGAGGATAAATTGATCCTAGTTGGCGGTATGGATGCAAGTCTCGTGCTTACCTTCGGCACGCCTGATGATGTCGTGAATGAGGTTCGGAAAAAATTCAAGGACATGATCTGGAGCCCGGAGGACACGTGCTACGTCGCGGGGCCGACGCATGACATCCTGGATTGTCCAGTACACAACGTGGAAGTTTTCCGGGATGCCATGCGAAAATACGGCACCTATAAAGATGGGACGCCATTGGCTCTGCTGTAATAAGAACCGCAAATGCTGATCTGAACGAGGCTATTTTTTCATGACGCTTACGATATTTCCCGATCCCGCGAAAATTACCGAGCTTGATGGCACATTCACCGTTCCTGCGACCATCGCGAAAGCGCTCGGGATTTTCGCAGAAAATGTTCAAGAAAATATCGATGCCTTGGCCAGCTTCTCGATCGCCGTGGCCATCGCAGGCGAGAACGATCCGATCGATGGCATCGGTGCCGAGGGTTATACGCTGAACGTGGCCCTAGATGGCATCACGATCAAGGGCAATACGGAAACCGGCTGTTTTTATGGCATCCAAACGCTGCGCTGGCTTCTCCCCAAGGATGGGATGCCTGCTACTGATGATGAAGATGCCAAGATTGAGATTCCTTGCTGCTATATCGTGGATTATCCTCGTTTTTCGTATCGTGGCTACTTGTTCGATGAAGGGCGCTATTTTCTTGGCAAGGACATGGTCAAGTCCGTGCTTGACTGGATGGCGCTGTTGAAGTTGAACCAGTTTCACTGGCATTTGACCGAAGACCAGGGTTGGCGGATCGAGATCAAGAAATACCCCAAGTTAACGGAGATTGGCTCCAAGCGCACTAGCACGCCAACGTACCGAAATGGCGAGCCTGTAAACGGCGAGGAAAACAGCGACGGGATTCCGCACGAGGGTTTTTACACGCAAGGCGACATCGCTGAAATCGTGGACTACGCGGCCAAGCGGCACATCACCATCGTTCCCGAGATCGAGATGCCTGGGCACGCGACCGCCGCGCTGGCAAGTTATCCAGAAATGCGATGCATTTTACCTGATGATTTTCCACCCGAAGGTGCCGACGTCTTCGGGCGTCACCTCGATGGCGTAGATATCAAGGTAGCGACCAAGTGGGGCGTGTATTGCAACATCTTCTGCGCAAGTAATACAAGCACCATGGAATTCATCCACGACATTCTCGAGGAAGTCGTGCATCTCTTTCCTGGCCCCATCATCCACGTGGGGGGCGATGAAGTGCCGAAGACCCAGTGGATGTTATGCGAACGATGCCAGGAAAAAATGGCAGAACTTGGCCTAGCCAACGAGGAAGACCTGCAGAAAGCGTTCACTGCCGAGATCATCGATTTCCTCGCCGGGCTCGGCAAGAAGACCATGGTATGGAACGAGCACACGGATGAAACCCTTGCCGGGCGCAAGGAGCACGCGATATGCCAATACTGGACGGGGTCCATCAAGAACGTGAATGGCTTTCTCGAGCGCGGCGGTAAGCTGGTCATGAGCACGTCGAGCGCGTTGTACGTGGACTATGCCTATCACACGTTACCCATGAAAAAGGTTTACGAGTATGATCCCTTGGGAACCGAGGCGCAGGTCCTTAGCGAACTCGCGCTCGAGAATGCGAACAGTGGCGGCGTTATGGGCATCGAAACATCCATGTGGGGCGAGGTATTCCAGAACAAATGGCAAGTCGAGTACTTAACATTTCCACGGATCTTCGCGGCCGCGGACATCGCTTGGACACCGCAGGATGCCAAAGACTATGCACGCTTCATGGAACGCGTAGTAATCGCGGTGAATTTCCTTGACCTGCTCGGGATAAGCCACGCCACGCTCGAAGAAGCAGACCCGACCAAGGAGGCAATTAGGCTTGCAAAGAAAAATCCCAAGTTCGGTTTTCACGCGTATTTTTAAATAAAATTTATAAAAATCAATAAATTTTCATCGAGCTTACTCGCTATGGTTTCTTTTTCGCCTTGTCGTCCATGACAATCATTTTTCCAGAGGCCTTGAGTTCCATGAGTTCCTCAATTTCCTTGTGCGCTTCCTCATACGGAATTCCAAATCGCCCGTGAATTTTGAGTTTTTTCGCCACTTTGATGGCTCTAGCGACGAGTTTTTCCATGTTTTTCATCATTGGTTTGCTCGGGCCGCTTATTTCTACCGATTTGTGGAAAATGTAGAACATGTAATCATCAAATCCGCCGATGATGGCTAAGATAGGGAAATACATGAGAAAAAACATGAATATGAATGCGAAAAGGATGGAAATGGTTGCCGTGAGGATTATGCCAAGGATTGACCATAGAGGATAAAACACGTAATTCAACCATACCCAGGAAAACAAGAACATGGGGCTTGCAGCGATAGCCGGGAGAATTATCGAGGACATCCAGTAGATTTTAATCTTGACGATCTTGCGGTTACAATAAATCCAGCAATATACCGTTTTGATGGTCAATGGAATGATCATGTCGAAGGCGATCAGGAACGTGATGCCATTCATCGTGTTTTGAACGTCGAACACGAAAAGCAACAAGTACAAGTTAACGACGTCCATGCTGATTTCAATGATGCGAGCAATGGTAAATTGCTTGATCCTGAACGTGCCTAACATGATCATGTCAGGAACGCCTGTGATGGGATTCCAGATCTGGCGTACGAGTTGTGGATAGTAAAATGCCAGCGCTGGTATCCAGTACTGGAGGCCGGACACGTTGTAATAAATGAGCTTGAAGAATGGATAAATCGTGATGAACGTGACGCTCATCATTGAGAAGAATAACATTCGCCATTTCATGGAATACGCCACGTAGAACTCGGCGAGATTTTTCTTGCCATTTGGATAGGCCTCGGATAATGCTGTTCTCACATCGAAGGTGCCAAACTGATTGACATTTCCCGCCACGGAACCGGCAAAACCGATCAGGGCGTTCCAGGATGCATAGGACGGTATCATCGTCGTTTTCCAGACAAGGAACAACAGGCTCGTCGCGCTGGCGAAGACGGGCACGATGGATGACTGCACGCCGTAAATCAAGCATCGTTTCACGACATCCCTGCCGAACTTGAAGCTGAAGGCATCTCTCGCCGAGTAACCCATGGGCTTCGTTATCTGGTTGAAGAAATGGATTGAAACGAAGAAGAACATGATGCCATTAATATAGCCTCCGATGCTTCCTGCGATAGCCATGCCAATGATCTCGCCGACCTCGGGATGCACGTCGCCGTACCACCGGCCGACCAAAACAATGGCAATGTTGAGCAACTGACCGACAACGGTTCCCGATAGAAAATTCATCAGGTTCGACTTGTCAAAGTGCTGGAAGCCGTCGATGCACGACCGGAAAATGCCCAACATGTTTGGCCACTGCTGCGACAAGCCAACAAGGAGCAGCCACGTGAGATACGCGTACTGGCCGTAAACGATGATTTCAAATGTATACCACGACAGCGTCGTTATTATCACGATCCCGACCATCATCTGCCACCAGATGAAGAATCGAACATATTCCATCATCTTTTCCGGATTCGTCACGCGATTTTCCGCAACGAATTGACCCACACCAAAATTCGTGGCAACATCGAAGACCGTGAACACTATAGCGAACAAGCCACCCGCGATGCCACTGTACCCGCCAATTTCAGGATATGGCGACACCAATGGCTGGATGTATGCACCCATGAACACTGCAAGGGCCATGGAGGCGAGTTGCAGCAAGATATTCCAAAACTCACCCCCGAGTTGCCTGTGGAAACCAATCATCTCCCATCCTTTAAGGTTAGGATAGCGACTTTCAAGATCGAACTGGCTCATGCCATCCGTTTTCGATTTTTCATCATCGGATTTGGCAGATTCTTCTACAAGTTCTTCAGAAGGCCGGTTTTCGGAGTCGGTATTCGTGTTTTCGTCCATGATCATGCGAACTCATTAAAAATTAGATGGTTTTCTTGCTTGAACCCGTTTCCATCTTGATGCATCGGCACCATAGTGAAATACCCGATTAGAATGTTTAACTTAAATCGTTCCAGGCAAATAAAAGGATGATGAAAAAATTACTTGAGGGCTTTGCCGTCCAGAACGAACATGCCAATCTTCTTCACGATTATGGGTTCTTCGATCTCCTTGAAGGCTTCCTTGTGGTGAATGCCATACCGGCTATAAATAGCTATAAATGACGGCCGAGATCTTGGAGATCTATCGGCATTTTAACCAATTTTTTGAAATATTGTCGTCAAAAAAGCAAGTGCAGCCGTTGTGCTTGGGCAAGTGTCCGCTTGGCAAGTGTTTCTATCGACATTTCCTTCCAATTTGTTAATGGCGAAAGGATCTCCCCGCGAACGAACCGCTTTTCGTAATTGGGGATTAATTTGTAACCAAGGTAGGCTCCCAGAATGGCAGCGGCGTTACCGGCGTTGCAATCCGTGTCTAGACCACATTCCGTGGCCCGTTGATATGTCTGAAACATGTCCCCATCACCATAAATGAGACCGACGGCGATGGCGGCATTGTTTGGTATCGTGTGCACGCCGAAGTGGCGATCATGCTTGAGAAGTGCCAGTCGTTGCTTGAGCCATGCCTTGTTTTCGCCAAGGCGTGTTCTCGCGTCGGCAATGAGTTCTTGCCGATACCTGGCTGCCCTCGCCTCGGCGGTATTCCACGCCTTATCCCATAAACGAGGATCGGGTGTTTCGGCATACACGGCGATCGCTGCATCGATGCACTCGAAAAAGGTAGTGATGTCTACCCTTGAAACCTTTGAATCATCGAACAATAGCATGGCTGCCTTAACACGCTGCATGTCCGCCAGCAACGTTTCGGTCGTGACGCCGTGAATGATAGTTTTCTCTGCTTTCGCGGGCCGGTCGGGTAATATCTGTGAATGGTACTGCACAGCGGCCGGATATTGCACGGTAACCTCGTGATTCATGGGGTCGTGATCGATGCCGACGGCGACCATGGCCGACACGAACAATTCACCTGCAATGCCAATCCCTCTGTGCGCGATCCATCCATCCTGCGCGGAGAGTTCCAAGCAAAGGCGCAATTTTTCCAGATCTGCATCGGGCGAATCAGAACTACTCCCATGCCAATTCCAGGCTGGAGCTAACATGCCAAAGAGCTCCCCCTTCATCTGTGCCCCGATCCAATCGAAATAGGGATTTTGATACCTGTTATCGTTCTTGTAAATCTCATCTGCCGCGTGAGCCCACGGCACTCCGTGGTCCACGGCATTCTCGAGCGCTGCTTTTTCAGCGGTGAACACATATTTCCGGTCAAGATTATCTTTCCAGAAGCTCCCGAGAAACTCTGGATTCAAGATGTCGTGCTTGGCTTTGCGATCTTGCAAGTCCGCATCGTCGATTGCTTCCAACGCCATCAGCGCGATGAGCTCGTACTGCTCGTCGTCGTTGATCTGCTGGTGATGCGTCTCGAGCCAGCCAGTGAGCGGGGGTACCATTTTTTGAATGGCTTCCTTAGTCCGGCCTTCCACTCTTGACGCGTACATGCCGCCTGAAATCTTCGCGAGCCACGCGCCGAAGATTTTATCTAGATACCACGAATCGTCACGCTGATTTAACCCCATGAACATGATCTTGCCTCGATTAATATTAATATTTGGCGTGGTTCTGGACAATGGGCATCGTCTTCATCCATGGCGAACATGGGTATCCAAGGTTCCTATCACGTGCGCGAGCCCGAATCCCTTGACTAAGGGCGTGCCGATGACAAACACCAGGAATTCAAACAAGAGCGATCCACGTGATGGTGGGATGCCGTGTAACCTGCTCCGAAACGCGTCCAATGTGTTGCCCATGTAATTGCCGATCGTGATCAAGTAAATAGAGTTCAAGATATCTCTACTTTTTTGAAGGCCGTAGGCTTTCACGAGGCGTAAGAGCGCAAACCGCTCAGGATTCCCGCAAGAATCCGCATAATGATGCGCGAATGCGATTGCGATGGCCTCATCACTCGCGATTGCTCCAGAATCTGAAGTTAGAATGCCCGCGATCTCTTTCGTGGTACATCCAGCTTCCAACGCCATCCGAGCATGCACCCACGAGCAATACCGGCATCCATTGACCGCGGTCACGGCGAGCATCACGTGTTCTGCAAACTTGTGCGAAATCGTGCCAGATCGCATTGTCTCGCGGATTGAACCTAGGTTTTGGATGGCACGATTGAAGTCACGAAAAAAAATCCTGAACGTGTAGCTGCGCTTTGGGAAAAATTTGGAACGAGCAATGATAACCATCGAAATTCACTCGAGTTGTCATAAATTGGAAAAAAAATGAATCTAGAACGATTCATTCAGTTGTTTCTTCTCCTTTATCTTGTTGTTTGTTAAACTGCTCACGGTATTCCTTTTTAAGAACCTTCCCGAGCGAGTTGGTTAGGAGCTGGTTCTTGAACCACCAGATCCGAGGTACCTTGTATTTCGCCAGTTCGTTTTCGGCGAGTTCTTTCAATTCCTGCTCCAGGATTTCCTTGCTCTCCTTGTAATCTGCCGTGGGGACAACAACCGCGAGGAGTTGCTCGCCATAGATCTTGTGGGGCACGCCGACGACGGCGATTTCCTTTACTCCGGGATGATTGCCGAGGACAACCTCGACCTCGCTCGGGTATACGATTCTCTCGCTCACCTTTGCGATGTCCTTTGATCGATCAGTGAGGTAGCAATCGCCATTCTCGTCACGATAGCCAACATCACCGCTCCAGTACCAGATACCTTCACGGCCTTGGATCGGCTTGAGAACCGGGTCCGTGAGTTTGTGGTCTACGGGATCATCTGCCTTGGGATCGCCGAGATAACCGATCATGATATGCGGTCCCTTATTAACGAGCTCGCCGATATTGTCTTTTCCGAGGGGAAGGATGTTTCCCTCGTCATCGACATATTCGATTTCCACGCCGGGCTCTGGTATTCCGATTGAACCAAGAACTGGATGCGATGCAGTCGACGTGCCGACGCAAGTGTCCTCCGTGCCGCCGTACCCCTGGCACACCTTTCCGTGCCCTTTGAGCAGCCGTTCGTTCAAGTCTTGCTCGGTTTCCGCCGGGAGTGCACCAGCGCCGCTGATGAATAATCGATTCTTTGGACTAACGGTAAACGATTCGACATTCTCTTGTGCCATCAACATCTTGAAGATCGATGGCACGCCGCAGAATAAAGTCAAGTCAGGATCTTCCAACGCACCGAGGAGCACTTGCGGATCGAACTTGTCGAGCATGCGAATCGTGGCACCGACGAATACTGTGCTGGAGAGCTGAATGAATCCGAAAATATGATACATGGGAAGTACCAGTGCGCTATAGTCGCTTTCGGTTAAGCCGAACGTGGCAGAAAGGACGCGACCAGCGTACACGTAACCAGCGTGATCATGCAAGACACCCTTTGAGTGCCCGGTCGTGCCGCTGGTAAAATGGCACGATGCAAGGTCGCTCGGTTGTAGTTCTATTTTGGGGTCACTGGCTTCCGCGTTTACGATCAAGTTCCAGAATTCACCCTTGACCTGAGGCGTTCCAGCGTACTCGTTGCTCTCCCCGATGACGATGATGCTCTTTATCGGCGGGGTTTTCGCGGCCTTTTTCGCCACGGAGGTGATGGATGCTTTCACGACAAATAATTCGATTTTCGCACGCTGTATTGCCTCTGCCACTTCTCTCGCCATCCATAACGAGATGATTGGCGTCGCGACGGCGCCGATGCGATAGCAAGCGTAAATGCAGATGCAAAACTCGATGCTATTCGTAGTTTGGATGCCAATGAAATCCCCTTTAGTTGCACCCATGGATTGAAATACGTTGGCAAGTCGCAGTACCTTGTCCTGAAACTCGCTGAAAGTTAAAGTCTTGTCTTCGTATTTTATAAACACTTTATCCGGCATGTTCTGTGCTTTTTCATCGAGGACTTCGTTGAGATTGGTAAACTTCGCTTCGGGTAGGATCCCTTCTTCAATTTCTGCCATACAAAACTCCACATCATTCTCTTGAATCAATGAAAATCTGGATTTCATTGATACTTCCTGGTTTTCTGTGCGAGAATTTAAAAATTAATTAAATGTATATTCGTCATTCAAAAACAATTCGATTTTTTATGACCTGCAATCATCGTGAAAAATTCGAGAATCATCGCGGAATCCACTATTGTAGGGCTTGTTGTTCCTTGTCCGTGGTTGTGAATCGCTTGATCCATTCATCGATGAGCGTCTGCTTGGGCGGGTTAAGAAACCGGTACTTTATCACGTTAAAAAAAGGTTTTAAATCAATCATGTTGCACTTGATCTTGAATATTCTAGCAAGAAGCACGATTTTTTCTTCCAAGAGCTCGAACGGCTTGGCCATTGGATTGTCCGGTGAACGAGCAAGCCGTTTCCTGATGGCTGTGACACTATAGGGCTTCACGTGCATGATCTTTGTGTACGACAAGAGATCGGTCTCCACATCTTTGATAATCTGCTGGATCTCGTGTTTTTCTTTCGCGTCTTTCGCGTCTTTCGGGTCTTGAGTATGTTCCATGACTCGTCCGATAGTACCTTCCACGATCGAGGTAAAAAAGGGGATGTAATAAGGGGGCATGACGGATGAATGATTCGATCCTAGTGTTTTTTATTCAGTATGAAGCTACATGAAGCTATGAAGCTAGGGAATATCGACATGGATATTGATGAAAATTCTGGTGAGATAACAATCAAGCATTGTGGCTCCTCAGTTTTTTCCACGATAACGCCTGTCTTGTTTTATAACGATGATTGGATTTCCGAGCAAACAGGGGAACTCATCTTCGATGGCATAACGACTACTCGAGGGATAAATTACGAGAACAATCCCGATCTTGTCGAATTCATCGATATCGCGAAAAGTTTTCGCGTGACACAAGACAATGAGCAATTCACGTGCATTCTCCATTTCGTCGTGTTCCCTAAAAATCAAGCAATTTATTTCATGGTGGAATTACAAGGAAATGCCTTTGGATCGGAAAAAATTGGTGGTTACATTGACCTCGGAGTCCCGCTCGATGTGAACATGTACCGATTTTTCCATGCTAGCGGCATCGAAACCACTGGCATCAACGCCGCGCCGCGTGTCGGGATGGCACTTTTTGAACCACACCAGGATTCGTGGCAGCGTTCCGTAGCCACCGATGCGTTACCCGATAACGAGGATTTTCCCATGAGTTATATGCTCGCGAAGCGTGATTCTAACATCGTTGCTTTCGTGCCCGTGGACCGATTCGGGCAAATCACGACGATCCGTTGCTGCAGCTTCATGGCAATCCGGAAATCCAAACAACGAACAGAGCCCATTCCGAATGGCGTGAAATTCGTCTCAGGGACATTTATGCCGGCGTGCAAGTATGATCACCTTGCGGGCGGGCTTGTAGCGTTCGGGGAAGACCCGATCGAGCTTTCTGCCAGCATTTACAAGACATACATGCACCTCATCTGTCGGCGTCATGCGCTGCGTGAAACCAAAACCTATCCTGAGCCTTTCGAGTACATTGGGTTTTGCACGTGGAACACCTTCTATGCGGGCGTTGATATGCGAGGTGTCAAGGATTTACTCGAAGAAAACTTCACGGCCGAAAGTGGATCTGACCGGTTCAAGTATCTCATCGTTGATGATGGCTGGCAATCCATCAATGGTATGTCAATGGCTGGCGATGATGATTCTGGCCCCAAGAAAACCGACCATGGCTTGCGGCGGTTCGATGCTAATAAAAAGTTTCCGAACGACATCGGGGAAGTTGTCCGCCTTGCAAAGCACAAGTATAACGTTAAATGGGTCGGTGTTTGGCACGCGACCTTCGGCTATTGGCCCGGCGTCGAGCCCAATTCTCCTTTGGGCGAATGCTATCCAATCGTGCTCCATGACAAGATTGGAGTTCCCGATCCGACGGATTTCAAGGGCTTCCAGTTCTGGCACGATTATTATGCGCATTTGAGATCGCAAGGCATTGATCTCTTGAAGATTGACAATCAATCAGCGGTCGGTAGGGATCTCCAAGGTATTGGCCTCCTCGATGACGTGATCGAGAAACACTATGACATGCAACAAGGCGCCGCGTTCTCACAAAACCTGGCTATCCTCAATTGCATGTGCATGCCCAGCTATTGCTACACGCGCTGGAAGAGCTCGAGCGTGTCCCGGGTGAGCGGTGATTTTGGACCAGGGAATTTCAAGGGCCTGAAGAAGCAAATAAAACAATGCACGTTCAACCCGTTGTCGTACGGTCAATTCTGTTGGCCGGATCATGACATGGTTCAAACAAAACCAGGAACCAATGGTTGCCCCGTGCATCCTCTCTGGCTTGTCCACGCGGTGTCAGGTGGCCCCGTGTATATTGCCGACGAGGTTGGCGAAACTGATGGCAATGTCGTCGAAAAATTATCATTCCAGGATGGCCGCATCCCTCGCCTCGAATCCGTCAGCATGCCGACAGTCGATGCCGTTTTTGGTGACGAGGACCGCGATGCCGCGTGCAAGGCATGGAATTACGACGACATTCCCGGCTGGGGACGCGTGTTTTACTATTTCCTCGGGAACATGACCAATGACGACGTGCAGATCAGTTCCACCATCAGCATCGGGGATATGGGCAGCATGGCCTATGCTGGCAACACGATTCCCGCCGAGCACGTGATCAAGGATGTGGAATCGAGCTTCACGCGACTCGTTGCATCCCCGGATGAGCAAGTAACAACCGACTTGGAACCAATGCAGGCGAAATACTTCATAATTTCGCCCCTCCTCCATAATATTGCATTGCTGGGCATCGAGGAAGTCTATAACGGCACAAAAGCCATCGAGAGGTCCCATTGGGAATCTGACGAGGTGCTCTATGTCGATTGCAAATACGGGGGCATGATGCAGATTTTCGCTAAAAATCCCGATTGGATAACTGTCAAGGACATGTCTGGCATTAGCATCCCCGTGGAACGAGATACCGTGAACCCGCAAATCATTCGGTTCAAGATCGAGAATGCATGCATGATTTACTTGGCGTAATTGGAGCTGAACTTTGACCATGCATGAAAACGCATATCATCATTCAAGAAGCAGATGATGAGAGACGAGCAGCTTTTCGGTTTTATGAATCGCGCGCGATTAGGTTAGCTCTTGATTTTTTATCGGAAGTCGATCTGGCTTCCGATGTACATACTCGTATTATATTGATGGTTACTCTGTGTTCATTGTTGCAATTGCTCATCTGCGTCGAAATCCGGATTATTGGAGGCAGGAATTGAAATAACCACTTTGCTCTCAAGGAGTGTATTATTATGAAATCCAACGAGGTCCGCTTTGCCATCTTGAAAAACTTGAGCATGGGACCAGGTCATGGTTATGATTTGTTCACCATATTCAAGGAGGATTTCGAAATCAAGAATCCATCAGAATTGTACAAGATCATCCGAGCTATGAAGGAAGAAGGTCTCGTTCGCGTCGCATCCGTCGAGGAAGCCGGTGGCCGCGAGCGGGAGATCCTTGAAATTACACCCTCCGGGTTTGAGACTTACTATCAAGAGATGCTCAAGGCCTCGAAAAACTTTTTGGACTTGATCAGCGAAACTGCCATCCGTCGACTTGTAGAAGGTGTCATCCGCCGCTTGAGCGAGATGGACATGGATTGGATTTTCAACGAGACTGAAAGCATCTTTGTCAACCTGGCTATTCCGATCGAGCGCCAGCTGCAATTGATCAACCAGATCATGCGCCATTTCAAGAAGGAACCAGCTATTTACATCCAGCGGTCAAAATCCACCAATGATGAGGCGAGATTCTTGAAAGCGAGCCCTCGCATCCATTTCCTTGATGAGAACATGGTGATCAAGCCGGGTACCATCGATCTCGTTCTTTTATTCGGCCCCATTCTGGAATCCATCGATGACACATCGACCACCAACATTGTCCAGCTTCTCAAGCCCGGAGGCACGTTGATCTCTGCCACGTTGCAAGAAAACCTGAGGCAGATCACCCCTGGACTTCTCGCTGGCGTGAAGAATTTTTTCACTGATTTGCTGGACGAGCCAGTTGCATCCAAGTTACTCGAAAGTTTCTCACAATTGCTTATGTCGGACCTGTTTTTTGCAAACTTCGTTCCCAATGCGAAAATTCAAGAATATCTCGAAGCAAATTTTGAAAATATCAAGCTCATCAAGCCACGAGCGATCCAGCTCGCGCCAATATTCGATATCTTCATCGCGCAAAAGAAAACGGCACAGGATTGAATACTTGATCATTCTGGATTATCCAGCACGAGATCAAAATCGCAGATTTCGTCGCCTAAGCCCATGAACTTGCGCCGAGTCATGTGAATCGCGGGATTGATCGACGCGATTGCTTCCTCGTAGATGGGAACGCAAATGTCCTGGCAAATCCGCGGTATGACGTCTTGGCGCTCGGGATTCCGGCTCATAATTTCCTTGTAAGGACATTTTTCTATGGTGACCTGTCCATGATTTTCATCGAACACTTCCGTCCGAAAAGTCCAGCCCTCGCACGTCCATCGGAACGCGAGGATATCAAGTATATCTTCCACGGTTGTTGCATCGGTCTTGAGATAGTTCTTGATCCTGCGATAGATGATCTTGAACAACTCCTTCCAGACCGCGAGATCGATCTTTAATGCGGTCTCGAAATTCGTGGCTTTCTCGGTCTCGATGATCCACAGCCCGTCGAGCGTGAACCAATTTTTTTCAAAATAAAACAGCCGGTCTTCCTTCGACAATTCTCTCATGCAAGATCATTCCCGTGAACTAATGCATCCAATTATCTTCTTTGCACGCGAGGTTGCCAGTCATCTTTTTTCACGAGAGCGCCTTATCGAAGATCGATTATCATGAAAATACCCGCGCCAGAATTCGGGCTTGGCGAGACTCGCATCGTGTCCATGGACGAGTTACCGTGGGATGATCCGCAGAATGCCAAGATGGACTTCAGCATTGTACGTCTCGATGAAGGTAGCACGATCGCGATGGAAGACCGCGTGGAGAAACTTGTCTTGCTGATGAAGGGCGAAGTAACCTTCTCGTGGATGGAGGAATCCTCCAGCGAAGCGGTTTCGGAACGTGTCCGGCGTGATTCGCTGTTCGACGAAAACCCATGGTGCTTGTCAGCCCCAGCATCGACATCCGTGTCCATCACGGCTGAATCCGGCAATGTTGAGCTCGCCATTATGGAGACCCGAAACGATGATGCATTCCAGGCAAAGCTATACTCGCCGTCCGAGTGTGCATCAGAGATGCGTGGGGAAGGCACCATGCGCGGCACGTCGACGCGCGTCGTGCGAACGATTTTCGACCGGTCGAACGCGCCGCCGGAATCCAAGTTCGTGATTGGGGAGGTGATCACGTTCCCGGGGAAATGGTCCAGCTATCCACCGCATCACCACCCGCAGCCCGAGATTTATCATTACCGCTTCCTTCCCGAGAATGGTTTTGGCGTTGGGTTCCTGGGTGACGAGGCAGTGAAGGCCACGCACGGGGACACGACCACGATCCTCGACGTCGTGCATTCCCAGGTCGCGGCGCCGGGCTACGCCATGTGGTACTTGTGGGTGATACGCCATCTCGACGACGCGCCGTATGGTCCCGAATCGGGCACGCCTATCTTCGAACCCGAGCACACGTGGGTCATGGACAAGGACAGCGAGGCCAGGATATGGCCGCCAGAAGAACACTGACAATCAAGGTTGATTCTTCATGAGTGAAGGAAACACGTTACGCTTGACTATGGCGCAGGCATTGTTGAGGTTCCTGAGCCAGCAATACATCGAGATCGATGGACAGAAGGAGAAATTTTTCAAGGGTATCTTCGGCATTTTCGGGCACGGCCAGGTCACCGGGCTTGGCCAGGCACTCGAGCAAGACCCGGAGCTGCTGAAATATTACCGCATCCAGAACGAGCAGGGTGGCGTGCACATTGCAATCGGCGCGGCGAAACATTTGAACCGCCTCGGTTGCTTTGCCGTCACGTCGTCGATAGGCCCCGGCGCCACGAACATGGTGACCGGAGCAGCGACGGCGACTAATAACCGAATTCCTGTCTTGTTGTTGCCTGGTGATATCTTTGTCGACCGGCAACCCGATCCGGTACTACAGCAAGTCGAGCAACCCTACAACATCAACATCCAGGCCAGCGATTGCTTCAAGCCCGTGTGCAAGTACTGGGATCGCATCGTGCACCCGCAGGCCCTCATGACCGGCGCCATCAATGCCATGCGCGTGCTCGTTGACCCCGCGGAAACGGGTGCCGTGTGCCTCGCCTTGCCTCAAGACGTGCAAGACATGGCATACGATTACCCCGAGGAGTTTTTCAAGGAGCGGGTCCATCGCATCGATCGCCGGCCCATTTCCAATGCATCACTAGAGCTGGTGGTTGAAAAGATCAAGGAAAAGAAACGCCCGCTCGTGATCGCAGGTGGTGGCGTGTTTTATTCACTCGCGACAGAGCAGCTGAAAACCTTCGTGGAAACCACGGGCATTCCCGTCGCGTTCACGAACGCCGGAAACAGCGCGCTCCCGTGGGATCATCCCCAGAACCTCGGTGGCATGGGTGTCATGGGCACGCAATGTGCGAACTTCGTCGCCAAGAGTGCGGATCTTGTAATCGCTGTTGGTACGCGCCTCATGGACTTCACGACGACGTCGAAGGGCGCGTTCCAGGATCCAAACGTTGAGATCATTGGCATCAATGTCGCGAGTTTCGACGCGTGGAAGATGGATGCAATCCCGGTCCTTGCCGATGCCAGGGAGGCATTGGTTTGCATCGGTAATGCATTGCAAGAAGCGGGATATCACGTGGATGACGAGTATATTGCCGAGTACGGGCAGTTTAAGGATGATTGGAACGCCGAGGTCGACCGGTTGCGAGCCATCTTGCCGGACGAGGGTGACGTGCACTTGCCACAGCCTGCTGCGATTGGCGTGCTCAACGAGTTCATGGAGCAAGATGATGTCATGGTGAATGCCGCGGGGAGCATGCCCGGCGACTTGCAGCGGACGTGGCGCAGCAAGGGGCCAAAAACCTACCACGTGGAATACGCGAACTCATGCATGGGTTACGAGATCGCCGCTGGTCTTGGCATCAAGCTCGTGGATCCCACGAGAAATGTTTACGTGATCCAAGGCGATGGTGGATACTTGATGATGCACACGGAACTCGTTACCAGCTTGCTGGAGCATAAAAAACTCGTGATCTTGCTCTTCGATAGCGAGGGCTTCAATAGCATTAATGGCCTCGCGACAGCAATGGGCTCGGAAGGTCATACCGGGAATGAATTGCGCGAGCGGGATGAGGAGACGGATAGACTCGTCGGGGATTTCCACTTGATCGACTACGCTGCAAGCGCGCGGAGCTATGGTGCCGCTGCATTCACGGTGAACTCGCTCGATGAGCTGAAAGACGCGCTCGAGCAAGCAAAGAATGAAGAGAAGACCACCCTTATCCATTGTAAGATCATGCGGTTCTCCCAAAGCGGTAATTACGAATCATGGTGGCGCGTTGGCGTTGCAGAAACGAGCGCCATGGATAAAGTAAAAATCGCGCGCAAGAACATGCAAGATAAAGTAAAATTAGCAAGGAAATATTGAAAAAACGAGATTGATTGACCATGATCGATCCAAAGAAAGTAAAATTAGCCATAGCTCCTATCGGATGGACAAACGATGATATGCCCGAGCTCGGCGGGGAAATTTCGTTCGAGCAATGCATAAGTGAAATGGCAGAAGCAGGATTCCAAGGATGCGAAGTCGGGAGCAAGTATCCCAAGGATCCAGCCGAGTTGAAAGAGGCGCTCGCGCCTTATAAGCTCCAGATAGCAAGCCAGTGGTTTTCCTCATTTTTCACGACAAAGGAACTCGAGGAGACCGTCGAGCCATTCAAGGATCACATGAACTTCTTGAAAGCCATGGGCGCCAAGGTCATCGTGATCTCGGAGCAAGGCAATAGCATTCAAGGACAGATGGACACGCCGGTCTTCGACAACAAGCCACTCCTTGATGATGAAGGATGGGATAAACTGGCGCAAGGCCTCGAAACCATCGGAAAATTGGCCGTGAAAAACGGCATGAAGATCGTGTACCATCACCACATGGGCACCGTCGTGCAAACGGAAGATGAAGTCGACATACTCATGACAAAAACTGACCCGAAACTGGTCTGGCTGCTCCTCGACACGGGGCATATGTATTACTCGGACGGCGACCCGCTAGCGGTGCTCAAGCGACACGGCAAGCGTATTGCTCATGTGCATCTGAAAGACATTCGTGACGACGTGAAGCAGCGGGTGAAAGATGAGCACATGTCATTCTTGCAAGCAGTGAAGGAAGGCGTGTTCACGGTGCCTGGCGACGGGGTGATCGATTTTGCACCGATCTTCAATGAACTGGAACGCATCAAGTACGAAGGGTGGTTTGTCGTCGAAGCTGAACAGGATCCCGAAAAGGCCAATCCCCTCGAATACGCCCAGAAAGCTCGCGCCTACATCAAGGACCAAACGGGTCTTTGATCACCATCCATTTTTTTCCACGCAATAAAAAAAATTGAGTGAACAACATGGCAGACAAGAAAATTGTTGGCGTGATCGGTGCCGGTCGCATCGGCAAGATCCACACCGAAGACCTCGTTAAATTCGTCCATGGCGTTAAGGTCAAGGCGATTGCAGACATCAACTTGGACGACAAGATACAGGAATGGGCAACGAATCTTGGCATTGAAGTGCAAACCGCGGATGCGAGCGAGCTAATCAACGATCCCGAGATCGAGGTGATCGTGATTTGCTCCAGCACCGACACGCACGCGCAATTCATCATCGACGCGGCGAATGCCAAGAAAGACATCTTTTGCGAAAAGCCGATCGATTACGATCTCGGTCGCATCAATGATGCACTCGATGCGGTCAAGAACAACGGCGTCAAGCTCTTCATCGGCTTCAACCGGCGGTTTGACCACAATTTCATGCGCATCCGCAAGGCCATAGAGGCGGGCGACATCGGCACGCCCCACATCATCAAGATCACGTCGCGCGACCCATCACCTCCACCAATCTCTTACGTGAAGGTCTCTGGCGGCTTGCTATTCGATATGGCCATTCATGATCTCGACCAGGCGCTGTTTCAGATGGGCGGTGAAGAAGTCGAAGAAGTGACCGCCAAGGGCGCAGTTCTCGTCGATCCAGCTATCGGCGAGGCAGGCGACATCGACACTGCCGTCGTTATCTTGAAGTTCAAGAGCGGCGCGATGGCGATCATCGACAACTCGCGCAAGGCAGTCTACGGCTATGATCAGCGCGTTGAAGCTTTTGGTTCTGGCGGTTGTGCAATTTCCGGGAACGATTACCCGAATAACATTGCCTTCTATACCGATAAGACCGTGTCAAGAGATCTCGTGCTGAACTTCTTCCTGGAACGGTACGCGGGGGCGTACATTGAAGAGATGAAACAGTTCTTCGAGTGCTTGCGTGAAGGCAAGGACATGCCTGCGACCGGCGAGGACGGCTTGAAAGCGGTCATTCTCGCGATGGCAGCCAAAAAATCACTTGACGAAAACCGCACGGTGAAGATCTCGGAGATTGTCGGATAATCCCTTTTTTTTATTTATTTTTGATTTCTTGATCATATACATATTTTATTTTTTCCCATTTACGTTTCAGGCATAAATTATTCTCCGGATCAAACGCAGGACCATATATAAATTCGTAAATCTTTCGAACATTTATTCTACCTCCATAACTTAAATGAAAGCATGAAGCAAATTCATTATTAGGGCGAATTCGGGTTTGTGAAAGATTGCATCTGTCCATCAAAACTTTTTGCACGCCGGTTACCAATTTTTTGGTTCCCACAATGCTCCAAGCATATGCACGTTTTTCCTTGTTTATCGATGTACAGCCGTCGCCATCAAACAAGCCACGAATGAATTGGCCTTGGTACTTTTCAGGTACTATTGATACATCGGGAAAATTTGCCGTATAACTTTTCGTGGAGACATCGATGCCTTTTCGCTGGAGATCATTATACATTTTAAGCGAATTCGCCAATAACATAGCACGATTATCTCCTTTCTTTTTTGGAAGGTATAAAGGTCTATCAGAGCCAAGCTTTTTGTTGATTTTTTCCAGCAAGTATTGATCATTCCGATGCAAGCCTATTCCTATCGTCTTATCCGTCTTGGTAAGATACCCGTCGGTCATTATGAGTCCCAATATGTATGCCTCGTCATCGCTAGCGACCATTGGCTCTCCAAAAAATTCATGGTTGATCTTGTACGTCCTGTTAACTTCCCTTAATATTGAATCAAGAGGAACATTTCCCGTTACCGACAAGTATCGCCTCAGCGCATCCTTATTGAGTTCATATTGCTTTGCCAAGGATCGAATGCTTTCCCCGGCCATTCGTTTCTGAACAATTTCAGCCACCATTTTATCGGGAATCACTTTATTTCCCACACTCTTCGATCCTTCTGGAGGCATTGGCCGAATATTTTCATATGAAAAGAACATTTGCAACGCTCTCCTATCGACACCGATTTCATCGGCAAGCGGCTGAAGTTTCATTCCACTTTGCCTTTTTGCAATAATTTCCTTGATCTTGTTTTCTGAAAATACCTTACCATCAATCGTGATCGCTTGCTTGCTCCCGTTAGCGAGATCCTCGATGGCAACCCTGTGCCTCCTCCTAAGCTCGGCATTTTCGACGCCATTTACTGTTTCTTCATCCAAGGAAATCCTTTTTAGAAAACTATAAATCGAGGATTGAGCCACGCTGTACTTTTTCCCGATTTCCTTGAAGGTACAACCAAGCCGGCGTAATTCAACCATATCCTTGCATTGTTCATCGGTCATGACTTTTCCTGCAAGATACAAGGCGGACTCATCGATCCTTGGTTTCACGTTGCGCCTTCTAAAAAACCACACTAAATTGTTTTCCTTTACTCCGATTTCCTTGGCAAGATCCCGAACCTTCTCCCCGTTCACGCGCCTTTCAATCAATTCCCGAATCTTTTCCCTTGGAAAGGCAATATTCTCGATTTTATACGTTTGTCTATCCTCGACAACAACTTTGAATTTTTGAAAATTTTTTACCAGGCAAGTTTCTTCTATATCAAATTCTTCCGAAAGTGCCTTCACGGATTTTCCATTTCGTCGCAAGCCAAACAGCATGCCAAGTTCTTCTCTAGAAAAAGATAAACCCGATATTACAACATCCCTCTCCTTCAACGGCTTGATGTTACATTTCTTGAGATATGCTGAAATAAAATGTCGTTAATGTCAAATTTGACAGCAATCTTGTTCACGAACATTCCTGTTTCTCGTAATCTTTTGATCTCGATGAAGTTTTCCTTCGTGACCATCTTGCTTCCAATCTTGACTGGAAATTCCATCGGTTCGTGGATTTCCGCCTTCAAAGGTTCATCATTCGAAAAAATGCTTGCACTTTCCCTCGCCTCTTCTTCGGCGATATCCGACTCCATGTCGTGAAAAATCTCCCGTACGCACCCAGCAACTTCTTTATGCTTCTCATTCGCCGCCTCGTGGAACTCGCCCTCCACGTCTGAATTATAATGCCGGAGAGGTGCCTGGATTTCACGTTTATCAATATCTGGACTGGGATGCATCGCTGGTTCCCGCCAGAACAAGGTGACACTATCCCGTGCATCGGCTTCTGTGATGTCCCTGCCAAGATCGCGAAAAAGCTTACGTAGTTGTTCAGTCTGCTCGGCTATCAAGGTGTCGTCAAGTGCATTTTCGCTGTTCTCGAATTTGGGGTTGGTGTCACTAGGCTGACCAAGTTCCCTGCCATTCCGCCGCCGTCCTCCGTATTAATGCATGTTGTTGCTTGTCATGTATTTATTTAAACGGAACGATCATCGATAACTCCCGAAAGGCAGTCTACGGCTATGATCAACGCGTTGAAGCTTTCGGTTCCGTGAAGCTTTCGGTTCCGTGAACTGTACATTTATTACGGGACAGCGTAATCCGCCAGAATATACACTTCAAGATGACAGGTTGTTTTCTTGAAGTTCAAGAGCGGTGCGATGGGTATCATCGATAACTCCCGAAAGGCAGTCTACGGCTATGATCAACGCGTTGAAGCTTTCGGTTCCGGCGGCTGTGCCATCTCCGGAAACGATTACCCGAACAACATACAGTTCTACTCCGATAAGGCAGTATCAAGGGATCTCGTGTTGAATTTCTTCCTGGAACGGTACGCGGGTGCGTACACCGAGGAAATGAAGCAATTCTTCCAGTGCTTGCAAGATGGCACGGATATGCCAGCGACCGGCGAGGACGGCTTGAAGGCGGTCATTCTTGCGATGGCGTGCAAGAAATCGCTCGAGGAGAATCGGCCAGTCAAAATATCGGAAATTACCGGATAAAAACGTTTTGATTACTTTTTCTTCCTTTTTTTCACGTGGCTTAAACCACAAGTCCTTGGTTTTGCTTCAGTTACCCTAGATCAAGACTTTTTTGGATATATTTTTAGGCAGTATACAGCTACACTATACCCGTGAATACAATGGTAAACACGAATCTTAACTACGAGGGCGATTGGGTACTTGATGGTTACATGGAAAGGAACGGCGTGAGCAATCCCGTGAGCGGTACGGCAAAGGGAACCGTGGATGGCGACGTCGTGACATTGGAATTTGATATGACCTTACAAATCGGTGGTAATGATATGCCATTCAAGGTCACGACCACGTTGCAAGAATTCGACGAGGAAACGCAAGGGTTCAGTGTTCACGAGGCCACCCCTTTTGGGACTTACGAAGGCGCTGGCAAGGTGTTTCCTGATTTCAACATCGGCTGGAGGACCATGGAAACCCAAGGCATTACGGAACACATGGTAACGCTGTTTCTTGGCGAAAACGAGATCAAGCAATTCGGCTCGACATTCGACGCTGCTGGCACCTACTCTGGCGCGTCGATGTTTCATTACATCCGCGCCTGAAGGACCACGGCGCCTTCGCGAGAATGATCCTCCAGGCCACGAATGTTCTTTTTTTCCTTGATGCGCTTTCCATCGAACGATATTCATGCTCATGCGCATGGGACCGAACAAAATAGTACGAGAAAATAAAGAATATTTTAGCGAGTTCAAGAATCGTTCCCGTCATTGCTCGCCGGATCGTGATCTTCCTTGCCTTCACCAGGCTCTTCATCGCGCTTGGGTTTGCCCGTGGCCGTGACGCCGGATCCGGGTGGCCCGGGCGGGAGAAACGCCTCAGCATTGGTTTCGGCACTGAACATTTCACCCAGGGCAGCCATCGCAGCCCTGACCTCGGGATCTGCTGGCAACAAGTCTTCCAAGTTAGTCATGGTCTCCCCGGACGCTGCTTCCTCTTGAGAGGAAGGCTGGGGTTCAGGCATCGTCACGGGTATGTTGATCTTTTCCTCGGGCACCGTTATTTTCGATTCCGGAGGACGATCCTTGGATTCACTCACCTTGTAAGCTGCGGGCGCGTATTTGTCCTTCGTGCCTTGAATTTTCGCCTTGTGAATCAAGTCCGCGGCATCGACATATTTACCTTCTTTCGAACCTTTCTTTTTACCCTTGTCCTTCGGGCCTTGCGCCAGTTTCTCTTCTTTTTCCTCGCGGGTGAATATTTTTTCGATCAAGGTCTGGATGGTCGTCACGAACTTGTCACGGGCACCTTCCTTCCAATGCTTGTTTTTCTCGAAGAAGAGGTCCTCGAATTCATCGACGAATCCTTTCAACTTCTCATTGATGAATGATGATTCGATCTTCGAAACCACGACGACCGTGACGATGTCGCCACGCTGGAAAATGATCTTGGAGTTGAAGTATTCCTGCACGTCCGAATGCAATTTCTTCTTGTTGATGGTCACGATGTTTTCTCCGATCGTTTTCAGCAAGTATTTCAAGGCGTCCGCGACCAGGACGTCATCCTTGACCATGGATTGCTGGAAGATCGGTTCGGGGTTCCCGTTCAGGTAAATCAAGAAATATTGCAAGTTGGATCGCCAATCTTGTTCATAGGACACCGCGAACGGCGCGATTGGCGTGTGGCAGACCCAGCAAGTCTCGTTGTTGTTAAACAAGGCTTGCGCGCATTCCGTGCAATAAATGCTGGAGCAGTTCGGGCACATGTAAGTCAAGCCCTTGATAGGTCCCTTATGTACCGTGCAGATCTTCACATCCTCGAATCGGGTCAACTTTCGCTTGATGATCCGGGGCCGCAAGTAGAGCAGAAAGATGAGTAAAAAGAATCCCACGATGATGATGGCGACGGCGATGATGTTGCCTAGCATTTGCTCAAGAGAAACCGGTGGCTGCTGGACTTGAAGGTAAATTTTCACGGGCACGCAGGTATAATTTTCACTGACGTAAGCAGAAACCGTGATGTCGAAAGCACCCTCTGTCTTGGGCATGGTCAGCATTGCTTCATACGTGCCGTTTTGCTCGTCCGTGAAGAATCCAAGGCCACCAGCCCACGAATACGAGACGTTCACCCCCGTCATCGGATGCCCTTGCCTGTCCACGATCGTTATCACGAGTTTTATCGAACTTCCGGGCGTGGCTTGAACGTTCGTGTTGTTTCCCTTGATGCCAATTATCAAGTTCTTCGGCAGAATGGCCAACGTGCCGATCACCAATTGCGACGTGCAATACTGTTTCTGCATAAAAATCGTGTACACGTGAGAACCAACTGCCAATCCCGTTGAGTTTAACACGATCGAATAGGTGCCATTTGCGTGATCCTGTATCGAATATAGGGCTCCCGAAAGTCCAGCCACGGTTATACTTGCACCGGGCAAACCAATGTTTCGGTTGATATCGTGATATTGGAAGGAAATAGTCGTGTTAAACCCGCTTTGAACCTGGTTATAATTCGTGTAATTTTCAATCAATGTATTGACATTTAAATGGACCGCGAGATTGAAGGCACCGGTAACGTAGCCTTGTTTCGTCGCGACAACGGCAAGGCGATAATTTCCTTCCGCGATCGTACCGACATCGAGCGAATAGTCATAAACGCCTTGGGCCGATTCCACGAACGTGAAATTCACGGATGGCGTGCTATTCAGCGATGCGTCAAGCATTGCACCGGAAATCAATCTTTTCGAGAACGTGTCGTTGAAAGATAACCGGATCGGAATGATAGAGCCTGCCAATTGTGATGTGGAATTACCCGCACGAGCATCCATAGGAAAAATGGCTTGTACCCTCGTGGTATGCACGCTTGACACGGCAAAGTGCGAAAATCCTGCATCCGTGCCGTTTTCCCATGCAATGAAGCCCGTGAATGCGCCGCCCGTGGTGTTCTGGCTATCGAACGTGAACGGACCAAATTCCGTGTCCATTGTTAATGTAACGGGGCTTCCTTTTTGACACCATGTCGTGTCGTTCGGTGCTCGAACGAGCAGCGACGTGTTGCCAGATAACGAGGAAAGCTGGTGCGAAAACGGAGCTTTCGCATACCATGTTTGCTTGTTCATTAACGTCAATGAACTGTTCCAGGACGCGTTATCCGTTGAAAGACTCGTTGGTCCCAATCCATTGCCCGATTGGGCATTCATGCGGAACCAACCGCTCGTTGTAGTTGCTACGGTGAAAGATCCATCGCTTGTCGTTCCCCCTTGGAAAGAAACGGCGATGCCTGTTGGATCAAAGACACTCGTTATAGTCCAGGAACGCGGCTTGGCAACATTCAACATATAATTATGGTATCCAGACGGAATGTAGATGTTTTGATACAACGACCATGAAACGGAATTTCCTGGCGAAACCGAGAATATGGTACCCCAATCATTGAAGTTTTGTGACCGTGTTGTATTGGTCTTTGTTTCCATATCGAGTATCATGGTAGCATCGAAGGTCAAGGAGGGTGATGACGTCGTGAAGGTCAAGGTTAACGGATCGTGCGCCCATTGGCCCGATGCTTCATATTGCGCTGCACCCCAGGTCGTTGCGTTATCTATCAGCATCGTGCCATTCACTTGCAAGGCAATGTCTGGTTGTGACGCATTGGCGCTCGTCATGAGCACGAGCTGGATGTTATCCAACACCACGACTTGGCGATCGACGTTTGGATATAATGTATAATCGACACCAAATGGCGAAACGTACGCAATGCCCACGGAAATGTTCACGTTCGACTCATTGCCCATGGAATCGAACAAGCTGGAATCATTTGTCCATAATGGCATGTAAATGTTGCCCGTGGTTAACCATTCATTGGGTTGCGATGATATCGAGGTGAAGCCTCTTGACCATACGACGCTGCCGTTAATGGCACAATACACGGAGAAATCATTGGATGGCATTATCTTTTCAGCATAGTAATCCATGTGCAAGTAGGCATTTGTTACGCGCCCACGTGGCACGGGAATGTCCTGCGAAAACGCGGCGTTATCCTGGTACTCGTACTCGTAGGTATAGTAGCCGGTAGCATAATAGGGGTTCTCATTTTGGCCATCAATTTCCACTGCAAGGCCCAATCGTCCCGCCTTGATCGCGCTGTAGCCAGATGTGCGTCCCGCGTACACGGTGGATATCCCGTTAAACGTCCACGCGTTTTTGCGACTGCTTGCATTTACGGTCGTGGTAGTTGAGTATTCGTAATAATCAATCTTTGCTCCGAGATTTAGCTTCTGGATGCCCACGTAATTGCCAATGCCACTTGTATCGGAGACATACGTGAGCGTTATGGCATCCGTGGGGAACCATTGTGTGAGGGTTTCATTATATAAGCCCGTGTAATCCATCAAGAATCGAGATTCATTATCAAGGAGCACGAGGTAATCGTATCCTTTTTCGAAATTGATGTAGGAAAAGTCCAGGCGCATGAACGTTGCGCCGGTCTCGTTCACGGTATAACTATCATCTCCAAGCGTGTGATTGATGAGGTAATTATTCCAATAAATATGAATATTAATCTGCTTCGCATTAGCATCGTATTGCGCAGGATCGATCGCGGATAATTGATACTTGTCAACCTTGTACCCCCAATACGTGTTCGACGAATCGCTGGTCAAGTTGAGTGATATCTGGTTGGACAAAGTCCACGGACTCCAATGGTCGATTAGATTTACCGCGGGTGGATTAGCCGAGGCCGCATCGTACGTGATAAAGTTGGTGGAGCTATTATCATATAATTGCAAGTAATCATAACCATTCCCTTCAAGTTCCATCCGCGTGAAATGTACCCGCATGTATTTCAAGCTGGAATTTGAAGAGTCCAGCACGTTACCCGTCGTGCCATCCATGTTGAGTGGATACGGGTGAGCACTCTCGACATTGGCTGCAATCGTCGCGTTCACGGGCACGGAATTGATGTAATCGACCATGTATGCATCCGGTAACCCGGCGTCGTTGCCACTTTGATACCCAACGGTCACTTGCGAGCCGTCGAACCAGTCCGATAGGAAGTTTGTATAGTTTCCCGTGATGGTCTGTAACGTGTTTCCATCAAGATCGGTTATGTTTACAGCATCACCCATGTTCATGTGAATATATTTGAAGTGTAATTGGATTGCACGAGATGTGTTATCGGAATAAGTTTGGCCCGTGGAACCCAAATCCATGTTCGGATAGTAGGAACCATTATTCGGATACCATAAATTTTCAGGCACACGGCTTGCCGTGGCGTTCAATGCATTCAATCGCGTGTTGTTATACGTGCCGTCATGCACCCAATCACGGGTATCCTTGATATTCGTTATGTTGGCCTTGACCTTCGTGGCTTTCCATCCGTGTGCTTGGTCGATGAAGAGCGGCACATTCGTGCTGGAGGTGTTCGTGGCCTGGAGTCCCGTGCTAGACGAATGATACGTGGCCGTTGAATTTCCCGTCAACGAATCCCCGGATCCTTGATATTGATTGCTAGGCGTGATCGTGCCGGATGGTGTCGTCTGGGAAACGTTGGACGTGGATTTAGCGAGTGGAGAAGATGACGTGAAGGTCATTGCGATGGATATCCACAAGGAACATAACATCGCGACGGCTAAAACCATCTCTCTCTTACCATGCAAAACTCTAATTTTCATTAAAACTCAACTCTCGAAGCCAGACTGAAGAATATGTAACATAAGTAAAATCCACAAAAAAAATCAATCCCATATGGGATAAAAAGCCCGCGTTATTGCGGATTCGATTAGCTATTTTTTCGCTTTTTTTCCCACTGCCTTTCGTTTCTTGAAGTATGCCTTCATCGGTTCGAAGTAATAATCTTTCCATCCCAACTTGTAGGCGGCAAGTTGATCTTCTGGAAGGCTTGATTGCACGATAGTAACTTTCGTGCCGCCCGGTGCTTCATCCAGGAGGATTTCGAGATCGGAATCGGGCAAATCATCAGTAAAGTCTGTTGTTCGCCACTTTTGAACGATGCGATGATTTGGTTCGAGATCGGCGATCGTACCTTCGATGTAATCTTCCCATGCTGTGAATTTCCCACCAATTTCCGGGTCCACGACGGCTGGGCTGCCAGTCATTGCGCTATGTTTCTTGCTATCAAGCCATACCTCGTAGATTTCTTCCGGCGTGGCAGGAATGATGTCGGACATTTCCAATGAATCGGTCAAGATGCTCCTATCCGGGCTCTCGATTTGTCATGACCCGATACTGCACGACGAGAGCCACCATCATTAGTACCACGATAGAGGATATAACCATGTTGATGGTTTTTGATAACTTGAAGGTTTCTGTTTGTATCGCATTATATGAAATGAGTGAAAAAAAGAAGAACTCATGTAACATGAATTCGCAATGCGCATGAAGGAATATTTATCGTTTAAACCGTTCGATTGTTTCCCGTTTAAACTGTCCTTTTTATTATGTAAACACCTTTTGCCGCCTTGATCGGATCGGAAACTTCATTCACGCGAAGTCGGAGAGATGCATCCCAGATCTCGATTGGAACATCCTTTTTCTCGACCGAACCGAGAGCCCCACCAGCAGCCTTGCTTGCCGAGTCGATCGAGAATTTCTTGGCCAGTTCTTCAAACGAGCCACCTTTCGAGAGTTGCTTGACGATGTCATCTGCTTGCTTCATCGATTGCACGACGATCTGGTTCAGCTTGAGCTTTTGCGCGTAATCCTTGCCACCTTTTCCTTGCGCCCCGCCCGTCGGTTTTCCTCCACTCGAGGGTTTTCCTCCACCCGATTGCTTCGCTCCCGCGGTTTCCGGTTTACCGTGCGAGGCGACGCTTGATTTTTCCTTTTTACCCATGAGATTCACCTTGGTGGTTTCCGTCCACGACGAAATTTGTTTTATCTGCGCGGTAGCCGCCAAGTTACAACTAAGGTACAAGGCGATATAGGATTTGGTACGAGGCGATATACGACATGAATGCATTTCTCGAAACTAACCCGGAGAACGCGGTTCGGTTGCGTCACGGGTTTTCTACACCTTGGCTTTTCCCGATTGTTCACCATCGCTTGGCAAGATGACATCACGGGTACAAATCACGGGTTCTGGACGAGTAATCGGCGGGAAGATCGCTGGCTGGTGCATCGATGCTTTGGCTAGCGAATCTTACCATGTTCAGTAGTATTCGATCCCCCACCGGATTTCGCCCGAGATGGTCAAGGATCATGAACGTGTTGATGATGAACTTCCCCTCGAAAAATGGATATATAGCGACATGGATGCCGCTATAATACCCGCTCTTGTCTCTCGTCGGATAATAGCCTACTCCAAATGCACCAGCAATGACATCACAATCCGCTTCCTGGCTATCAATGGTAAATTCCGAAACCAGCTCTCGAAACATGTCCACATCCAAGAGTCCGGCTGGCAGTCCATCGAAAATTGGGTGCTTTTTCGCGAAATCGTCCCTGCCCGGTGCCCATGTTGCAGTTTTCGTGAGCATTCCATTGATTTCTAGTGGAACCCAATAGAGAGGATCCATGTTATACTTGAACGCGTTGATAGAGGCGAATATGGCAATGCTACCGCGAGCCATGGCATCGAGCAAATGCATCCAATCTTCCCTTTTCCCGAGATTACCAGCAAAACCTCCAACGAGAATGATAGCCCGTCGTTCTTTCATGTCACCTGATGTCACGAACGAATCGAATGTCCGAGCTTGGATGCCGAAGCTCGCGAGCCAGTCTTGCAATTGCTCGCCATTATCCCAGAGAACGATGTCGTGTTCCAGTCGTGGCATGAGCTCGGGGTCAACGACCTCGATCCATGCCGTGCCCCCGGCCGGGGCTGCTCCCCGATCGAACGTTGCCACGACAGTATATGTTCCAGCGGGTCCATCCAGCTTGATTGATTCTTCCAAGACTTGAAACGCGAGCGGGTTGTTACCATCCTGATCGTAGAATGGAAGGGATAAAGCGATCTGCCGTTCGAAGCACCACCCGCCAGGTCCATGGATCTTCACGATGGCTATGTAGTCGCCTGGCAAGAGCACGTCCTCGTTTGCAAGGACGACTTCCAGGTTCACGTCGCTCCCGCGATAGCAGGTGCACGGTTCCACGAACATGCACCAGCGAAGTGGTGCCCAAGCGTTTGCCATCACGTCGGAAATGCCAGCCTTTAACTCGCGAAAGGAATTGCTCATGACGCCCTCGCCGCTCATGCCTTGATCGACCAATCCCGTCATGCTATAACCACAAATCCGCGAATTGGATCGGATGAGATTCAGCGCGATACGCCTGTTCTCGGCTTGCCGGCGGTAGCTAGCCTCGAAAAACATTTCCATGTTAGGGAAGAGCTCGTCCATGTGCCAGCGGCTCCAGTCCGCGAGGAACGCTTCCGTTTCCTTGATACAAATTTGATGATCTTCCAGATCTTCCGGGGCCCGTGCTTGCTCGTAAAGCATCATGAGCCGCGGGGCGTTAAATTCCGAGCCCGCCCCGTGCTCGGACAAGAAGACGGGATTCGTGCCGTGACCGAGCTCGCGGAAAAACGTAATGTCGTCGCCGCGCAAGGGATAAGACGGGTAAAAATGAGCGTCGCCCATTCCCGTGAAGTAACCACCAGCATGACTTGCAGCGTCAGGAGCATCCGGGCTTTCAGCGCCCCACCCGTGTTCCCAAAATAGCGATCCAGGGTTACTATACGATCCGATGGTTGGATGCTTGTCCCAACGCCCGCTGTTGAGAAGCACGAGTCGTTCTGGATCCATCTCACGAAGCGATGACAAGAAATCGACCGCGTGCCTGAACACGGCATTGTCGGGGTTCTCGTTCAACAATCCCCAGATCACGATGGATGGATGATTTTGATCCCTTGTTACCATGTCTCGCAAGGCATCGTCAAAGCGCTGGATCATTGCCGGGGAATCCTCAAGCATCCAGGCGGCGAGATTCTCTTGATAGACCATCAAGCCAAGCTCGTCGCACGCTGCCAATTGCTCGGGATACGCAGTGCCGGCGATGAAGCGGATCATATTGAAACCGAGGGTTTTGGCCATGTACATGTCCCGGCGCATGAGCCCGGGATCGACCGGACGATGTAAACCAATGGGAAAGTAGTTGCCCGTGTGGGCACTTTTCACGAACAATCTTTTTCCATTGAGCGTGAAGAAGCCGTCCACGACCTTGAATTCACGGATGCCAAATCGCGTGCGATATTCAGCAGGATGAACGGCATCATCCTGTTCAGGCGTGAACTGCACGTTGCAATCGTACAAGTTGGGATCATCCAGTGACCATGGCCGGACATCTTCGACGTGGAGATCTTGCATGATAACGATCGATTGCTGGTCCTCGGCTTGCACGAGCACGGTTTTTTGAAGGCACGGTAATTGATCCTTGTCCGGCACGATCGAGATCACGAGATTTCCCGAGATTCCTTGCTCGCTCTCGGTTTGCAATGTGATGCCGAGCTGGATGTCGCCCGACAAGCAAGCGGATTTGACCGTGACGTGCTCGATCCACGGGTCAGGCACGGTCACGAGCTTCACGGGTTGCACGATGCCCCCGTAATCGAAGTCATAACCGGTGACGTATGGCACCGCCTTGTTGCGATGTGGGATTTCTTTCAAGACGAAGCCATCGATCGGATCATTCCCCGGGTTGATCACCCGTATCGCGAGGAGATTTTGCTCTTGCCAGCACAATGACATCGTGCAATCAAACCTGAAGGGCATCTCCGCGCCCTCGTGCGAGCCCAGGAAGGTACCATTCAGCCACGCTTCCGCGAAATAATCCACGGCACCAAACTCGAGAAATGCCCGCCCTCCATCGATCAGCTGGTCAGTGGGAGTAAAAATGCACCAGTACCACGCGACGCCGTGATAACCAGGAAATTCCTGCTGGATCACGCCAGGTACGGCAGCAAGGCACGCCACGATATCCGGAATGGTCTCGTGCCATCGTGCCGATTTGCCCATGTTGCCGGGATCAATTGCAATTTTCCACTCGCTCGCCAAGACGTGGCCAAGGCTCCACGAAGCCCGTGCTTGTTGGAACGATTCGTTACGTGCCATTCAAACCCCCGCGATAGCAGCGTCAGCCGGCACGATGATGACGGTTTCCAGTAACCAGAGCATGAATGCCGCCGTGTACAACCACTCGGACAAATGATCGCCGAACCAGGGATACAAGAGAAACGTTGCCCCTATCATCCCGATGGCCTGGACATACATGAGCACGATGTGCCACCATTTTGGCCACGTCCTGGTCATCACGGCTTTCCGGATGAAGGAAAATAGCATGATGATCGCACTCGCGCCAAGACTATAGTACGCGGTATCCGTGGAAATCTGGTGCAAGTCAGCATTGAGGCCTTGATAAAAGATCGCGAGGCTCGCAAACCCCGCCGCGCCGACGATGCCGCACAAGCAGGAGAGAAATGTCAGTATCTTGACCGCGGGGGTGAGGCGGCGATAGAGATAGATGAAATGCGGGATCAGCAAGATGCCCGCGATGAGCACGGTCGCGTTGTAGGGAAAACGGCCAATCGGATTGTTGGGGTCACCGCCCAAGTATGAAACGTAAACCGTCATGAAATCGAAGCCGCCAGGGAACAATGCCATGCCCGCCACGATACCCACAATGTAGATGATTAGTGCAACGAGAAAATAACGGGCATGCGTGCTTTTCGATGCCTTGCCTGTCCAGATCTCCTTGAGCGCGGAGCCGAGGGATCGAAGGCGTTTTAAATCGGGATTCGACATTTGGACCATCAGCTATCGATTTTCGAGGCAAATCCTATGAATAATGGAGGTAATTCGGCGCTTGAGTTTAATTCGATTGCGTTTTTCTTTCGCACGTGCTTGAACTACTCGATCCATAGACGAGTTGAGTCACATCACCGATCAACTGGAGTCCAATCTACCCGAAGCAAGCAGCTCGGGGTATTCCCGAAAGACGACGATTATCGCATTGATAGGGGTTTTATTGGCTACTGTCGTCTGGGGGTCGCAGTATCTGTTGATCAAGGAAGCACTGCTCGTGGTTCCATTGTTTTTTTTCCAGGGTTTTCGACATCTCATAGCTTTCCTTGGTTTCTTTCCGTGGTGGAAGAGATTCAAGAAAATGACCAAGCAAGTGTTTCTCGCATCTTTATACAATGCGATCGCGTTTTATGCCTTGATCTTGTTCGTGAGCTGGGGCTTGAAATACACGGACTCGTCCGAAGGCGCGTTCATGGCGACCATGTACGTGATATTCACGCCGTTCGTTGGCAAGGTCATGCTCAAGACGCGGATCACGGCATTTAAAATGCTTGGTGTCGTCCTGGCGGTCATAGGCATGGGGTTCATGTTGCTCGGCAATGCCGGAATTGGCAGTATCTCGTTCGTCGGTGACATCCTCGTGTTGATCGGTGCTTTTTTTAACGCACTCGAGATCGTGCTTTTGGAAAAATATACGAAGGAAATCGATACTATGCTCTTTGTCTTGACCCAGATGGGCCTCATCGCTGTCATGCTTCTCACTACATCATTTGCTATCCAAGAACAGGTAATATGGAGTGCCATTAGTCCCGAGGTCTGGATCGCTTGGATCTACCTTGGCATCGTTGCGGGAACGATCACTTTATTGATTCAAGCTAATGCCCAGCGCATGATTGACGAGACACGGGCGGCGTTGCTGTATTCCTTAGAGCCCGTTTTTGCGACCTTTTTTGGTGTCATTTCCGGAGCGACACCATTGACAATCATGTTCATCGCCGGAGCATCGCTGATCATGGCTGGCATCATGGTCTCGTCGATTAAATTAAACCATCGAAAGAACGGCAAGACTGGCCTTGCATGAATAAGACAGGAAGCGATCGTTATCAAAAAAAAAGTGGATGTCGAGCCTGGCACGGTAAATGGTCTCGCCACCGCGAGCCCTAGAAAAATGCACGTTGCATACACGCTCGTGTTGTTCGCAACTTTCGTGTGGGGGTCACAGTACATTCTCATTAAGGTGGGCTTGACCTCGCTGCCCCCGTTCTTTTTCCAAGGCATGCGGCATGTTTTCGCTTTCCTTGGCTTCGCGCCATTCTATGGCCGGTTCCGCAAGCTCAACAAGTACACGCTCGTGGCATCGATCATCGTGGCATTATCGCTGTATTTCACGGTCGCATTTTTATCATACGGGTTGCAATTGACGACGTCCAACAAGGGTGCATTTATGGCGACCATGTACGTCGTGTTCACGCCATTCCTGGGGTTTATGATTCTCAAGGCACGCGTGAAAAAGCAGCACGTTGCGGGCGTTGCTGTCGCGGTGATCGGCATGGCGATCATGCTTTTTGCCAATGCAGGCGCGGGTGCGAATCTCCTCGCGTTTAACATTGGTGATGTCCTGGTGTTGATCGGCGCCGTGTTCAACGCCTTCCAGATCGTGTTCCTCGAAAAGTACTCGAACAAGGTCGATATCGTCTTGTTCTCGATGACCCAAATTGCGGTCCTCGCAATGCTCCAGCTGGGCACGTCAGTCTTGATCCAGGAGCACGTGACGTGGAGTGCCATCGACACGGTCGTGATCATTAATTGGTTATACCTAGGCATCGTGAATTCTGCAGCGACCATGCTCATCCAAACGTGGGCGCAAAAGTTCATCGACGCGAACAAGGCAGCATTATTATATGCACTCGAGCCAGTCTTTGCGATTTTCTTCGGCATCACGATCGGTGGCGAGCCTCTCACGATCGCGTTCGTCGCGGGCGCCGGATTGATCCTGGCCGGAATCTTGTTGTCATCCATGAAGTTGAACCGTGGCCCGCATCCCATCGACATTGCGCAACTTTCATCCCCCATCGAGTGATAAGGGCGGCGGGAAATGATTTATTTTGAAACGGTCAAGGATCGATCGTGAAGCATTCGTCGAGACCCGTCATCCACGTGATCGCGCAAAGTCACGTCGATCTCGCCTGGCTCTGGCGCTGGGACCCGGAAACCGTGGAAGTGTGCTGCAAGCTCACGCACGGTATGGCAACGGACAATCTCGACCAGTTTCCCGAGTATAAATTCACGCAAAGCCAGGTCCCGCTCTATCAGGCGACAGAGACGCATCATCCAGAAATCTTTGAGAAAATGCGGGGGTACATCGCGAGCGGGCGCTGGGAAATCGCCGGCGGGATGTACGTCGAAGCCGAAGGCGGCGAGCCGTGCGGGGAATCACTCGTGCGGCAATGCATCCTCGGGAAGAGATACTTCAACGAACGGTTTGGCATTGACATCACGACGTGTTGGCAAGAAGATGCATGGAGCCATCCATGGCAATTACCCCAAATTCTCATCAAGTGCGGGATAAACGCATACTTCCATAATCGTGGCAAGCGCACGCCCCAGATGTTTTGGTGGCAAGCCCCCGATGGTTCGACGGTCTTGGCAATAAAGCCCCTTCACGTCCTGCACGATGTCGGGCCTAAGTTTCTCTCGTGGCCTTCCGTGAAACGTTGGGTGAAAAAATGTCGTTCTCTGTATGGGATAAACGACGTGATGATACGGATCGGCAAGGGTGATCACGGTGGTGGACCGAAACCCGCCGACATCGAGACCGTGCTCTCGTGGGCGAAAAAAAAGGATGTGGATGTACAATTCGATACTTTTCAGCAGTATAAGGACCTCGTGCTATCGAGATCACCTGCTCTACCAATGCTCAACAACGAGCTTGATTTCATGCTGCAAGGTGACTTGACGAATTGTGGCGAGATCAAGCGTCGTAATCGGCAAGATGAAATATTGTTGTTGTCTGCAGAAAAAATATCGGCAATTGCAGCAAATCAAGGCCATGTTACTTATCCAAAAGATGACTTGGAGCAAGCCTGGAAAAGATTGCTCTTCAACCAGTTTCACGACATCATCGGGGGCAGTGGTATTCCGGACGCGTGTGCTGACGCCCACGCTGCTTATGGCGACATCGAACAATCGTGCAACGACTGCATCGATCGTGCCATGAGTGCAATCATCGAAAGCATCGACACCTTCAACGACGATCCCGATGCGATTCCCGTGGTCTTGTTCAACCCCCTATCGTGGACTCGAAGCAACGTGGTCGAGTATCAAATCACAGTTCAAAATGACGTGGAATGGTTTTCGGTCGTCGATAGCAAGGGCGTTAACATTCCTTCTCAAGTCATCAATCTAACCAGAAATGATGGATGCACCAATGCAACCGTGATATTTCTCGCAAAGGTGCCCGCTTTGGGGCACGCCGTCTATTTCATCTTGGGTTCCCCAAAAAAGAAAACCCTTGATTCATCGATCGTGATCTCGCGCGTGGATAGCGTTTCCACCAAGCCATTTTTCCTTGCCAATAGCATGTTTCGCCTCGAGATTGATCGCACGACCGGCAATATTTCGCGCATCATTGACAAGGCCAGGGCGCTAGATTTGCTAGACGCATCGGGACGTGGCAATTGCTTGGTTGCGATTGCCGATGGGGGGGATTCGGAAGGGCGGTTCAAGAAGCACCACGATGTCGCACCTCGGTCCCTTGGAACGGAAACTGACATCACGTGGAATGGCCGACCTGATATTAAGGTTGTGGAACACGGGCAAGTTCGCGGTACAATCGAAATCATCAAGCGTTACAAGAATTCAACATTCACGCAACGGATCACGTTGTACGGATTCATCCCGGTGATCGGTTTTGAGCTTAATGTGGATTGGCACGACGTTCACACGATGATAAAGGTTGCGTTTCCTCTCGCAGTTAAAAATCCGATTGTCACGTATCATACGGCTTATGGTACTATCGAGCGGCCTGCAGATGGCTGCGAGTATCCCGCGCAATATTGGCTTGATGCGAGCGAGAAAAACCTCGGGATCACGCTATTCAACAATGCTCGTTATGCACATGATGTGAACGGGAACGTGGTGCGCATGAGCATCCTTCGCAGTCCCACTGAACCTGCGATGAACACGGATGCTGGAAAGCACGTGATTCGCTATGGGATCATCACGCATAGTGGCGAATGGAAGCATGCAGGATCGATGCAAGCCGGGTACGAGTTCAACTATCCCCTGCTCGTGAAAACAACGACGCAGCACGAAGGCCCATTAGGTCACACAGTGTCGTATCTCTCCGTTTCTCCATCCAACATCATGGTTGAGGTGGTCAAGCAAGCACAAGATTCAGAGGATATCGTGCTAAGATTGTTTGAATTCGAAGGAAAATTCACGGATGCCATGATCACTGGCACGATGCTTGAAGGGCGATCATTTTTCGAAGCGGATATGCTCGAACGTCCGGTCACTCACATGGCGATTGCAGGTGATTGTATTAGTCTTGAACTTTCCCCTTTCGAGATTAAGACGATCTTGATGCGTTGATTTTTTTCACTCCAAGAATAGATGATAAATCATGGTTCTCCCCTCGGATCGATGGAGTGCCCGGTTCAATGCCACGGGGCTCGTTTTTTACGCGTGTGGACTGCCATTCTTGTTATATTTCGCCGCGAGCACGGGTTCGACCATCAAGCTAGCGCTTGCCATCTTGTTCGCGATGACGAGCATGTATTTTTGGATCGTGCAAACTTTTTATCACGTGTTGAAACGTGAAGACAGTAATCTAGAAACGATGCGGCGCGTTGACCACACGACCGTGTTTTTCATGATCGACGGCGTTTTTACCTCTGTTATCGCTGTCTTCGGTGAAGGTGTATTTTATATTGTCGTGATCATCATTTTATGGGCGATCACTATCATCGGGTCCACATTAATGGTGTGGTGGAAGAGCGGACCACGATCATTGTCATCCATCCTTTCATTTGGAATGGGTATCCTTGGCATCGTGGCAATCTCATCCTTCATCACGAGACTCCCGCTCGCGAGTACCATCACCTTCTGTATCGGTGTATCCTTGTTATTCGTTGGTGGCGGTGCATACGCGATCAAAAAACCAAATCCCATTCCTGGCCTTTTTACATTTCACGAGATATACCATGGCTTGTCATTACCGGCCATCATTTCTTTGTTTTTCCTCGTATTTTTTGTATTAAGTCATTGATTCACTCAAGAATTTATTTGAAAAACTGCGAAAAACGTTTTATAAGTGCAAGACGTATTTTCTGTTCGTGATGGATATGAGTCAAGAATACAAGAGTAAATTACACGAGACCGTCACCAAGTTTCCCCAAACTGACGTGTGGAATGATTCTTGCTCGATCGAGGAATTGAGTACCGCGATCGAGACCAGCGGTGCCGTCGGGGCGACGTCGAATCCTGTCATCGTTGGCGAGGTCTTGAAAAAAGAAATGAACTTGTGGACAAACCGGATCAACGAGCTCGTCGCGGAAGACTCGGATCAGACCGAGATCGACATCACGTGGCGGTTGATCGAGGAAGTCGCAACGAAGGCAGCGCAATTGCTCGAGCCCGTGTTCGAGCAATTCGAGCACAAAAAAGGGCGGCTCTCCATCCAGACCAACCCAATCTTTTATCGGAACTGCGACGCCATCATCGCCCAGGCAGAGCATTTCAGTACGCTCTATCCGAACGTGCAAGTCAAGATTCCCGTTACAAAGGCTGGCATCAAGGCGATCGAGGAAGTTTCGGCCAAGGGCATCAACATCAACGCGACCGTGTGTTTCACCGTGCCACAAGCGATCGCCGTCGCCGAGGCCGTGGAATATGGCTTGCAGCGCCGCGAAGCTGATGGCGAGGACGTGTCGGGTATGACCCCCGTGTGCACGATCATGGTCGGCCGTCTCGATGACTGGCTCAAGGCCGTGGCCAACAAAGAAAACATCATCACCGACCCCGGCAACCTGGAATGGGCCGGTGTCGCTGCTATGAAGAGAGCTTATGGCATCTACAAGGAACGCGGTTATCGCACGCGATTGCTCGCCGCGGCGTACCGTAATCACTATCATTGGTCGGAATTCATCGGCGCGGACATGGTCCTCACGATACCCTTCCAATGGCAGAAGCGCTTCAATGCCTCGGACATCGAAGTGAAATCCCGCATCGATGACCCCGTCGATCAGAAAATCGTGGACGATTTATACACGAAGTTTGCGGAATTTCGAAAGGCTTACGACGAGGATGGCATGAGCGTCGAGGAATTCGACACGTACGGGGCGTGCGTGCGGACGCTGCGAGGCTTCATCAAGGGTTACGAGGAATTGATCGGCATCGTTCGTGACCGCATGCTCCCAGACCTTGACAAGTGAACCGGCATGAATTTGTACCGCTTGAGATCGAAAGCATCACTGGTATCGATCATCCTTTTCTCCATCACGATGGGGATCAACGTTGGAATGTTACCCGCGATCCACCTCACACCTGATTCGGAGCTGCTCGCCTAGGCAAATGCCCGCATCTTGAAGCTTCGCCAAGGGACCATCTCTCTCGATTTTGGTCCAAGTAACGCGAGCAAACCGATTATGATAGTGCAAAGATCGCACAGCTTCCGGTTCGGGTGTAATGCGTTTCAATTTGACTTGTTTTCGACCCAGTCACTTGATGATGAGTACCGTTCGTTATTCTCGGCCATTTTCAACTATGCCACGCTACCTTTTTACTGGCCAATTTATGAGCCGACGCCAGGCTCGTATCCCTATGACACTCGCTTGCATAACATGACGAGCTGGCTTGAGAGCTTCAATGCCACGGCCAAGGGTCACCCGATCATCTGGCAGGACCCAAATATAGTTCCGTCTTGGATGGCATCGTTGAATCAAACCGGCCAGCGGCAAGCGGCGCTCGATCGCATCGACACGGTGCTAGCCCGGTTTCCCGAGATCAAGACATGGGATCTGGTAAACGAGATGACCCACGTCCCGAACACGTGGCTGGGATCCACGCCCGAGGCAACGTGGGAGACCGCCTTGGCTCGTGCCCGTACAGACAGGCCCGGCAATACCACTGAATTCATTGCCAACGAGTACACGATAGGTGATAACTTTGCACCTGACATGTTTTACCAGTTCGTGAGCAACGTGGTCGCTGATGGCTACGCGCCTGACGCTCTCGGGTTCCAGTTTCATACGACCAAGGAATGGTTCCCGATGGAACAACTCATTTCCACGTTTGACGATTTCGGTGCGTTCAAGATCCCATGCCACGTGACCGAGTTCATCCCCGCGAGCAACGGTTCGTACACAGGAGGGATTCATCCAGGTCCGATCACCGAAGAAAGCCAGGCAACATGGGCCGTTGATGCATATACCATGCTTTTTTCATTACCCGCGGTGCAAGCAATCACGTGGTGGGATTTCAGCAGCAACTCGTGGCCCGCGTGGCAAGTTAACAATGGGGGCTACATGATGGCCCCTGACGGCCGCGTGCTCCCCGTCTACGAGCGGCTTTTCAATTTGATCCACGTTCAATGGAACTCGTCCACCACGACCAACCTTGATGCGAACGGTAGGTTGCAATTCACCGGCTTCTACGGCAACTATGATTATCGCATTGGCAACTCTGGCCCGTTCCAGCACTTCAGCATCGTTGACAACCGGCCAATTGCAGGGCGCCCGTGGCGGACATCCGATGTCACGTGATACCCGCTAGTTTTTCATACAATAATCGGCACGTTTCCGATTTTTTTCAAGATACCGAACAATAATGAATCTACTGGAATGGCACCGATGATGACGTGCGATTCCTCTTTGACTTCCTGAAGGATGCGAGCACCTCGTTCCATCGGATGATCAAGGAGTACCTGCTCAACATTCGATTTTGTATGAATGTTCAGGATCACCTGCGTGAAAGTTTTTCCATCGGGTGAGATTTTTCCAGGATTCACGGATAAAATATCATCATACATGATTTTAAACGGCGTGCCGAAAATGCTACCTCTGACGACAATAATTCCTTTCGTGGTGAGGACGAGCTCTTCAACCTGAGCACGTGATCGAGCCGGATGATGGATGAAACAGATTTCCTCGCCTTTCTCAACGTGATCAAGGTATTTTTCGACAGGATACTTCAATGTCTGCTTTGATTCGTCCAAGGTCGTCGTTTCTAGCTTTATATCATCAATTGTGTCGAGTTGTTCCTTGAAATTGGTTCTTGCTTCGATTGCGCTGATAGAAACGCGAGTTTCTTTTTGTAAAAGTAATTTTTCCGCGATACTTGACATTTCTTTTTGGCTCTTGACGTAGATGATCGCAATGTCGTCGGGGACGAGGAAATACTCTTTACTTTCGAGCCACGAGTAGTAATTTACCATGATGTCGTAATACAATTCAAGAAGATCGTCTACAGGCCCGAATTTCACGTCTTTTTTTATGCTTTCGATGGTAGAAGCAGAAATGTAATCATATCGTTTCATTTTCACGCTATGGCTAGGAATGAATAGAGATGTGGGCTGAAACGGGAGATTAATGCTTGTAGCAGAATCCTGGAATTCCAAATCAATATCGTTCACCTTTAAATTGGCGTCTTCTGAGGCGTGAAAGCTTGAAAGTTTTCCATACACTTTCAGTTGCGAAACCATGACTAAAACCATTACTAATAAAAAAATAGCACCGATATACCATGTAAAAAAAACGCTCAAGTCTCTTGGAGATGTGCTTCCAAAAATTGCCAGAATAATTAAAATACCGGCGAAAATGATGACCGGATCAACGATGAGGCCTGCGAATTTAAGAGTTTTTTTCGTCCTTTGGATTTCATGTAATATCTTCGGGGAAACCTGATGAATTTTATCGCGGTTTTGTCCCGATTTTCCTTTTTTTTCAAAGTATTTCGCAGCCTGGATTGAAGGCGGGTGGTAAGCGTGAATGAATGATTCGAAAACTTGTTTCTTGCGATCAATTTCACCGGCAAACTTGATTTCATAATATTTTGAAGCGATGTCGAATGCCGTGTATAGCGTTACCGTTAATTTTGGAGGAAACCTCAATATTCCCTTGATCCCGAAGGAATATGCTTTTATTTCTGCATATGGAAGGCGATGTAACAAGCTTTCCTTGATCTTTATATTGTTATCAAGGCGGGAAAAGTAAATGGCCATATCCGTGAAAATCACGATGTTGACCGAACACAGCAAGTCGAGTAACCTGTTACATAAAATAAAGGTGGGAATCACGATGATCGTTGCTATCAGCCCGAAGAGCATCAAGTTGAAGCCGAAAAGAACTCCACCAAACGAGCTTAACAGTCCAAAGATCAATGGTTCGATTACCAGGATAAGGCTGAAGCAAATAATCAAGATTTTATTTTGATAGGAAATGCAAAAGTCGATGTACTTGATATCTTCATCTTTCATGACGTGGCACTTGATCCTAAAATGCAATCGAAGCCTCTTTGCTTCCAACGATAGCCGCTCTTCTGGATTTCCACGCACCATCGGTCAACTCACTTCGTTTCTTGCGAGTTCGATCCTCCAAGAAACATGAAAAATAAAAGCATAAAAATTTGTAAAGATTAAGTCATTTGATCACGCATTATAATACCCTTTCATCCGATTTTTATTAAATCTTTTGCAATTATCACGCCATGCATTTCATGACGTCGCTCATCTTGTTACCGTGCCATGATCGATGAGGGCACTGCGGATCCACGCGTCATGCACGACATGCAGCCGGAGATCGTATTGTTACATGGTGTAA
>Ga0209039_10000029_pt1 | contig 111822 bp, 85 predicted proteins | sample BogFormECP12_OM1_FD_188238 | JGI IMG/M metagenome (GOLD analysis project Ga0209039, IMG submission 188238) | Bog forest soil microbial communities from Calvert Island, British Columbia, Canada - ECP12_OM1 (SPAdes) (version 2) | ecosystem: Environmental > Aquatic > Freshwater > Wetlands > Bog ... | reverse complement strand
TGTGAATGATCGCGACGGCGCCGTCAAGGGAGAATAGGGAAGCCCTGAAACACGGTCCATTTTCTTCTTCGAACGCACGGCCGAAGGCAAATCGGGACTCATTAAACATTGTATGTCTTAACGAATCGAACTTTCAACTTATTTTCCCTTCAGAATCAAACACTTGCCAGGAATCTCTTGCCGTAGGCATCTGCTAATCTGAAGCCAGGTAGGAGCGTTCACGAACCCAGCACCCTAAACACATCCGGCGAACCATCCATCTCCCATGGTTCACCAGCGCCAAAGGCTCAAAAACCGCTCGTGCTTCGGCGGTCCAGGTGATTCTCTTATGCAATCGGAACTTCCAACCAACACCCGCGACCTCGGCCGCTCGATCGGACAACCCTTCGGCCCCATCGCATCCAAATGCGATTCCACACCACCACATTGTTTCCAGTCCATTCACGAGAAGCGCTTCGCTGAATCCCCCGGTGTCGCCTTTGCGGGATTCCGCACCATCCGCTCCCTGCCTTCACCCATGAACTTCCGATCCCGTAGACTTTCGGAATTGGCTTCGTTTCGCAAAGACCCGCGCGCCATTCTGTTCGCGCCAGCCTCAGGGATTCCCCTGAAATTGGCTTCGTTTAGTCAACATCTCAAGCCATTGCTTCTTCAGCACTTAGCTCCTCAAATTGGCTTCGTTCGGGAAATCGCCATCTTCTCCCAATTGGCTTCGTTCCGCCGCGGCGCCGCATGTCGTCCACTCAGCCGGACCATGGCATTATCCCAATCGTCGGAAGCGGTTTCCCCCGGAAACACGGCCGGCTACGGCAGGAAGCGATAGCCGACGCCATGGACGGTCAGGAAGTGACGGGGCTGGTTGGGGTCGGGTTCGAGTTTTTGGCGGAGTTTCACCACGTGCGCATCCACCGTGCGGGTGTTGGGGAAGAACTCATAGCCCCAGACGGAGTTGAGAATCATGTCGCGGGTAAGCGGGCGGTCGGGATTCTGGAGGAAATAGCAGAGCAGGTTGTATTCGGCCGGTGTGAGCTTGAGCTCTTCTCCCTTGCGGGTGACGATGCGTCTTTCGAAATCGACATCCGTATCGGAGAAACGGACCACCTTGCGGGCGTCGGGCGAGGCGCGGCGGAGGACGGCGCGGATGCGGGCCATCAGCTCGCGGGTGCCAAAGGGTTTGACGACGTAATCGTCGGCGCCGATTTCGAGCAGCAGGACCTTATCGAGCTCGTCGCCCATGGCGCTGAGCACGATGATGGGAGTCTTTACCTGGGCGGCGCGCAGTTGTTTGCAGATTTCGGTGCCGCTCATGCCGGGCAGGCGCAGATCCACCAGGACGAGGTCGGGCTTCAGAGTGACCGCTTTATCGAAGCCGCTACGCCCATCGCCGGCCAGCACGGCGCGGAAGCCATCCTGTTCGAGCATCACACCGATGGTGTCGCGCAGGCCCTCGTCATCGTCGATCACGAGAATCGTCTGCATGGTTTTCTTGATTGTAGCGGATCTCGAAAACCGCTTCCCGCGGCTTGGTATACTCAACCGTCAGGGTTCGGTGGCACTGATTACATCATGCGAGTGACGGTAATTGGCACGGGATATGTGGGCACGGTGACGGGGGCTTGCCTGGCCTACGTGGGGCACCGCGTAACGTGCGTGGATACGGACGAATCGAAAATCGTCCGGTTGCGCAGGGGCGAATCGCCTATCTACGAACCTTTCTTGGAAGAGCTGCTACCACTGGCTGGGGCCAGGGGCGGGATCGATTTCCAAACGGAAGTGGCTGGACCCGCCGCGGAAAGCGACGTCATCTTCATCGCCGTGGGCACGCCGCCGCTACCCTCCGGTGAGGCCGACCTGGCGTATCTGGAAGCGGCCGCGCGGAGCATCGGAGCGGCCATGGACGGCACGCGATTTCGCGTGGTGGTCAACAAGTCCACGGTCCCCGTGGGCAGCGGCAACCTGGTAGAAGCCCTGGTGCGGGAAGGCATTGCGGACGCGCGGCCGGAAGAGCGGCGGCAGATCCGGTTCGGCGTGGCGAGCAACCCGGAGTTTCTGCGCGAAGGCTGCGCGCTGGCCGATTCGCTGTATCCGGACCGGATTGTCATCGGCGCTGCGGACGAAAAGAGCTTGGGGATCATGCGCCAGCTCTACCAGCCGCTGGTGGAGCAGAACTTTGAAGCGCCTCACGGGGTGCCGCGGCCGGCGGGTCTGGGCAGCGTGCCGCTGTTCGCGACCACCCTGACCAGTGCGGAGATGATCAAATACGCCGCCAACGCATTTCTGGCGATGAAAATCGGGTTCGCCAACGAAATCGCGAATATCTGCGAGCACGTGGGAGCGGAAGCGCCGGAAGTGATGACGGGCATCGGCCTGGATTCGCGGATCGGAAAGAAGTTCCTGAGCCCGGGCGTGGGCTGGGGCGGTAGTTGCTTCGGGAAGGACATTCAATCGCTGCTGCACACCGCCCGGGAGTACGGTTATGAAAGCCGCCTGTTGCAGGCGTCGCTCGACGTGAACACGGCGCAGCGGCAGATGGTGATCCAGAAATTGCAGGAAAAACTTTACATTTTAAAAGGGCGGACCATCGGGCTGCTGGGTCTGGCATTCAAGCCCGATACGGACGATTTGCGCGACGCCCCGAGCCTGCACATTGCCGAACGGCTGCTGGCCATGGGCGCGCGGGTGAAGGCATACGATCCGATTGCCATGAAGGCGTGCCGCGAGCTACGGCCCGACCTGAAGATTCGCTATTGCGAGTCGGCCGAGGATTTGGCGCAGGAATCCGACGCGCTGGTGGTGGTGACGGAATGGCAGGAATTCCGCACGCTGGATCTGGCTTCGCTGGCGGGGCGGATGGCGATGCGCATCCTGGTGGACGGCCGCAACCTGTACACACCCGAGGCGGCGGCGGCGGCGGGATTCGATTACACCGGCATCGGCCGCCTGGCGCGGGCGCGCACGGCCGATGGGCGGGAAGCCGGAGCGGCGCCGGGGGCGGCGCGGCGCTGAAGTGCCCGAACTTCCCGAAGTCGAAACCGTGACACGATCCATCGCGGGACTGAAAGGCCGGCGCATCGCTGGCGTGGAATTCCGCAGCCGGCGGATCTTGCGCGGGGCTCGGCCGGAGCGGGTGTCGGCGCGCCTCGAAGGACGGCGCATCCAGGCGATCGAGCGCTACGGCAAGTTCATCGTGCTGGCGCTCGACGCGGGCTATCTGACGATTCATCTGGGCATGACTGGGCGCTTGCTGCTGGGTGGAGGGGCCGGCAAGCACACCCACGCCATCTTTACGTTCGACCGCGGCCGGCTGCTCTATGACGACAGCCGGCAGTTCGGCTCGATCGAGTTCAGCGAAGAGTTCCCGGCGCGCGTGGCGCGGCTGGGACCGGAGCCTCTGGAAGTTCCGTTCGAGGAGTTCGCGGCGCGCCTGAAGCGCCACAAAACGCGCATCAAGGCGCTGCTGCTGAACCAGGCGTTCGTGCGGGGGGTCGGCAACATTTACGCCGACGAGGCGCTGTTTCGCGCCGGCATCCACCCCATGGCGATGGCTTCGCGGTTGCGCGGGAACCGGGTTCGGCGGCTCTTCGACGGCATGGTGACGGTGCTGACGGAGGCCATCGCGGCGGGCGGATCCTCCATTTCGGACTATATCGACGCCGAGGGCCGCAAGGGCTTCTTTCAATTCAGCCACCGCGTGTACCAGCGCACAGGCGAACCATGCGTGAATTGCGGCACGGCCATCCGGAGAGTGCTGGTGGCCCAGCGCTCGTCGCATTTCTGCCCGAAATGCCAGAAACCTCAGGTACAATAGGCATGAAACCCCGATTGCCGCGCCCGCGTCGTAGAAGATGAAGCGGCACGGCATGTCGTTCCGGGCCGAAACTATAGGTAACTCGCGGGCGCCCGCGATCAACGATAATGAAAAATAGACAGAGGAGACTTCCGACGTGAGACGCATTTCCCGCTACCTTCCGCTGCTTTTCGTACTGTTGTGTTACGTTCCATTTGCCAGCGCCCAGAGCGCATTCGATTTGAACTTGGGATTCGGCTTCGTCCACGATTCGGCCAGTTCCACCCAAGTCGATCAAAACCTGAATGCCTGCCCGAATGCCGCTGAGGCGCCGCCTTGCGTGTCGACCCCAGCGCTCAGCGGCTTCATGCTGGGCTTTGGCGGCGACCTGATGCTCTGGAAGAAATTCGGTATTGGCGGCGAGGTCGCTTTGCAGCCCGGCAAGCAGACTTACGTGAACCTGAACGGGTCGGCTGCGTCCCAAGGGCTGAACAGCTTATCCATACAGTCCCGCATGACCCTGTTCGATTTCAATGGGATTTTCGAGCCGGTCAACACCAAGAAAGTCGCCCTCAAGCTGGAAGGCGGCGTCGGCGCCGCGAATCTCAAGTTCTATGAGGCCGGTTCCTCGAGTTCCGTACTGGGCAGCCAGAACATATCGCAGTATATCCAAAGCGCCAACCACCTTAACGTGCATGGCGGCGCGGGCGTGCAGATCTATGTCACCGACCACGTCTTCATTCGCCCGCAGTTCGATATCCACTACGTTCCCAATCTGACGCAGTTTGGAAGCAAAGTCGTGCTAACCGGAATGGTGTGGCTAGGCTATAGCTGGGGCGACCGGTAAGTGGAACAGGCCTCCTGGCCTGTCTTTTCGGGCTGTCGAGACTATGGCGCGGCGGGGGCCTGCGCCCCACCGGCCAGGTCCTCGAACGACTCCGGAGGATTGTAGACCAGAATGCGCTGGCAGGTTTCGCAGACCATCACCTGATCTCCCTTTCTGAGTTCCTGGAGATACTGCGGCCGTAAGGCTATGTTGCAGCCGCCGCAGCGGCCGGCGACAACATCGGCGATGCCGATGCCGCGGCGGGCCGCGCGGGCGCGCTCATAGCGTTTGTAAACGAGCGGCGCGATGGAGACCACGATGCCGGCGCGCTCTTTCTGCAACTCGCGCGAGGCTTTTTCATCCACGGCGGTGCGCTCGCGGGCCACCTGCTGTTCGGAGGCCACCTGGGCCTTTTCAGCCTTGAGCGCCACTTCCGCGGCTTTCACGTTTATATCGAGCGGCTCGGATTCGCTCATCAATTCGAGGATGCGGTCTTCGGCGGTGCGAATTTCCTTCTGGCAGAAATCGATCTCGTTCTGAAAGGCGCGGTACTGGTCGTTGGTCTTGGCCAGAAGCATCTGATCTTTGAGCTTCGAAATTTTCTGTTCCTGCACCTGGATATCGCCTTCGCACTTCTTGCGCTCTTTCTGGTTGGCGGCCAGCGCGGCGCGGTCGGCTTCCAGCTTGCGTTCGTGGGAACCGAGTTTTTTTTCGATTTCGGCGACGTGTTTGGGTAAGGCGGAGATCTCGCGGCTCAGATCGGCGAGACGATTATCGATGTCCTGGAGGCGGATCACCAAGTTCAAATCGGGGAGCATTGCTGTTCGAAGTGTAACACGCGGCCTCTAGCGCCTCCAGTTCCGGACGCCCAGCGCGCGCAGGGGCGGCGCCGAAGAGGCGCGCCATCGCCATTTCGCGCACGAGGCGGCTCAGCGGAGCGGAAAAACCGATGCTGGTCGGGAGCCAAGCTGGAAGCGCCGCGCGTTATTCGGCGCGCTTCACTTCCACCTGGCGGTAGATTTCCTCCGTCTGGTGGAGGCTTGCGAAGTTCATGCCGGGCAGGCGCGCCGAAGCGGTGCCGGCGGCCACACCCCAGCGCAGCGCTTCCGCCTGGCTGGCGTTGCGAGAGGCCGACCAGGTGTAGGCGGCCCGCAGCGCGTCGCCCGCTCCAATGGGGCACAAAGCGTCGATGCGGGGAGGCAAGGCTTCCAGGAGTCCGTCGGCAAAAGCTCCGATCGCGCCGCGGCTTCCCACCGAGAGCACCACGGATTCCGCGCCCATGGCGCGGATCTGGACGGCGGCTTCGAGGAAGTGCGTGCGCGTGAGCAGAGTGCGGCCGAGCAGGCGCTCCGCCTCCTGTTGGTTCGGCGCCACCACGGTAGGCCGCGCATCGAGTCCTTCCCGCAGCGCGTCGCCATCGGCATCCAGCAGGGTCTTCACTTTTTTCTCCCGTGCCATGACGATGAGCCTGGCGTAAAACGAGGCTGGAGCGCCCGGCGGCAGGCTGCCGCAGACCATCAGCCATTGGGCCTTGCGGAGAGATTCGCGGACGACGCGCTCGACGCGGGCCAGTTCCGTCTTGGTCACCGTCGGTCCGGCTTCATTGAGGTTTACGGTGAGGCCCTGCTTATCGGTGATGGTGAGGTTGGTGCGGATGTCGTTCTTGACCGGAACCACAGCGATGGGGTAGCCGCAGCCGGCGAGGTACTCTTCCAGACGTTTGCCGGTATCGCCTCCGGAAATCAGGACGGCCAGGGTCTGGCCGCCGAACGATTGGATGACGCGGGAAGCGTTGATGCCGCGGCCGCCGGCCGATTCCCGGCTGGAATTGACGTAGGCGCGGTCTTCAAATGCCAGGCGGTCCACGCTGATGGTGCGGTCGATGGCTGGATTGACCGTGAGAGTGACAATCAATCTTCCATTCTAGCGTGGGAAGCGGCTGCGGTCTTGACCGCGAGAATGACATCGAGCGCGACGCCCGTGCGGCGGCCTTCCACCTCCTGGCCGGTATACTCGCCCAGGCTACACTCAGTGACCGCCGAGAGCCTTTTCCACGGCGGCTTGCAATTTCGCTGAATCGCCGCCCAAATCGCGGAAAACGATGTGGCCCAGGCGGTCGATGACGAAAGTCGAAGGATACGCCTGGACGAAATACTCAGCCGCGATGTCGGGTTCCGCGCCGATCAGGAGAGGGAACGTATACGACTGTTTGCGGGCGAATTTTTCCACGGTGTCCGCGTCTTCGCCGATATCGAGACCGAGGACCACCAGGCCGCGCTTTTCCCAATTGGCGTACATCTTCTGGAGGTGCGGCATGAGGGCGCGGCAGGGCCCGCACCAGGTGGCCCAGAAATCGACGATGATGACTCTGCCCTGGAACTCGCGAAGGTGGACGGTGTTGCCTCCGGTATCGGGGAGCGTGAAATCGGGCGCCACCGCGCCGACCAGCGGCTTGGATTGCGCGGGGGCCGAAGCGGGCGCGGCGGCACGCGCGGACGCGGGCGGCTCGAAGTGAAACAGAGCTTCGGACAGCGGTTGATTCCACTTTGCGATGGTATAGAGCAGGATCTCAGTGGCATTGGTTGAGTAGGTGATGGCTTTATACACGACGAAGCTCTCCCGGTCGATGCGGTACATGGTGTTCCGGGCGCCCTCGATGCTGCCGCGGGGCCACTGGTCGCGCTCCACGTTGACCACATAGATGGGGACGGATTTTCCATTGACGAGGAACTGCTCCTCACGGGCGATGGAAGCTTCCCGGACGTGCCGGTCGATTTCCGCCAACGCGCCAATGTGCGTGCCGGCGGCGGTACCGAGAGGCTTCTTCGAGTATTCGTTGGTGTCCGGACGATAGAGCCACTCGTCCTGCCCATCGCCAACCCGCAGTTCGCCATTGGCGCTGTCGAACTCGACGCGGTATTTCCCGGGGCCCGATCCGGTCTCGGCAAAGCGCCGCTCCGACACGTCGGATCCGCGGACGGTTTGGGCTGTGACGCGGACCTCATAGCTATGCACGCCGCGGTAGACTGCGGCGACGTGCTGCAGGATTTCGGTCGCCGAGCCGGCGGCGAAAGTCAGGCAGGGAGCGGCCAGGGCAAGAGCGATCAGACGGGATTTCATATTGAGATTATGAGCGGTGCGAAGGGTGTGAGGCAACGGGTTAGCGTTTGCGGAAATGGTCCCAGCCACACGGAGGGAGCGGCGCGCCATCCAGTTCGACGGACGGAGCGCCGCGGCGCATGGTTCCGATGCGCGTGAGCGGCAAGCCCTCGAACTCGGGCGGCACGGGAGCGCGCGGAGGGGCGGTGAAGAGCAACTCGTAATCTTCGCCGCCATCCAGGGCCTGGCGGAGAGTCGCGCCGGGATAGACGGGCGGCGAGGAGATTTCGGCTTTCACGCGCGAGGCGCGGCAGAGGCGATAGAGGTCGAGCGAAAGGCCATCGCTCAAATCCATGGCGGCGGTGGCGCCCAGACGGCGCAGGAAGCGGCCGAGCGCCAGGCGCGGCTCGGGACGCAGGTGGCGGCGCCAGGCGCGGCCGGCGCCGCGCTCGAGTCCCAAGGCCGAGACGCCTAAAGCGCCCGAGACGTAAATGGCGTCGCCGGGGCGGGCGCCCGAGCGCCGCAGAGCCTGGCCGCGCGGAACGGCGCCACAGACCACGATGTCGCACATGAGATGGGGGCCGCGCGCGAGATCGCCGCCGATCAAAGCCACGCCCTCGCGCCGCGCCAGGCGCAGCAGACCGCGATAGAAGGCATCGATCCACCTGCCGTCGGCCCAGCCAGCCAGCGCCAGCGAGACGAGAGCGAAACGCGGTTCGCCGCCCATCGCCGCAACGTCGCTGAGGCCGCGCGCCAGCGCCTTCCAGCCGATATCTTCGGGGCGGTGGGTGGCGCGGAGGAAATGCACGCCTTCAATCAGCATGTCGGTGGTGAAGAGCAGATCTTCAGTGGCGCCGCGCGGGCGGCAGACGGCGCAATCGTCGCCGATGCCGAGCACCAGGCCGCGGCCGCGGGGCAGCCGAGCCAGGCGGCGAATGCGCTCGACCCAATCCACTTCCAAAAGGTCCACTTCGGTTAGCGCCGGATTGTTCCGCTTGACCATACATCCGCCATCTGAGAGAATACCTTACGCAGAAAGAATTGGTTGTTTGGACGCGCCTCGCAAGATCTTAGCCAGCCCGAAAGTCCGCTTTCCCAGACCTGGAAGACCCAAGAGCACGACGAACAATTTTCAGGAGAATTTGTAGTGAAGGAAAAAGGCACTGTGAAATGGTTTAATGCCGCCAAGGGCTATGGTTTCATCCAACGCTCCAGCGGCGACGATGTATTCGTTCACTTTTCGGCGATCCAGGCAAACGGGTATCGCTCACTGGACGAAGGCGCGGAGGTGGAGTTCGAAGTCAAGCAGGGACCAAAGGGACTGCAGGCCGAGAACGTGGCTCTGGTCTAGAAGTCCAAACATAATTCGACGACAGAAGAGGGCCCCAGCGCGGGCCCTCTTTTTATTGGGCGGCAGGCAGCGGAAATGGGGACAGCCACCAATTACACAGTTTCTTGAGATTGATCCGCTCGGCTTCCGTAAAGGGGTAATTGGTTACTGTCCCCGTTTGGTTACGGCACAATCACAATCTGCACGCGATTGCTTTCCTGGCCGTCAACGGAAAGGCGCAGTTCCATGGCGCCATAATTGGACACCACGGGCAGCTGGACTTCCACCAGATAGAAGCCGACGTAGCCGGGTGCCAGCGTGGCGGCGTTGGTCGAGATCGGATTGCCGTCCAGATACGTGCGGACGTCGGCGACCACGGCGGGTGGATTCTCGGCGGGCGCAGGCCGCCCGGTGAACCAATCGGGACGCACTTTGCCGAGGCCGGTGGCCATAATCTGAATGCGCTGGCCGGAGTGGGCCGCATTGCCGGCGCCAACGGGCATGCCGCTATCGGCGTCGAAGAGCGCGGGCAGGCCGTCGCGGTTCACCAGGATGGCCGGGGAAACGGGCTGCACGCGCAGGTCGCGATCGACGGTGGTTCCGGCGGCGGTGCGCAAGGCCAGGGCTACGGTGGGACCCACGGCTTCAAAAGGCACCTGGATCTGCGAATCGGTTCCAGCGGTGTTCCAAACCGGGTAATTGAGGCCGCCGGCGGTGGCTTCATCGACGCGCTGGCCGACTACGCTGAGCAGAGAACCGGGCGCGGCGGGACGAGCCGAATTGTCGGCCGCGTTCAGCAGCCGCAAAATGTGGCCCCGGTGCGGCGCGGGCGCGGCGAAGACTCCGTACCCTTCGAGCGCGGCGTACAACTGAACCCGGCGCGGGTCGAGCCGCACGTCCAGGACGCGGGCGGCAGGGAGCGCCGAAGAAACGCTGTTCCAATTCTCGGCGGTGGTGGCGGCAGTGAGGCCGGCGTGCGCGTAATAAACTCCGGCGTCGGTAGCCACGTAGACGGCGCCCGAGGAGCGATCGGCGGTGATGGAATGCGCCGACGTCTTGGGAAGATCGGAGCTGATGTCGTCCCACGCGACGCCTTCGGAAACGCTGCGCAGCACGCGCGGCCCGTCACCGCTCAGCGCCGCCAGCGCCATTCCGGGCAGCAACGGGTCGACGAAGATCCGCTCGACGGTTTGGCCTTTGAGGGCCGGCGATTGGGTGGGAACAAACGACTCGCCGCCATCCACCGATTTGAAGATCTGGCCGTCGCCGGTTCCGGCATAGACAACCTGAGTGGCGCCTCTCGAGAACGTGCTGAAAGTGGTGACATGGGCGTGCAGTCTGTCGGAGTAGAGCTGGCGGGTCACGAGTTCCTCGGCCGCCTGCGCGTCGAGCGCGGGCGCCGGCTGCCACACCGGGGCGCCCGGCGGCAGTTCCAGAACTCCCAAGTCGCCGGTCTGGATACGCGCGCCCTGCGCCCCGCTGGGCGTTGCCAGAATGCGCTCGATCGAAAGATTGGGCAAATACTGATTGAGCCCAGCCCAGGTGAGGCCGCCGTCCATCGATCGCCACACGCCGCTATCGTTGGCCACGGCGATCTGGTCCGGGTCTCGGGGCGAGACGGCCACGCTATGCATCCCGCCGCCGATCACGGATCGCATACGGTAGGCGGTCAACGGCTCCCAACTCGTGCCATTATCGAGCGAGCGGAACAGTTGGCTGCCCAGGCCCCACATCTCCGTGGAATCGGAGCGCAAGGCAACGATGGTGGCGGCAGGGTCGGGAGTACGGGCTGGGACGCGACTGAACGTAGGCGGCGGTGTCGGGTCGCCGGCAGCGGGTTCCCAGGATTCAAAATTCAGGGTTTGAAAAAGTTTGCCTGACGCAGTTCGCGCATAAAGCAGGGAGCCGTCGTCGGAATACCAGACCTGAACTACCGGGCCGGTGACGGGCGAAGCCAGTTGGACGTCCGCCGAGGAGTTGCCGATCGGACGCCATTCGGTAGTCTGGGCGGAAACTCCGACCACGGCGAGGGCCATAGCGGCCAGCCGGGCGAGCGTGCGGGTTGTACCCTTGTGACACACAGGCGTGTTTATTATACCTTATTTCCAACCCGGCGGATCCCAACAAACTGCTGAATTAACGTGATTTGCATGCTTATTCGCCTTCCGGTCCACTAGTTGCCTAGCATGTTTGGTGCTAGACTTGTGATGTCATAGCCACTGGACAGATGGCGTCGGAGCCATGGTCCAGGTAACAGTGTTATGTACAGGCCCTTTACGCTCTCGCGGACCATTTGCACCCTGCTGACGGCAGTCGCCTTCGGGGTTTGCCTGACGCCGGTTCGAGCCCAATCCGACGACGTCGCGCGGGCCATCTACATCTCCGGCCGCGTATCGGTGTTGCGGGGCGGGGAGCTGGCGCTTTCGGTCAACGATGCGGTTCGGACCAAGGAAATCATCGTGACCGGGCCGGACGGCTACGCCCAGTTCCGGATCAACGATGGCAGCACATTCGAGGTCTTCCAGAATTCGCGCGTGACGTTCCGCGACGATTTCAACCCGATGGAAGTGCTGCAACTCTGGCTGGGCAAGATTCGCGTGATGATCGATCACCACAATGGCCCCAACCCCAGGAAGGTTTCGACGCCGACAGCGGTGATCTCAGTCCGCGGCACGGTATTTGACGTGACGGTGGAAGACGACGATGGCACCACTCTGGTAGCCGTGGAAGAAGGCCTGGTGGGCGTCAAGCACCAATTGCAACCGGGCGACGAGACGCTACTGAGGGCGGGCACGATATTGCGCGTCTTCCCGAATCAGCCGATCGGCAGGCTGCAAAGCAATCCGCAGGGTGCGCAGCAGGTGATTGATGCCATCAAGCGGGCTGCCCAGGACGCGATTTATAGCCGTCCCGGCGCGAGCGGCGGCGGAGTTCCGGCGGGCGCCGGGGGGACCACGACGGGCGGGGCGAACGGCGATGCCGGCAAGAAGAAGGGCACCGGCCCCGGCGGGGCTCCCCCCGGCGGCGAATAAGCGGGCTCGCGAAATCTCTCGTGGTATTTTGAATAGAGCGTTATGCATCGCGCCGTGAGAGGTTTCATCCTGGTCGCCTGCGCCTCCGCGCTGTACGCTCCTGCGCAGCAGTCTCCCCGTTCGCAACAGCCGGCGGGCCTGGAAACCGATTGGGATATCGCCGTGGTCCTGAATGAAATGAGCACCCAGGCGGCGAGGTTGCTGCCGCTGTTGGATCACGCCGACTCGAACGGCTGGGTGGCCCAAGGCGCGCCGGAGGCCTATGCAAGGCAACTGCGGGGCAGCAAAGAGCAGGCCCGCGCGCTGGCCGACGGCGCCAAGGCCCTGGCGCAGAATCCGGAGAGACTTTCGGCCGGGCTGGAGCTTTTCTTCCGCCTACATGGTCTCGAAAATATGCTCGGCTCGGTGGAGGAAGCTCTGCGAAAGTACCAAAGCCCCGCCGATGCGGAAGCGCTAGTTGCGCTGGCCGCCGAGAACGACGCCAATCGCGACCGCTTTCAGCAATACCTGGTCAACCTGGCGGCCGAGCGGGAGAAAGAATATACGGTAATGGATCAGGAAGCGCAGCGCTGCCGGGGGATCCTGACAGCGCCGGCCCCAAGGAAGAAATAGCCGCCCTATGCCTTTTCAATGCAGCATTTGCGGAGAAGAATCCACGCGCATCTGCGCGCGATGCACCAAGGACGCTTGCAACAATCACCTCTGTGAAAAGTGTCTGCGCTGCAGCGACTGCTGCGAGTGCGAAGTGAGGCTGAACGCGCCGGTGGCGGAAGCCGCACACGCGGCGGAGCCTGCCGGGCATCCGCCTGTAGAACCAGCACCGGCGAACGCCGCGCCGGCGGAGCCGGAACCCGAGACACTACCCTGGCCCGAAAGCTACTTGCCGCTGCTGTAGGCCGCGTCGATCTGCTGGCGGAGGAAGGCCAGATCTTTCCGGATGGCCGCAGTCTTCGACTTTGGCCGGTAATCCATGTGCAACGAGACTGGGCCGGCGAAGCGCGCTTTGGAGAGCGCGGCGAAGAATTTGGGCCAGTCGACGACGCCTTCGCCAAGCGGGCAGGGTAGCATTCTAGGTGAACCACTGCCTTCGCGGTCCCACTTGAAATCGCGGACCGCGACCATCTTCAGACGCGGCATCGCCAATTCGAGAGCTGTTGCGAATCCGCCCGCCCCACCCTGCATGGTGGCGTAGCCGGCATCGAAGCAGTAGCCCACCAGGTGGGGGTCGATGGGCCGGATGACGCGGGCGATGTCGGGCACGGCGGCGCCCTCGGGGTGATCCATGGCGGCGCCTTCGGCGAAACCCACGAAATTGTGAATGCCCATCACCATGTTGGTGGCGCGCGCCAACTGCGCCAGGCCGGCGATTTGCCGCTGCACCAGACCAAGCTCGATCTGGATGGCCGGCGAACCCGAGAACTTCCAATGGCCTGGCCGGAAGAAAGGCACCTTGATATAGCTGGCGAGGCCGAGCACGTTTTCCGCGTCCTTGTCTTCGAGCGAAGTCAGTGCCGTGGTGATCATAGGCACATCGATGCCCCGGCCGGTTAGGCCTTCGAGCGCGGGCATCAGGAAGTTCGCGGCTTTTTCCGGCGGCACCTGGCCGCCGGGCTCGACGGAAAGATCGACGCCGTCAAAGCCCAGCCCGCCAATCACCATGGGCAAATCGACTTGGCCGACCTCGATCAGCACGCGCGAGTAAAGGCAGACAGCCGGAGTGAAGCGCGGGAGCATGGCGCCGGGGCCGCGCGACTGGGCCGCGAGGTGGGCCGCGCCGGCTGGCATCGCTAGTATCGCCGCCATCGCCTGGCGTCTGGTGATAGGCATACGTCAGCGTTTGCGGCTTTTGGCCGCGCTCTCGGCTTTCTGGATCACCGCTTCGCGGTCGCCCTTTTCCCAGTCCTGGCGAGTCTGGGCGTCCTTGATTCCGGCCACGCGTCCGAGCAGCAGAAACGGAGGAAGGGCGTAGCGCAGCGTTTTCCAGCGGGCCATTTCGACCAGGGAGCCAAGGGCGCGCTCGCGCACCAGGTCGAGCGCCGTGGGGTTGGCTCGGTCGGTAAGAATGAGCAGCGCCTTGGTCGATTCGACGCGATCGCTCAGCACCACTGAGTTCAGCATCTCGACGAACCAGGTGGGCGCGATCTTGATTCCGAAGCCGGGCTGCTGGTGCGCCAACACGGCGATGGCGGTGAGCGACTTCATGGCGTTCGAGCGGACAGTTTCATCGGGATCGTCGATCGAGAATTGCAGGTCATTCACGACATCCAGCTTGCGAGGCGCATAGCCGATCACCAGGGCCGCCACGGCCCGCTCATCGGGCACCGACCCGGTTCGCAATTCGTCGCGGAGCAGGTCCAGGTGGACGGCCGCAAATTCGATGAACTTTTTCTGGATGGCGCTCACGGCGGGGTCCGCCATGATGGCGTGGCCGGGGGTCATGTCTTCATCCGCGGTACCTTTGACGGCTGCCCGCTGCACGTCGCCGAGGAATTCCTGGTAAAGGTCAAGCAGGTCCTGCGGCAGGGAGGTGGTTCCCGAGGGCGGGGAACGGAAGGTGGCATGCGCGGCGCCCTGCTCTTCGATGCCGATAAACAGGTCCGTAGCATTGCCGTCGCAGCAGACTGCTTCCACGCGCACGGCCACCACCCCGGGAATGGTTGCGATCTGGTCTTCGAGTTCACCCTTGGAGGGCGGAAGGCCGCCGCCCGGTTCGATGCGCCCGGTCCGCAGAATTTTCTCCGCGGTGACCCTGTGGAGGCCGTAGAAATTGATATTGCCGATATGCGGCGCCTGTGCCGAGGCGGCACACACTAAGGCCATCGCGAGCAGGGTTCGGGTCACATTCATGAGACGCGCGAGACCCCGTGATTGTTGCCCGGAATTCAGGCCCGCGCCTGTTTTTGAGCGAACGGCCCGATGACGGGCAACACGACGGTTCTGCCCTGGTAAGCCGAAATGATCAGGTAAAGCCAGAGTGCGAAGCAGCCCAGGCCGAATACCCACCATACCAGCGAGATCAGCGAGGCAAACAGGCCGAAGCCACCAAGGCTTCCAGCGCTCCAAAAGATCCGCAAGACAATGCTGAACAAAATGCCGAGCACGATATCCACGGCAATGACCGCCACGTTCATAAAAATCGATTGGAAGGCGTGAAAGCGGATTCTGGGATTCTTGCTGTACGGCTCCATCACCAGAAACACGATGCCGGTGATTAGCCCCAGCACATAGCAGAGCGCCGAGGCGACGTTGTCAGCCATCGGAGCAGCGACAGACGGCGGATCGCTGGTGGCTGGCGCGCCAGCCGCCGGGTGAGAAGCCGCATCGACAGCCGCGCCACATTTCGGACAGAACTTTCCCTCTACGGGACTACCACAACTCGCACAGTATGGCATGAATCCTCCTAGGGAACTGTACCTGCAACTTCGGCCGTTTGCAAGTCCTTATGTTGATGGATGACCCAGAACCAGGAGCGGGACGACGGCGCCCAGCACGGCTCCGACAATCAGCGCCCAATTGCCGGCGCCGAGAAACGAGACCGCGAGGCCGACCAGCGACCCGATTCCGGCTCCTACCACAGCCACCATGATTCGCTTGCCCATCAATATTTATGTGCCCATTCCCAAGATACTCCGGCGCCGCTCGTTTGACACCCCGATTTCGGTGCTGTTAGCCTGAATTTTCATGCCAGCAGACCAGCCGCTTCGCGCTACGCCGCTGAACTCCGTCCATTGCGCGCTGCGCGCCAAAATGGTGGACTTCGGCGGCTGGGATATGCCGGTGCAGTATTCGGGCATTATCGACGAGCACCTGGCTGTCCGCCGCAGCGTGGGCCTGTTCGACGTCAGCCACATGGGCGAAATCGAAATCCGCGGCCGCCAGGCCGCCGAGCTGACCGATTTCGTCACCACCAACTCCGTCCGAAAGCTGAAACAAGGCCAGGCCCATTACTCCGGCCTGCTCTACGACCACGGCGGCTTCGTGGACGACATCCTGGTGCACAAGGTGGCGGACGACCATTTCTTCCTGTGCGTGAACGCTTCCAACCAGGGAAAAGACTTCGAGCACATCCGTCAGCAGAACCGCTTCGACGCGAGCGTCGAGTTCTCAAGCGATCGGTATTCGCAGCTTGCCATCCAGGGCCCCAAGGCGCAGGCCACGCTGCAAAAGCTGACGCCGGTGGACCTGGGCTCCATCAAGTATTACTGGTTCACGGACGGCCAAGTCTCAGGCACCCCGGCGCGCATCGCACGCACCGGCTACACGGGAGAAGACGGTTTCGAAATCTACGCCCCCCCCTCGGAGGCGGTCCGCCTGTGGAATGAAGTGCTACGCGCGGGCGAGGAGTTCGGCATCAAGCCGTGCGGCCTGGGAGCGCGGAATACGCTGCGCCTGGAGGCGAAGATGGCGCTCTACGGCCATGAGATCGACGCCTCCATTTCGCCGCTCGAAGCCGATCTTGGCTGGATAGTGAAGCTGGACAAGGGCGACTTCGTGGGCCGCGCCTCGCTGCTCAAGCAAAAGGAGAGCGGCATCAAACGCAAGCTGGTGGGCTTTGAAATGCGCGGCCGCGGCATTGGCAGGGACGGCTACGAAGTGTACCTTGAGGGCGCGCCGGCCGGTTGGGTGACCAGCGGCTCGCCAGCGCCCTCTCTCAATAAGAACATCGGCCTGTGCTACCTTCCCACGGAGCAGGCGCAGCCCGGCAAAACCATTCAGATCATGATCCGCAACCAGCCGGTGGATGCGGTGACGGTGGAAACGCCCTTTTACAAGCGAGCCAAATAGAAATGTATCCAGAAAACTTCCGATACACCAAAGAACACGAGTGGGTGGCGGCCGTTGGGGACGCGGGCACGATCGGCATCACGGATCACGCCCAGCAGGGGCTCGGCGACATTGTGTACGTCGACTTGCCGAAAGTCGGGACGCACATCGAACAGGGGAAGTCGCTCGGCTCGGTGGAGTCCGTGAAGGCCGTCTCCGACATTTACTCGCCGGTCTCGGGCGGGATCACGCAAATCAACCAGACGCTAGCGGAGAAGCCGGAAATGCTGAATAGCGATCCGCATGGCGCGGCATGGCTGGTGAAAATCAAGCTGAGCGCGCCGGCTGAGCTGGCGGGGCTGATGAGCGCCGCCGAGTACGAAGCATATATAGGAGCCGAAAAGTAGTTGCGCTACCTTCCGAAATCCGATTCCGAGCGCCGCGAGATGCTGGATGCGTGCGGCGTTTCGCAACCCGAAGAGCTGTTCGCGCACCTGCCGGAGGCGGTCCGCCTGGGGCGGCCGCTCGATCTCGCGCCGGGTGTTTCGGAATACGAGATCGTCCAGTATTTCCGGGATCGCGCGGCGGAAAACGGCAACGGGTACGCGTCGTTTCTGGGCGCGGGCGTTTACAATCACTACCGGCCGGTGCTGGTGGATACGGTGGTCTCGCGCGGCGAATTCCTGACATCGTACACGCCCTACCAGGCCGAGATCGCTCAAGGCACGCTGACCGCCATCTTCGAATTCCAGACCATGATCTGCCAGCTCACCGGCATGGACGTGGCCAACGCTTCCATGTATGACGGCTCGACGGCCGTGCCGGAAGCCGCCATGATGGCCATGCGGGCCACAGGCAAGGGTCGCGTGCTGGTGGCGCGGAGTGTGCATCCGGAATACCGTGAAGTGCTGCTCACCTACGCGAAGAACCAGGGCATGCCAGTGGAGGAGTTCGAGTACGATCGGGAAGCGGGCACGCTCGATCTGGAAGATCTGGAACGCAAGATGGACGACTTCACGGCGGCCGTGATCGTGCAGACGCCCAACTTCTTCGGCATCGCCGACCAGGTGAAAGAAGCTGCGCGAATCGCTCATGGCCGCGGCGCGCTGCTGGTGGTGGTCTTCACGGAGGCGGTATCGCTGGGGATTCTGGAGCCGCCCACGGAAGCCGATATCGTGGCGGGGGAATTGCAGAGTTTCGCGATTTCGCCGAGCTATGGCGGACCGTACGCCGGCATCATCGCCACGCGCGAAAAATACATGCGCCAGATGCCCGGCCGGCTAGTGGGCCAGAGTGTGGATTCGCGCGGCAACCGGGCGTTCTGCCTGACGCTGGCGACGCGCGAGCAGCACATCCGACGGGAAAAGGCCACCTCCAATATCTGCACTAACCAGGCGCTAATCGCCCTGATGGCGACCGTGTTTATGACGGTCTATGGCAAGCAGGGGCTGCGCGAACTGGCGGCGCAAAACCTGGCCAAGGCGCACTACCTGGCGGCGAAAGTGAAGCCGCGCTTCAGCGGCCCGTTCTTCAACGAATTCGTGGTCAAGGTGGAAGGCCAGGCGGTAAACGACTTGAACAAACAGTTGCTGAAGAAAAAGATCATCGGCGGTCTGCCGCTGGGCCGATTCTACCCCGAGCTTTCCGACAGCGTCCTGCTGTGTGCGACCGAGATGACGAAGCGGGCGGACATGGACGCGGTGGCGGACGCTATCCTGAGGACCGCGGGAGTGGCCGCATGATCAAGAAAGTCAGGCCGCACCTCTCGCAAAACGAACGGCTGGTGTTCGAGCGGAGCTCGCCCGGCAAGAAGGCCTATCAGCTTCCCGAGCTTGACGTTCCGGCGGTCGACGCCGCCGAGGTCCTGGGCGCCGGCAACGTGCGCGCCGAAATCGAAGGCTTCCCGGAGATCAGTGAAGTGGAAGCCATCCGCCACTTCACGAGACTTTCCACCTGGAACTACGCCATCGATCACGGCATGTATCCGCTGGGGTCGTGCACCATGAAGTACAACCCGCGGATCAACGAAGTGGTGGCCCGCACGGAAGCTCTGGCCTGGGCGCATCCGTATCAGCCGGAGGCGCTGGCGCAGGGCTCGATGACGGTGATGGCGCAGCTCGAAGCGGCGCTGGCCGAAATCACCGGCATGGACGCGGTGACGCTGCAGCCGGCCGCCGGAGCGCACGGGGAGTTGACGGGAATTCTGCTGATCCGCGCATTGCTCGAAAAGCGCGGCAACCCGCGGAAGAGAATTCTGATTCCCGACTCGGCGCACGGCACCAATCCGGCTACGGCGGCGATTGCCGGATACGCCGTCGAGAATATCCCGTCGAGCGCGACGGGCGTGCTGGACGTGGGCGCGCTCGCGCAGATCGTGGATAAGGACGTTGCGGCGTTGATGGTAACCAACCCCAATACGCTGGGGGTTTTCGAAGAGAACATCATCCAGGCGGCCGAGATTCTGCACAAGAAAGGCGCCATGCTGTACATGGATGGCGCCAACATGAACGCGCTGGTGGGGATCGCGCGACCGGGCGATTTCGGCGTGGACGTGATGCACCTCAACCTGCACAAGACGTTCTCCACGCCGCACGGCGGCGGCGGTCCAGGCGCGGGTCCGGTGGCCGTCAAGAAGGTGCTGGAGCCATTTCTGCCGGCGCCGCGGCTCAAACGAAGCGGCAAGAAGTGGGCCTGGGATTACCACCGCAAGCGATCCATCGGGCGGGTGAAAGCTTACTACGGGAACTTTGGAGTGCTGGTGCGGGCACTGGCGTACATCCTGGCGCACGGCGGCCCGGGGCTGCGCAATGCCACGGTGGACGCGGTGCTTAACGCGGTCTATATCCGTAAGGGGCTGGAGGCGTATTACGATCTGCCTTATTCCCAGCCCAACATGCACGAAGTGGTTTTCAGCGACGAACGCCAGGCCAAGCTGGGCGTGCGCACGGGGGACATCGCCAAGCGGCTGATCGATTATGGTTTTCATCCCTACACGGTGAGCTTTCCGCTAATTGTGCATGGGGCACTCATGATCGAGCCGACCGAGACCGAAGGCAAGCACGAGATCGACCTGTTCATCGACGCCATGATCTCGATCGCCGGAGAGGTTGAAACCGACCCGCAACTGGTCAAAACGGCGCCCCACGGCACACGCACCAGCCGCGTGGATGAAGTGGGGGCCGCGCGCAAACCGGTATTGCGATGGAAGCCGGCGTAGCCCGCATTTCTCACAGAGATTCGGTGGCGACAATGTGGCGCATGCACTCGTGCGTGCCGCGTCGGCACTCGTGCTGACGCCCGGCGACGGCAGACTGTCCGTACGCCGCCAGGGTGTCGAGAAGAGTCTCGACACGGCACGCACGAGTGCGTGCGCCACTTCATCGGGCCACATAGCGGCGGTGCAAAATGGAACGTTCAGCCCAAGCCGAGCGGTTGCGCGCCGGCGACATCATTGTTTCGGGTGAACTCAGCCGCGCGGTGAAGATCAGCACGCCTACCGTCCCGGTCGTACCACCGGTGGAGATTCGCCCGGGCATCCCGCTGCGCATCATCGGTCTGGAAACGCGCTCCGGCTATTCGAGCGCTTCGTTCGACCACCTTTTTCCCTTCGGCATATCGACGGGAGTGATCGACCGCCTACACGCGGTCGAAGTGGTGGAGCGCCATCCGACGCTATCCTATCTGCCCATGACGGCGCCGGAAGGCGCCACGCAGATTGCCGGCGGCATCTATGATCTGGAAGATCATTCGTTCCGCTGGATGTCGCATCTGGCCACCGTCGAGGGCTCCGGGCGACTACACGCTGGAATCACGGCCGCTGCTGCCGGCAACGCCCGAAGTGCTGGTGGAGATTGAGTGGACCGGACTTTCACGGCGCCCCCGGATGTCCGCGACCTGGGGATTGTACTGAAGGGCATCGGCTTCCGTCCGTGAGATAATCGAAGCAACGTGCACCAGACTGGGTTCCGCATATTTGCGCTCCTCATGATCGCTTGCATAGCGGCTGGCGCGCAGTGCGTGACGCTGTGCTCAATGGGGCTGTGTGCACCGGTACAGGGCGATGCTCCGGCGCCGTGCCACCATCGTCCGCAAGCCAATCCGCCGTGCTGTGCGCACCCGCCGGCGTACCTTGCCACAAGCTCCATTCAGCCGGCTGCAGCGCCGGTTTCACAGTACATGGGCGCGGTACCGGCGGAAGCACCCGAATGGTACGCTGGCGTGGCGCCAGTTCCCGCCCGAAGCCCGGTAAACACCGGTCCGCCGCTTGCCGGCCAGTCAGTCACATCCGCCATCCTCAGGGTCTAACCGCGTCCTCTCTGATCGCTGCCTGCTGTCTTGAAGACTCGACGAGGAAAAGTGCGTGCGCTATCGATGGATCTTTTTCACAACGGTTCTCTTGCCCTGCGCCTGTGCGGCGCAGGGAATGAATCAAGGCGGAATGTACTTGATGAATCTGTCATCCGGCACCAGCATGAATCCCACGTCGTGGCCGGGGCCGATGTTCATGCCGCAACTCGGAAGCTGGAACCTGATGCTCATGGGGCAGGCCTTCCTGGTGGGCACCCAGCAATCCGGACCGCGCGGCGGGGATAAGTTTTACTCGTCCAACTGGTTCATGGGGGCGGCCGAACACAGCGTGGGCAGCGGAAGCGTCATGGTCCAAGTGATGTTGAGCCTGGACCCGGCCACCATCACCGGACGCTTCTACCCGGAGCTTTTCCAGACCGGGGAAACGGCATTCGGCCGGCCGATCGTCGACGGACAACACCCGCACAATTTCATCATGGGACTGGGCTTGCACTATGTGCGGCCGCTCGGCAGCGATACCATTCTGGAAGTCTACATAGCGCCTGTGGGCGACCCGGCGCTGGGGCCGGTGGCCTTTCCGCATCGCGCTTCCGCGTTCGAAATCCCGCAGGCAACAATCAGCCACCACTGGCAGGATTCCACGCACATCGCCGACGACGTGGTGACGCTCGCGCTGAAGCATCGGTGGCTCCGCCTGGAGGCTAGCGGATTTCACGGCGCGGAACCGGGCGAGAATCGTTGGACCATCCAGCAAGGGGCCATTGATTCCTGGAGCGGGCGGCTGTCGCTACTGCCTTCCGCCAACTGGATGGCGCAGGTGTCAGCCGGCCGGCTGTCACATCCAGAGAGCCTGGAACCCGGCGACGTGGTTCGCTCCACGGCGTCGCTCCATTACACGCGGCCCATGCTCAACGAAGAGAGCTGGTCATCGAGCTTGATCTGGGGGCGCGACCACGACACCTTTACGCATCACAATCTGAATTCCTACCTGGTGGAATCGCTGCTGCCAATCCACGGCGGGAATTTTCTGACTGGGCGGGTTGAACTGGTGGATAAAGACGAGCTGTTCAGCGACACGCCCGATCTGGAAGCGCAGCTGGATCGCACGGCCGGTTCGACTTTCCGGATCGGCGCTTACACTATCGGGGCGACACACGATTTCGCCCACCTTATCCGCGATGTAGAAACGGGAATCGGCGCCAACGCCAGTCTATACAGCTTGCCCGCGGCGATCCAACCGTATTACGGGAGCCATCCGCGCGGCTTCAACGTGTTTTTGCGCCTGCGTTTGAAGCCCGGCCAGTAATGCGTTCCCTACGCCTCGCGGCAGGCCGCGCGCTCGTCGCCATACTCCTCGCCATACGTGCGGTCGGGGGCGTCGACAATCCGCATCAGCTCGCCGTGATCCAGCCAGTTCAGGAAGCAGCGCGAGCAATCGTCGATGACCACGTTGCCCGGCCCGCCGTAATAGTGCGTGTCCATGTGTTGGTGGCACTGCGGGCATTCGATGCGGCGATCGAGCTCCTTGGGGTCGGGCGCGTGCGGCACGCCGTGGCTCGAGTGGCCGGCCTTCAATTCCTCAATCAGCGCCAGGAAATTGCCCATCGGAATCAGCATGCCGCGGCATCGCGTGCAGGTGCGGATGCGCTGCCGGGCGAGAATGGAGTGCATCAGCGGAATGGCGCAGATGGGGCAGGAAGTGTCGGCCGCCTCGCCCAACACACGCACACCTTCGTCATCCTGCTCGGGCAGGTAAATGGACTTGCAGTAGTCGCAGGTGAGGCTCTCCTGGTCGCCTTCCAGGCTCAGCGGAGCACCGCATGACGGGCAGTTCATGGTTGTGGCTTGCCGCAATCCGGGCAGAACTTCGCGTGCTTCGGCATGGCTCCGCCGCAGTCCATGCAGAACTTGGAATCCACCGCGGCCGCTCGAGGAGTTTCCGCCGCCGGAGCTTTGAGGGCGCCCATCATGCTCTGCGCCATGGCCAGACCGGCGCCCAGCCCCACGCCGGCGCCGGCCGCACCGCCCGGGTTGGCCGCGGCGATGGGCATGGATTGCGCCGCCTGGAATTGCGCATAGCGCGCCGGGTCGCCGGCCATGTTCATTCCGATGCGCTGGTCCAGCACCTTCTGCAGCTCGTCCGGCAGAGACAGGTTCTCCACTACGAACTGGCAGAGCTCGAGGCCCAGGCCGGCGAAGGCCGGCTTCAATCCCGCGGCGATCTTTTCCGCCAGCTTGGCCTGGTTCGCGGCCATGTCCACAAACGCCACGTCGCTGGGCGCGAAGATATCGGTCATCTTCGCCACAATCGTATTGCGAAGCTGCCCCTCCAGGTCCGAGACGTAGTAACTGTCGCGAGTGCCGCTCACATTGGTGTAAAAGGCCTTGGGATCAGAGATGCGGTAAGAATAGATTCCATAGCCGCGCAGCCGCACCGCGCCGAATTCCTTGTCGCGGATCGTGATCGGAGTGGCCGTGCCCCACTTCTGGTCCAGCCGCAGACGCAAGGAATAGAAATAGACGTCGGATTTGAACGGCGATTCGAAGCCCTTGTCCCAATTCATCAGGTCCGTCAGCACCGGCAGGTTGCGGGTCGTCAGCGTGTAGAGACCCGGGCCGAAGAGGTCGGCAATGCGGCCTTCATTGACGAATAGCGCCATTTGCGATTCGCGGACGGTGAGTTGGCCGCCGTTCTGAATCTCCATGTCCTGCATGGGATAGCGGTACGCCAGCAGTGTTTCGTCCGTTTCGGTCCACTGAATGACGTCGATGAGCTGCTTGACCAGGAAGTCTCGAATGCTCACACGTACCTCCAAAGTCCGACTCTATCATGGGCCTTTGCGGCGGCAAACACTCACTAAAGTTAGTAATGCGAGTCATCCTCTAAGGGCCCTTGCCCGACAGGCGCCGCACCCTGCTGCTTGCGGCCCTGTGCGGCAGCTATGGATCTTTGGAAGCGCCGTTGAACGGAAATCCGAGCTTGAAGACCAAGATTGCTGTTCTCTCATTCGCGCAGACTTGCACACTTCCGGAGCCTCGGTTGCGGGATAATGGACTACGGTACAACCAGGCTTTAGGTCCATACAGTAGTGATTCTAAACGGCCGATCTAAATGGCATGAGAACAGCACCTCAACAATGGTCCTTCCCAACGATGAACCCGCTCGAGGAGGCACTCGCGAGCCTCAAAGTCGGCGGCGTCGAGGAACGCGGTGCCATCTTCACGCGCCGCGAGGTTGTCGATTTTATCCTTGACCTAGTGGGTTACACTGGGGAGGCTCCGCTGCACGAAAGGCGGCTACTGGAGCCGTCTTTTGGTGGTGGTGATTTTCTCCTGGCCGCCATCGAGCGACTGATTGGGGCCTACGTCCGTCGGACCAAGAATCTGGCGAACGCCGTCGGAGACCTCAGCGATGCTATTCGAGCAGTCGAGTTGCACCGGTCGACGTTTGAGCAAACGAGAGCGCGCGTAATCGTACTATTACAGGACGCCGGCATGAGTGCCCGTCAGTCCTTGAGGCTGGCGGATGCGTGGCTTGCCGATGATGATTTCCTGCTGCGGGAGTTTGACGGCACCTTTACGCACATCGTGGGCAATCCTCCGTATGTGCGCCAGGAGCTCATTCCCGATGTCATTTGGGCTGCCTACCGAGAGCGGTTCACGACGATCTATGATCGTGCGGACATCTACGTGCCGTTCATCGAGAGGTCGCTGGAGCTGCTGCGACCGGGTGGGCGCCTCGGTTTCATCTGTGCGGATCGCTGGATGAAGAATCGATATGGGAAGCCACTGCGCGAACTTGTAAGTTCGGGGTTTCATCTCGCCTGCTACGTGGATATGGTGGACACGCGGGCCTTTCACTCTGACGTGATGGCATATCCGGCCATCACTGTGATCGTTCGTGAGGCGGCTGGCCCAAGCCGCATCGCGCACCGCCCGGACATCGATAAGGCGGCACTCGCGAAGATCGCCACAGCAATGCGCGGGGAAGGCTCGGATCCTAAGGTTTTGGAAGTTCCTCATGTCGCGACAGGAGGCGGACCATGGGTCCTAGGAGAATTTGATAGATTCTCCGTAGTGCAGGGGATCGAGAGGCGCTTCCCGACTCTGGAAGAAGCAGGCTGCAAAGTGGGTATTGGAGTCGCAACTGGCGCCGACAAGGCCTTCATCGGGCCCTACGATGAGCTCGACGTGGAGCACGAGCGGAAGCTGCCACTAGTGATGACACGCGACATCCTTGCCGGAAATGTGGCGTGGCGGGGGCTGGGTATCGTCAATCCGTTCGAATCGGATGGAAAGCTCGCGGACTTCGTGCGCTATCCTCGGTTCGGGCGTTACATGAAGGCTCGGGAGGATGTCATCTGCCAGCGCCACGTTTCCCAGAAAAACCCGAATGGCTGGTATCGGACCATTGATCGTATCTACCCGGAACTCACCCAGAAGCCGAAGTTGCTCATCCCGGACATCAAAGGCCAGGCGCACATTGTTTTCGAAGAGGGCAAACTCTATCCGCATCACAATCTGTATTTTGTCACCTCGGAGAGCTGGGATCTTCGGGCGTTACAGGCAGTCCTGCGGTCGGCTGTGGGCCAGGTATTCATCTCGATGTACTCGACCAAAATGCGCGGGGGCTACTGGCGCTTTCAGGCGCAATATCTGCGTCGTATCCGAATACCCCTATGGGAAAATGTCGCAGTTTCGTTACGCGCACGACTGATTGAAGTTGCCGAGGCTTCGGACATCGATAAGGTGAACACTGTGGTATTCGCGCTATATGGTCTCTCGCCAGAAGAACAGGCAACTCTAACGCAGGCTTGGATCTAACACGGTAATCATGGCTCTCGATCTTGCTGATTACGAAGAGAAAGCTCGCGAAGCGGTCAAATCGTTTTGGGCCAGCCGAGAGACCGCCCGACTGAAGCAGGCCGAAAGTGGACGTGCCGATCAGGGTGAGCGTTCCGGCGTGACAGCCGGCAAGAACATGGACGGCTTTCTGGCGCTGGTAGAGGCGATTGTATATGCGAATGGCCTCGTGGATGCGAAAATCCACCGCCGGCGGGCGCTGCTTACTTTGCCGGGATTCTTTCGGCCCACGAAGCTCTGGGACATGCTCGTAATCAATGGAGGGCGTCTCGTCGCGGCACTCGAATTCAAGAGTCAGGTGGGCCCGTCTTTCGGCAACAATTTCAACAACCGCACCGAAGAGGCGGTCGGCACGGCCACGGACCTGTGGACTGCCTATCGAGAGCGGGCATTTGGCGATACGCCGCGGCCATTTGTCGGCTGGCTTATGCTCGTCGAAGACGCGCCCGGGTCGCGCAGGAAGGTGAGAGACACATCACCCCATTTCCCAGTTTTTCCGGAGTTTCAAGGAGCATCATACGCGGAGCGCTACGATGTGCTCTGCCGCAAGCTGGTCCAAGAGCAGCTCTACACAACCGCGTCCCTGCTCGCTTCTCCGCGAGCCGCGGTCGCGGACGGGGTCTATTGCGAGTTGAGCGACATGACCAGCCTTAAGACGTTCGTTACGAGTCTTGCGGGGCATGTAGCTGCGGAGGCTGCGCGCAGCTAAGGATCTCGAAGAAGAGTCGCGGTGCGATGACTGCACGTCTCGGAACATCGGAACATCTCACCGCCCATGTAACCACGTAACCACGCGTTGGTGGCATCAAGGCCCGAACACCACTCCCTTCATAGACAGCAAGTTCTCGCTGTGTGGGTGTCTGTTGGCCCAATTTTCGGGAGCCATTCGCATGGCACCGAGTCATCCTCTAAGACAAATGCCTTATACCGGGAAGTTTAAGTTAGATCTCCAGGCCTGGGACAAACGGTCCATTACTCAAACAAGTACGGCCGTACCTGTGTTTTTGAGACTGTTTGCCGCACCATGAAATAGAGAAAGAAATGCGCAAACTAATCGTGATTCTTACTTTGACGATTGCCGCTCTGGCGGCCCGCGCGGGCACCATGCAAGGCCCTGTGACGCTGACCGGCCTGGGCAACGGACAAGGGTGGAACGACGGCTCCTACTACACCGGCTATGTCACGCTCACCTTCGACGGCACCGATTACACAGGCCTGTGCGTGGATGCCTTGCACGACGCCAGCCCCAACAGCACCTGGGATGCAGTTTACGTTCCGCTCTCCGATCCCTCTATCGACGCTGTGCTGGCGGCGTACTTTCCGAACACTTCGCCATCGCTTTATACCGGTCTGCTGCAGGCCGATGTCCTGGCCTTCCTCGAGTTGGCGGGCGCGAATGAGTCAACCTCGGTTTCCCTGCAACATGAAGTTTGGGGGCAATTCGATCCCGCGGCTTATAGCGGGATGGCTCTCGAGGCACAGGCCGCGGGGCAGACGGTCAACATGGCGAACTATGGCCTCATCGTGGACGCGGGCTATGCGAGCGGCGGGAGCGGGCTGGAGCAGGCCTTCCTGGTGGACCCGTCATCCGTGCCGGAGCCCTCACCGGCGGTCCTGATTGGACTGGGTCTGGTGGCGCTGGGCCTGACGCGTTGGCTGCCTCCGCTGCCGCGCCTGAGACGGTGCGGCGTGGAAGACAAACAGAACAGATGAGCAAGGAGAAAGTTACGATGACGCCCACAACCATAGTCCTCCCCCGTGCTTTCACCGACGAGAGAAGTCGCCACCTGTCGATGGACTTGACGCGCAACCACGCCCTCGATCGCCTCCGAGAACGTCGCGATGCGGTGCAGAACCTCATCCGCGCCATCGAAGACTATCAAAAATCCCGGAAAGCGCGCCCGGCCCGGAGCGCATGAGCGCTCCGGGCGGGATTTCGCTCGATGCAGCCAGGTCTATTGGGGCCGCATCCAGATATCCTCTAGTACGTTGACCGAGGATGTGTACGCCTTGTCGCCGACGGTGAGACGGACCATGTAGACGCCGGGCTCGACTGCCGCGGCGCCACCGGCGCCACCAAAACCGCCGCCACCGCCGCCGCCACCGCCGCCGCCACGGCCGCCCGTGACGAAGGGTTCGCCGCCGCCGCGGCCGCCGCGGCCGCCGCCGCCACCGCCGCCGCCCGCGCCGCCACCGGCGGCCTGGAGAATCACCTGCTGGGCGTTGATTGGGGTGGCGGGTTCACCGGTGGCGCCCTGCGCACCGGCAGGGGTAGCAGCGGCCGGTTCACCTGCAGGGGCAGCAGCGCCCGGTGCAGCCTGCGCGCCTCGCCCGCCTCGGCCACCACGGCCGCTTCGGCCACCACCGCCCCCACCAGCGCCCGTAGTCACGTCGGCCGGCGCCGAACGCTGCATGTTCCAAGAGAAGCGGTTCATACCGGCCTTGAGGTCAACAGGCATGGTGCTGACCACCGTAGTCCCCTGCAGGAAGTCCAGCTTGCCCGCGCCCACGTCGGACTTGGCCCAGATCCAGACGTGCGCATATCCCGAAGGATTCTGCCCGCGGAAATCGCGGTTGGCCACCGAGCGGGTGGCCGCCAGATCGTTTTTCCACTGAGTGGCGGGCCGCGGCTCGAACAGCACCACATCCGCGCTGGGGTTGGCTTTGTATTGCTCGAGCGGCGTGATATCGTCGGCGATCCAGATGGAACGGCCGTGCGTGGCCACTATGAGGTCCCGATCGCGCGGGTGAATCAGGATATCGTCCACCCGGACGCTGGGAAGGTTGTTCATGAACTTACGCCATTCCTTGCCGCCTTCCAGGGTGACGTACAACCCGAATTCCGTGCCGACGAAGAGCAGGTTGGGGTTGTCGTAGTCCTCGCGCAGAGCATTGATGTTACCCTTTGCCGGAAGGTTGCCGGTGACGTTGGTCCATGTCTTGCCGAAGTCCGTTGTCTTGAACAGGTATGGCTTCCAATCGTCGTTGCGGTGATTGTCAAGGGCCACGTAACACGTGCCGGGGTCGAAGTTGGACGGCTCGATGCGCGAGACCTGCACCCAGCCGTGCGGCGCCGGAGGCGCGCCCTGGATGTTGCCGTAGACGTTGGTGAAAGTTTCGCCATCATTCTGGCTGACCTGCAGATTGCCATCGTCGGTGCCGATCCAGATGACGCCGGGGCGCGACGGTGATTCGCGAATCTGCGTGGCCAGCGAACTGGCGGCATAGCCATCGTGCTTGGAGGCCATGGGCTTCTCGCCCGAAACGCCCATAATGGCCTGTTCCGGCGCCCAGCGGTTGACGTTCTTGCTGAGATCGGTGGGGTTCATCCACCATGTATCGCCGCGGTTGTTGGACTTGAAGAAATACTGCGCCGCCATGTAAATCTTTGCCGGATTGTGCGGCGAAATCTCCATGGGCGCATTCCAATAGAAACGGAGTGGGTCGACGTTGGGGGGCGCATTGAGCACGTTGGGAGCGCCGCCGCGTCCGCCGCCGCCGGCAGCCGCTGCCTCAGCCTGGCCGCCGGCTGGAGCGGCACCGCCCGCGCCGGCGGCAGCACCAGTGGCTTGCGTTTCACCGGCTGGTTGCGGCACCCCGCCGCGCCCGCCCGCGGTGGGGCGGATGCTTTTCTGCGTGCCGTTGCGCAGGTCGTGCCGCGACATGGCGCCATCCTGCGACTCGCCATAGACGATGGCCCAATCGGTGGGATCCTGCCGCGTATAGAAGCCGTCGCCGCCCGCAACGGTGTACCAGTCGGTGTTGGCCGGGCCGGTGTTGGAACGCAGGGCGCTGGGGCCGCACCAGGCGTTGTTGTCCTGGAGACCGCCGCAGACCCAATAGGGACGACGCATATCCGCCGAGACCTGGTAGAACTGGCCTACGGCGATGTTGTTGTGGTAATCCCAACTGCCGGGTCTGGCGCCGTCGTTGCTGCTGTCGAATCCGCCGTCGTGGCCGATCCAGACCTGGCGGTCGTCCTTGGGATTGATCCAGATGGCATGGTAGTCGGTGTGGGAGCCGGTCATGCCGTACCAGGTTTTGCCGCCATCGATCGACACGCGGCCGGGGTTGCCGCCGGTGAAAATTTTCTGATCGTCGGCGGGGTCCACGCGGATCTGGCTGAAGTACATGGGGCGGTCGTTGCAGCCGCTCATCTGGGTCCAGGTCTTTCCGCCATCGTCGGAGCGAAATACGCCGTTGCCATTGGGATCGGGCTTGGGAGGAGTAGCAGCGGCTCCGCCGCGGCCACCGCCGCCAGCACCGCCACCTCCGCCTCTGCCGCCGGTCCAGGCGGGATCGGTGCCAGCGGTGCAGCCGTTACCGCCGCCTTCGCCACCACCACCGCCGCCGCCGCGGCCGCCAGCCGCCGCTAACAACTGCGCGTTTGTCACGGTGCCGGCCGTGACCGCAGCGGTGAGCTGCGCACCGGTCACCGTGCCGGCCGTGACGGCCCCGCGGAGCTGCTCGGGGGTAACGGTGCCGGCAGCGAACCCGGAGATGATCTGGTCAGCCGTCATTCCGGCGGGCGGAGGCGCGGTTGCACCAGCGCCGCGGCCACCACCACGCGCGGGACCGCCATCAGCGGCAGTGCCGCCGCCGGTACCGGCACCCGCGCCGGCTTCGATCTGGGCATAAATCGTCGAAGGCTTTGCGCGGTAAATCGAAATCGCGATGCGTCCGTAGATGCCGTCTTTGGGCTTCGGCCAACCGGGGCCCTCGAGCTTGGTCCAGGTGTCGCCACCGTCAGTGGTCTTCCACAGGCCGCTGTTCGGGCCGCCGCCGTTGAATCCCCACCACGTGCGCCGCCGCGAATACGAGGCTGCGTACACAGTCTTGGGATTGGAAGGATCGATCGCCACATCGGTGAATCCGGTGTCGTTGTCGATGAACTTGGACTTCTTCCAGGTCTTGCCGCCGTCCACGGTCTTGTACAGGCCGCGATCCGGATTGGGGCCGAACAGATGTCCTCCCGCCGCGACATAGACGATGTTGGGGTTGGTAGGGTCCACCACCAGGCGCTGGATGGACTGCGTTTCTTCGAGGCCCAGATGCGTCCAGTGCGCGCCGCCATCCGTGGTGCCCCAAACGCCATCGCCGATCGACGAGCTCTGCCGGTTGTTGCCCTCGCCCATGCCTACGTAGACGATGTCCTTGTTCGAAGGCGCTATGGCGATGGAACCGATCGATTCGTTTGGCATATTGTCGAACAGCGAGTGCCAGTAGTTCCCGCCATCGGTAGACTTCCACAAGCCGCCCGTGGCGAACCCGACGTAAATCGTCATGGGATCCTGTTCGGATCCCTGGATGTCATCCACGCGGCCCATCATGGTGGCCGGCCCGATGGAGCGGAACTCGAAGCCCTTTAACAAGGGATCGGTTGAAACGTTCGGCGACGGACCGGTGGGCTGCCCGCCCCCGCGGCCCTGCCCCCACGCCATGCTTGCGGAGCCCAAGCAAACGGCAGCAATCATCAATATCGGTAACCAACGTCGGCACAAATCCGGTGTGCGCATTCTTGTGACCCTCCCTAAAGCAACTTCAAGATGTCCAGGTGTCATGCACACTCTATCACAAACTACCGGGGCTGGGACTAAAACGCGGCGGTTCGCCAGCCGCCCGCTGCCGCTCTCGGTTTCGTGCCGGCAGGGGCTGCCGTCATCCACTTTTCAGTTGCGCGCCCCGTCCCATTCCACGCCGGCCAGCCCTCACCCCTACGTGGTATCCTGTCCAGATACGAGGGCTTCTCGGTATGCGCCCGCACGTGGACTTCCCCGCTATCCCGCGTTTATTTGTAACTGCCCGCACCTACTCTTGCGTCTACCGTTTTACCGCGCACATTCCGGATCGTCGCCTCAATGTTTGAAATTCTCTTCAAATACCCGATCAGCATCTTTCACAAGGGCAAGTTCGTCTTCCTGACCCCCTGGCCGCTGTGGCTCCTATTTATCGCCATCCTGGTTGCCGCCGCACTGCTGTTCTGGCATGTCCGGCGCAATCACGGCATGCTCAGCGGCTTGCGCCCGATCGCCATCTGGTTGCTCGAAACCGGCATGGTCTCGGTCATCCTCTTCCTGCTCTGGCATCCGGCGCTCAGCGTCGCCACCCTCCGCACCCAGCAGAATGTGGTAGCCGTACTCGTCGACGATTCCCGCTCCATGTCCATTAACGATGCCTCCGGCACCCGCGAAGCCGCCGCCAAAGCCGCCCTCAACGGAGGCCTGCTCCAGTCCCTGGCCGGCCGTTTCCAGGTCCGGCTCTACCAGTTTGGCAAAGAGCCCGAGCGCATCCCCAATACCGACCACGTCATCCCTAGCGCGCCGGCTTCGCGCATCGGCGATACTCTCGAGCGCGTCCTGGCCGAATCCTCTTCGCTGCCCTTGGGCGCCATCGTGTTGCTTTCCGACGGCGCCGATAACTCCGGCGGCATCGACCTCGCCACCATCGCCGCCATTCGCCGCCAGAGCATTCCGGTCCACACCATCGGCTTCGGCAAGGAGCATCCCGACCGCGACCTCGAAATCACCGACGCTGTGGTGCCCGCCCGCGCGCTGCCCAAATCCCGCCTCGCCGCCTATGTCACCCTCCAGAGCTACGGACTCATCGGCAGCAAGACCCGCCTCAGTGTCAAAGATAACGGCAAGGTGCTCGCCTCCCAGGACGTCACTCTCAAGTCCAACGGCCAGCCGCAGACCGAGACCATCGCCTTCAATATCGGCGAAGCCGGACCCAAGTCGCTCGAAATCTCCGCGCAACCTCTCGCGGGCGAAGAGAATCTCCTCAACAACACTGTCACCCGCCTGGTCGACGTCCAGGGCCGCAAGCCGCGCATCCTTTATTTTGAAGGCGAGCCGCGCTGGGAGTACAAATTCATCCGCCGCGCGTTCGACGATTTCGACGACATTGAGCTCGCCAGCATGGTGCGCACCACCCAGAACAACATCCTGCACCAGTTCCCACCCGGCATGAGCGAGCACGAGCTCGAAGACTTCCCGGCCAAACCCGAAGAGCTTTTCCCATTTCAGGGACTCATCATCGGCAGCGTGGAAGCCAACTATTTCACGCCCACGCAGCAGCAGTTGATCCGTGATTTCGTGGATCGCCGCGGCGGTGGCGTGCTGTTCCTGGCCGGCCGCGCCACGCTTTCCGACGGCGGCTATCCCGGCTCGCCCCTCGCCGATCTGGTCCCCACCCGCCTGCCCGCCAACCGCGGTACTTTCCACCGCGTCTTCACCAGCGTCGAACTTTCGCCGCAAGGCGCGCAGAGCACCATCTGCCGCCTGGATGACGACCCGGCCAAGAACGCCGCCCGTTGGAAAGCCATTCCGCAGGTTGCCGATTACCAGGAGGTCGGCGAACCAAAACCCGGCGCCAGCACCCTGCTCTACTCGTTGCCCTCCGGCAAACCCAAGCAGCCGCTCCTGATAACCGAAAATTACGGTCGCGGCCGCACCGCCCTGATGGCGACCCAGGGAACCTGGCGCTGGAAAATGTGGGAGGACCACACCAGCAAAACCCACGCCACCTTCTGGCAGCAGATGTTCCGCTACCTGGTGAACGAAACGCCCGGCCAGGTGGTCTCCACCACGCCCAAACAGGTTCTCTCAGACGACACCCGCGTCCCCATCCGCGTGGAAGTCCGCGATAAGGAATACAAGCCCGTCTCGAACGCCAAAGTGCAGGCCCGTTTCATCAGCCCCGACGGCTCGACGGCCACCCTCGAACTCAGCCCGCAACCGCTCGAAGAAGGCGTTTATAGCGGCGAGTGGACCGCCGAGAAGCCCGGCTCCTACGTGGCCGAAATCATCGCCGGGCGCGAACAGGAAGAGCTCGGCCACGATATGCTGACCTTCCGCCGCGAAGACGGCGTTGCTGAAAATTTCCATACTTCGCAGAATCGCGAGCTGCTCGAAAAGCTTTCCGAGGAAACCGGCGGCCGTTACTATAAGCCCTCCGAAACGTCCAAGCTGGCGAACGAAATCTCGTACTCCGAAGCGGGCATCACCACCCGTGAAACCCGTGACCTTTGGGATATGCCCGCACTCTTTCTGCTCGTCCTGGCCATCCGCGCCGCCGAATGGCTGCTGCGGCGCCGCTGGGGGGTGGTATGAGATCCCGATTGGTGGGGCGGACGCCCTCCATCTTGATTGTGCGGATGATCACGCTGCTGGTGCTCGCTGCCCTCGCGGCCCCGGCCGCCACGTTCTACGTCACCATCTCCGGCCTGGGTGGCGAGCCCGATTACGAGCAGCGCTTCAAAATGTGGGCGCAGGACATCGATTCCAGCCTCAAAAAGGCCGGCACGCCGGATCCCTACATCATCACCCTCGTCGCTCCCACGCGCGAGCAGATTCGCACCCATTTCGCATCGCTCGCCTCCATCGTCAAACCCACCGATAACCTGGTCGTGGCTCTGATCGGCCACGGCACGTTCGACGGCGTCGATTACAAGTTCAACGTTCCGGGTCCCGATCTCACCGGCGCCGAGCTGGCCACTCTGCTCGATCGCGTCCCCTCCGCGCGCCAGTTGGTGGTGGTCACCACCAGTTGCTCCGGCGGCGCCATCGAGTTCCTGCGCAAGCCCAATCGCATCGTCATCGCCGCCACCAAGGCCGGAACCGAAAAGAACGCCACCATCTTCGCCCGCTATTGGGCCGAAGCCCTGCGCGAGCCTTCCGCCGACACCGACAAGAACGAGTCCGTCTCCGCCCTGGAAGCCTTCCGCTACGCCCAGCGCAAGACCAAAGAATTCTTCGATACCCAAAAACGTCTCGCCACCGAGCACAGCGTCTTTGAAGACACCGGCAAAGGAACCGGCGTCGCGGCTGCCGCCGCTCCCGACAGCGACGCTGCCGAAGGCCGCCTGGCCGCTTCCTTCACCGTCGTGCGGCTGGGCGCCAACGCCGCTGCCAGCAAGGACCCCGCCAAGAAGGCCCTGCTCGAAAAGAAGGAAGATCTGGAACAAGCCATCGACCAGTTGAAGTACGAAAAGGCCAGCATGAACGCCGAGGACTACAAGAAGCAGCTCACCCGCCTGCTCCTCGAGCTCGCCAAAACCCAGGAGGAGATCGACAAGTGAAACTCGTCGCGCGGCTGGGCCTGCTCGCGCTTGTCGTCCAACTGGCGGCCTCCGCCCAAACTCTCGAACAGGCGGAAGCTCTCTGGCACGCACGCGATTTCGCCTCCGCCAACGAAGTTTTTAAGATCCTGGTCGCCCAGCACCCCGAGCACCTGGAATACAAAGTCCTCTGGGGCCGCATGTTCATGGATCACGGCGATCGCGACGACCTGGGCAACGCCTCCGACCTCTTCAAGGAAGTCCTCCAGGTTGACAAGAGCAACCCCGGCGCTTTGCTCGGCCTGGCTCTGATGGCCGCCGACGTATACGAGGGCGGCGCCGAAAAACTGGCGCGCGCGGCCATCGAAGCCGATCCCAAGCTTCTCGAAGCCCAGGAACTTCTGGCCCGCCTGGCGCTCGAAGACAACAACGATTCCAAAGCCGCTACCGAAGCCCGCAAAGCCCTCGCCATCGATTCTAATGCGGTAGTCGCCAAAGCCATCCTCGCTTCCATCGACTGGCTGAACGGCAAGACCGAAACTTCCTGGGATCCGCACGCCGCCCTCGGCTATTCCACCGCTGCCCACTTCTTCATGCTCAACCGGCGCTATGAGGAGGGCATTCAGTATTACCGCAAAGCTCTCGAGCTCGATCCCGAACTTTGGAAAGCCCGCTCGGAGCTCGGCATCAACCTCATGCGCCTCGGCCAGACCGATGAGGCCATGCAGCAGCTCGCCGATTGCTTCCACCACGGCCAGCAAGACAGCGCCACCAAGAACGTATTGAAGCTGCTCGATAAGTACGTTAACTTCGCTACCACCAAGTCCAATCTCACCGTCCTAAAGCTCGATCAGAAGGAAGCCGGGCTCCTGCGTCCTTATTTCCAGGCGGAAATCGACCGCGTGATCTCGACCTACGAGAAGAAATACAAGATCAAACTCGATCGCCCCGTGCAAGTGGAGGCGTATCCCAACCACGACGATTTCGCCGTGCGCACCCTCGGCTTGCCTGGTTTGGGTGCCCTCGGCGTCACTTTCACTTCGCGCACCTATGGCTCAACCATCGCTCTCGATAGCCCTTCGGGCCGCAAGCCCGGCGCTTTCCACTGGGACTCCACGCTGTGGCACGAAATGAGCCACGTCTTCACGCTCACCATGACCAATTCGATGGTGCCGCGATGGTTCACGGAAGGCATCGCGGTACATGAGGAAACCGCCGCCAACCCCGAATGGGGCGACCGCATCACCCCCGAAATCCTCCAGGCCATCAAGCAGCGCCAGTTGCTCCCCATCGCCGATCTCGACCGCGGCTTCGTTCATCCAGCCAATGAGATCCAGGTCATCGTCAGCTATTACCAGGCCGGACGCATCTGCGATTACATCACCGAAAAGTGGGGATGGGATACCATCCTCGCCATGCTCCACGATTTCGCTTCGCCGACCGACACCGCGACCGTCGTCCGCAAGGAACTGAAAATCGAGCCCGCCGATTTCGATAACCAGATCCGCACTATCATCGAGCGAGAAAACAAGAACACCATCGAGCACTTCGATGAGTGGCGCACCAGCCTCAAACAGATCGCCTCCGCCGACAAGGCCAAGGACTACGACACCGTCATCAAGCTGGGCTCAGCCACGCGCGATTTCTACCCGGATTACGTCGAGGATGGCAACGTCTATGAGTTCCTGGCCAACGCTTACCTCGCCAAAAACGATAAGCCCGCCGCCATCGCCGAGCTGGAACGCTACATGAAAATCGGCGGCCGCAATCCCGATACACTCAACCAGCTCGCTAGCCTGCTCACCGCCGTGGGCAATCGCCGGGAAGCCGCCGCCGCGCTCGACCGCATCAATTACATCTACCCCATGGACAACGAGCTCCACTTCAAGCTCGGCGCGCTCTGGTTCGATCTCCAGAATGCCCCCGGCGCCATCCGCGAGTACCAGGCCATCGTCGGCCACAACCCCGCCGACCCCGCCCAGGCCCACTACGACCTGGCCCGCGCCTACCACCTCAATCACCAGGACTCGCTCGCCATGGACGAATTGCTCGCTTCGCTCGAAGCAGCGCCTGGTTTCCGCGCTGCGCAAAAGTTACTGCTCGAACTGAGCGGCGGTCAAAATGAAACCACCGCCGCACCTCTCAAGAAAAGAGAATAGGTATAAATGTCATCCACCGTGCCGCAGTTGGAACCCGAAGTCCTCAGAAGCCGCATCGCCCGCTTCCGCCAGGTTCAAGGCGAAATGGTCACCCAGGTGCGCCGCGTCATCGTCGGCCAGCAGGAGGTCCTCGAACAGGTCATGATCTCCCTGTTCGTCGGCGGCCACTGCCTGATCACCGGCCTGCCCGGCACCGCCAAGACCCTCCTCGTGCGAACCATGGCCCAGACCCTCGGACTGGTCTTCAAACGCATCCAGTTCACGCCCGACCTGATGCCCAGCGACATCACCGGCACCGACATCATCGAAGAGGACCCCGCTAATGGCCGCCGCACCTGGACCTTCGTGCCCGGCCCCATCTTCGCCAACATCCTCCTGGCCGACGAAATCAACCGCACCCCTCCGAAGACCCAGAGCGCCCTGCTCGAAGCCATGCAGGAACGCGCCTGCACTGTCCGCGGCAACAACTATCTTCTGCCCGCGCCCTTCTTTGTCCTGGCCACCCAGAACCCCATCGAGCTCGAAGGCACCTACCCGCTCCCCGAAGCCCAGCTCGACCGCTTCCTGTTCAACACCGTGCTCGATTACCTGGACGCCGACGAAGAGTTGAAAGTGGTCGATCTCACCACGGTCACGGCCATTCCGCAGGCCGACACCGTCACCGACGCCCAGGAAATCCTCGATTTCCAGCAGCTCGTCCGCATGGTTCCCATCGGCGAGAGCGTCGCGCGTCACGCCGTCGAGCTGGTGCGCGTCTCCCGCAGTAGCGACGAAGACGCGCCCGACTTCGTCAAGAAGTATGTGAATTATGGGGCCAGTGTCCGCGCCGCCCAGTTCCTGGTGCTGGCCGCCAAGGCGAAAGCGCTGATGAAGGGCCGCTACCACGTGACCTACGAAGACATCCGGTCGCTCTACATTCCCGTGCTGCGCCACCGCATCCTGCTCAATTTCCATGCCGAATCGGACCGGTTGAAACAGGACGACATTCTCAAGCGCATCCTCGAATGGAAAGCCGCGCCCAGCCAATAAGGGGGCCCGCTCATGCTCCAGCGCTTCCTCGATCCCGCGACTCTCGCCTCCATCTCCGGCCTCGACCTGGTCGCCAAGACCGTCGTGGATGGCTTCGTCGCGGGCCTGCACCGCTCGCCCGACTTCGGCTTCTCCCAGGAGTTTGCCGAGTACCGCGCCTACTCCCAGGGCGACGACTTGCGCCACGTCGATTGGAATGTCTTCGCCCGCACCGGCAAGTGCTTCCTCAAGAGGTACCGCGGCGAAACCAATTCCCAGTTGCTCATCCTCCTCGACACGTCAGCCTCCATGGCCTATGGCTCACACGCCGTTCACAAGCTGGATTACGCCCGCTTCGTGGCCGCTTCTCTCTGTTACATGGCCAACGGGCAGCGCGACGCCGCCGGCCTGATCGTCTTCGATGAGGACGTCTCGAACTACGTCGCTCCCTCCACCCGCCAGGGACAGCTCTTCCGCCTGCTCCACGCCATCGAGAAGGTCGAGCCCGGCACGCATACCGATTTCGCCAAACCCTTCGTTCATTTCCAGACCTTTCTCCACCGCCGCGGCATCGTCGTGGTCCTCTCGGATTTCTATGAGGACCCCGCCACCATCATCAAGACCGTCGAGCCCCTCCGCTACCGCGGCAATGAGGTCATCCTTTTCCACATCCTCGATCCTCAGGAGATCAAGCCCAAGTTCCGCGAGCCGGTCATGCTGGTAGACATGGAAGACAGCCACACTTCGCTCGAAGTCTCCCCGGAGTACGCCCGCAACGAGTATCGCCGCAAGATCGATTCCCATATCGAAGCCCTCAGCTCCGCTGCGCGCAGCCACGGCCTCGATTACTTCCTGATGAACACCGAACGCCCCCTCGATGAAGGCCTTCGCGAATATCTCTCGGTGCGAAAAGGGAGACTCTAGTATGGCGGAGTTTCTACATAGCCATTCTTCGGGACACGCGAACCGGCGGCAAAGACCGCCGGCGCTACAAATCTTTCAGGAGATAGGACATTAGATGGGTTTCCTCGCCCCATGGTTCCTGGCCGGCGCCGCCGCGGTGGGCCTTCCCGTCTGGCTGCACCTGCTCCGCAAACACAAAACCACACCGCAGCCTTTCAGCTCCCTGATGTTCTTTGAGAAGCGCACCCAAAGCTCCATCAAGCACCGGCGCCTGCGCTACCTTGTCTTATTCGCTCTGCGCACCGCCCTGGTCCTCCTGCTGGTTCTGGCCTTCGCCCACCCCTTCGTGCGCCAAGCCATTCCGCCCCGTTCGCGCTCCAACGAAATCACTGTCGTGGCCATCGACCATTCGCTCAGCATGCGCTCGACCGGCCGCCTCGATCAGGCCAAACAGGAGGCCAAATCTTTCATCGGCGGCCTCCGCGCCGGCGAACGCGCCCAGGTGCTGGCCTTCGGCGCCCGCGTCCAGGTGATGAGCGAAGTCACCGACGACCACGCCTCCCTCAACGCCGCCATCGACGCCATCGAGCCCTCCGATGAGCGCACCTCTTTCGCCGAACTGACCCGCACCGCCCGCTCTATTTCGCAATCGCTCCACCTGCCTCTCACCGTGCATCTTTTTTCCGACATGCAAAAGTCGGGCATGCCCTCCAACTTCAACGACCTCCGCCTCAACGCCGATGTGCGGCTCGAACCCCACCGCATCGGCAAGCCGGATACCCCCAATTTCACCGTCGACAACGTGGTGGCCCCGCGCCGCGTCTTCGACAACCGCAAAAACCGCGTGCTCGCCACCGTCGCCGGCTTCAACACCCGCAAGGACATGCGCAACGTGTCGCTCATTTTGAACGGCCGCACCGTTGAAACCAAAACCGTCGAAGTGCCCGAGGGCGGCCGAGCCACCGTGGAGTTCAATTCGCTCGAAGTCCCCTATGGCCGCAATAAAGGTGAAGTCAAAATCGATTCCGCCGACTCCCTGCCCGCCGATGACGATTTCTATTTCTCCATCGAGCGCGCCGACCCCCGCCACATCCTCTTCATCCATGAGCCCGACACCGATGGCGGCATGCTCTATTTCAAAACCGCCCTCGAGTCCGCCGGCCAGGCGGCTTTCGAGATCGATCCCGCCACGCCCGACCAGTCCACCAATCTCAACCCTTCGCATTACGCCTTCGTTGTGCTCTCCGACGTCGGCGCCATTCCAGTGGCCTTCGAAAACCAGTTGCGCGATTACGTCCGCGGCGGCGGCTCCGTTTTCGTGGCGCTCGGCCACCGCAGTGTGGCCCGAGGCAAAGTCCCGGTCACCGGCGAAACTATCGAAGGCTCCCGTTACTCCGGCCGCGAGGGTGAGATGTTTCAGTCCGCCGCCTGGCTCGACACCTCGCATCCCTCCATCCTCAAGGATGACCGCTGGGACGACGTCAAGTTCTACCAGGCCATCAAGGTCACTCCCGCCGCCGCGCGCGTGGTGGCCCGGCTTACCGATCAGACCCCGCTGCTGCTCGATCAGCAGATCGGCGAAGGCCACGTCCTGGTGTTCGCTTCCACGCTGGATAACATCAGCAACGATTTTCCGCTGCACGTATCGTTTGTGCCCTTCATCGATCAGACCGCGCGCTACCTCGCCCGCATCGATTCCGGGCCCCCCAGCGTCCTGGTCGATTCCTTCGCCGAACTCCGCGAGTCCCGCGAAAAAGGCGCCGCCGTCGACGTGGTCGACCCCAAAGGCGAACGCGCCCTTTCGCTGGACGAAGCCACCAAGGCCCAGAATATCCAGTTCACCATGGCCGGCTTCTACGACATCCGCCGGCCCAACGGCCGCAATGAATTGGTGGCTGTCAACGCCGATCGCCGCGAGTCCGATCTCACCCCCGCTCCACCGGAGACCCTCGCTTTGTGGCAGAATACAGCCAACGGCACTGTGGAAGCTGGAGGGTCCGTCGCTGGGGAACAAAAGCCCCTTTCCCTCTGGTGGTACGTCATGCTGCTGGTGCTATTGCTAACGGTGGCCGAGTCGCTGCTGGGGAATCAACATCTGTCCGTCGATAAAGAGGCCGCATGAAATCTTTGGATCGGCTGTCTGATTATTTGCGCGCCGTCGAGCGGCGCATGCGCTTGCTGGCATTCACCCGCGGAGCAGCCGTCACGGCGGTGGCCGCGCTGGCGCTCACCGTGCTGGCCGTCTTGATGGCCAACCACTTCTCCTTCTCGAACGGCAGCGTCCTGGGTGCGCGCATCCTGCTCTTTATTGGCCTGGCGCTGGCCATCGCCGCCGCGCTGATCATCCCCGTCATCCGCCTCAACCGCCGCCGCGCCGCCCGCGCCGCCGAAGCCCGCTACCCCCAATTTGAAGAACGGTTGCTCACCTTCACCGAACGAGTCGAGCAGAACCCCTCCGATCCATTCCTCGAATTACTTGCCGACGACACCCTGGTCGTCGCCGGTCAGGCCGCCCCGCAAAGCGTCACCCGCGGTTCCTGGATCTTCAGCTTTTCTTCCGTTGCCGTCTTCGTCATGGCCGTCCTTATCTGGCTCGGCATCTCCGGCCCCGGTTTCCTCGGCTACGGCACTTCGCTCCTTTGGGGCGGCCTGCCCAAGGGCACTCTGAAGCCCTTTTATTCCATTCAGGTCGATCCCGGCAACCGCACCGTCCGCAAGCGCGCGGACCAGTTGATCTCCGCCACCCTCGGCGGCTTTTCCGCTCCCAAGGTCCGCTTCTTCGCCAAGTACGCGAGCGCCTCCCAGTGGGAGCAGGCCGAAATGCGCACCGCCCCCGGCGGCTCGTCTTACCAGTTCCTGATCGCCGGCGTCCCTGAAACCCTGGAATATTACGTCGAAGCCGGCGGCGTTAAGTCTCCCACTTACAAGCTCAATGTGGTCGACTTACCGAACGTCAAGAACATCAAGGTCACTTACCACTTCCCCGCCTGGACGGAAATGAAGGAGCAGGTGGAAGACCCCGGCGGCGATCTCCGCGCCGTCGAAGGCACCACCGCCGAAGTCGCCATCCAAACCGATCGGCCCCTGGCGAACGGCGCCATCCTGCTCGAAGACGGCACCAAGATATCGCTCCGCAAGAGCGGCGATGGCACGCTCGCCGCCATTGTGCCGATTGAAAAGGACGGTCTCTACCACGTCGCCGCCGTGGAAGGCGGCGAAGACGTCCGCCTCAGTGAAGACTATTTCATCGAGGCCCAGAAATATCAGCCGCCCGAAGTGCGCATTGTCCGGCCCGGGCACGATTTCAAAGCCAGCCCCATCGAGGAAGTCACCGTCGCCGTCGACGCCCGGGATGATTTCGCCCTCAAGTCCGTCGAGCTCCATTACTCGGTCAACGGCGCTCCCGAAAAAACCATAGCGCTGCTTCCCAGTGTGAACGCCAGGGCTTCTTCCAATTCCACGGTCCTCTCACTCGAAGATTTCAAGGTCGAGCCCGGCGACATCGTCAGCCTCTACGCCACCGCCAAGGACGCCCGCAAGACCGCCACCACCGACATGTTTTTCATCGAAGCTCAGCCCTTCGAGCGCAACTACACCCAGTCGCAGGATGACGGCGGCGGGGGTGGCGGCGGAGGCGGAGGCGGCGACGATGCCAACCAGCAGAACCAGATCTCCCAGCGCCAGAAGGAAATCATCACGGCCACGTGGAACCAGTTGAAGGGCCGCGGCGCCCGCGGCACCGACGCCGAAAACGCCGCCTTCCTGGCTTCCGTGCAGTCCAAGCTGCGCGAACAGGCCGATTCGCTCGCCAACCGCATGAAGAGCCGCCAGCTTGAAGACGCCGGCGAATCGTTCAAGAGCTTCGTCGACGACATGGAAAAGGCCGGCGCCGCCATGGGCCCGGCCGCCGATAAACTCAAAGTCGCCAAGTGGCAGGATGCCGTCGCGCCGGAACAGGAAGCCCTGCGCTATCTGCTCCGCGCCGAAGCCACCTTCCGCGATATCCAGGTCGCCTTCGGCCAACGCGGCGGAGGCGGCGGCGGCGGCGGTGGCGGCGGCGGTAACGGCGCCGCCCGCGACTTGCAGGGCCTCTTCGACCTTGAACTCGATACCGAGAAGAACCAGTACGAAAGCGCGCGCCGGAACCAGACCGCAGATCAACAGCAGAAGGACATCGACGACGCCCTAGAGAAACTCAAGCAACTCGCCAAGCGCCAGCAGGAGCTCGCCGAACAACAGCGCCAGGGCCAGCAGCAGACTCCCCAACAGCGATGGGAGCAGGAAATGCTGCGCCGTGACGCCGAACAGCTTCGCCAGCAGTTGCAGCAGGCTACCAGCTTGAGCCGCAACGGTTCGCCGCAGCAGAGCCAGCAAGGACAACAAGGGCAACAAGGACAACAAGGACAACAGGGGCAACAAGGACAACAAGGACAACAGGGACAACAAGGCCAGCAAGGACAACAGGGTCAGTCTGGGCAGTCTGGGCAGTCTGGTCAATCAGGGCAGTCAGGCCAATCCGGCCAGTCGGGCCAGCAGAGCGCCCAACAGGGCGGTCAGCAATCCGGCCAACCAGGCCAGCAAGGACAACAGCAGCGTGGCCAGATGAATCAACAGGGACAACTGGGACAGATGGGAGCCCTCCGCGGCGCCGATCAGCAGCGCCTCCAGGACACCCTCAACAATCTGCAGCAGGCCCTCCAGGATATGAGCCACGCCGCGTCCTCTCAGCAGGCCGGCACGGCCCAAGGCCAGGCCGATGCCCGCCGCGCGGCCGATCGCCTCAATCAGGCCACCCAGTCGCTCTCCGGCATCCGCGCCGGTCAATCCAAGAATCAGATCGAAGATCTCACCCGCCAGGCTGACGACCTGGCCAAGAAACAGCAGGATTTTGAAGGCCAGATGCGTCGCGCCTTCGGCCCGCAAGGCAAGGATCTCTCCCGCGAAGAAGCCGCCCAACTGGCTGCCCAAAAGGACGCCGAGGTCAACGACCTGAAGAAGCTCAGCTCCGGCATGCAAACCGCCGCCCGCGACCTTCAGGCCACCGAACGCGCCGCCTCCATCAAAATGCGCGAAGCCCTGAGCGGCATCCAGCAGTCTGAGATGGAGCGCGACATGCAGCGCAACGCCGATTACATCCGGCGCGGTCTCGGCGAATACGCCGTCATGTCGGAATCCAATTTCACCCAGGGCCTCAACGAAGTCCGCGACCAGTTGAAACAGGTCCAGCAGGCTTTGGGCGGCGGCGCCAACGATCCCAAGAACGCCCAGCAGGATCGGGCCACGCTGCAGGGCTTAGCCAATCTGGAAGGCCTCCGCCAGATGTTGCAGCAACAAGCCCTCGGCCGCGGCCAGGGTCAGCAAGGCCAACAACAGGGTCAGCAGGGTCAAGGCCGGCAGGGACAACAGGGCCAGCAAGGCCAAGGCCAGCAGGGCCAGGGCCAAGGTCAGGGTCAACAAGGCCAGGGTCAACAAGGCCAAGGTCAGCAGGGCCAAGGTCAAGGTCAGGGTCAGGGCCAAGGTCAGCAAGGCCAGGGCCAGCAAGCTGGCGGCGGCCAGCGCGGCGGTAACCTCGGACCCGGCGGTGGTGCGTACAATGGTGGCGCTTACAATGGCGGCGCTTATAATGGTGGCTACTACGGTGGCAATTATGGTGGCCCCGGAGTCGTCAATCCGCAAGCCCGCCTCGGCGACCTCCAAGTCCCCGATTACCAGACCCAATACCGCAACACGCTCCAGAGCCTGCAGCAGCTCCAGCAGCAGTTTCGAAATGACCCGGCCACGGCTCACGACATCGGCCAGCTCATCCAGCAGCTCCGCCAGGCCGACCCCTACATGTACGCCAACGACCCGATGCTCGCGCAACGCATCCAGGCCGCCGTCCTGCCGGCCGCCGAGCAGGTGGAAATGGAACTGCGCCGCAAAGTGGAGGAAACCGGCGGCTCGGTCCGCAGCCCCGGCACCGAAAAGGTCCCGCCCGGCTACAGCGACGCCACCGCCGAATACTTTAAGAAGCTCAGCAAGGACAAGTAGCCGCACAGCACCCGTCGGTCGGGCATACTTTTAGCGGAACTTGCAAAATTCGCCTCTTGCGCCCCGCGTAAAAGGCGAAGACAGAAAGCTGAGAAAATGTTTTGAGATGGGGACTGATTCCCAATAGAAATACTTGTGCAACCAAAACTCTTTGGGAAAAGAGGCAGTCCCCATGAACAGCTTACTGCAATTCCTAGCGCAATCGTTCGGACCCATCCTGCAAGACCAGCTGTTTCCGGCAGTCCGGGATGAATTGGGGCCAATGAGTGAACGTCACGAGCTGTTCGTTCGTGCTTTGGCGCTGCTGCAACTGGACAGGTTTGTGACGGTCCGCCATGGGCGGGGCCGGCCAGCCCATGATCGAGCGAGTATCGCTCGGGCCTTCGTGGCCAAAGCGGTCTTCAACCTCCCGCATTCCCGAGCCTTGTTAGACCGTCTGCGGGTTGACGTGGTTTTGCGGCGCTTGTGTGGCTGGGAGACCGTGAGGCAAATCGTTCTCGCTCTTAACCACTCGGTTTTCTCAAATTGAGTTCGCGCGGGTCGGGGATGTACGTGCTTCATTGCAAGCTTCGATTTTGCTCTCGGAACGCTTTAATTCCCGGAGGGCCTTTCCACGTGATCGATGGCGAGAAATTCACCGCCCCCCTTGGCCCGTTCGAGATTGAGTCCGAACGCTTGGAGTGCTGCACGCATCGCTTCAAAAGGCGAGGAGTCATCCGATGCAACCGGTGCGGCCGGGTCGGCCGGTGTTGACGCGCTCCCTCGCAGTTCGCGTGGACCTGGGAGCGGAATATCAAACATCCCTGTTATGCCTGTTTTGTCGATAGTTGGCCGATCCGAAATCTCGGGTACCGACAGAATCTTGCAAAGATCCGCCATTGTTGCACCGATCAGGTGTAATCCTTTATCTCCACGCCTGGGCATGCCACAGAATTGGACGCCTGGCGCCGCAGGGGTCGAATCCATGGGGACACAACTGCTTTCCTTGGTCGGTTGTAGTTTAACCCCACCCTTGGCCACCGTGAGCGCATATACCGGAACGTCTCTACTGTCGCGGTGGATCTTCAAATTAAAACGGTCTTGTAGGATCGTCTGGAGCATTGGGCCTCGCAGCATACCTTGACCTGGAGCACCTTCGGCCTTCGCGTCTATCTCGTAGCGTTCGAAGTTGATCCAGCTTGGACCTCCCTGAATTGGAACTAGTTGGGGAAACGTAGAACCTTGCTCACTGGCGTATTCCACATACGCCTGGCGGATGAGTTCCGATACGGTGGCGCAGTCCTCTCGCAAAGTCGCGGGGGAGTTTCCGCTGGCGGTTCCACCCCTGCCCGCTCCTGGACGGAGATCTGCCTTGCAGGCTTTGACAGAAACCACCTCGAATTTCGGCGTTGTCGAAGCCTGCGGCCGGGGTGCCTCAGCCGGACTCTGTCCAGCCTGCGCGGGTTGCGTGGCAATCTGCGAGGATTGGGCGCGTGCGGGCGCGTTCAGAAAGCCAACCATGATAGGTGCCGCTATAGCCGTGATCGCGGCAGTAATTAGGGCGAACTTTTGTGTGAAGCTCAGTCTGAGCATAACGCGGTTAGACATGATTCCCTTTCGGCCCGCACTACTTTCCCGGCGACGCCACCACCATCCCGCGCGCGTCGATCGGATAGAACGCCACGTTGGCCGCTATGGCTGCCTTGACGGTCGCCTCCAGTTGCGCGGTGCCACCCGGCGTATGTGCGAAGGGTGCGGCGAAGTACACGACCGCTTTCTTCCCCTGCAGCGTGCCTGACATCTTGACCACAGTTTGAAGCGCCGCGAGCTGCCGCGTGTCATCCGCCGCCGCTGCGTCGGCGCCAGATGCCTGAAGCTGGTCGAGCGTTTTCTCCAGCAGGTCGAAGTCGTCAGTGAAGTCCTGACCCACGCGTAGGGAGCGGCCGTCGTATGAAATGAGGGCCACCAACTGCTTCCCGCCGCGGCGAATCTCGAGAAATTTCTTCGCGGCGCTCACCCCTTTGGGCAAATCCTCTTTCGACAGCGCCGTCAGGTCCAGGTAGAACAGCACCAGTTGCCTGTCCTGATAGCGCAGTTCTGGCGCAACTTGCGGCGCCGCTTGCTCCACCGCCGCCGGTTTGGTTTCCTGGTGCGCCACTGCCGGCACGCTTGCCACTGCCGCAATCGCCGTCATCGCCATGGCCATCGTCCGTTTGTTCATGTCCGTCCCATTCTGTTTCACTGCCTTCGGTATCGGCGCAGTTGCCATCGTCGTCCGCGGCCCGCCCAACTCGACCAGCGCCGGAGCTCTTCCCGCCAGGCATGCCAGCCCCGCCAGTACCGCCGCAAACGCCGCCAGACGGGCGCCCCGCAGCCGCGCTCCCGTGCGCCGTGCCCGGTCTACCAGCAGTTCCACTCTTCGCGAAAGATGGGAGCGGTCGTCGGCCGCATTCGCCGCCGCGAACGATGCTCGAACGCCTCCGCACAGCGCGAACGCCCGCGTCAGAGAGGCCGCATACAGCCGCGGCCTTCCGGTGGCTTCCACAGCCAGGTCGTCGCAAGCGATCTCGCGTTCCAAGTCGATTTGCCGCGTAATCCAGCGCACCACCGGGTGCAACGCCAGCACCGCTTCCAGCACGCGCTGCGCCATCAGCGCGTAATCGTCGCGGCGCGCCAGGTGCGCGGCTTCATGCAGGAAAATCTGCTCCAGGTCGTCGTCATTCAGTTCTTCGAGGAGCCGCGCGGGAATCAAGATCGAAGGCCGCCGGGGCCCCGTCGCAACCGGGATGGCGATCTCCGCCGAAACCGCCAGGCGCGCTCCGCGTCCGCCCGCGCCCACCAGCGCCAGCCAGCGCCCGGCGCGTGCCTGTAGCCGCTCCGGCGCATCGATGGCTCGCGCACTCTTGCGGCATAGCGCCGCATAGCCGGCCGTCAACCGAACCAACAAAAGCAAGCTCCCGAGCACCCAGGCAATCGGAAGCCACTGCAACCACCACCCCCGGTGGATCTCGATCGGCCGCCAGTCCGCCAGTCGCGTATCCGGCGCTCCTCTTGCCGGCAGCGCCGCAGCGGCCGGTCGAGCCGACACATCCGCGGTCCGCGGCGCCGGTATGGCGTCATGGAGGTTGCGAGCCTGCCGATAGAACAACGGCAGCGCGATGGTGATCGCCAGAACGATCCACCAGACCGCGTATCGCGTGGCCGCGTTCAGCAAGCGGCGCGGCGTCAGCCAAAGCGCCATCCACACCACCGCCGCCAGCAGTGCACTCAGGAATGCGCCGTTCAGCAGCGCTGGCCACGCGTTGTTCATCGCCGCTCCTCTTCCGCCAGTTTGCGAAGACGCTCGAATTCTTCGGCGCTGATCTTGCGGTCCTCGAAGAGACTGTTCATGAGCAGTTCGGGTGAACCTTCGAAGAGCCGCTCCAGCAAGTGGGACGCCGCGCTCCGCCGAGCTTCGTGCCGCCCCACCAGCGGCTCATACGTGAAGGCGCGGCCATCCTTCTTGTGGCGCACATAGCCCTTCTTCTCCAGGATGCGCAGCGTCGTGATCACCGTGGAGTAAGCCGGCCGCGGCACCGCCGCCAGACCCTCCAGCACGCCCCAGACCGTGGCCGGGCCTTTCTCCCACAGCACCTCCATCAACCGCAACTCTGCGTCGGTGAGGTTCGGTGATGTCTTTCTGGCCAAAATCGCTCCTGATTCTAATGAATTAAATTATCCTTATCCTACGGCGCTGCGCTCCACATGTCAATATAAATTTTATAGATTTAAAAGCATTCTATCTTGCATCCTCTCTCCAAGTACCACAATCTTTATAGAGTAATAGTAGATTGATCCCTAATTATAAGAGGATGATTATGGAAACCGCTTCCCTGGAGATCCAGCCCGACCAGCAACACTTTGAGATTCAATATGATGGCACTGTCCGCGGTGAGATCGAGACCTTCCGCTTTCGCGCCGATCAGTTCCTCGCCGGCCAGATCACCGAGGACGAATTCCGCCCCTTCCGCCTCAAGCACGGCATCTACGGCCAGCGCCAGGCCGGCGTCCAGATGGTCCGCTGCAAGATCCCCGGCGGCCTTCTTACCGCTCCCCAGGTCGGCCAGCTCGCCCGCATCGCCGACGAATTCGCCGGCGGCAGAGCTCACCTCACCACCCGCCAGAACATTCAATATCACTTCATCCCGCTTAAGCACGTCGCCAGCCTCATGCACCTTCTTGCCGATGTCGGCATGACCAATCGCGAAGCCTGCTACAACACCGTCCGCAACGTCACTGCCTGCCCCTGGTCCGGCATCGCCCGCGATGAAGTCTTCGACGTTCGCCCTTACGCCCAGCGCGTGGCCTTCGCCTTCCTTCGCAAGGATCTGACCAGCAACCTGCCGCGTAAGTTCAAAATCGCTTTCGATGGTTGCCGCGGCCCCGATTGCCAGGCCGGCGCGGTCAACGATATTGGCCTCCGCGCCGCCATTCGCGACGGCCGCCGCGGCTTCCGCATGTCGGTCGGCGGCGGCCTCGGTCCGCTCCCCACCGAAGCGCAACTGCTCGACGACTTCGTCCCTGAAGAGCACCTGCTTCAGAAGTGCGAAGCCGTCGTCCGCGTCTTCAACGAATTCGGCAATCGCAAAAACAAGAACATGGCGCGGCTCAAATTCGTGATGCGCGAGCGCGGCTTCGCCTGGCTCAAGGAGCAAATCGAGCGCGAGTTCTCGCGCATCCTCGCGCACGGCGGCATCGCCTGGCCCGAAGCCGTCCCCGAGGGCTTCGGCGGCTACCAGTCCGCCCCGCCACCGCTTGGCGATGGCGCGCTCCTCCCCGTCATCGGCACTCCGCGCGCCGACACCGCATGGCTGTCGACCAACGTCGCCTTGCAGAAGCAGACCGGCTACGCCGCCGTCACCATCAAGGTCCCGCAGGGTAACCTCACCAGCGATCAGTTGCGCGCGCTCGCCCGCATTGCGTCAACCGCTGGCGATGGCCTGGTGCGCGTCACTATCGAACAGAATCTCCTGCTGGCCTTCATCCCGCTGGCGCGTCTGCCGCGCGTCCACGCCTCCCTGGAGGAAGCCGGTCTCGCCGAATCCGGCGCGCGCCAGATCGAAGACGTGGTCACCTGCCCCGGCGCCTATACCTGCAACCTTGGCCTCACCAAGACCATGGAGCTCGGCGCCGCGCTCGCCGAAACCGTCCGCCGTTACCACGACCCCCAGGTCCGCCGTCTCACCATCAAAGCCAGCGGCTGTCCCAATTCCTGCGGCCATCACTGGATCGCCGATTTCGGCTTCTACGGCAACGCCCGCAAGATCGACGGCCGCGAGTTGCCTTATTACCAGATGCTCCTCGGCGGCGGTTACGACCGCGAAGGCGTCATGCGTTTCGGACTGGCCGTCCAATCCATCCCCGCCCGTCTCGCGCCTGAGGCCGTGTCGCGCGTGCTCGATCACTTCATCGCCAATCGTTTCGCCGGCGAAACATTCCGCGACTACGTCATCCGCCACAAAGTGGAAACCTTCCGCTCGCTCACCTCCGACCTCGCCAAACCCGCCGACCTCTTCCCCGAGATCTACCAGGATTGGGGCGACAACCAAGCCTTCTCGCTCAAGCTTGGCCGTGGAGAGTGCGCCGCCTAGGGTCAATGCAACAGTGATAGACTCCTAGCATGAGCCGGGTTGAGGAGATTGAGGCCGCAATTGATCGCCTACCGCCCGAAGAATACCGGCGCATCGTCCAATGGTTTCGTGTGCGTTAACAGAGGCGACGGGACGAGCAGATGGATGCCGACTCCTCCGCAGGCAAGCTCGATTTCCTTTTTGACGAGGCCGAAAGTGAATCGGCGAGCGGCCTTCTTCGTGAGTGGCCGTCTCAAGAGTGAAATCCGTCGGTACCCGGCGATTCTGGGAGCTCTTCCAGGCGTTGCCGTCCGGAGCTCAAAAGCTCGCCGCCGAGAATTAACATCTGTGGCGACGGAACCCGAATCATCCCTCGCTCCGTTTCCGGCGTTTGAAGGAAAGCGAAGATCGCTTCAGCATTCGCGCCGGAGATCACTATAGCGCCCTCGGCGGCTAGCGGGAGAGAAGATGATTTGGGTATGGACCGGCACCCACTCAGATTACGGCCGGCTGGCAGGCTCCTGAGTGCGAGATGTGTGCCTTGGACGCTTAGTTTCTCTCGCGGGACGGGGACACTTCGCGGTTTGGGTGTGATACGTCCAGGTGACAGACCATCTGGGGTATCAGACAATGGAGGCTGGCTGGGCTGTCAGGCCCTGCCGAGGATCATGGCTCGTGCCCGCCTGTCGAGCGGCCGGCGAGAGTTAGGGCTGCGGGATCTTAACTCCCTTCTCGATTAGCTTCTTTCTCGCAAACTCATTCTGTGGGTTCGCTTTCAGGGATAACAGGTAAAAGCGAACCGCCTGTTGGTTGTCGCCGCGCTTCTCGTACGACTGAGCCAGCGCGTCCAGCTGGTTCCATGGCGGCGGGTAGTTCGCCGGATCATGCAGCAGCACTTTGGCCGCGTCTTCCAGGCGTCCTGCCCTTGACAGCTGGTAAACAACCAGCGAGACGGTGAACGGCGGCGTCGTGCGTTCGGGGTAACCGAATCTCCCGCCGGCCTCGCGAAAGCGTTTGTGGATCGCCTCGATGCCTCCCTTGTCGTAGAGCGCCAGGCAGTCCTGTGGCAGCCGCCATTCCTCGAAGATCGTCTCCAACCCCCGGTAGATGCTGGGCAGCGGAATCGACATGTGATCGTCCTGTTTCATCCACTCGAAGTTCCATCGAAACCCGACAGGGGCCTTCTCGCTGAGTACGCTCGTGAACCTGCGAATCTCGGCGTCCGGCTCGCCGGAGCCGCCCGCCGCCGTCATGTACAGGTCCGCCTGAAGTTCCTTCGAGTTCGCGAAGAACGTCTCCGCCTGTGCGACCACCGCGTGATTGTTCCAATACAAGCTCGGGTCCGCGGCGATGTACGCGTTGAACAGCTTCGGCCGCGCGATCATGGCAAACACTGCAAACAACCCGCCGAATGAGTGGCCCACGAGCAGCCGGTAGGGCCGGGTCCGGTAATTCTTCTCTATATACGGCACCAATTCCTCGGCGACGAATGTGAGGAACGCTTCCGCGCCGCCCCCGCCCGGCGAAAAACGGTTGTCGGACTCCACGGTGGAAGGCGTCGTCAGATCGCGTGTACGCTGCGCAATATCTCCGCTGGCAACTCCCACGACGAGCATTTTCGGTATGCGATCGTTCTCGCCCAGAAAGTTCACGATGCCGCTCGCGTAGTGGAAGTGCGTTTCGGCATCGAGCAGGTAGAGCACCGGGTAGCGCTCCGTGCCGTCGTCATATCCAGCGGGCTTCGACACGACCAGCGAACGCGATCCCTTGAGAATCCCCGACTGCAGTTGAACCCGGTCGCCGATCACGACCGGCCCCGCCGCGTTCTGCGCCGACGCGACGGCCGCCGCCGTGAGAAAGCCAACCAAGGCAAGAAACCTCGTCATCATCATGCGGATCCTCCCGCTACAGCCCGTTTTGAAGCAGGTGCTGCGATTTGAGACGATTTTATCTCTTATGTTAAGCCTCCACAAGGACGTAAAGTCGCCATCCCGTACATGTGCCGCCCGCGGTGCAGCAAGCAGGATCCGGAAAGCGTTTCGCGATCCTGCCCGCTCAGTGAACCGCATTTCGCTCACCACATGCTATCGTGCGGTAGATGCGTGTCCTCATCAGTGTCACCGATAAAACCGGAATCGTCGAATTTGCCCGCGTCCTCACCTCACTCGGCGCCGAATTGATCTCCACCGGCGGCACCGCGCGGCTTTTGCGCGACGCCGGCCTCGCCGTCCGCGACGTTTCCGAGATCACCGGCTTCCCCGAAATGCTCGACGGCCGCTTGAAGACCCTCCACCCCAAGATTCACGGCGGCATCCTCGCCATCCGCTCGAACGCCGATCACGCCCTGTCGCTCGCCCAGCACTCCATCTCTCCCATCGATATGGTGGTGGTCAACCTCTACCGCTTCGCCGACGCCGCCGCCAAACCCGGCGCCACCATGGAAGAGCTCATCGAAAATATCGATATCGGCGGCCCCGCCATGATCCGCTCCGCCGCCAAGAATTACGCCGGCGTCGCAGTCGTCGTTTCACCTGACGATTACTCCGCCATCGCCGAGGAACTCCGCGCCTCCGCCGGCAAGCTCTCGACCGAAACCCGCTGGCGGCTCGCCAAGAAAGCTTTCCGCACCACCGCCGATTACGACGCCTCGATCAGCGCCCGCCTCGAACAAATCGATGCCCCCGGCCCATTGCCCACCGATCTGAACCTCCGCGCCCCCAAGCTCATGGACCTTCGCTACGGCGAGAACCCGCATCAATCGGCCGCTCTTTATGGAACCCGCGGCGCGGGCCTGGCCGGCGCAGCCCAACTCCACGGCAAGGAACTTTCCTACAACAATCTGGTCGATCTCGATGCCGCCTTCCAGCTCGTCTGTGAATTTGGCTCTCCCGCCGCCGCCATCATCAAGCACACCAACCCGTGCGGCTGCGCCGAGCAACCCTCGCTCGCCGAAGCCTGGCGCAAAGCCCTCGAATGCGACCCCGTCTCGGCCTTCGGTGGCGTCATCGGCCTCAACCGTCTCGTCGATGCCGAAGCCGCGCGCGAAATCTCGAAGCTCTTCGTCGAAGCCATCGCCGCCCCCGGCTATTCAACCGAAGCGCTCGAAATCCTGCGCGCCAAAAAGAACCTGCGGCTGATGCAGGTAGCCCCAGGCACCGACCCGTTGGTGGTGAAATCCATTTCCGGCGGCTATCTGGCACAGACCGCCGACACCGCCCGCCTCGATCGCGCCTCCGCCATCGTGAAATCCAAACGCCTTCCCACCGAAGAGGAATGGGCCGCTATGGAATTCGGCTGGAAAGTCGCCAAACACGTGAAGTCCAACGCCATCGTCTACGCGCGCCCCGGCCAGGTAGCCGCCGTCGGCGCGGGCCAGATGAGCCGCGTCGATTCGGTCCGCATCGGCGCCATGAAAGCGCTGCTCCCGCTCGCCGGCACCGCGGTCGCTTCCGACGCCTTCTTTCCCTTCCCCGATGGCGTCGAAGAGGCCGTCAAGAATGGCGCCACCGCCTTCATTCAGCCCGGTGGCTCGGTTCGCGACGATGAGGTCATCGCCGCAGCCGACCGTCTCGGCGCCGCCATGGTCTTCACCGGCGTCCGCCACTTCCGCCACTAACAGACTAGGGCTCCGCCCTTGATACCCTTCCGGGACATGGAAGTCAGGAGTCAGGAGTCAGGAGTCAGGAGTCAGGAGTCGGAAGACGGAATCCGGAGCGGGTCCGGGCCACCAAGCGCTAAATCACCACCCCGCTGATCGCGATGGCCGTTCCCACCACGCCCGCCAGCACTCCCATCACCGGAAACATCTTCTTCCGCGAGATGAAATACAGCGAGCTCAGCACCAGCCCGATTTCGAGCAACCCTTCGCCCACGTCGTAGCGCAGCGCCCGGTGCTCGTCGGCTTCCGCCGCTTCGTCGGATTGCCTGGCCTTTTCCTGCTGCTCGTCCTTCAGCGCTTCGTATTTCTTGCGCTGTTCCGCGAAGCGCCCGCGCGCCTTCTCCGCGGCGTCTCCCTTGGCGTCCACTGCCGCGAGCAGGCTCTCGCCAATTTCCACCGTGTGCAGCTTGATGCTGTTCGCCTGGTAGTACGACCACTGGTCGTTGGCCGTCGATTTGTGCATGATGGCAGCCGTGTGCGTGCGGTGTGACGCAATCGTCACCACCGCCAGCAGCACCGCCAGCACTGCCGCCAGAACTCCCACCGTCTTGCCGGTCGGGTCCGATTCATTGCCCTCGTGATGGATCTCCAGTTCAGCCATAGGTTCCCGTATTATAAATGGTACGCTGTGCCCTCCAACGAAGATTTCATGCGCGAAGCCCTCCGCCTGGCCCGCCAAGCCGCGCTCTCCGGCGAAGTCCCCGTCGGCGCCGTGCTCGTGGCTGCCACCGGCGAAATCACCGGACGCGGCGCGAACTCGCCGATCTCCCGTCACGACCCCACCGCCCACGCGGAAATCCTGGCCCTCCGCGAAGCCGCCGCCATCGCCCGCAATTACCGCCTGGAAGGCGCGACCCTCTATTGCACGCTGGAACCCTGCGTCATGTGTGCCGGCGCCCTGGTGGCCGCGCGTATCGCCCGCCTGGTCTTCGGCGCCCGCGACCTCCGTTTCGGCGGCGTCCGCAGCAAGTTCCAGGCCGCCGATTCCTCACTCCTCAACCACCAGGTGCAAATCGAAGAAGGCCTGCTGGCCGTCGAGTGCATCACCCTCCTGAGAGATTTCTTCGAGCCTCGCCGCTAATCGAGAATTTCCTGTGCGGAAGCGCGGAAATCGCGCATAATATGATCCAGTACTGCTATGACTGGGGCCGGTTCGATACCGAAATCCTATGCTCCTCCGGCCGTGCTGGTCGTCGAAGACCAGGAATCCGTTCGCCGGCTCATCGTCAAACTTCTTAGCCGCCATGGCATACAGGCCTTCGATGCAGCCGACGCCCTCCAAGGCCTGTCGATAGTCCACCAACGCGCCGGCAGGATCGATCTGGCCATCCTCGACATGGTCATGCCCGGTGTAAGCGGCCTCGACCTGGCCACCGATCTCAGCCGCGAATACCCCGGCATCAAGATCCTCTACATTTCCGGATTCGTTGAAAGTATCGCAATGGATGTCATTGCCCGCCGCTCGCCCCAGGCGGTGCTTCTCAAACCCTTCACGGAGCAGGAGCTCCTGGACCGCGTACGCCAGTTTCTGGAGACGCCCCCCGAGATCGAGCCCGGCGCCCACTCGGTGTAAGCACCCTGTTCCGCCGCAAGCCGAGCCACCAGAAGTTTGCCGGGCCGCGGAAGAATCGCCGCGGCCTGCGAAGAAACAAGGAATAGTAATATAAGAACGCGGGCCCTTGCGCGCCAAAGTGGGACAGAGGCTTTCGTCTCTCAACCCGCGGACGAATCCCTCAAGTAGTGCCGGGCCCGGCCGATAAGTTCGCTATGGACATTCTGTCAATCGCGCAACAAGGCTTGAGCCGGGCGCAGGGAGAGCTGGAAAAATCGGTCCAAGGCGTTGCTGGTGTGGCATTGCCGAACGAAAATCCGCCTCCCGGGGATTCGCTCAGCCTGAGCGATCAAATGGTCTCGCTGCTCGAGGCTAAAAACGATTTCGAAGCCAGTCTGAAATTGGCCCAGGTGGGCGATGAACCCTCCAGAAAGAGCCTCGATCTGCTGGCGTGAAAGCGCCGGCAGCCCGCCAATCCGCACGCGGTAGGCGCATGATTTGAGTCTGCACTATGCCGAGGCCGTTCACTACCGGGCGAGTCCCGCGCGCGGGCCTGCGATATAGTAAGTGAACATGAAACAGGACCGAGCAACCTTCTCGCGCCGCGGACTGGGACGCCATGCCGCGCTTTCCGCGGCCGCGTTGGCTTTGGCGCCGGCACGCCTTCTGGCGCAGGGACGTGAAGGAGCGCCGCTTCCCGCCGCCGACCAGGCGGAAGTGAATGCCAAGTTCTCGGTAATCGCCGCCGCGGAAGTTCCAGAGCCTCACTGACTGACACAAGAAGCGGCCGGCGATCTCGGTGTAAGTCTCCGACCGGGTAATGTTTTGCTAGTAGCGGCCCTGCGCTCCCTGAGAAGCCGTGAAGGAATCAGTTGGCAGGCGGGCTACCCTCTGCGTCCGCCAGCCCCACAAAAACGCAAGCTCTGGCGCAGCAAAGTGGGACGCCTTCGTCTGTCAACCCGGCGATCACAGCGATTTTTCACAGCTTTTGACGGTCGCGGGTCGCTTACTGCACCGGCAGGAGCAGCGTGTTGCTATTCACGCCGTTGACCGCCAGGAGGAAACTCGCGTTCGCGCCTGAGGGCACGGTGCTATCCAGGCGGAACTGCACGGCATCGACTCCGATGCTTCCCGGCAGCGCGTAGGCACTCTCCACCGTCAGCGTGCTTGTGCCCACCTGCGCCGAAACCGGATCCACCACCGGGTAAGGTGGCGTCGCCGGCACGGGAAATCCGAAGGGCCGCGTGGGAGTGGTGGGTCCGAAGCCGGTTCCATAGACCGTCAGCAACTCGCCTATGATGGCCGGCGCGTCGGGCGTCACCAGAGTACCGTCCGCGTGCAGCGCCAGGGCGTAGGACTGGCCGCCCAAATTCATGGGGAACAGGCCTGGAGCGTTGCGCGCAATCATGAAGTTCGCGCTCACAACCGGCATGCCTTGCGGGCTCACGGTGATGGTTTGCTGGCCCGGCGCCAGATCCGGCGGCACTTGCAGATTGATCTGCATGGGCGAAGCGAAATACAGCGGCAGATAATCGGTCCCGATCTGCACCGTCGTGCCAGCCAGCGTTTGCGCCAGCGGGCTGGACGGACCGATGGCCGCGGTGGAAGCCAGGTTAAAGCCGTAAATCGAAGCCACCGAGCCGGCCGCCACGGTCTGCTGCGGCGTGACACCCGCGCCGTTGTTCAGAGCCGGCGACGAAATGTACGGCACCGGGTTGAGCTGCGCCACCACATTGCGCGGAACGGCCATGGTCAGCGTGCCGGATGGGGCCGTTCCCGACAGATCGCCGCTCCAGTTGGAGAATTTATAGCCGGGCCGCGGCGTCACCGCGACACTCACCTGGGTCTGCGAATCGTAGAACCCATCCGGTGAACCGGGCAGGATGCTCCACTGCGCGCCGGGGGCCGGGTTGGCCGTCGTCGTGAGTAGGTTCATCAAGTGATACGTCGCGTTGATGGTGGTCGTGGCGTTGTTTAGCGCGGCCACCCAATCGCCGGCAACCGCAGAACCTCCGTTGGTGGACCAGCCCAGGAAATCCTGGCGCGAGCTGGCTCCCTGCGGAACCGACGCGGGCGCGCCCACATCCACCTGCGTGCCCACCGGGCGCAACACACTGCAAGGCGTTGTGCAGGTGGCGCCATCCACCGTCACCGCCAAACCAGCCACGGTGCTGTTCACCGTCAGGCGCGATTGCCCGGTGTATATGGCTACGAACCTGATGCCCGATAACTGCGACCCCGCCGGCATCGTCAGGCTGCGGCTGGCCGAGGTAGTGCCATCGTCCCACTTGGAGAATGACCAGACGCCGCCTTGCGCGTCGGTCTGCTGCAAAGGCGCTTGTAGTGTGTGCGTAGTTCCGACTCCCCAGACGAAGGCATAAGGCGGCGGCAGCGTCTGGCCGTCGATGGTGAGATTCAATCCCCCCGGCATCGTCAGGAAACTGGCAGGCGCGCCGGGCGTGTAGTTGGCCGTAATGTTTTCGGCATACGGATTGAGGCCCACCGTGTAGGAGTGGCTCAACGCTCCGCCGTCGCTCCACGACGTGAAGACCCAGGGTCGAGCCAGGGAGTCGTTTTGGGTCGCAAGCGCCGCGATACTATGGACCGTGCCTTCACCCCATTGCAAGGCGTCCGGGGTGTTGAGCAGGACGCCGTCCGCATACAGCTCCATGTTCGCCGGGCTGGTCGAGAAGTTGATGGTCTTGGCCGGAACAAAAATAGGATAGGCCGTCACCGGGGCGTTCAGCGTGACCACATCCTGAAATCCCGCGATGCTCTGGTTTGGGCCCGCCCGCCACCCGGCGAATATCCAACCGGGGTTGGGAATGGCTTGCAGAGTGAAGCCCGAGCCCTGCGCTTGCCAGGAACTCGTGTTGGACGAAATGGCCGTGCCATTCATAAGGATGATGCCGGGCGACGTGGCGCAAGAGGCCGCATCGCTGCAATAGAAATATTGAATGCCGAATTGATATTGGACGGAGAAGGTGGCCAAGTACTGCGCGATGCTGGGGTCGGCCGTGACCGTGATGCTGCTTCCTGGTAGCGGTCCTCCCGACCATTGCCAGCCCAAGAAAGTGAACATCGTTAAAAGATCCGGGCTGTACGAAATGCCGGATCCCTGCGGGATGGACAGCGTGTGCTTGCTGCCAATCGGCCAGAACGCGCTCATGGCGTGCCAGTACGCGCCGCCGTCCACGATGAACTCGGGGCCATCCGGCGAACAGGACACTTGAGTCATCGTGGTCGGGACTTGCGCCTGATTGGGGGGCGCCATCGCCAGCAGAAATGCAATCAACAAAGTAACGGGTACGAATTTCGGCAAATAATTTTTCATGACCAAAGGCTCCGGAAGGCCGCGGAAGCGGTTGTCGGAGACCGCAGCTTTCCTATTTCCCACGCGTGCAGTATAGGCATAAATCCGCGGAAATACACGGCTAACTTTGGTAATGCGCTGGTTACTAGCTATTTCGATCATTGATTCCGCGGCTCGGCGGGCCTTTAATCAAATCGTTTGAAGAGCCTCATTATTATGCGCTGCAACGGATTCCCAATTCTAATCGCGCTCGCTTTAGCGGCGGGCGCCACAAGGCCCTGTGCCGCTGCCACCGGCTTCGGAACTGTGGCGGCCATTGGCGGTCAGGCCTCCGATATCGCCCTGGACGAGTCGCGTGGTGTGCTCTACGTCGCCAACTACACGGCCAACCGCATCGATGTGCTTTCGACCGCGGACAATACCGTCCACACATCGATCAACGTGTCGCCGCAGCCGGGTTCTCTGGCGCTGTCGCCCGACGGGCAATACCTGCTTGTCGCATGTGGCCCCACAGGCGACCTGTTTCAGCCCTCCTACAACCTCCTTACCCTGATCAATCTGACCAACAACTCCCAGCAGAGGTTTGGCACGCCGGACGTGCCGTTGGGGGTGGCTTTCTTTAACACGCAGCAATCGGGGCCGGGAATGGCGCTGGTCGTGACTACCACCGAGATCCTAACGCTGGATCCAACCAACGGGGTGTTGTGCGTGGTTACTACCTTTGCCAACCTGGTGACAGCCTTACCGGTGCCGATCCCCACTTTCCCCGGACAGATCCTGCAGACCAAACTGGCGACTTCGGCCGACCATCTGACCGTCTGGGGAGTCGCGGACACAGGGGCACAGCCTGAGATCGTCTACGTCTTCAATGCGCGAGTAAATTATGTGAGCGCCACATACGCCTACGCTACCCCCGCCTTGCTGCCACGCGTTAGCGTCGCGGCCGACGGCAGTTACGCCATGGTCGGTTATTGGTTGGTGTCGGCCCCCACGCCCGTGGGCCCTTACCCCAACATTGTAATTCTGGGCCGTCACCCTAACACCCTGGTGTCCACCAACGTCACCGGTCACGCTATCGATTCCAAGAACAGCTTGATCTACGCACAAATCCCCGATGCAACCCAGCCACTTGGCCCACCATACACCTCCACGACCACGTCGGCAGGTTCGACGTCCTCCGCCAGCCTGCCGACACTTCTCCTTACGGATGCGGATAATCTTACGGTGCGGGACCGCATCCTGATTCCCGAGAACATGGTGGGGCAAGCAGTGCTGAATCGGGCGGCGACCGTGCTTTACGCTATTTCCGATAGTGGCGTGATGGTACTGCCGGTGGGATCCTTGAACAGCTATCACCGCCTGGCTGCCGCGCAGGAAGACGTTCTGGTGCAAACCACTTTCTGCAACCGCAGCCCGGCGTCGCAGCCCTTGACGATTACCGATCCGGGCGGCGGCCACACCGATTTCGCCATTAGTACCAGCCGGAGCGGCGTGACCATTACTCCCGCCTTTGGCACTACCCCCGCCACAGTGCAAGTGACCATCGATCCGGCAAAATTCCCGGCCCTCGGAACGACTGTGGTCTCGCTTGCGCTGAGCTCGGGATCCGCCATCAACGTGCCCAAGGCCGTGCGTCTGCTCGTGAACGTTCCCGATGAGAACCAGCGCGGCACCATCGTGGATGTGCCCGGCGTGCTCACCGACATCCTGCCCGACACGGTCCGCAACCGTTTCTACATTCTGCGGCAGGACCTCAACCAGTTGCAGATCTTCGATGGCGCGAGCAACCAGAGGATAGTGGCTCTGCGTACCGCCACCACGCCCACCATGATGTCCTTCACCATCGATCAGAAATACCTGCTGGTGGCGAATACCGATTCTGAACTCGTGACCAGGTACGACCTCGATCAAATGCAGCGGGTGGGCTCGGTAGTCCTGCCCCCGGGCCACTTTGGGTTGTCCATCGCCCAGTCAAACAGGCTATTGGCGGTCCTGGCGCGCGACGAAGGCAGTTCGGGCGCCGGAGTGATCGATACCATCGACCCTACCTTCTCTACGGTCTATGGCGCCACCCAACTGGGAACCTTGGGGATCTGGGAGAACGACCAGCCATCGTATCTTCCCGGCATGCTGGCCCCCTCTCCCAACGGCGCGTGGATCCTGTTCGCCGCGGCGGGTGGGCAGGTGGCGCTGTATTCGGCCGATGCCAACACCTTCACCGTTGGGCGCCAGGATTTCAAGTCCCTGTCGGGCGCCGTGGCGGCATCGTCCTACGACACCTTCGTCATCGGCAATAACGTACTGAACGCATCCTTGGTGCCCCAAGGGGCCCTGGATCCATCGTACGGCACCTCCGCCGGATTCTCTTTTACAGGCCAGGGAGGCTACCGGATGACAGCGGCGAGTGCCTCGAGTCCAGGCGTGATTCAGAACCTGCCCGCCCTCACTTGTTGTGACGTGCAGCCCACCCTAACAACCGAGGCGCCGATTCTCCCCACTACCACCAACCCCTTCACGCGCACCGTGGCGCCCATGCTGTCGGCTGGGACCGTAATCGCCATGACGGTTTCCGGCTTTACCGTGCTCTCCGCCAATTACGCCGCCGCCACCGCGCCTCCGGCCATCGCTAGCGTGGTGAGCGCCGCGGATGGCTCCGTCCCTGTGGCGCCGGGCGGCCTCATCAGCGTGTACGGCTCGCAGATGAGCCCGGTGAATATCGCCACCTCGCAGATTCCGCTGCCTACGGCGCTCGGCGAATCCTGCCTGACCGTCAACGGCACGCCCATTCCGCTGCTGTTCGTTTCCAGCGGCCAGGTGAACGCACAGTTGCCGTTCAACGTGACGGGCAACGCCACCATGTCGATTCACACGCCGGCCGGCATCAGCAACAACTACAACTTCACCATCGACGGCACCGCCCCCAGCATCTTCAGGTCGGGCACGGCGGGTCCGGAGACCGGCCTCGCTACCATCATCCGGGCCGACGACGGCCAACTGGTGACGCCCACCAATCCCGTTCACCAGGGGGACACACTGGTGATCTATCTCACCGGCCTGGGGACCACCCTCCCGGCCGTGGACGCCGGGCTGGCCGCGCCCCCGAGCCCGCTCTCGTGGGCCACTGATGCGCCCGCCCTCACTTTGGGTGGAAGCCCGCTTACGCTCCTGTATGCCGGCCTCGTGCCCGGCTATATCTCGGGGCTCTACCAGATCAATGCCACCGTCCCCACCGTCGGGGTGCCGCAGGGGATCAGTATTCCGCTGGTCATCAGCCAGGGCGGCGGCTCAACCACGCTGTATGTGCGGGTCGTCAATTAACAGGAGAGATTTAATGAGAACGCTTGGAGTATCGATTTTGTGGTTGGCGGCGGCGAGCGCCTGCTGCTTTGGACAGCAGTGGGAATTCGGAGGTCTCGGCGGCGCCGGTTTCCTGAGTAACGTAAATGTGACGAGCCCCTACGGCTCGGCCACCACCGGCTTCCAGACCGGCGCGGCAGCCGGCGCATTCGTCGGACAAAACCTTTACTCCCATATCAGCGGCGAATTGCACTACGAGTATCTGCAGAGCGGCCTCGAAATCAAGAGTGGCGGCCAGCAGGCCACCTTCTCCGGCAACTCCCACGCGGTGCATTACGACATCATCTTGCACACCAATAAGAAGGGTTCCCGCACCCAGTTGTTTGTGGCAATGGGCGCCGGCATGAGAATCTTCCGCGGCACCGGAACCGAGGAAGCCTACCAGCCGCTCAGCCAGTTCGGTTATCTGACCAAGACCCAGCAACTCAAGCCCATGGCCAGCGTCGGCGCCGGTGTGCGCTTCACCCTGGCCAACCGGTTCTACCTGCGGACCGAGTTCCGCGATTTCATCACCCCTTTTCCCACGCAGGTGATCGCTCCGGCGCCGGGCGCGAAATTCGGCAGCATCCTGCAGGATTTCGTGCCCATGGTCGCCCTTAGCTACGAGTTTTAACTACGGTCCGGGATCTCTGACTCTTCCGATCAGGCCGCGGCTACCCCGCCGCGGCCTTTTTTTATTGCCAGCGTCGTTCGGCCCGCCATCCCCAAGTCTCAAGTCTTTTGTCTCGTTTATCTACATTGCCTATAGTGATCACGTAGGCGCCTCGCAGAGTCAATATCTTGTTTTGGGGCCGGAGCTTTAGAGAGGACGTCCCAAACTCCCCGCCGAATCGCATCCGCTAGCGGGGATTCAAAACGACGTCGTAGCGGTTGCCGGAGACGCCGTTCTCGGACGTGATTTCGCCGAACTGAAACGGGCCGAGTGGCGTGGGAGTGAAGCGCCTGGTCGCGAAACGGAGGTGCTCTTTGTCAAGGTCACGGCCCAGGTCCACCTGCAGGTCGTAAACGCCAATCCCGATGGATTGGATGGTGGCGCTGGAGTTCGGTGCGATATACACGGCGCGCACGATGGTGCGGTTGCGGCCGACCAGTTCGACGATGGCTTCAAGATCGCTGTGATTGGAGAGACGCAATTCCCCGGCTCCGCCGCGCCCGGCGGGAAGCAGGTCGGTGCCGCTCGCAGGCGGCGGGGCGACCGTTTTCTGCGCCTGCTGCGCGGCCGGCGGCTTGCGCTCCGGGCGAATGGGCGGAGTGGGATCGGACGCGATACGCGCCTGCGGCGCACTCGTGCCGGCCGGCTTCCAAAGATCGATCACGCCGCCGTTCGCCCATTCGGTGAGCGTATTGGCAGCGCTGCGGAGATCGCTCGAAGCGTCGATGATGCGTGAGGGCGCGAGGATGCGCGGCTGCAGGGCCCGCGACGCGATCAGATCCGAATCGAACACCGGAACCCGCAGCAGCGGGAGGATCTTGAAAACGGCGAAGAAGGGCGCGGCCACCAGAGCCGCACCCAGCGCCGCCTGGACGAGCGAACCTGGCCGCCGTGGCTTGCGGAAGGCGGGCGGGGGGGGACCCCATGCCGGTTCCGGTGGCGCGCCTGGCGGCTCTTCCGTCGCCGTGGCCGTGGCATTGGCTTTACCTGCCGTGCGCGCGGCACCCGCGGCGGCTGAAGCCGGGCGGTAGTTCTTCAGCGCGGTGTAGGCACGGTTGACTTCTTGGAAATGCTCCTCGGCGATTCGCCGCAGGTGCTCATCCGATTGAAACCGGTCGGGGTGCCAGACGCGGGCTAAGTCGAGGTAGGCCTGACGGATGGCCTCGGGGCTGGCACCAGGGGCTACGCCCAGGATCTGCCAGCACCCTTCCGGGTTCATGCTCGCTTGCTCTCCACCATTTGGTGTCTCTGATTACTAACTATATGGTATCGGCCATCCTGCAACAAGTCGACTAACGGTAACTGAGTAAGGTCCATATCTCTGACCCTTCCGACCAGGCCGCGGCTTCCCCGCCGCGGCCTTTTTTTGTTCGAGCGCCGTTCGGCCCGCCGTCCACTTGCGTTATCGTAGCGGTAGGATGCCCGAAGCCCTCATTCGCGCCCGCAACCTCTCAAAGGTTTACCGCTCTGGCGACGCCGACCTGGTGATTTTCTCCGGCCTTTCGCTCGATGTCGAGCGCGGCGAAATGCTTTGCCTGGTGGGGGAATCCGGCGCCGGCAAGTCCACTCTCTTGCATCTCCTGGGCGGTCTGGACAGGCCTTCCAGCGGTACGATATACTACGGAAGTACGGAGATTTCAGGTCTCGCAGACTCGGCCCAAGCGGATTTTCGTAATCGTGAAATCGGTTTTGTCTGGCAGATTCACTACCTGCTGCCGGAGTTCACGGCGCAGGAAAACGTGATGATGCCCTTGCTGATTCGGGGCTGGACGCATGCGCGGGCGGCCTCGGAATCGCTGGCGAGGTTGGATGAAGTGGGTTTGGGCGCGCGGGCGTCGCATCGCGCGGGTGAGTTGTCGGGTGGCGAACAGCAGCGCGTTGTATTGGCCCGGGCGCTGGTGGGAAACCCATCCGTGCTGCTGGCCGACGAACCCACGGGGAATCTGGATTTCCGGACCGGGGAGATGATCTTCGAGCTCTTGGCGGGCCTGCACCGCTCGCATCGGCTCACCTCGGTTTTGGTTACCCACAACCTGTCGTTCGCGCGGCGCTGCGACCGCGTACTGAGTATGGAAAAAAGCGGGCTGGTAGCGGGAGAGCCATTTGGTTCGCATCCCGGGAGCGCGCCGGAGTATCTTTAGTCCAAGGGGGCTTTACAGTCTATGTTCGAGCGATACACGGAAAAAGCGCGGAGAGTAATCTTTTTCGCGCGGTATGAGGCCAGCCAGTTTGGCAGCCCTTTTATCGAAACCGAACACCTGCTGCTCGGCTTGTTGCGCGAGGACAAGGCGCTGGCCAACCGCTTTCTGCGCTCCCACGCGGCGGTGGAATCCATCCGCAAACAGATCGAAGGCCACACCACCATCCGCGAGAAGGTCTCCACCTCGGTCGATCTTCCATTGAGCCACGAGTGCAAGCGCGTGCTGGCCTATGGCGCCGAAGAAGCCGAACGCTTAAGCCACAAACACATCGGCACCGAGCATCTTCTGCTCGGACTGCTGCGCGAAGAGAAGTGCTTCGCGGCGGAGATTCTGCATGAACGCGGTCTGCGCCTCACCACCATCCGGGAGGAGCTTCAGCGTTCGCAGAGCGAAAAAGTAGCCTCCGCGCGTCCCAAGGAAAGTTCCCTGCTGGCTGAGTTCAGCCGGGACCTTACGCAGTCCGCCATGGACAACACGCTCGATCCCCTGGTGGGGCGCGATTACGAACTCGAGCGCGTGGTTCAGATCCTCTGCCGCCGCACCAAGAACAACCCGGTCCTGATCGGCGAGCCGGGCGTCGGCAAGACCGCCATCGTGGAGGGCCTGGCGCAGCGCATCGCCGAAGGCGATGTGCCCTCGTTCCTCGCCGACAAGCGCATCCTGGCGCTGGATCTTTCCCTGATCGTGGCCGGCACCAAGTACCGCGGCCAGTTCGAAGAACGCCTGAAGACCATCATGAAGGAGCTGATGGAGAACCAAAACGCCATCATCTTCATCGATGAGCTGCATACCCTGGTGGGCGCGGGCTCAGCCGAAGGGTCGCTTGACGCCGCCAATATTTTGAAGCCGGCGCTTTCGCGCGGCGAGATCCAGTGCATCGGCGCCACCACGCCCGCGGAGTTCCGCAAGTCCATCGAGAAGGACCGCTCGCTCGAACGCCGCTTCCAGGCCGTCAAAGTGCCGCCGCCCACCGAAGCCGACGCCATCAAGATTCTGTTCGGAATCAAAGACCGCTACGAGAAATTTCACGCCGTGGCCTACACCGACGACGCCATCGAAACCGCCGTCTACACTTCCAGCCGTTACATCCCCGATCGCTACCTGCCGGATAAGGCCATCGATCTCATCGACGAAGCCGGCGCCCGCGTCAAGCTGCGCCAGACCACCCTGCCCGCCGACCTCGCCGATATCCAGAAGCGCATCAAGTTCATCGTGCACCGCATGGAAAACGCCATCGCCAACCACGAGTTCGAAAAGGCCCGCTTCTATTCCGACGAGGAGCGCAAAGAGCGCGAGAACATGCGCCAGCTCCGCGAGAAATATAACCTGGACGATTCCTCCACCGGTTGCGTCACCAAGGACGATATCGAAGACGTGGTGGCGCGCTGGACCGGCGTCCCCATGACCTCCATCAAAGAGGAGGAAATCACCAAGCTGCTGCGCATCGAAGAGGAACTGCACAAGCGCGTCATCAGCCAGGAAAAAGCCATCTCCGCGCTGGCCCGCGCCATCCGCCGGTCGCGCGCCGGCTTGAAATCCAGCAGCCGTCCGGCCGGTTCGTTCCTCTTTCTGGGACCCACCGGTGTTGGTAAGACCGAAGTGGCCCGCGCGCTGGCCGGCTTCCTGTTCGGCAGCGAGAAGAGCCTGGTGCGCTTCGACATGTCGGAGTACATGGAGAAGCACTCGGTTTCCAAGCTGATCGGCTCGCCTCCCGGATACGTCGGTTACGAAGAAGGCGGCCAGCTCACCGAGCGCGTCAAGCGGAATCCCTATTCCATCATCCTGCTGGATGAAATCGAGAAGGCGCACCCCGACATTTACAACATCCTGTTGCAGGTTTTTGAAGACGGCCAGTTGACCGACGGCCTCGGCAACCAGGTCGATTTCAAGAACACCATCATCATCATGACCTCCAACCTGGGCGCGCGTTTCCTCGAAAAGCGCGGCCACCTGGGGTTCTCGACGCCCATGGGCGAAGGCATCCCTTCCAAAGTCGAGGACATGGTGCGCAGCGAGGTCAAGAAGGCCTTCAATCCCGAGTTTCTCAACCGCCTGGACGAAGTGATCCTGTTCACCTCGCTCACCGATGACGACCTGCTCAAGATCATCGGCCTGCTGGTGAATCTTATCAACGGCAACCTGGTGGCCAAACAGGTGAAGATCCGGCTGGGCACGGACGCCGCCAAGTACGTGCTGGAGAAAACCTGCGGCGACCGCAGTTATGGCGCGCGCCCGCTGCGCCGCGCCTTGCAGAAGTATATTGAAGACCCGCTCTCGGAGGCGCTGATTCAGGGCTCGCTGCCGCGCCCGGCCGAGTTGGAAGTCTACCTCGGCGATTCCGGCATCTTCTATCGCCAGGTGAACGCGGAAGGCGAAGTCCCTGCCAATGCCGAAGGCGAAGTTCCGGTCCCGGCCGGAGGACCCGCCGAAACACCAGCAGGCACGCTGTTGTACACGTTCGATTGATATTGTGGGGCGGACGCCCTCGTCCGCAGCCGGCCCCCGGCCGGCTTTTCGCCAGTGGTATTCTAGCGAACTCCTACAGCGTCACCTTCCGCCCCGTCCGGCACGCCCGGTACACTGCGTCCACCACTTCGAGCGCCTGGTAGCCTTCCTCGCCGGCCACCAGCGGCTTACGGCCCGCCGCGATGGCGTCGCCGAAATCGCGGAACTGGCGCTCGAAGGGTTCGAGCGAAATGGCCATCGGGTCGGATGCGCCCGACGCCACCCGAGCCACTACCGGCGCCGGTTCGCCGCCGTCATCTTCCACGTCCTACACCGTCAGCCTGTCGCCGGAGATGACGGCCGAGCCCTTGGTACCGTGCAGTTCGAGCCGCTCCGGGTAGCCCGGCCAAAAAGCTGTCGCCGCCTGCAACACGCCCGTGGCGCCGCTCGCGTAGCGCACCACGGCGTTCACCACGTCCTCCGATTCGATGGCGTTGCGCGCGCCTAATTGCCACATGCCGACTACTTCCGCCATTGGTCCGGCCAGCCAGCGCAGCAAGTCCACCTGGTGAATCGCCTGGCCGATGAGCGCGCCGCCGCCTTCGGTCTTCCACGAGCCTTTTGCCGGCCGGCGATAGTATTCGGCGGAACGGAACCACTTCACGTAGCAGTCGCACTCGAGCAACTTGCCCAGGCGGCCCGCGGACACTGCCCGGCTCAGGAAGAGGCTGGCGTCATCGAAACGGTGCTGGCTGACCACGCCCAGCAGGATGCCGCCGCGCCGCGCCGTTTCGATCATCCGGCCGGCGGTCTCCAGGCTGGTCGCGATGGGTTTCTCCACCATCACGTGCTTCCCGGTGGCGGCGCACAACTCCACGACCTCCAGCCTGAACTCCGGGAACGTGCAGACGTCCACGAAGTCCACTTCGAGATCCCGGCAGACTTCCTGCCAGGCGCTCGCAAACGCCGCGCCATACCGCGCGGCGAACTCCCGCCCCGCTTCTTCGCGGCGGTTGGCGACGGCCGTCACGCGGTAGCCGATGTTCTGAAACGCGCGCGCGTGCTTGTGGGCCACCGCTCCCGTGCCGATGATCCCGGCTCTCATGGAAAACACCATTCTACCCGACCCTGGCCCGCAGACCCTCCGCCCGGCTTCCGGTTACAATGAGGAATCGAATGCAACGTGATTCTGCGGTTCTTATCGCGGTCTTAGCCGCGCTCACACTGGTGTCTTGCAAGCACGCGCCACCGGCCGGCGTGGTGGCCGAAGTCAACGGCGTCCCCATCAAGACCGCCGACTTCGAAAAACTATACGCCACCCAGTATCCCCAGCCGATGGAGGAAACCAATGAAGACCAGGTGATGGCCCAGAAGCTCGACCTGCTCACCCGGCTCATCACCACCGAAATCTATTGGCAGCGCGCCGAAAAGCAGGGCCTGACCGCGGTGGACGCCGATATCGATGCCGAAATCAACAAGATGAAGGCGCCTTACACCAAGGAAGAGTTCGATAAAAAGCTCGCCGAGCGCCACATGACGGTGGACGACCTGAAAGCCCAGTTCCGCCGCGACCTGACGGTCAACAAGCTGATCGCCAAGGAGATTACCTCTCACATCAATATCACCGACGCCGACGTCGCCAACTTCTATAACGCCAACAAGGCCGCCTATAATTCCGCCGAGCCCACCATCCACCTGGCGCAGATCCTGGTCACGCCCAATCCCGACCCCAACGTTCGCAATCTGAAAAGCAGCAAGGCGAAAAACGCCACCGAAGCCAAAAGCAAAATCCAGGACATCCAGCACCGCCTCCAAAACGGGGAGGATTTCGGCATGCTGGCGCAGAGCTACTCGGAAGATCCCACCACCACCCCCAACGGCGGCGACATGGGATTCATCCCCACTTCGCAGCTCGAAAAGCTGAGCCCGGAATTGCGCAAGATGCTGGAATCCCTCCAGCCCGGCGGCATCTCGCCCATCATCAATATGCCCGAGGGCTACCGCATTCTGAAGGTGTTTGAGAAGGAACCGGCCGGACAGCGCGATCTCGCCGATCCGCGCGTGCAACAGCAGATCAAGGAAACGCTCCTCAACCGCCGCGATCAGCTCCTGCAAGCCGCTTATTACGAAACGGCCCGCAACAGTGCCAAGATCGTCAACTACCTGGCCCAGACTATCGTGAAGAATGCAGGAAAGACGAAGTAGAGGTTTCTACTTCTCGCGGCCGATTTCGTACACGTAGATTGTGTAGTCCATCCCGGCCTTGACGTGCTCTACCGTCACCGGCCTCCAGCCCTTGATCGGAAACTGGTTGGAGATCACGCGCGTGCCGGGCTTGAGGTATTTCTCCAGGTTGGGCCGCAGCCGCTCATTGGAGGTGGTCATGAAGTACAGCGTCACCACCGTCGCGGGGCTGAGATCCACGTGGAATACGTTGCCTTCGACAATCGAGGCGCGATCTTCCAACCCGAGTGACTTGATGCGCGCCTCCGCTTTGCGGCAAAGGTCGGGCTTTACTTCCACGCCGACCGAGTGTGCGCCGTATTTCTGCGCTGCCTCGATGACGATGCGCCCGTCGCCGCTGCCCAGGTCGTAGACCACGTCACCGGTCTTGATGTGCGCCAGCGCCAGCATTCTTTCCACAACCGGTTCGGGAGTCGGGATCGAAGGTCCCAGGTTTTCCGGGGAGAATTTCTGGGCGAATGCCGAAGCCGCTACGGAAGCGGTCAACAGCGCGATGGATAAGGTCCGCATTGGATCAGTGCGACGAGGCATCAGCCGTGGCAGTCCTCCCCGCCTTTAATTTTACAATACGGCCCATGATTTCGGTCCACGCAAAGAACAAATCGCGCGGCCGGCTGATGGTATACTCCGCACCCTTCAGGAAGCGGACCGCCGCGCTGATCGAGTCCCGCCAAGGATTGGCCTGCGGGTTCAGGTTGTAATTCATGTAAAAGACCGGGAATTTGACGTCGGAAAGCTGCTTCAATGTGTCCGCAGACAGCCCGTCATCCAGCATCACTTTGGGCCCCGCGAACACTAGGGCATCGGGATTGTCTTTCGCGTCCTTCACTTCCCGAGTGAACAGATCGGTCACAAAATCCGTATCCCCGTGCTTCTGCGCCAGCCTCTTCAGGTCTACCGTGCCCAGGTGTAGCGCCTTCACCGCGTCGCCCAGCGACGGAAAATCGATCTGCGGAGCTCCATCCTGCCGGTAAAACACCTGCTGTTGCTGCACGTTGTACGCGACAATCGAAAACCGGCAGATGCGCGGCTCGCGCGCGATGCTCCGCAAGATCGAAAGCAGGGCGCTGGTATCCAGTGGTTCGAGCGTCGCCGAAGTCGCATCCTGCGGCGCGAAATTCATCATCACCTTGATGTTGATGGGCCCGTCGTGCTGCTCCCGCTTGACCGGAGCTTCCGGCTTAAACAGCTCCGCATCAACCACCTGGACCGCGCCGGCCGCGATGTTAAGGGCCATTTGCTTGTCTTTGGGCGGCAGGCTGGCTTCAGCGTCCCAATGGAAGGAGCACATTCGCTCGGCACGGTCGCGCATCAGCCAGTCGATGTGGTACTTGCCTTCCCCCAGGTTGAACCAGCCCTGCAGATAAGCTTGACCGCCTTCATCCGAATCGATTGCCGGGACCAGCGTGTGCTGCGACAGATAAATCCCGTCGGCCCCGCCATCCGACCGCCTGACGCGGAAGACCATGGTGAGCTGGTTCTCGGCGCCGGCCAGTTCCTTCAACGGAATGCTGACCTCATAGCCAGCGTGAAACTTGAGATCGAAGCCCAGCGCCGGTTTCTCCGGTGTCACCGTACAGGGCAGATCCTTGCGGTTATCGGTGGCTTCCAGGATGGCCGTGTCGCCGTTGAAAAGCCGCACCGGCGCGCCGGCGCCGGCCTGAATTAAATCCTGCGCCCCCGCAAACCGCAACGGCGCCACCGCCAGACACGCCACCAGCCCCAGTCTTCCTACCGGATCCCGTCTGATCCACGACTTCGGTCCCATGAGCATCGCCGGCCGCGCCTGCCATCCAGTGTCCCCTCGACCCGGACTGGCCTGTAGGTATTATGGCGCAAATTTTTCGTGGCGCATAGCGCCAAGAACACATCCCGGCGCCAGATGGTACTGCAACTTCCGTATACGCCCCCGGCACAATAAAAAACCCTGGTGCCGTGAGGCGCCAGGGTCGAGTTTTCGAACAGACCGAACCGTGCGTTGCCGGACTCCAGGAGTCCGAAAAACCAATTCACGGTAACTCTAAGGTAACATTTTTCATGCGCCACTACAAGCGTCGGTGGTACCAGCCGCGGCACACCAACTCAAAGTGGGTGACACAGTTGCCCCGTGGGCCAAGCCCCGGGCCGAAGCAGAAGGCTGGTGAGAAATGCGGGCTAACTCCCATATCCCGAATGGATATCAAAAGCAGAGCCCTCGTTGGCTACCCAGGCGCCACTTCGGTGAGTTCCAACTTCAGCCGCGCGCCACATTGGGCGCACACCGCAGTTCCGTCTTCGGCCTGGTAAACCGCGGTCGAGTCGCATCGTACGCAAGCCGCCGTGGGATCGGCGGCTTCTGGCAGTGGATCGGGAGGCACGATTCCCGCGACCGTGCCTCCCGCCAGCGCCGTCACCGGCTCGAAAGTGGTCCCACACTCCGCGCACACATGGTTGAAGCAACAGTTCGGGGTGCAACTGTAGAGCACTTCTCCCGAACCGCACGTCGGACATTGAATTTCCAGCTTCCGCGTTTTCACACTATTTTTTGTCCAACTGAAAAAACTCCGGATCGAAGACTGCCTGGGACTTCTTCGTCAATCCATCCACGGCGCTCTTGAGCGCATCTGGTTTGACCTTGCCCTCGATTTCCGCACGCGCATCTTCGAAGCTCTTGAAGTCGTGGGTTTGAACCTTGATCAGGTGATAACCGAACTGCGACTTGACCGGCTCGCTCACCTCCCCGGGCTTCAGCTTGAATGCCGCCTCATCGAACGAGGGCACCATCTGCCCGTGTTTGAACGTGCCCAGGTCTCCGCCGTTGTTTCCGGAGCCGATATCGTCGGATTCCTTCCTGGCGACATCCGCGAAATCCGCGCCCGCCAGAATCTTGGCCCGCAGGTCCTGGGCTTTGGCCAAGGCTTCCGCGTCGGTCAGATCCTTCTGGCCTGCCCTCACGGGCACCTGCGAGCCCTGGAAGCGGATCAGAATGTGGGCGCCATGCACCTGCTCATACTCCGGCTTGTGCTGGTCGTAATACTTCCGCATGTCGGCCTCGTCCACCTTCACGTCCTTGCGCATGGCATCCACCGCCAGGGCGGCCAGCACGTTGGATTGCTGGAAAGTGGCCAGGGTCTGGTACTCGGTGGTCTCGTTGATTTTCCGCCGTTGGCCTTCCTGTGCCAGCACCAGGATCTGCACGATGTTGTCGCCGAACTGCTTCCGCCCGGTGGCCCGCGCCATCGCCCGGTATTGCTCGGGCAGCGATTGCACCAACTGGTCGAACTGCGCCGCCGTAATCTTCACATCTCCCACGGTGATGACCACCCGGTCGGGCGGCACGGCCGGCGCGATCATCTTGCCGATGTCCACCTGTTTGGTGATCTCCCCTATCGGCGGCGGCGGGGTTTTCGGAGGGGGCGTCTGGGCCAGCAGGAAAGTTGCCGGACAAAGTAAGAGAATACTGCGGAAAAGCGTCATTCCTCCATGATAGCCGACGCCGCTACTGCGCCGGCTCGACCACCGCCGCCATCGACCCCTGCGACCGTTCCAGCCGCCAATCCCGGCCATAGGCATGGATCTGGCTCTTGCCGAACTCGGCTTCCGGCAGCTCGCAGGTGATCAGCACCGTGCGCCCGCGCCGGTCCACTTCTTCGGCGTGACGGTAAGCCTGGTCCAGGGTGAAGATGAAAATATGCTGGAGCATTTCGATGACGTAGTCGTAGGTATGATCGTTGTCGTCGAGCAGCACGACGCGGTAGAGCGGAACCAACTGGTCCCGCCCCGCAGCTTCCGTTTGGGGAGAAACCGCCGGGTTTGACATGGCGCCGGCACAGCCGGTACAGATATAGTATCCGCCAGCGCACGCCGCTCCACAACCTCGTCCGGACCCTGTCAAAATAGAAGTGCTGTCCCTATGCACGCCCCGGTCTATCTCGACCATCAGGCCACCACGCCGGTCGATCCGCGCGTTCTCACCGCCATGCTGCCCTTCTTCGGGCTCAACTTCGGGAATGCGGCCAGCCGCGCGCACAGTTTTGGCTGGGCCGCCGAAAAGGCCGTCGAGCACGCCCGCAAGCGCGTCGCTCACCTGGCCGGCGCACAACCCCGCGAGATCGTCTTCACCAGCGGCGCGACCGAGTCCAACAACCTGGCAATCAAAGGCGCGGCCGAAGCCAACCCCGCGCGCAGCCACTTCATTACCGTGGCCACCGAGCACCGCGCGGTGCTCGACCCGCTCCGCCATCTGGAACGCCAGGGTGCGCGCGTCACGGTGCTTGAGCCGCGCCCGGACGGCCTGCTCGATCCGGACCAACTGCGCCGCGCCATTTTGCCCGAGACGCTGCTGGCGAGCGTAATGTATGCCAACAACGAAATCGGCGTCTTGCAGCCGGTCGCCGAAATCGGAGCGATCTGCCGCGAACGAGGCGTGCTGTTCCACTGCGACGCCGCTCAGGCATTTGGCAAGGTGCCGATGGATGTGAACGCCCTTCATATCGACCTGATGTCCGCGAGCGCGCACAAGATGTACGGACCCAAAGGCATCGGCTTCCTTTATGTGCGCCGCAGCGCCCCGCGCTTTCCGTTGGCCGCGCAGATGGATGGCGGCGGCCACGAAAACGGACTGCGCTCCGGAACCCTGAACGTTCCCGCGATCGTGGGCTTTGGCGAGGCCTGCGCGATCTGCGCCCGCGAGATGCCCGAGGAATCCGCGCGTCTGGCGGCCTGGCGCGACTGCCTGCTCGAGCGCCTCACCGCGGCACTCGATGGCGTCACCGTGAACGGTTCGCTGGTTCAGCGGCTCCCCGGCAACCTGAACGTGAGCTTTGCCGGCGTGGACGCGGAAAGCCTGCTGATGGCGCTGCCCGACGTCGCGCTCTCGACCGGTTCCGCCTGCACGTCCGGCACGCCCGAGCCCAGCCACGTTTTGCGCGCGCTGGGCGTGAGCGATGAGTTGGCGCACTCCTCCATCCGCATCGGCCTCGGCCGTTTCAACACCGGGGAAGAACTCGACCATGCGGCGCACCGCCTCATCGAATCGGTCAAGAAACTGCGAGCGCTATCGCCGGCAACGTTTCTTTAGCGTGAGTTGGCCGGCCCGCCGAAATTCACGTCGTTGAGAACCAGGGTGTCGGCATTGGTAAACGTGATGCGGTAAGCGCCTCCCGGCGGCTGTTGGTGTTTTCATAGCGGCCAGCTCCAATACCGGCGTCTCACACCATACCTCCAGGACGGAAAATCGCCCATCGCCATGATACACTCTGCTCAGCGGAAAAATCGGCGGAAAGGACACCGATAAGATGCAGTTCAAGATCCGGCAAATCACGTTCGTCCTGCTGTGCTCGGCGGTTTCCTTCGGGCAGCCGCCGCTGGCGCTCGGCGGCATCGCGCACGTCGCATTTCGTATCGCCGATCTCGATGCGTCGGCAGCTTTCTACCAGGGTCTGGGCTTCGAGGAGGCCTTCCGTTTCGAGGATGCCGGCAAAATCTCCGTGGAATTCCTGAAAATCAACGACCGCCAGTTCATCGAGCTGTACCCGCGCACCGCGGATTTGCAGGCCCTGGGCATGATGCACATCTGCTTCGAGACCGGCGACATCGCAGCATTACGCAACGACTACCTGAATCGGAATCTGGCGCCCACAGCCGTCAACAAGGCGCGCGCCGGCAATCTGCTCTTCTCCATTCATGATCCGGAAGGACAAGTGCTCGAATATTTGCAGTACCTGCCGGGCTCTCTGCATTTCGAGGATCGCGGCCGTCATCTGGGCGCGCAGCGTATTTCGCAGCACCTGGTGGGCGCGGTGGAGAACGTCCGGGACGTGGCCGCGGCGCTGTCGTTCTATGCCGGCAGGCTGGGCTTCGAAGTTCGCGGAGGCGGCGGCACGACCCGGCTTCGCGTCCCAGGAAATTCCGTGGACGAAGTGGAACTTCAATTCACCACTGGCCAGGCCAAGCCGCGCATCGTATTTGTTGTGCCGGACGTGGCCCGCGCAACCGACGAGTTGCGCCGCCGGGGGTTCGCGCCGCTCCAGTCGGCCGGCGCGGTCCGCGTGGTCGACCCGGATGGCGCGTTCATTGTTTTTACAGCCGAAGGATCGGACTCCTGGTAATGCCATGAAACAAGTTCTTAGGTGACTTGGAATTCGGGGTTTGCCCCTGGTCTCCAGGGGCGCGCTTTAGAGCCAAGTATCATTCTGGCGCATCCCCGGCCGCGGCGGGCTTCAAATGCTGGCATACTGTCAGGTAGATGCGCAGCAAATTGTGGGGGTTTGTGTGGACGGCTCTGCTGGCCGGTGTCAGCGGCGCAGGCTGGCTGGTTTTCGGCCAAAACAATTTGAACGACGCCCGGATCTGGCAGCACCGCAATCTGGGCAAGGCATTCTACGAAAACCCCACTACTCATGAAGAGGCCGTGCAGGAACTGCGGCAAGCCCTGGCCCTGGCGCCGAATTCGGTGCGCGAACAACTGAATTACGGGCTGGCCCTGCTGCGCCAGGGTGACGTCAAAGCCGCCACCGCCGAGTTGGAGCGGGTCCAGAAGCGCAGCCCCAAACTGCCTTATACCTGGTTCAACCTAGGCATTGTTTACAAGAAACAGAATGAGATCGACAAGGCGCTGGCTCAGTTCCGGGAGATGGTGAGACTGGTCCCCAATGAGCCGGTGCCGCACTACCAGTTGGGAGTGCTTTACAAGCTGAAGGACGATAACACGGCGGCCATCGCGCAATTCGAAGCCGCACGCGATCTGAACCCGCGCCTGGCTGCTCCCCATTTCCAGCTCTATGGGTTGTACCGGCGTGGAGGCCGTCTCGATCGGGCAGCCGAAGAGTTGCGCATCTTTCAGGAATTGAAAAAACAGCAGGAGGACGCCCCCGTTCCCGAAGACATGGAGTGGTGCTATTATGCCGAACTGTACGACCCGATCGATGCCTCACCTTCGGCTCCCCTGGCCGCGCCGGTATACCGCCTGGAGAAGCTGGCGGAAGGGTTCGGTGGGCCGGGGTCGGGAGTCGCCACCCTGCTGGGGACCAATGGACGTCCCGACCTCATTGCCTGGTCGGCCAGTCGCGTAGCCTTGTTCCGCAACGGCCGCACCTTGGCGGAAAACTCCGGCTTGGAGGAAATGCGCGACGTCCAATTCATCGCGCCGGGCGATTTCGATAACGACGGCCTGCCCGACCTCTGCGTGGTGACCACCAAGGGCGCCACGCTCTACCACAACACTGGAACCCGGTTCGTGAAGCACGCCGAACTGGCCACCGGCTCGTTCCGAAAGGCAGTATGGATCGATTACGATCACGATTACGACGAAGACCTGATTCTGATCGGTGACGAGTCCCGCCTGTTGCGCAACAACGGCGAAGCGGGCTTTAGCGATGAAACAAAGCGGTTCCCGTTTGTTTCGGGGCGGGCTGTGGATGCCGTGCGGTTTGATCTGGAACCCGACACACCGGGGTTCGATTTTGTGGTCTCCTATGCCGGCCGCCCAGGCGTGCTTTACCGCGACCGGTTGGGTGGAACCTACCAGGCAGTTCCGCTCAATGCATTGCCACCGGACGCCCACGGGCTAGTGGCGGCGGACGTCAATCACGATAGCTATACGGACCTGGAGTTCGAACCCGGCGGCCTGCTTCTGAATCGCGCCGGCGACCTGCAAGCCGTTCCGCGGCCGGACCACGCCGCGTTCCCTGCCGGTTCGGCCGCTGCGGACTTCATGGGCAATGGGCGGCTGGATTGGGCGCGCATCCAGGATGATGGAAGCCTAGTAATGGCTCACGACGTCACCCCGGCCTACGGCAACTGGATCGAAGCAGGGCTCACCGGGGTCAAAAATGCCAAACTCTCCGTGAATGCCAAAGTCGAAGTGAAGGCCGGGGCCAGCTACGAAAAAATGATCTACGCGGGGGTGCCCCTGGTATTTCGCCTCGGCAGCCACACCAGCGTGGACACCATCCGCATCACTTGGCCGAATGGCCTGATCCAGAACGAAATCAAACAACCGGTCAACCGCGTGCTGGTGGTGAAAGAGGCGCCGCGCCTGGCCGGTTCCTGCCCCATGATCTTCACCTGGAACGGCCAGCGCTTCCAGTTCGTCACCGACGTTTTAGGCGTAGCCCCGCTGGGCGCCAGTTCCGGCGACGGACAATACTTCCCGGTGGATCATGACGAATACGTCTCCATCCCCGCCGCCATGCTGCAGGCGCGCGAGGGAGCCTTCGAAATCCGCATGACGGAGGAACTGCGCGAGGTTTCCTATATCGACCAGATCAAGCTGCTGGCGCTGGACCACCCGGCGAACATGGAAATCGTCACCAATGAAAAGTTTAAGTCGCCGCCCTTTCCCGAGTTCCGTCTATACGGATCGAATCGCCGGACGTACCCTACCTCGGCGCGGGATACCCATGGAGCCGACGTGCGGGCGGCTCTGCTGGCTCGCGACCGGCACTACCCGGATGCCTTCCACCGCGACCACGCGGGCGTGGCGGAGTTGCACGCTCTGGATTTGAATTTTGCCGGCGCCGCACCCGACGGAAAAGCCGTGCTGGTGCTCTACGGTTGGGTGGATTGGGCCGATGGCAGCACGTTCCTGGCCGCAGCTCAGGCGCATCGCGACCTGGTGTTTCCTTATCTTCAGGTCAAAGATGCGAAGGGGAATTGGAAAACCGTCATCGAAGATATGGGCATGCCCTCCGGCAAACCGAAGGCCATGGCGGTGGATCTCACCGGCAAGTTCCTCTCCGCGTCGCGTGAGGTGCGGATCGTGACCAATCTATGCGTCTATTGGGACGAGATCTACCTGTTCGAGAACAACGCTCCGCCCCCGGCGCATCTCACGGAAATCGCCATGTCCTCCGCCGACTTACATTTTCGGGGCTTCTCGCGCGCCACTATCGACCCCGAACGCAAGCAGCCGGAATCATTCGATTACCAGGCCACCAGTTCCACTTCCATGTGGAACCCCACGCCCGGAAACTATACGCGCTACGGCTCCATGCAGGACTTGTTGCGGGAGCCCGACGATCGCATGGTGATCTTAGGCTCGGGCGACGAGATCCGTATGCGCTTCGCCGCTGCCGGTTTGCCCGCGTTGCCGGCTGGCTGGATACGCGACTACCTGCTGCTGGTGGATGGCTGGGCCAAGGACGCGGACGCCAATACGGCCTTCTCGCAGTCGGTGCTGCCTCTGCCCTTCCATGGGATGAGCCGATACCCATACCCGGCCGGTGAGCACTATCCAGACGACGACGCCCACCGGGACTACATCCGCGAATATCTGACGCGTCCCGCTCTGCGGCTGCTACGACCCGTGTCGCCGAACGTACCCGCCACCGTCGCGACGATCTCGAAATCGTGACCAACGACTTCAACACGGCGCCGCAGGTTCTCGTCAGCAATCTCTCCGAGCGCCGGCAGATTAGAGCAAGTTGTCTACAATTAGGAAATGGTCAAAGGACGACCGATGCCCACTCGCTCCGGCATTTCGATCTTGGCGCTTCTGCTACTCGCGCTGATGTTCCTGCTGGCCGGAGGCGCCGCTCTCCGCGAGTCAGTCACCATTGATGAGGTAGCTCACATTGGCGCCGGCGTAAGCTACCTGCAAAAGTTCGATCTGCGCTACAACGAAGAACACCCGCCCCTCGCCAAAGTGCTGGCCGCCCTGCCGCTGGTGATGCGCGGAATTCACGCCGACTACTCCGGTGTAATGTGGAGCGTCAGCCGGGACTTCTTTCCCGCTTTCCTGGGGGAGTGGGTTTTCGGCGAATATGTTCTGACGCGCTGGAACAGCCCACAGAGCACGCTCGCCTGGGCCAGACTCCCCATGCTGCTTCTAACCATCGCCCTCGGCTGGCTTGTGTTCGTCTGTGCGCGGCGGCTGGGCGGGGACTGGGGCGGGCTGCTCTGTGTGGGAGTCTATGCCAGCACCCCCGTGTTTCTGGTCTTCGGTCCCCTGGTGCTGACCGATATCGCCATTACCTTCTTCTCCCTGTTGGCACTTTTGGCGATGGCCCGGCTATGGGACCGTCCCGACCGGAACAACACTCTCCTGATGGCCCTGGCGCTGTCCGGCGCGGTTCTCACGAAGTTCACTGCCGCAATTCTGTTCTTCGTTTTCATCGCCGTGGCGTTGAGTACGCGCTGGCGGCCCATCGCCGGCCAGCCCGCGAAACCGGACGCACGCCAGTGGCGCCGGCTGCGCTGGCGCGCCATGCGGAAAGCCACTTTGTGGGCCGCGCTGGTGGTGTACGCGGTCTACTTTCTGTTTTCCTGGAACCAGCCGCTGAACATTCCGGGCCTTGCAGGTCATGGTCCCCTGGCCACGCTTCTAGGACGCCTGCTGATGCCGCCATGGCTTTTTCTGTGTGGATTGGCCTTCGTAGTGCTTACCGGGAACCGGGCGACCTTCATCCTCGGTCACGCCTATCCCCATGGGATCTGGTTTTACTTTCCCGTCCTGCTGGTGCTGAAGTCTCCTCCCGGTTTTCTTGGCCTGCTGGTGGCGGCGCTGGCGGTTGCGCTGCTTGCAAAGCGGTTGCGCTGGTCCCCGGTTATTCCGGCAGCGTTTGCCACACTCTGGCGGGTGCTCTGGGTGTCGCTGGTTGTATTTGCAGGGATTTGCATACTGAGCCACTTCGACGTCAGCTTCCGGCATTTCACCACCCCCCTGGTCTTGTTGATTCTAATGCTGGCGCCGCTTCCGCGGCTGCTGGGGCGGATCCGGACGGCGGCTCCGAAATGGGCGTGGGCCTCCGGCGCGCTGGTGGTGTTGCTGGGCGCCAGTTGCCTGGTCACGGCCGTGCGCGCATATCCAAACTACTTCCCCTATATCAGCCCGGTCGCCTCGGGGCATCCCGCATACTGGCTGGTCAACGACTCGAATCTCGACTGGAACCAGGCACTTCCGGAAGTGGAGCGATTCACCCGGCAACATGATCTCAAGGATGTCCCTTTGGATATGTACGGGTTTTCCGATTCCACTGCTTTTGTGCCGCAGTCGAGGTTGTGGGATTGCCAGGCGCCCTCGGCTGCAGATGCCGGCCAATGGGCCGTACTCTCCGCCAACATGATTCTCGACGGCCACAACTGTGAGTGGCTGATGCGGTACCCGCATGAACCACTGGCGGGCGGCAGCATGTATGCCGTGCAACTTCCGGCGACGATCCCGCCCGCCGGAACTCCGGGAGGGCCGCCACCCGTAGCGGCCCGGCGGATTTTCCTGGGGTTTCCGTTTGAGATGCGCCAGCTTTTTCAGGAGCTGGTGCGCCGTCCGGAGGACATCCCCAAGGTTCTGGCGGACATGACGGCAACCTTTGAGAAGCAGATGCAGGCTAAAAAGAAGTAGCACTACCTGGGCCTGAGCTTAGGCTACGGCCGTGGCTCTCCCCGGTTGTCGAACCGCCCGCTTGCGGCCAGTTCATCGCGCAAGCGGCCCCGATTCGGACCGGCCTTTTCCGCTGCGGCCGTCATCGTCCGTACCGCCTGCTCCAGCGCCGTGTCAACGGGCAGGCGGAATATCCAGGGGAGATTCACCGCCGTAAGGCTGGCGTCGGATGAAATCGCAATTACCGGAACGAAAGTCTTGGCGGCGAGTTGTCCCGCCAGATGGCTGGCGTTCCGGCCCACCGCGATGATGCCCAGAGCACTCCCCTGGTAGAGCAGTTCCACCAACTCCGTGGACGCCTGTCCCCACGGCTTGTCCGCATCCACGGCCGCCAGCAGATAGCGCCCCCCAAGAGGTTCGAGTGCGGCGCGCACTTCCGGTGAGGAGGCCACCCGATCCGCCCCGGGGCCAAAAACCACGAAGCGCCGCGGACCGCTTGGCGCATCTGCCACGGGAGGCCCGGCGTAGGCTACTCCGCCTTCGCCCACGGTAGCGTAGGCCTTCTGCATCCCATAACGCCGGTACTGAATGGCGCCGTTGCGGACCGTGGCCAGGTACATGGCGACGGTATTCTTGGAGTTGGGATCGAACACCATTTCACCGGTGACCCCCTTGTAGCCTTCCCGGCCGGCAAGGGCGTCGCGGATGCGTCCGCGGTTCAAACCGGCGCGGCAGACGGCGTCAAGCAGGATATTCATGGTGTCGAAGGCCAGCGACGCAAACACCTCGGGTTGGCGGTCGAAGCGCCTGGCGAACCGGGCGCGAAAGCCGGTCCAGGCCGGGTCGTCGCGACTCGGATCGAACGGAAATACCGCCTCCATTCCCTCGGCGGCAGCTCCCGCCGATAGCAGCATGTCGTCGCCGATGGTCCTGAAGCTGCCGAAAACCCTCTGCTTCATTTCCAGTTCGCGCATCTGATTGAGAATGGCCGCGGTGGGCGCCTGGTCTCCCCAGATCACGATGGCTTGGGCATCGGAATCGGCGATAATCCCCAGCGCTCGCCGGAAATCGGTTGAACCCGGCAGGAATTTCTGTTCGATGGTGACCGGATGGCCCAGTCGTTGCGCGGCCTCTTTGAACTTGAGCACACCGAACCTGCCGTAGCGGTCGTTCACGCGCAGCAGCGCCACTCGGGTCAGGCCGAGATCGGTGTAGATGCGCCGCGCCAGCGTGTAGGACTGCACCCGGTCGTCCTGAATGGTAGTCAGGTACCAGGGGATGATGGTCTCGGGAATGGTGGGGTCCGTGGCCGCGGAGTTCACGATGGGCACTTCGGCCTTGAGGCTCACGCGCAGCGCGATGTGCGTGGAATCGGCGCTGATGGATCCGAGCATGGCCCAGACCTTTTCGTCGTAAGCCATTTTGACGATCTCATTGCTGGACGCGCCCCAGAGCGCCGCGTCGTTGTGCACCATGAGCCGGAATGGCTTGCCGCCGTAACCGCCGCGGGCATTGGCCTCTTCGATGGCCAGCAGCGCGCCGTTGAGCATCATCTTGCCGAGGGCTTCGTCGGGATGGTTTTCGACGGGTCCCAGAAAGCCGATGCGTACCTCATCGACGTCCTGCGGCCTGAGGGTGACCGCGTCCCGCGCGGCGCCGTTGTACTCCACCTGCTTCTGATAGTACTCATAGTAGGGCACGGTGAAGTTGCCGTAAGGACGCATGTCCTCGGGCGTGCCGGCATAGGGGCGGACTTCGCGATTACGCGGCGGGCCGGGCGGATCGGCGCCGCAGGCACAGCCGCCCGAACCCTGGGCCCGCAAGGCCGCGGCAAGGGCCGCGGCCAACAGCAGGCGCCAGATGGCTAGTGGCATTTCTACTCCTTTGCTTCCGTCGCGGTGCGGAAGATCGCAATCGCTTCGATCTCCACCAGCAGGTCCGGACGGCACAAGATGGCCTGGATTCCCGTTGACGCCGGCAGCGGATCGAGTTTCTGCGCCCGGTAGAAGGCCGACCGTTCCTCATTGAACGCGGCGTAATCGCGCTCGATGTCGCGCAGGTAACAGGTGGTGCGCACGATATCCTGCCAGCTCGCTCCTTCCGACTCCAGCAGGGCCGTGATGTTGGAAAAAGTTCGGCGGGTCTGGGCGCGGAAATCGCCGGGGTGCAGCGTCTCCCCGTTCGCACCGATGGAGGCGGTCCCGGAGATCAGCAGAACCGCCACGTTTCCGAAGTCCAGGCGCAAGCCCCGGGAAAAGGAACTGGGACGCGTGTAATCGTATGCTTCGTTGAGTGCCCGCGGCGCGCGCACCGACCTCTTTTCAAGGGTCGCGGCGCCTATCGCTTCGGCCAGCGCTTCCGAAATGTTCATCATTTTCCTGTCTCCTTTTTCTTTATCCGAATTCCGTGGCTCAGCCCGTGCGCGGTGGCCACCCAGAGGTCGTCACCGTCAAAATCCAGCCCCAGAATGTAATTGTGCGCGGGAGCCGTCGCGGTGGGAACGTGCGTGATGGCGCCCTGCGCGTCGCGCACCGTCATCTCCGGCGCGTGGGTGTCGAGTGCCGGCCGGTAGACGGCCCAACTCGCGCCGTCGTAATAAGCCAGGCCCTTATCGGTGGCGAACCAGGCGCGTGTGCCATCCACGGCTTTCACCTGGTTCAGGAAATTGCTGGGGAGGCCGCTATCCTTGTCGAGGAAATTCTTCCAATATCGCCCGTCGTAGCGGCTCGCGCCGAAGTAAGTGGCCACCCACAGGACGCGATCCTTTTCGGCCCAGCTTACGGAGGTGGTGATCTCATGAATCAGCCCCTGGTCTTTGAGGACCACCACTTCGGTTTCGCCGTCGGGGTCGTTGTAGTCTTTCCATCGGCCGGTCTTCACGTCGTACTCGAGCACGCCGCCACCCCAGACCGCGTAGTAGACCTTTTCGGCGCCGGCGGTGACGGCGTAGGTCCAGATCTCGTACATGGGCGTGTTGCGCTCGTTGAAGTGTCTCCATTGGCCGGTCTTAATGTCGAGGCGGCCGCCGCCCGCCGCCGTCGCCACCCAAACGGCGTCGCCTTGCACCGCGACACCGTAAACCACGTCATTGGGCAGACCGCTGTTGAGTTGGGTGTAATTGTCGAATCGTCCTGCCGAGAAGCGGCTTAACCCGCCCATGGTGGCCGCCCAGACATCGCCGGTGCGCGGGTCCACGTCGATGAAAAGCACAGCGCGATGCGCCAGCCCGTCGGCAGTGCCGTACACTTTCCAGCGGCCGTTCTGGTATAGGGCCAGACCATTTTCGGTGGCCGCCCACACCCGATTGCCGTCCACCTTCACCTGAAACACATGGTTGTCCGGCAATCCGTTTTCCGTGGTGAAGTTCTCCCACCGGAACTGCGGCATCTCGGGGGCGCCTGCCCATGCCTGGGTCGCCAAGAGTGTCGCGAAGAGGATGGATGTGGCGCACGCACTCCTGCGTGCCGCGTCGGCACTCATGCCGACGCTCGGCGACGACCAGAGTGTCGAGACGAGTCTCGACACGGCACGCACGAGTGCGTGCGCCACTTGATTGAGCCATCTGTGAGAAAAGCAGGTTAGCCGCGTATTCATAGAGTCTTCAGGTATTCAATCAGGTCGTTCAACTCGTCTTTGGTAAGGTCGTTGGTCACGCCGTGCCGATCGTGCGGGTTAAACACCGTCCAAATCTCTTCCAGCGTGCGGGCGGAGCCGTCGTGCAGATAGGGCGCCATCATCACGACGTTGTTCAACTGAGGCACATCAACCAGCGGCGCCCGGTCGGTCGGCTTCCCGGTCCCTACGTCCACTAACTGCTGGTTGGTGTGATGCGGGCCCATATGACACGTGGAGCACTGGTTGTCAATGTCGATCGGCGTTCCATTCTTGGCTCGGGTGCGCTCGAAAATGGCTAGACCGCGCTCCTGCTGCGCGGTCAATTCTCCGTCCTTCCTGAGGTAGCGGTTGGGCCGCAGCGGAATCGATTTGATGAAGCTGACCAGATCGGCCAGTTCGGCGGGCGAGTAGCTCTGGGCGCGGTAGAAGTACTTCTCGGTCCGCGGGCCGCATTCCGTTTCCAGATCCGGGTTGCTTCCATTCCATTTGAACGGCGCAGTATCGGCGATGTCTTCCAGCAGCCGGTTCTCGACAATGTCCACGCCGAAGCCATCCGGCTCCAGGTCCCAGTTCAACCCGTCTACGGTCGCCTCAATGTGACAGTTGGCGCACCCGAAGTGGCCCTGGAACGCAAACCGGGCGGAAAAGAACAGGCGCTCGCCACGGCGCTCGGCTGTGAGCTTCACGGGACGGCCGAGCGAAATGGTGGAGGCCACGCGGCGCGCCGCTGTATCCACCACCGAGATGGTGTCGTCCGTCCGGTTGGCCACGAAAAGCCGCTTGCCGTCCGGCGACAGAGCCAGGCCCTTGGGGGCGCGGCCCACGGGGATGCGCGCCGAAACGTAGTTGGCCGAGGCCGAGAGATCGTTCGCCATGTCGCGCCGCTCATCGGGGCTGGCTGCCCGTATGAACGCCAGCAGTTTCGGAATCTCAATGACGGTCACGCTGTCCGACCCGGTGGTGCTGACGAACAGTTGCTGGTCGCCCGGAGAAATCGCCAGGCCGAACGGAGGAGTGTAGTAGCGATCCAGTTCGTCGATGGGAACCTGCACCACCTCGCCGATCGCCGCGCCGAACACCGACAACGAATTCCCGATCGCCCATCCATGCTCCACATGGGCCAGCGGAATGAGGTTCTTGGGCCGCATCTGCGCCGCGAACACCAGCCGGCCATGGTCCGCGGCCGCCACGTGGAAGGTTCCGGCGGCGTTGTGCAAGCGTTCGCGCTCCACAACCATCTGACGGCGCGTATCGATCACCGTCACTTCCGATTCGGGCGGCGTGCGGAACGCCGCGGGCTGCGGGTAGATATGCGTGCAATAGATGCGCCGGCCATCCGGGGAAAGCGACAGGTAGGCGGCGCCGCGGCCCGCCAGCAGACGCTTGGTTTCCACGCCGCGAGCCAGATCGATCACCGAAACGTCGTTGCCGATGCGGTTCGCCACGTACAGGAAACGGCCTTCCGCATCCGCCACGGCGGCGTTGGGCTCGTAGCCCGCGGGCAATTCCCGCGCCACCTTCAGGGATGCCACGTCGATTGCCGATACCGTGTCGCTCCACGAATTCGCGACGTACAAGGATCGGCCATCGGCGGAAAGCGAAATGCCTTTCGGATGCTGGCCTACGCGGACGCGCCGCAGCACCGAGCCCGCCGCGGGATCGATTTCCACGACTTCGTTGGTTCCCTCGCACACCACGTACAAGCGGCTTCCGTTGGCCGACACCACCATTTCGATAGGTGATGGATAGGCCGGCGCGGCAGACCCCTGGGCCCGAACGCAGAACGGCGCGGCAATCATGCACCAGATCGCAGCGGCTCCGCGCATGGCTACTTCTCCTCGATGGTGATCACGCGGTCGGCGGCCACCTTGTTGAGGGTCTGCACCGTGCCACTGGGCCAGGTCACGGTTAGGCTGTCGATGGAGGTGGCGCTGCCCAACCCGAAGTGGAGACGCCCGTCGTCCTGCGAGAGATAGCCTGAACCGGCCGTCCGCTCGCGCTGCTGCCGAATCCCGCCGGCCACGACTTCGACCTGCGCTCCGATTCCGTCCCGGTTGCTCTTCCTGCCCACCAGGTGGACGCCAATCCAATGACCCGCGCCGGCCGTCGTGTTCCGCAACAGGACCGCCGGGCCGCCCAGGTTCACGATGAAAACATCCATCTTGCCGTCATTATCGTAGTCCGCGAAAGCGGCTCCCCGTCCCACCGATTTCACTCCCGTCTTGGCATCGAAAAAGGGACCGGCCGTAGCAGACACATCCGCAAACTTCCCTTTTCCGAGGTTGCGGAAGATCGAGTGTTCCTGCGGCACCATGTGAATCAATCCACCGTGCACGATGAAGAGGTCCAGCAGGCCATCATTGTCAAAATCCTGCGCGCCGGTTCCCCAACTCACGTACTGCGCCGCCAATTGGGAGATGCCGGACCGTTGCGTAATGTCGTCGAATATCGCTCCGCCCATATTCCGGAACAGGCGGTTATACCTGGAGTCGGAGACCCAGAGATCCACCTTGCCGCCGTTGAAGAAGTCCGCGAAAACCGGCCCCATGGCCGAAGTGTTCTCGCCGTTCTGTCCGAATGCCACGCCGGCCTGGGTGGCGATCTCCTTAAAGGTGCCATCCCGCTGGTTGTGGAAGAGAAAGTTCGCGCTCTTGTCGTTGGCCACGTAGATATCGGGATACCCATCCCCATCGAAGTCCGCGGCCGTGACACCCATCGCGCGCCCCTTGACACCGGCGATTCCCGCCTTGGCAGAGACGTCGCTGAAGGTGCCGTCGCAGTTGTTATGCAGCAGCACATTCGTTTCAGCCGGGTAGTCGAGCGGCCCGGGATAGTTGTCCGCCGGATAGTAAGCCCGATACTGGGGATCGAATTTCACGTAGCGGCCCACCACGAGGTCCACGCAGCCGTCGCGGTCATAGTCCAGCCATGCCGCCCCGATGGACCATCCCGGAATGTTGATACCGGCCTTGGCGGTGACGTCTTCGAAGGTGCCGTCGCCCTTGTTGCGGTAGAGGATCACACGGCCGTAGCCGGTGACCAGCAGGTCCACGTTGCCATCGTTGTCAAAGTCGGCGGCCACCGCGGCCATGCTGAACAAGTCCGAGGCTACTCCGGCGCTCGCTGTAACGTCCGTGAATGTGCCGTTGCGGTTGTTCCGGTAGAGGTGGTTGTGGGGCAGGGGATCCGGCGCTTGGCGCAACGGGTACGGGTGCATCCCGTCCCCCAGCGGCCGTCCTGACACCACATACAGGTCCGGGTACCCGTCGTTGTTGTAGTCGAACCATACGGCACCGGCGCCGGTGCTTTCGAGCAGCGATCCCAACTGCTGCGCGCCGAAGCTGTGGGTGAACGCGATGCCCGCACTCCGCGTGACATCGGCAAAGCGGATCGGCCCTGGCGCCGGCTGCTCCGCGGCCGCCAGCAGCAGAACCGGGATTAACAGGCGAGTCAGCATGGAAGTTCCCCATCGTGGCCCGCAAGAATACGGTGGCGAGTGGCGCCGGCTTGTGGGGCAGGTTGGCAACCTGCGGCGGGTTGATAACCCGCCTGCCGACGTTTGCCAATGGCCGCCCAGCTCCGGATGCCAGCCTGCGCGCAGGATACCATCCTGCCCCACAAAACCGCTCCCTCACGGTCGCGGCTCGGATCGGCGCCGTGCGCGCCAGCAAGCGGCTGCCCGTCAGCACTGAACCCCATCATCAAGTAATTAATCACCTGGTTTCCCCATAATCACCGGCTTCTGCGTGCGCAGAAGGACTTGCGGCGCGATGTTCTCGGGCGCCCGTTCCGGACCGGCGTGACAGCCGACGCACACCCGCTGCTCTCCCTTTCGGGCCCAAAACCAACCCTTCTCAGCCGCGACGGTCTTGCCCGCGCGGTCCAGAAGTTCGAAACGCAGCGGCGTTTCCGATGGCGCCTGCAGGTAGAAGGAACCGTCGGGCTCAACCGGCGCCTTGCCCAAGGCCACCGCGTCGCCGCGGCCATTCTGGGCCCAGACTCGCACTTCCGCCACGGAGTCCTTCGGGATCTGCTGCGATTTCGAAACATAAGCATTCAGACAAAGCAGATTGGCTCCCTCGCGATTGCCCAGTCCGGAAGGGTGGTAGGGCGGTACCGGGCGCACGCGGATCGGCACGGGCTGAAAGGCGTTCGGCCCCACGATCTTCACAGTCTGCGCCGCCGGCCGCGGCGCAAATCGGCAAATCCAGTACGCGTCGTCGGCTCCCGCGCGATACGCGGCCAGCCATTCTCCCCCTTCAATCTCCGCCACCGGTCCCAGGTATCGGCCTTTCGGCAATGCGAGTTCCAGTTGTCCCGCGCGCGCCGAAGTGAACCGCGCGAGCGTGGCGCCGGTCTGAAAGATCAAGTCCCCCGTAGCCAATTCTGCCGCGGAATGGCGGTCGGGTCCGTGATCGCACCGGCGGGTTTCCACGCCGGAGCCGTCCGTGTAAACCGTGTAGAGTTCGCGGGTAGTGGAAGGCGCACTCGGAAAAGCCGCTTCGAAGAGCACGCGGCCGTCGCGCATCACGCCGTCCGGAAGGAAGTTGCCCGCCAGCCAGGTCAGGCGCAGCGGATTGTTCCCTTCGAGTGGAGCGATCTCGATCTGGAACCCGCTCGGCGTTTTGCGCGCGTAAACGACCTTCCGCTCCGCAGCGTAAAACGGACGGATGCAGTCTTCCGCGCCGAACGTCACTTCTCTCGGTGGGCCGCCCGCCAATGGGACTTCCCAGATTTGCCATGGCTGGTCCGGCTTCTGCTTACCAGATACCAGAGCATACTTGGCATCCGGCGATAGGGCGGCGTCGGCCGAAATTGCCAGGGAGGGCGTGAGAGGACGGGAAACGCCGCCCGAGAACACCTTCACCGCGGCCCCGCCGGGGAACCGTTCCCCCGCGTGCAGCATCGCCTGAACATCATATTGCGGCGCTTCGGTATAGAGAAACGCACTCGACGGTGCGGATGCTTGAGCCGTCAGCCCCAACAGAAACAAGAACAGTACAGGCATTCGGACTCCCTGAAAGCAATTACAGGACCTGATTCTCTAGAAGTGTAACATACGGGTACAGCGGCGCAGAATAGTAGAAAGGCATTAGCCTGCGGCTTAAGAGTGCAGCCCTCAGCGACTGAGCGATTTTAGTCCTCGCTCTTCCAGACACTCATAGTCCCCGGCGGGCACGTTCTTGTGTTCTTCCACCCGGCCGCTGGACCATTCAATCAGCACGCGCTCCGCCCTGTGAAAGTCAGGGCCAACTCCGATTGCGATAAGTAACTGGAGCCGGTCTTCACCATCCTCGATTGCGTTCCTTCGGGCGTGGGCAGGCGGACTGCCGCGCCGATCGCCTCTCGATTGGACTTGGGCCCAATCAGCCGCATGCGAACTACCTTTGGCGATGCAAAGCCGCCGCCCACATCCCTGGCGATATCGCGGAACACCCCATGGCCATTGTTGTGGACAGGTGCGGAGCCTGCGCGTAGCCCATTGGCCGCCAGCAGCAGAAGCGGTACTATGGAAATCGAACGTTGCCAAAGTCAGGTCCTATGAAGTGCGCCCTGCTCGTGCTGGCATCTGCTGTGTGTCTGGCATCCGCTACCAATAGCAAGGCGATCGACGAGGCCAACACCGGGCTGGCGCTGGCTCGCGACGGTAAATACCAACTGGCCATTCCGCATTATCGTGCCGCCATAGCTCTCGATCCGCGCCTGCCGGGCATCTTCCTGAACCTCGGTCTGGCCTATTTCAAGCTCAACAAATTCTCCGATGCGGCGGCGGCCTTCGAGCAGGCCACCAAAGCCGATCCCGCCGGCTTTCAACCCCGCGTATTGCTGGGCATGAGCTACTACGGTTGCCGCCGGTTCGATGCCGCCGCCGTCGAACTCAAGCAAGCCATGGCGGAGCAGCCGGACAACCTGGAGTTGCGATACACGCTGGCGCAAAGCTACCTGTGGTCCAAACAGTATCAGAACGCCATCGAAGAATTCCGCGCGCTGCTGGTCAAGGATCCGGATTCCGCGCACGTTCATCTGCTGTTGGGCGAAGTGCTCGATGCGGCAAACCAGGCGGAGGCGGCCACGGCGGAGTTCGAAGCCGCGGTGAAGGCCAAAACTCCCGAGCCCGAGGCCCACTTCGGCCTGGGATACCTCTACTGGAAGCAGAAGCGTTACCCGGATGCCGCCCGCGAGTTCCAGGCGGAACTGGCCGATCAGCCGCATCACACGCAAGCCTTAACCTATCTGGGCGATGCCGAAATGCATAATGGCGATGACAAGGCCGCCCTGGAGCATCTCCGGCTGGCGCTGCGGTTCGATGCGGCCATTCGGCTCGCACATCTCGACCTTGGCATCATTCTCTCCGCGGGCGGCGATTCCGCAGAAGCGGCGCGACACCTTCGCGAGGCCATCCGGCTCGATCCCGCACGGCCGGACGCCCACTACAGGCTGGGACGGCTGCTGCGCACGATGGGCCGCGAAAAGGAAGCCCAGGCTGAGTTCGCCAAGGTGAAGGAACTGGCGAAAGAGGAACCGCCGCCGCCGTTGATCCAGGTGCCTGGCCGCAAGAACGAGCTGCAACCATGAGCAAAACACTATGGGCCGCCGCGGCCCTGGCGGCCGCCTTCTGGGTAGTTGCCGCCAGTCAGAGTACCCAGGCGCCCATCCACTTCGTTTACCGGCCGATCGATTTCCGCCTGGAGAGTTGCGAGACCGCGCGGCGCCACGCCCCCGAGACCATGGCCGGCGGTCTGGCCGTCTTCGATTACAACAACGACGGCTACCTGGACGTTTTCTTCACCAACGGCGCCGACATCCGGACGCTCAAGAAAACGTCGCCCAAATACTCCACAAGGATGTCACCGAAAAGGCCGGGCTGGCCGGCACGGGCTATGACAACAGCGTTGCCATTGGCGATTACGATAACGACGGGTTCAAAGACATCTTCGTGGGTGGCGTCCACGGGAATCATCTGTACCATAACAACGGCGACGGCACCTTCACCGATGTCACCGCGAAAGCGGGCATCGCCAAGCCGGACAGCCAGTACGGACCCTTTCAGTGGGCGGGGCGTGGTTGGACGTGAACAACGACGGGCTGCTGGACCTCTTTGTGGTCAACTATCTGGCTTGGGATATCAACACCGCCGGGTACGCTTCTTCGAGCGCCGGCCCCGTCCACTTCGGCTTGGGTCAAGCGAAGTCCGCCGACCTGGTGGAGATACGGTGGCCATCGGGTATCGTTCGGGAGTTGAAGAGCGTATCGGCCGACAGGTTGGTCAAGGTCAAGGAACCCGCACGATGACGCTGCTCCGCAGCAAGAGACAGGGTGACCTCGTGGATTGTAAGTGCTAATGACTCGACCGTAGTCACTAATGTAGTGCGGCCAGAATCCTAACGAGTTTTGGGGAGAACCAGTCGATGATGTCGGCGTCCAGACGAAGAGACCCCGAGACCGTTACGACCACTGCAACGTATGCACGGAATCGGCCGGTAAATCCACGTCCAGAGCGCTCGTACCCATGAGCAGCTGGACGCGCTTCTCCAAACCGGTATTGGAGAGCACCACCACATAGCTCCCATCCGGATTGCGGAACCCAATGTGAGAGATGGGGCTATGGGAGGTCGGCGCCGCGCTGCTGGCGCCTATGCCATCGGTCTGGAAGACCTTGGCTCCACGCTTCACGTGCTTCGAGTAATGCGCCAGTGCCCAGAACCGCGCGCCGCGCGTTACCTTGTGGTTCGCGTTCTCCACCGTGACGACGCCGTCACCCATCCTGGGCACCCGCCGCTGCTCCACTGACGGAGCGGCCATTCCCCCCGGCCCTTCCCGGATACCGATATACGGCGTGCCATACTCGTCGAGCGCGATATTCCACATGGTGATCGACCGGCACCAGTTTCTGCACACGTCGTTCGCCCATTGCGCCCACGGAGCCCAGGCCGTCATCTCGCTGTTGCCTGCTGCGGGGGCCTGTCCCGGAGTCTGCCGCGGTCCACCTTCGGTGAAGAAGGAGGACTTCTGCGGAAACGCGTTGTGTACCTGCGTCATAGCAGAAGGCTCGCCCGCATACCCGTGCCAGGCGATACCGTCGATGTACTCTTGGGCCTCCTGGTCGGCCAGTTCGGCGATCGCGCGGCCCCAGAGGGTGAAGTTGTGGTCCAGAACCCAGATCTTGGTCGGGATGTTGTTCTTGCGGAATAGGGGACCCAGGTACTTACCCACGAACAAGATCTCGTCTTCCTGCGCCCACAGGCAGGAGGCATATCGGCCGTCCACCGTGGTGTCGGTTTCGTTCTGCACTGTGATCGCATTGAGCGGTACGCCTTCGGCCTTATAGGCCTCAAGGAACTTCAGAAAGTACCGCGAATACGGCTCCAGGGTGCTCTTCTTGATCGTCCCGCCCAGCATGGAACGGTTGAACTTCATCCATCCCGGAGGGCTCCACGGCGAGGAGAACAGGAACAGGTCCGGATTCTGCTTGCGCGCTTCTTTAAGCATGGGAAGAACGTAAGCCTTGTCGTGATTGATCGAGAACTTCTTCAGCTCCGGATCGTCCTGTTCGCTATCGTCGTAGCTGAAGAGTTCCTTCGAATAGTCGCTCGACCCGACGCACGTCCGGCAGACGTTCATCGCCATCTCTTCGGGAGCGAAAAGCTCGTGCATCAGGGCCGCCCGCTCCCCGGCGGGAATCTGGCTCAGCACCCAACAAGAGGCGTCCGTCATTGCGGCGCCAAAGCCCAGCATCTCCTGCCGGGTTGTTCCCGGATCGAGGGCGATCGCATCGGAAGCCACCTCGGTCACGGGCTTCCATGCGAGCGCATCGCCCGGCGCATGACGCCGGTCCCGGAACGTGCCCCAGATCCGCACCGGCCCTGAAGCCGCTCCGGCATTGGGCCAGGCCTGACCCTTGCTCGATAGTGCCAATGCAGCCGCAGTCGCCGAAGCCGCCTTCAAGAATACTCTGCGTGAAACATCCGCCATTCTCTCTCCTTTTAGACAAACCATTGCTTTTTGGAGCGCTCAGAATATCCTCCAGCGACACAAAGTTCAAGTCCACCAGAGACGGCGGGCCTGTGTATGCCGCGCTTGGCGGCAACAGTGAGGGCGCTCACGCCTTTGAACTACATATGGGTGCAACGCCCCGCCGGCCGTTGTGGGTCGCGGCCGGCGCGACCCACATCTGGCCGGTCAAGAGGCTGCGATTCGAGTCGGACAGGCTCACCTCGGACGCTAGAAGGTGAAGCGGACGCCGAATTGCAGTTGCCGCGGCGGGGCCACGGAACTAACCTGGCCGAAGTTACTCAGACTCGAATAGTTCAAGTTCAGGTTCTGGAATTCGGTGTGGTTGAACGCGTTGAAGAACTCGAAGCGGAGTTGCAGGTTGGCGCCTTCCTTGGTGATAAACGGGATTCCGCCGAAGTTCTTGAATATGCTGCCGTCGAAGTTGTTGAGTCCGGGGCCGCGGATGCAGCCTTTGGGCGCGGTGCCGAAGGCCAGCGACGCCGGGGCGCTGAAGGCGCTGGGGCTGAACCAATCGTCGAACGTGTGCGGATAGGAGACGTTGCCGCTCAGGTTCGGACGATTGGCCGTATCACCGCCCATGCCGAGATTCGAGTTGTTGTATGAAGGCGTCACGGCGAGGCCGGTTTCCGACGTAATCACGCCGGAGATCTGCCAGCCGCCCAACAGGCTCTTGGTGGCCTTGCTCGAGTTGTGCGCAAAAAACGGCAGATCGTACACGAAGTTGAGAATCAGAATGCTCTTGCGGTCATATGCGCTCAGGCCGTAGTCGTACTTCAGGTTGTACGGATCGGAGGCCTGCTGCAGGTCGCCGCCGTTCTGCCCCAGCACGCTGTTTTCGGCCTTGGCCAGGGTCCAGGCGGCCTGGAGGCTCAGTCCTTTCGAAGCCTGGATGCGGAAATTGGTCTGGAGGCCGTTATAGTGGCCGTTCTCGCTGTTTTCCGACTGGTTGATGGAGGCGAAGCCGAGGTAGGGCCGGATCAGGTTGACGTCCAGCGTGTTGGCCACCACTTGGGCTCGCCCGGTCGTATTTGAAGGATTGGGGGCGTTGATATCGACGAATACGTTCTGGTGATCGTCCACGCTTCCCACATACGCGACCGAGAGGATGGACTTCGGCCAGAGTTCATGCTGGATGCCGAGGCTCCATTGATTGCTGGTGGGCGACTTGTAGTCGGTGTTGGCCAAAGTCGAGATTCCGGCCGGGCCAACGGGCGAGCTCGCCGTAACACCGGTGAGGATGCTGGTCGACGGGCTGGAGAACATCACGTTGCTCAGGTTGCTCTGGTAGCTGAAGGGCACGTTCGCGGTCATGTCGTACACGTCGTTGCCCTGGACGCGCTCATACGTGCGGCCGTAGCCGCCGCGGATGACGGTCTTGCCTTTCCCGGTGAGATCCCAGGAGAAGCCGATGCGCGGACCCCAGTCGTTCCAGTGGTTCTGGACAAGGCCAGCGGGGATGCCATTCCTGCTGGCGATGCCGATGCCGTTCAAATAGAAAGGCACGCTGGAAAGCTGCACGCCCGACACGGTTGCGAAACCGGGGCCGGCGGGATCGAGGTTCGAGGTGCCAGCGATGTACCGCGGCGCATTGGCGGGATTATAGAGGGCGGGATAGAAATTCCCCACGTCGTTGTTGATTTCGTAGGTATGCGGCATTCCCTCCCAGCGGAGGCCGAGGTTCAACGTGAGGCGATCGCTGACGCGCCAGTTGTCGTGAGCGTAGATGGCATAGGTCTGGTCGTGCCAGGTGTCGGAGTTGTGCAGCGCGTCCTGCTGGTAGGAATTGGCGTAGCCCAGCAGGAAGTCGCCAAAGGCGCTCCCGGTGTAGTTGCCGTTGAAATTGAAGCTGCCCTCGGTGTTGCCGAAGCTGTCCTGCGCCTTGTTGTACTCCATGAACGAAACGCCGAACTTCAACTGATGGCGTCCGTGGACCCAGGACAAGTCGTCGCGCGCCTGGTAAGCGGCGGAGGAGTTGTTCCAGGGCTGCCAGCTCGGCTGGAAGTTGGCGTTGATTTCGCCGGCGATATTGATGTTCGGCAGCATCGTCCGGGTGGTCGAGCCTGGGGCAAGCTGCGGAACGCTGAATCCACTCAGGTCGTCGAAGACCTTGCCCGTGGCAGTGATGTGGATCTCGTTGGAGCTGTAATTGAAGGCCGCCTCGTTCACCACCGAGGGATTGATGATATACGTCATATGCGCGACGGCGCTATAGGACGGGTTGGCGAACAGCGACCCGACGCTCGGATAAGAATCGCCGCTCCACATCGAGGTGACGTTGGTGAAGCTGTCGTGGTCCACCGCGAAGTGCCCGAATATCGATACCTTATCATTGAAGCGGTGGTCGATGCGCGCCAGTTCCTCGCGGGTATTGTGCGGCGCGGCGGCGTTGGCCACCAGGTGTCCGATGCCGCTCGAGTCCACCTTAGTCGGCGCGGGGAGAGCGCCCGTGGCGATGAAGGCGAGCGCGTTCGGATCCAGCAGGCTGGTCGGGATCTTGTTTCCAGGGAACGCCTTGCCAAGGGTAAGGCCAAGCGCTGTGAAGCGCGCAGCCTGGGCCGGCGAAATCGCGCTGGCGCTGGGGACCATGAGGGTTCCGCTCCAGCCGCTGAAATCGCCCGTACGTTCCGGTAAGGACGGGTCGTTGGTGTTCACCTGCGAGGTGCCGCGCAGGGAGCGCCATTCCATGTTGTAAAAGAAAAAGGTTTTGTCGTGATTCTTGTTGTACTTTCCGATCACCACCGGCCCGCCCAGGTTGAAGCCGTAGACGTTATATTTCAGGATGGGCTTGGCCACGCCGTTCATGTTGGAGATAAAGTCGTTGGCGTCGAAATCCTGGTTGCGGACGAACTCCCAGAGGCCGCCGTGCAAGCTGTTGGTGCCGGACTTCAACACCATGGTCAGCATGGCGCCCGACGAGAGGCCGTAATCGGAGGCATAGTTGGAGCTTAACGTGCGGAACTCCGCCAGCGCTTCGGTGGAAGGCATGATGGAGAACTTGCCGCCGGATCCGCGGTCGTAGTCCTCACCGCCATCGATCATCCACACGTTATGGTCGGGGTTCTGACCGTTGAAACTGATGTTGAAACTGGTGCTGTTGGCGGCCGGGAACTGGAACCCCGACACGCCGGAAGAGGCTCCGGGCATCAAAGCCGCCAGGGTCACGAAGTTACGGCCATTGGTAGCGAGATCGAGCACCTGCGTACCAGTGACGACGTCGCTGAGTTCGCTGGTCTCGGCTTGCACCTGGACCGCATTGGCCTCAACCGTAACCCTTTCCGATACGTCCCCAAGCTGCATTTGGATGTCCACGCGGGAGCGGTCGCCCACCCTCAGCGCGAGACCGGATTGGGTCCAGGTTCTGAACCCCTTGGCCTCCGCCTTAATCGAGTACGAGCCGATGTGAAGAGCCGGCACTACGAACTGGCCAAGGCTGTTGCTCGAAATAACCTGGCTCTGGCCGGTATCCGAATTGACGATAGTCACGGTTGCATTGGGAATCGCCAGACCGGTCTGGTCGGTGACGCTCCCGACGATAGTCGCTTCTTGCGCTAGAGCCTGAGAGGCAAACGCTCCCAGGAGTACGCACACGAGGAGAACTACTCGGAGACTAACCTGCTTCATTCTTACCTCCCTAAAATTCAAGCCACCTCACTTCGCCTCCGGAGCTGACGTCGCCAGGAGGCACGGGCAGCATTTCGCGCATAGTTTAGAAGGTCTCCGACACAAAAAAAAGGACAATACGGTAAGACATATAGATGGCATTTATAATCAGTATGTTATGGGACGTTTGCCGGACCTCCGAATATAAGTACAGTACCTGAATATCAGTTGTGTTAATATTGACCCGTATTCATAGGCCTATGTCGCGCAAGCCTGATACGCAGTTTGTCCCCCCTCCCCTGACGCCGGAGCTGGCCGAAGAGGTTCGAGGCGAATTGGAGCGGGTTCTTGCGAGCCACCAGTTTCGGGGTAGTCGCCGCTGTCAACTTTTGCTGAGGCAAATCACCGATCAAACTGTTATAGGCGATATTCGGACCTTGAAAGAGCGTACCCTGGGCGTCGAGGTCTTTGGACGTCCTTCGGATTACGACACCAGTCAGGACCCGATCGTTCGCGCTACTGCCGCTGAGATCCGAAAAAGACTGGCGCAATATTATCAGGAGCCCAATCACGAGACGGAACCGCGGATCGATCTGCCGCTTGGATCCTACGCCGCAAGGTTTCAGGCGCCCGTCGGGAAGCCCGCGCCCATCCCGTCCACGGCTCTGTTGACCGAGCCCGGCCCCGTGCCCCTTAATCCGCCAGTTCAGGTCACGCGGGGCCGGCCACACCGTGCCGTACGAGTGGCGGCATTACTGGGAGTTCCTGCTCTCATTATCGTGGCTGCGTGGCTCAAGCCGTGGACGCCCCGTTCGGCGCTGGACCGGCTCTGGAGTCCGGTCCTGGATTCGTCCAGCCCGGTACTGCTATGCGTGGGCCAACGCCCCTTCGTAGGCTTTTCGGAAACCGAGCCGCAGTCGTCGTCCGCGCCCGTACAGTACGCCGCGGCGCCCCCGACTACGCTTTTCCGACTCTACTACCTGGGCAGTCAGAACGTAGCGCTTCCCGATGTCATGACACTGGGCAGGCTGGCCGGGTTCCTCCAGGCGAAAGGAAAGGCGTGCCACGTCCGCGGGGAGAGTTCCACCACATTTGAAGACTTGCGGGATGGGCCGGTGGTACTCATAGGTGCCTTCAACAACGATTGGAGCATGCGGCTGACGGGCCCGCGGCGTTTCAACTTTGAGAGGGACGGCGATATTTTCTGGATCAAGGATGTGCAGAATCCGTCCGATAAAAGTCACGCGGTGAATTATGCCATGCCGTACTTGCAGCTCACGGAGGACTTCGCCCTCGTTTCGCGGGTGTTGGACCCGGTAACCGAACGAATGGTGGTGCTGGCTGCCGGTCTGACCGGCTACGGCACGTTGGCGGCGGGTGAGTTTCTGAGCAATCCCGCGTACATGGAAGCCATCGCGGCGCGGGCGCCGGGCAGATGGGCGCGCAAGAACGTCGAAGTAGTGATCTCGACGAAGGTAATCAACGGCAAATCCGGCCCACCCAAGGCTGTCATCGCGCATTTCTGGTAGCCGGACCGGATCGCGCGCTTCAGCGGCCTGGCCAGGGAGCGCGCTCTACCGCCGGCGAACCCTCGCGGATGATAACGAGTTGGTTGGCTTGGACTTTCTCGAACTTGGTGTAGTGAGCCGTGTTGAATGGCTCGATTCCTGCCAGCCGGTCGCGGCAGGCAGCGCAGATTAGGAGATGACACTCCGCACCTTCCAGCGCTTCCGAAGCGAGTTCCCGCAAGGAGTAGCATTCATAAGGTGGCAACCCTATGTGTTCCTCGGGTGAGTCGTGCATCTAAACGGGACGATAACATGCCATACACTGCGGCTTAGCAAAATGGGCTGATCAACGGATTCAGCGGATCCATAAAGCGGACGGTATCCACGACGAAGCTGGGCGGGAATGGCGAAGGCCAATATCGATGTCTCTCCGAGTAAAGGTTCCACCAACATCAGATAGTTAATTAATCAGTAACGTCGCTTATTCGAGGCTGACAAATCGGAAGAACAACGTTGCTCTGAAACCGGCGCGCCCTCTCCGCAAGCCCAGCCATCTGTTGTGCGCTGAGAGGCGTGGACTCGCGGGCTAATTGAACGTTCTGCTCCAGTTGCTCGACGGAATCGCAACCGACGATAACAGTGCTGACCGGAAGCGTAAGCGAGTAATACATGGCCTCGCACATGGAGAGGACGCCGGGCGTATTGGCAATCACGGCGCCCTGCCAGGAGCGCTGCTGCTGTTCCAGCAGTGGCGGCCTCCAGCCCGACAGCAGCCGACCGGAATTCAAATTGGCGGGAGACGGATACGGCTCCCATCATGGTACAAGCTGGTAGCCCACGAAGGCCAGGCGGCGGCCATCCGGGGACCAGGACGGAACGTTGATGGTGCCCTGCCCGCCGAACAACTTCGTCAACACGGTAATCCTGCGGTCGCCGAGCGTCATGATGCGCAGGATGACGTCTTTGTTTTCAGGATGGCCGGTGACGTCTTTTTCATAGCTGAGGACAACCATGCGCTGGCCGTCGGGTGAAATGTGCGCGAACCAGTTGTTGTAGCCGTCGGAGGTCACCTGCTCCTGCTCACTGCCGTCGGGCTTCATGCGCCAGATCTGCATGGTGCCGGTGCGGACGCTGTTGAAGTAGATGTACTTGCCGTCGGGAGAATATTCGGGGCCGTCATCCAGGCCCTCGGCGGTAGTGAGGCGGGTTTCCTCGCCGCCGGCGGCGGGCACGGTGTAGATATCGAAGTTGCCGTCGCGCTCGCCGCAGAAGGCCAGGGTCTTTCCATCGGGCGACCAGCCGTGAAGATAGGAGGGCGATTTCTGGGTGACGCGGCGCGGCGCACCGCCGCCGATGGGGACGACGTAGATGATGGAGCGGTGCTGCTCCTGGGATTGGTCGCTGATGCCCACCATGGCGCCGTCGGGCGAGAGGACGTGATCGTTGTTGACCCGATTGGCGAATCCGGTGTCGATGGTAACGGGCTTGCCGCCATCCGCGGGGATACGCTGGAGATGGCCGTCGGCATTGAAGATGAGCTGGTTGTCGCGGGTCCAGTTGGGCGCCTCGAAGCGGCCCGGCGCGACGTACACCACGCGCCGGTCGGTGGAGGCGACGGTGATGGTTTCGAGCGTGCTGTAGAGCTTGGGCTGTCCGGACGCGGGAGGAACCGGCGTCACCTCGACGTTGCGGAAGACCGCGGTTTCGACGGCGTCCTTGTTGTGAGCGCAGACGCCGATACCCACGTAGAAGGGCTCCTCGAAGGGCACGCGCATGGATCCTCCGGCCAGGTGCAGGTCTTCGCCCTCGGCCGCGACCGCGATGTAGAAGTAGGCGCCCGATTTGGTAATGCGCACGCGCTTGGGCGCCGAGACATTCGCCTGGACCTCGTGGGTGGCGGCGCCTTTTGCCTCGCGCGATTGCAGGGACGTCAGCCCGGCGCCATGCACGGCTACATCGGCATAGGCGGAATCGGCGTCCAGGCTTTGGCGGATCATCAACAGGGCTTTCTTATGCGGGTCGCCGCCAGTGGCTGGGAAGGAGATGTCTGCCGCGATCGATATATCGCCCGATACCTTCTTCCAAACGAACTGGAAGGCATCGGTGTTGGCCCACACATTTTCGCCGCTGGCGGTGATGCGGTAGGCGTGCTGGGCGGCGTCGTAATCCACCGAGCCCGGATGCAGGACGGTTCCTACGTCGGCGTGGCCCTCAAAGATTCCTGGCTGGCTGTGCGCCGCCGGCGGTTGAGCCAGGCAGAGCCCCAAGGCCAGGGCGGCGATCGAAGTGCCGTGTGACATTCTCATGTGCGATCCTCCACTGCGCGAAGGCGGCTGCCCGTTCAGACCCTCATCTGTTTCCAGGTGGCGAGGCACCGTTCGGCCGTCTCGAGCGAAGGAAACCGGCTCCCTTCCTGTTCGATCAGATAGTACTCGATACCGCCGACGCTCTCGGCCGCTTCGAAAATCCTGGGCCAGGGCGAGACACCTTCGCCGAACAGGACGCGGTAGCCTTTGTCTTCACCCGGCGCCCAGTCCTTGCAATGAATGCATTTGATGCGCCCGGGGTTGGCCCGGATCCACGCTACCGGGTCGGAGCCGGCTTCGACGCAGGTGCCCACGTCGAGCTGGAGCATGAAATCCCCGGGAGTGCCGGCGGCGATGATTTCGATGGGACGCTTTCCTTCGATGGGGCGGAACTCGGTCTGGTGATTGTGGTAGCCCATACGCAAGCCGGCGGTCTTGAAGGCGCCGGCAAGCTGGCTGAGACGGCCGGCGAGGCTTTCCCAACTATCGAGGCCAGTCTGGCCGGGCGCGCTCGCCATGACGACGAACTTGGCGCCGAGGATGTGGTTGAGCGCAATGGTCTTCTGCACGCCGTCGTCGGTGAAGGAGGGGGCGTTGTTGTGAGTGGAATTGCAGCGGATCCCCAGATCGTCCAACAGGGCGCGCACCTGTTTGGTAAAGTCTTCGGTCCAGTCAAAGTAGGGCGCGAAGAATTCAACGACCTCGTAACCCATCTTGGCGACCGCGCGGACGGTTCCCATCACGTCTTTCTCCAGTTGGTCACGGACCGAATAAAGCTCCAGCCCGACGGGAATCTTCTTGGCCGGCGCCGCGCGGAGCGCCAGTGGGACCATGGCGCCGGCGGCCAGGAACGACCTTCGGGAAAGCGATTGTGTGTCCATATAGAAGCGCCCGTAGGTTATCACCGGGTGTTCCCGGCTGCAAGGAAATCACCGGGTTACACCCGTGTAGGTCCTTGGAAATCGCCCACGATTTGCTCCTGGATCCGCAAGAGCTGCGAGGCCGGCCGTCTGAATCATGGTTCTGCGAGATAAGGAAACGCGCATTGCTGGACCCTTCCACGTTCCGAAGGGTTGCTCAACCGCGCACCCCGGGCGCAGGCGGCGCGGCGCGGCGCCGCTGGCGAATGGCTGCGAAATCGAATTTGGCTTCGGCGATCGGCGTACCCACCACCTGGATGCGCCGGAGATCGCGCGTGCCCAGGCCGGCTTCTTCGGCCAGCTGGAGCGTGCTGTCGCAGCGCTCGAAGGGTGGCGTGCCGCGTTCCGCCATGGGATCGAACCCCATCACGGCCATGGCGACAGCGTCGGTGTTGACCGGATTCAGGCCGGCGACGATCACGCCGGGCGCGGCCGGCTGGAGGTCCTCGCCGACCCAAGGCCCTTCACCGCCGGTCATGGTTTTAATACCCTCGACGATGGCCAGGTGAATGGGACGCGCCGCCACCAGGTCCACTACGATGCGCGGTACGCGCCAGGTTTCCTGCCGCGGCGTGGTGGGATCTTTTTCAGCGGGCGCGCTCTTGGATGGCTGGCGATTGCCCATGTGCATCGGCTGACGGAAGCCCCTCGGCGTGTCCGACGGCTCGTCGATGCCCGAGTCCGTGCCGTAAATGGTGCACGGCGTGATGCCGAAACAGTTCTTCATGGAAAGCGTCACGCCGGCGGTGCCGTGCTCTTTCAACTTGGCGATGCTGACGAAGACGTCGCAATCTTCGTAGGAATGGTTCAAGTCGAAAGCCGGATAGATGTAACCGCCGAAGGGCGCCGGCAGGCGGGAATATTTTTCCCCCTTACCCAGGTAATTGGTATTTTCGAATTCCACGTTGGACGCCGCGCTCAAGATGTCGCGCGGCTCCCAATTCGCCTGCCGCAGGTACTCCTCGATGGGGCCGGCGGTGTCCGAGGCGCTTTCCAGGATGCGGATGCGGCGCGCGCCGGCCTTGCCCATCAAATGGACCGCGGCGGCGATCACGTGCGGATGGGTGTAGTGTGTTTCTTCGACCGGCAGGTTGCCGATCCGGTTGGTGGGCCCGCCGGTCAGGTTGATCTTCACGGCCACGGTCTTTCCGTTGACCAGCCGCCCCAAGCCGCCCAACTGGTCGAACATCTTTCCCATGACCGGCAACAGTTCCGCCGGATCGTAGGTCTTTGACCGGCCGACGGCCACCGGCAATGCTGGCGCCGCAACGGCCCGGCCGAGTGACGAGCCTACCAGATAAGCACCGGACAACGCCGACGCCGTCTTCCATAACCACTCTCTGCGTGTATAACAATTCCGCATCTTCCCCTCCTTCACTAAACCTGAAATACCAGTGCCATGTACAGCCTTCCCGTTTCTTGAGACCTCGGGCGGATGCGCATGGCCTGCCCACCGCCGGTGGCCGTGGCCGCCCTCCCGGCCCCGGTTGAGAACATCGCCTGGATTACGCCATCTAGGGACGATACGGTTGCCGGCCCGGTTTGAGCGCATGCCAGGCCGGCCGACAGAAGAAGACAGGCACAGAGGGCGAGACGGCTTTTCATGATAATCCTATGCTGAGCTAGTTTTGCGGCAGCGGGGCACCCCGGTTGATGAAATAGGGATTGTCGTAAGCGGTTTTCAGCCGGTCGGGCTGCCGGCCTGCCATCCCCGCCCAAACCATGAACCAAGCCCATTTCGGCTGCGCCTTCAGCGTTTCCGCGGAAGGCGGCTGGCCGACCTCGCCTAGCGCGATCGGTTTTCCATTGGCCAGATCGAGAATCTCCCAGTAGTACCTGTCATCCAGCGTGCGGTAGTTGTCGTAGCTCACCACGTCGACATAGTTCTGTCCGGGGAAGAACTGGTGGAACTCCCCGAAAGGCGCGGGGCCGTTCTGATTCCATATCCAGATCAGGTTGTTGAGGTGGTGGACGTTCACCATGCGGTAATAAAGCTCCCGGTAGAGTTGCGCGGTGCCGCTGGGGCCGGGACGGCCGCCCCACCAGAAGAAGCTGCCATTGTTCTCGTGCATGGGCCGCCAGAGGACCGGAATATGCGCATCCTGAAGCTGCTTCAGATACCCCGCCGCAGTGTCCATATACTTCTCCCAGCGCTGGTGCAGGGGAGTATCCGAGGTGATCAACTCCTGCCACTGGTCGTCGGTCAGATGGGCCTGCACGCTGCCGCGCCAGCTCTCGCTGGTCCGGCCGTTTTCGCCGGCCTTGCCGGGCTCGTCTTCGGTCGGCCGCAACATGTGCCAGCACAGGTAAATAATGGATCCCGCGGCCGCCTGCTTCCTGGCTTCCTCGATCATCAGGTCGCGGTGGATGATGGAATCCTTGTCTTCGCCGTCCAGAAATCCGAAATCCGAGCCCCAGATGGCCGGGTACTTGCCGACGATCTGGTTCACCGTTTCGGTGTCCTGGGAGCGCTGGTTGGGATAATTGTGCTGGCCGGTCAGGATGCCTTTGCCCGAGACCGCGCAGAGGGTCTTCAGCAGGGCGCGTGCTTCCGGAGTGGCGTTAGGGTTAACCGGCTCGCAATTGTAAGGATTTGGCGCAGGCGGCGGTTGCGGGCGCGCCACCTGTCCGGGAGCACCCGGTGCACCAGCCTGGACTGGTGGAGTCTGCTGGGGGACGGCCTGCGAATAAACACTCGTAGCTGTGCTCAACGCCACAGCCAGCGCGATAAGGATGGATTTCCGCATGCATTTGCCTGATTCTCAATAAATATCACAGCTAGCAGTCGCTGGCCGCGCCCATTCCCGCCCAGATTCCCTTACCTAATAAGTGGCCAGCGAGACCCGCAGCACCAGGGGTTCGGCGCCGAAGTTGAGGCCCCAATCGGTCTCGTCGCCATTCCAGATGCGGAGGAACTGGAAGGCGTCGTTCTCGTAGGCGCCTTCTTCGACGCGCAGAAACTGGCGGTGCTTGTCCGTATCGGCCGGGCGGAAGTCCACCCGGCAATGGAGACCGGCCACTAGAAACTGGTCGTCCTGCATCTGGGCAACCAGGACGCGTCCGACGGGCTCGGCGTTTCCCACGGCGCGATTGTTGCGCGCGGCTCCGTAGGACACCACCGCGTTCCACGGGCCGAAAGCAAGACTTTGCGTCACCGTGCCCTTTTCTTCCGCCACGGCCTGCAGCTTGCCTGCGAAATTGAGGCGGGCGATTTCGCGGGCCATCGGACCGGCCAGACGGTAGTTCAGCGCCCACGGGGCGAGAGACTCGGGGGTGTTGCGAGGGGTGGTGTAGTCCATACCGAACGGCGAGTACCCTATGGTCTGAAGGCCCAGCGCCGCGAAAAAGAAGCGGGCGTTCGAGGCGGGGCCGCCGGTTTCGGGGACGAACAGCGGATTATCGTCGCGGTGATACAGTTCGAGCACCTTCAAATATGCCGCGGGGTCGTTCTGATAGATATCGGGCGCCAAGATGTCCAGCGCGGGCGCCGCCACCTTCCAAATGGGAATCACATTGTCGGTAGGACCGCCGCTTTCATACGTGCCGGGCGCCCCCGGCTTCAGCGGATCGCGCAGAGCGGCGTTGGCATACAGCGGCAGCGGATAGACGGCCTTGCCAGCCGCGGCCACCTGTCCAACGTACTTCGCTACCGACCAGGCGTGGAAGCAGACTTCCGCCTCCGGCCCAAACGCTTCCTGCCACGTACCGGGTGAGGCGTGCATGGCAGTCAGAATTTCGGCCGGGACCGGTGCTTCGAAAAGCTTTTGCGCCGTGGGCGAATAGTCGCGGAGGCTGCCCCAGGTGCCGGGTTCGTTCTCCACCTGCACCATGATCACGGTGCGCTGCGGGTCGGTGGCCTTCAAGTGACCGAGAAACGCAGTGAACGCCGTTTTGTCCGCTTCCAGGGAGGCGGTGGCGTAGGGCGATGGCGAATCCACCGCGCGCCCGTTCTTATCCACCATGTGCGGATAGCGGTCCGGAGCCAGTTTCATCCACCCCGGCATGTAGTGCTGGCTGCCGTTCTTCCAGGTTCCGAACCAGAGCAGTACCAGGCGGAGGCGATGCTGGCGGGCCTGGGCCAGCAGAGTGTCCATCACGCTGTAATCGAACTGCCCCTGGCGCGGTTCGAACTGCTCCCAATAGACCGGGATTTCCACGGTATTGACGTGCAGATACTCCATGGCGGGCCAGACCTTAGGAAGCATGGCGGGCCAGGCGCTGGAGTTATGCACCTGCGCGCCTAACATCAGGTAAGGCGCGCCATCCACGAACAAGGCGTAACGCCCATCCTTTTTCACCACGCTGGGAATCGGTTGTTCCTTCACCTGGGCCGGGAGCGCAACAACGGCGCACAGGGCCACCCACGCGGCGAGAACAGCGTTGTTTTTCATTTTTCCATTACCGTCGAAGTAGCTTTGCCGGCCAGCGGATCGCCGGCTAGCACGAAGACGCCATTGCGGCGAACGGCCTCGACGCGGCGCAGCAGGTTGTCCGCGGGCAGGCAGACCAGCCCCTGGGCGCTTTGCGCCGCGGCGGCGAAGACCACCATTTCGATATTGGACCAATCCATCTGTGAGGTGGATTGCGCCAGCTTGATGTGCGGAATTACGGCGCCATCGCGCACCAGCATCACCACCGGAATCGGGCCTGCCTCAATGTTGTGCCAGCCGCCGGGGTAGGCCTTGCGGATCTGGTAATCGATCCATTGGCCGGGCGGGAGGTAGACGTTGCGTCCCGTGGTCCCCGATTCCATCAAAGGCGCCACCAGAATGTCCGAGCCGAACAGGTATTCGTCTTCCACATTCCAGGATCCCGGGTCGCCCGGAAATTCGACGAACAGGGCGCGCACCATGGGGAGGCCGCGCTCGCTCGCGTCTTTCGACTGCGCGTAGACATACGGCATGAGGCGGTACTTCATTTCATCGGCGCGGCGGAAATCGTCCATGAAGGCGGGGCTATATTCCCACGGCTCTTTGGGCGGCGTGCCGTGGCAGCGGCTGTGCGAAGTCAGCATGCCGAAGGGCATCCAGCGCCGGTACAGCTCCTCGGGAGTTTTGGCCGCGAAGCCGCCGATGTCGTGGCTCCAGAATGTGAAGCCGCTCAAACCGAAGGAGAGGCCGCCGCGCAGTGTCGCGGCCATGCCACCATCCTGTGCGCCGGAATCGCCGCCCCAGTGCAAAGGGTAGCGTTGGCTGCCGGCCCACGCGCTGCGCGCCCAGATGATATTTTCGCCCGTGATCTTTTTGGTGATCTCCGCCACGGCTTGGTTGTAGCGCAGGGGATAGAGATTGTGCTCGTAAAACCCGCTGCGGCCGTTCGCGTAGATTCCGTTCAGCGGCGCGGCTTCTCCGAAATCCACCTTGATAGCGCCCACGCCCATGTTAAGCAGGCCCGCGATCTTGTCCTGATACCAGCGCACGGTAGCGGGATTGGTGAAGTCCAGCACGGCGTCTTCGAAGGGCAGGTTGCCTTTGCCGTCTTTCACGGCGAGGCCCTTCGAGACAATTTCCGGGAACAGCGAATTCAGCGGCACGAAGTAGGGAAGCTGCCAGAGCGAGATGTGGAAGCCGTCGCGCTTCAGGTCGGCGATCATCTTGACGGGGTCTTTGAAGCGCGTGGTGGAGAACTGGTAGTCGCAACGCCAGTCGTGTTCGAACCAGCCGGTGTCCAGGTGAATGACGTCGGCGGGGATGCGATTCTGGCGGAGCCTCGAGGCCACAGTGCGCGTCTCCTCCTCGGAGAAGTAGGTGATGCGGCTCATCCACAGGCCGAACGACCACAGGGGCGGCATGGGTGCCTTGCCGGTGAGTGTGGTGTATTCGTCGAGAATGTCCTTGGGCGCGCCGAGAAACACGAACAGATCGAGCTCGTCGTCACCCAGCAGCAACTCGGTGGTATTGCCGTACGACGCACCGAAGTCGAAGGTTGCCGGGGCTGAGGTATGGACAAACATGCCGTACCCGCGGTTGCTCATGAAGAACGGAATGGGCTTGTACATGCGCCCGGTCTCGACGCCGTTGGCATCGTTGGCCCACAGGACCAGCTTCTGGCCGCGCTTATCGAGGCGGGTGAAGCTTTCGCCGCAGCCGAACAGCTTTTCGCCGGGGGCCAGCGAGAAGACGGCGGCCAAGCTGCGGGAATAATCGGAGGACCGCCGGATGAAGGAAAACGGAAGCACGGTGTCGAGCTGCGCCGCGTTATCCGAGGGATGGTCCGTCCTGGTGAGTAAACGGCCCTGGGCGTCGCGCAACTCGATGTGCCAGGGACTTTCCAGGATGGTCACCGACCCGGCCGTGCTGGTGTAGTGATACCCGCCCGCGACGCGCGTGAGCTTCCAGGACGTATCCCGCGGCGGGTCGCGCACCAGCATGGGCGACGGCAGCTCCGGCCGGGTCTGCGGCCCGGTCTTGATGCGGATCCGGATGGTCCTGGGCGTCACGAACTGAATGGAAAAAGGCAACGACGGGTTGATTTCGTATTCGTGCTCGGGGAAGGTAACGCCGTCGAAGGGTTTCAGCCCGTTTTCCATGTTGTCGAACGCAATCCGGGGCACCAGTTGATTGCGCGTCCAGGTGATGGAGCCGGAGCCGCTGGCCGGGTCGAAGGCGGCGAGCCTGTCCGCCACGAAGTAGGTGTTGCGGTATTCGCGGAAGTCCCCGCTGATATCCAGCAGGTCGTTCAACAGGCCGGGCGGCCGGTCCACCTGAGCTTTGAGAGGCGGGCTCCAGAGGAGTGCCACGCAGGCGCACATCGCGAAGGTCAAGCGGCGGAGGTTGCTCACGGTTGAATCCTCAATTGACTTCTGTGTTCTGGCTTCTAACTTACTCCCAAATCCCGCGGGAATTTCATTTCACTGCGTTACTGAAATCGTCTGCTCCAGTCGCACATCGCCGGAAGACGCGCCCAACGTGATCCTGACGACGCCGGGTTCCACTACGAGGCTCTGCTTTCCCGCGTCCCCAATACGCTAAATCGGTTGCTTTCAGCGGCAGCCGAACGGCCAATGCGACAAATACGATCGCTTTCATTCGTAGCATCATTTCGATCTTCGTCGCTTTAAAGGCTCCATCCGGCACGGATCGGACGGGTCCACGTAGTGGTTTGTCTCCGCGACATCGACGATAGAATAACAGACGCGAGGGCGTTTGGATTTGCCGGCGGGCCACCTTCCGCACGCGAAGCTGCTGTCCCCCTGGTAGCAGCAGGCGAGCAGGAGGACGTTTGCCCGTTCTTCGCCTACCAGCCAGAGTCGTCCATAATATGTTTTGGGTGATGACGCGATGCCAGGCTTCCAGCCAAGGCTGCGGTCAATCTGCTGGCCCTCACGAGCAGATCCGCTCGTCCTGGGTGAGGCGATTTGGCAAGCAGGGGAGTTGCGGGTGTCCTTCCAACCGCCATTCGGGCAACTGCGACTATCGAACTCCACAAGTACAAAAAATCACACGCCCAATATGGGGGTGGGGACAAATCTGACATCTTGCGGAGAGGCGGGATTCGAACCCCCGGTAGAGCTTTTGACCCTACGACGGTTTAGCAAACCGCTGCTTTCGACCACTCAGCCACCTCTCCGGGAGTTGGTTGGCCGTTCTCTTGCATCGGACCATATCGGTAGCTTCCGGCTCCGCATGCAGCCCTGGTGTGACGAGCCGCCCAAAAGGAGCTAAAGCTCACCACGCTTCCACTGCACAACCACGTCCACGAGTCGACTTGAGCGCTGCGCGGCATCAGTGTTCCATTGCGTTCAAACGTGCTTAGGGTTACTTGCCGGGCGGCAGGGCAAAGGCCACATAAGCGCCGCCGGTGGGGTTGCCGCGCGGAGCTTTGCCTCCCGTGGCGTAGATGACAACATATTCGCGGCCAGCAAGCTGGTAAGTGATCGGCGTGGCATTGCCGGAAAATGGCAATGTCGCTTCCCACAGGAGCGCTCCCGTGGACTTATCGAAGGCGCGGAACTTATGGTCGAAGTTAGTAGCTGCAATGAAGACCAGGCCGCCGGCAGTTACAATCGGTCCGCCGTAATTCTCGCTGCCGGTTTCTCTCATGCCTTGCGCCACCAGCGCTGGATACTCGCCCAGCGGCACTTTCCAGGCATATTCGCCGGTATTCAGATTGATGGCGTTGAGGGTGCCCCAAGGCGGCTGCACGGCTGGGTATCCATCGGGATCGAGCAGGCGGCGATAGCCTGTAAAGCGGTATCTGCCGGGGGTGTTAGGGTCGTCCGCGGCGGCCAATTCCCTGTTCTCGCCGCTCAGGATGTACTGCGCGACGGCGGTTACGGCGGCGGCGCTCAGATTCGGGAACGACGGCATGCGTCCGGCGCCCTGGCGGATGATAGCGGCGATCTCCTGCGCGGTCTTTCGGTCACTTAGGTTCGTAAGCGCGGGAATTTGCGGAGGTGCGCCGACGCGGTTGTCGCCGTGACAGTTGGCGCAATTGGTCTGGTAAGTCCGGCGGGCTGAGTTACCATCGTTGGTCTCCGCCAGACTTCCGGTCCATGCCAGATCGTTGGCATTTACGTAGAAGAGGCCGGTTTCCGGGTCGAATGCCTGGCCGCCCCATTCGGCGCCGCCGTCGAAGCCCACGACGTTGTCAAAAACCGAAGGTTGTTGGTCGGTATCGAATTGGTAGAGCAGTTTTTTCATTGCAGGGCGACGATGATATATGAGGGAGAAAAGCAATGCGCATTGCCATTGTGGGACAAAGAGACTTCGGCTCAGCGGTGCTGGATGCCTTCAAGCGGCGCGGCGACGGCATTGCGGGGGTGTTTTGCGCACCGGAACGCCCTGGCGAAGTGCCTGACCCGCTGCGCCTCGCCGCCGAACAAATCGGCATACCGGTCTACGCGCTCCCTTCTCTTCGGGTGGAAGAGGCACGTCGAGCGCTGCGGAACCTCGGCGTCGATCTCGCCGTGATGGCCTATGTGGTGCAATTCGTGCCGCAGGATTTTGCCACCATCCCGCGCCACGGTACGATTCAAGCTCGCAGGATGCGTGTCTGTCCGCTTTGGCGTCGCGGCCGAAGCCATAGTGCAGACATCCGGCCTCGCACCGCAAACCTTGCGCTGTTCAGTTTCTACATCGAGTTTCGTTCCTCCAGCCTCAAATTCCCGTAATTCCGCTTCGAATCCTAGAAGATAACTCTTAAGCCGGGGGTGGCGCATAGTTGAAGTCAATGTATGCGCCACCCTCCCTATCGCAAGGAATTAGCCGGGACAACATACTAGAAGACAAATCTCAAGCCGAGCTGAATTTCCCGTTCGGCCGTGGCGGTATAGCCGGTAGTTCCGAAGCCTGGATTTCCGACGGTCGAAACGGGCGCTCCAAACGTTGCTGTATTGAAGATGTTGAAGAACTCGGCACGGAACTGCACCATCTTCGTCTCG
>Ga0209039_10000028_pt1 | contig 112018 bp, 84 predicted proteins | sample BogFormECP12_OM1_FD_188238 | JGI IMG/M metagenome (GOLD analysis project Ga0209039, IMG submission 188238) | Bog forest soil microbial communities from Calvert Island, British Columbia, Canada - ECP12_OM1 (SPAdes) (version 2) | ecosystem: Environmental > Aquatic > Freshwater > Wetlands > Bog ... | reverse complement strand
AAGAGCCCACCGCCCCGGTGGCAACATCGGGGGCACGGCAAACCCCGCGAGGTGCAAGACCAAATAGGAGGGCAGAGCTGGCCCGGCTCGCTGAGCACTGCGCGCAAGCGCAGCGGCTCCTTTTCCAACGGCGCAAGCCGGCGGGACTGATGAACCCTCGGGTAGGTCGCTTGATCCCGGCCGCGAGGCCGGGGCTAGAGGAATGATCGTCGCGGCGCACGGCTGCAAAGCAGGCGCCGCACAGAATCCGGCTTACAGGCTCATCCGCCAATTCTTTCCGCTTGTCCTTGCGGCAGCAGTGTACTCTTTCCACGATTTTCAACCGCCAGCCCAAAGCAGAGTGAGGCTCTCAGAGCGCCGCAGTTCGTTGCCGAATTGGGACTCACTCCGCATGTTGTTCCACTTTGACTCTTCGCGATTCGTTCAGTTCGTTTCTCCTTCCTGGTAATGCGCGTATCTTCGCGGAAATACGGGGCAAACACGCGGTCCACGCGAATGCCCGCGTTGCCGCGCACTGGAAAGGGAATTGCTTCGTGTGCGGGCGAGACTGTTTCGCAACGAACTGCCGCAGCATTTTTTGAAAGGGCCGCCGCACCATGGGAATGACTGCCGTCAAACCGCAAACCGAAGCGCCGCCACGCATCGCGACACTGCCGGTGGCACCCGCGCGAAGCGATCCGCAGTGGAGGCACTGGGGCACGCGCTTGTCATTTTCTTCGCTGACGGATCCCGGGGCGATGGTCAGTGCCGGGCTTGTTGTTAACGTGCTGCTGGCGCGCTGGCTTGCCGCGGAACAGTACGCTGAGTTTGTTTTGGCATTTGGCCTGTTCCTGCTGCTTGCCGCCGTTCACAACGTTCTGGTCCTGGAGCCGATGAGCATCTTGGGCCCGTCCACGGATACGGGAAGCACTGCGGATTATTTTGAGGCGCAAATCTGGGTGCACCTGGCAGTCAGTGCTGCGCTGGCCGTTCCACTTCTTGTGGCAGGCGCACTGGTCGCTCTGTTCGCGCACAATAGTTATTTGGCGGGCGCTTTTTTCGGCGCTGGCGTCGCGCTCCCCTTTATTCTGCTGCTGCGTTTCGCGCGGCGCTTGTGCAACATTTTGCAGCGTCCTGCCGTCGCGCTGGCCGGAAGTCTCTGCAATCTCGTTTTCCTGCTTGTGGGAGTTTTGGCTTTGCAGGCGCGGCATAAACTCACGCCTCTGCACGTTTTCTTCGTGCTGGGATTCAGTTGCTTGTGCGCGGCGCTGCTGCTGTTTCACAAATTCGAGATTGGCCTCGACGAATCACGCGAATGCAGCGTTTCCTGGATGTGCACCGCAGGGGAGAATTGGAGCTATGGCCGGTCGCTGGTGGGAGGCGCGCTTGCATCCGCGACGCTCGGCCAGTCGGCCATCGTTCTTGCTCCGCTGTTTCTTGGCCTGGCCGGCGCCGCAAAATTGTACGCCATGCAGATTCCCGCGCTGGTGATGCTGCAATGCGCCAGCGCCGCCGGGATGCTATTCTTGCCGGGGTTTGCGCGTGAGTCGTTCCTGGGTAACAGTCAGCGCGTGCGGCAACTGGCGCATGGCGTCAGCCTGAGTCTTGCTGCAGTGTCGCTTGTCGCCGCCGCGATTCTTTGCTTCGCTGGTGCGCCGCTGGAGCGGCTGCTGTTCGGCGGCAAATTCGCCGCCACGGCGTGGCTCATTCCCTGGCTTCTGGCCATCCCGCTTGCCGCCGGATTCGCCAGCGGCTATTCGCTGGCGCTGCGAGCACTGAAGCGGCCGCAGTACGATATTCTGGCTACGCGCGTCGCCGCGATCGTTTCCGTGCAAACTGCATTTCTGTTCATACCGCTCTGGGGCCTTGCCGGCGCCGCCGTCAGTCTGGCTTCAGGCTACGTTGTGCACGCTGCTGTGGTCTACGTCTGTTTCCGTCAGGCCGTCGCGAGCGAGCGCGGCGAATTTGCAGCGCGGCCCACAGAAGAAATGACCGCGCTCGGGCAGCTCAACACCTGACCCCCTTTCCGTTACTTCCTCTCGTTCCGACACAATCTAGATTCCAATAAGAGCGTGGTCAGGTCTTGCTGGTTTGGCGAAGATAGGGCGTCGAAAATGGGGATGACCCCTCCCCCCTTTTTTTGTAAGTGCTGATTCTAAAGGTGGATAAAGTGGCGTGTTTTCATACACATTTGGAAGTGTTGATTTTGAAGGGGGTTAGGGGCGCGCCCCTGCGAAGAAAAGGCGAATGCAAAATTAGTGGCCGGGGCGGTTTTGAAAATGGGGCGAGGGAGAGAGGGGATGGAGAAGGCATCGGGCACAATTTTCTCTGGGCAAAAGTGTAGTTCATAATTATTAATATGTCAAGACATTTATTAAAGAATGTTGAAGCAGGCAAGAAAAAAGATAACGCAGAGGCGCAGAGGGCGCAGAGGTTCGCAGAGGAGAGAGAAGCGAACCCAAGAGGAAGAACGATTCCTCACTTCGCAGACTCCGTTCGGAATGACGGGGTTGGGTGGAGGGGCATGAGCGGGACGGGCGGCCTGCGCTTCCTCTTTGGTTCCTGGGCGCTGATCGCTGATAACTGATAACCGATTGCTGCAGCAATCGCGCTGGCTGTGGCAGACTAGTGGCGAATGGCGACCCCCGATCAGCCCACCACACGAGGCACCGCCGCTTTCCGTTTTTCCGGTTTTCGGTTGTACCAGATCGCGCGATTCTGCATCGTGTTCTGCACGGAAATGCAATCCGTCGCGGTGGGCTGGCAGGTTTACGAGATCACCCATCGCCCGCTCGACCTGGGGCTCACCGGGCTGGTGCAGTTCCTGCCACCGGTGTTTCTCTTTCTGATTGCCGGGCATGTCACGGACCGGGTCGATCGGCGCAAACTGCTTACGGTGTGCTACGGGGGTTACGCGCTGTCGTCCCTCATGCTGCTGGTCGTCACGCTGCGAGCGGAAACACTGCACAAGAGCGGGTCCGTTGTGCCCATTTTCGCCATACTTTTCCTGGTGGGCGTGGTGCGCAGTTTCAGCATGCCCGCCAGCCGCGCGCTGCTGCCGCAACTTGTCCCGGAAGAGCAATTCCAGAACGCCGTGGCGTGGAACTCGAGTATCTTCCAATGCGCCACGATTCTCGGCCCGGCGATTGGCGGTCTTCTCTACGCGCTGTTTCGCGGACCCGCGGCAGTTTACGCCACCGCGCTCTCCGCTGGCGTTATTGCCGTCCTCACCACGCTGCGCATCCAGACACAAAGCAAGCCGCGCCCGCGCAAGCCCTTCAGCGTGAAAACCGTTTTCGCGGGCTTCCATTACATCTGGACGCACAAACTTATCCTCGGCTCGAGTTCGCTGGATCTTTTTGCGGTGCTGCTTGGCGGGGCCGTTGCGCTTCTGCCCGTTTATGCGAAAGAAATTCTGCGCACGGGGCCGTGGGGGCTCGGGCTGCTTCGCAGCGCCCCGGGAATTGGGGCGGCGGTGATGGCGCTCCTGCTGGCGTACCAGCCGATCCGCAAGCGCGCGGGCGCGACGATGCTGTGGTGCGTGGCGGGATTCGGAATTTTCACGGTGGTGTTCGGATTTTCACGAAGCCTGCCGCTCTCTCTGCTCTCGCTCTTTTTTGTGGGGGCTGCGGACATGGTGAGCGTGGTCGTGCGCGGGGTGCTGATTCAGATCGAAACGCCGGACGAAATGCGAGGGCGCGTCAATGCCGTGGACATGATCTTCATCGGCGCGTCCAACGAATTGGGCGAGTTTGAATCGGGGCTCGCAGCGCAATGGCTTGGGGCGGTTCCCGCGGTTGTACTTGGGGGGATCGGCACGATCGTTGTTACGATATTTTGGGCCTGGCTGTTTCCGGAACTTCGGCGGGCGGAACGGCTGGTGCGCGAGCGCGGGTGAGGGCGCAGATCGCGACGAAGAGAAGGCGCCCGCTTCAGAAAGCGGCCGCTACAACGGCAAGAGAAGCCGCCGCACGCCACATAGCCCGCGCTATTTTTTCGGAGCTGGCGCGGCTGGGGCGGGCGGGGGTGGTGTCGCTGGAGTAGCAGGGTTGGTTGCTACGGGGGGAAGCGTGTCTCCAGTGAGGAAATCCTTCACCGAGGGGGGCAGGGCGTCGGCGTGTTTCAGGAGCACGCTTACTTGCCACATCTGGCGGTCGCTGAGATGTTCCTTGAACCCGGGCATTCCCGTCATGCGGATGCCGCTTTCGACTTTGACGTAAGTCTCCCACGGCTCATCATCGGTAACGCCCACGCCGCGGAACAACTGTGGCGGCTTGGGAAACATGCCGTCGGCAATCATGGTCTTCGGTTCGCCGGGCAGGCCGTGGCAAACGGCGCACTGATCCTTGTAGACTCTAGCGCCGGCCAGGAGATTCGGTTCGTCCACCGCGACTTGCGGATTGGGGTGCGGTTGTTGATCGAGGTAGGCGTGTAGCGCGGCTGCGGCGAATTTTCTCTCGAGCGGCATCTCCGGCGAATTCGTTGCCACCGGCACATACCCGGAAGAAAAATAGAAATAGACGCCGGCCAACAGCAGCAGAATGCCCAGCAAGATGCCCAGTACAACTCCCTTCACCATTTCATTTCCCCTTGAAATTGATGTGCTTGCAAGCGATTCGAAGCCCAGAGTGCATCGCCCGCTAGTGCCGTTCCAACTTGTTCCAGCAATCCCTTCGAGAATGTTCTGTCCGTGTTCGCGTCAGATGCATGGACCGTCAATTGGCTCGAATTGTTGGAACGGCACTAGTGTACGACGGCGGAGGGGATTGCGCACCGCCTTTTGCGAATTGCAGGCGGAACAGGAGCGGATCGCCTGAGAGTGCAATCCCACGAAACCAACCAATGCCTCCCCGCGTCCTATCTGGTGGTAGGCGTGTATTTCCGATAGGCTTAGAGAAGAACTGTCAACGCTCGAGGCGCTACCCGGCGAGAACAGCGGTAACTCCGTGGGTTCGCACTCCAGGTTTTAGAAAAATAGGAGCTTTCAGGAATGGCCCCATTCAATACGGCCGATGCGCACGACGCGCATACACAGGCCAACACTGCCCCGCGGTCACAAACCTCCGGTAGAAGCCACTGGCTGATCTGGCTGATCGTCATTGGTGTCGTTGCCGCGGGCATTTGGTACTACCATAGCCACAATTCACAGAGCGCCTCGACGGCGGCCACTGCCAGCGATTCTTCCGGGGCGGCGGGCAAGGGAGCACACAGCGCGATCCCGTTGGTTCCGGTGGTCGTGGCTACCGCGACGAAGGGCGACCTGCCGGTTTTTTTCAATGGGCTGGGCAATGTCACCGCTTTCAATACCGTCACGGTACGAAGCCGGGTTGACGGCCAGATTGTCAAAATCAATTTCACGGAAGGGCAGTACGTTAAACAGGGCGAATCGCTGGTCGAGATCGATTCCCGGCCGTTCGAGGTGCAACTCGAGCAGGCCGAAGGCCAACTGGCCAAGGACCAGGCGCAGCGCAATGATGCGCAGGTCAACCTGGAGCGTTATAAGCTGCTGTACCAGGAAGGCGTCATTCCCAAGCAACAACTGGACAGCCAGGCTGCGTCCGTGGGCGAGTTTGACGGCGCCATCAAGTCCGATCAAGCGCAAATCGATAATGCCAAACTCCAGATCGTCTATTCGCACATCACCGCGCCGATCAGCGGGCGGATTGGATTGCGCCTTGTGGATAGCGGCAACATGGTGCACGCCACGGACGTGAATGGCCTGCTGGTCATCACGCAACTGCAACCCATCTCCGTGCTGTTCAGCTTGCCCCAGGATCAGTTGCCGGAGGTGATCGCCAAAATGCATGCCGCCAAGGCCCTGACCGTGGAAGCCTTTGACCGCGACAACACGGGGGAAATAGCCAGTGGGAAGCTGCTGACCATCGACAACCAAATCGATATCACCACAGGCACATACAAGCTGAAGGCGACTTTTGATAATACGAAGAACGAGCTATTCCCGAACCAATTCGTCAACGTGCACCTGCTGGTGGATACGAAGAAGAATGTCGTGCTCGTGCCGACGACGGCGATTCTGCGAGGCCCGCAGGGAACCTATGTGTTTTCTGTTTCGGCGGATAACACGGTGAAGGTGCGCACGATAACCATTGCCGAAACCAATGGCAACATCACCGGAATTTCTTCCGGACTTGCTCCCGGTGATGTGGTGGTCACGGATGGGCAGGACAAGCTGCAGGATGGCACCAAAGTAGATCCGCGCACACCCCCCGGCGGGGGCCACAACGCCAATGCATCCGCTTCTTCGCCGTTCGTTTCGCCCGGTGGAGGACCTGCTCGATGAATCCCTCACGGCCGTTCATTTTGCGGCCGGTCGCCACCACGCTGCTGATGGTCGGCGTCCTCCTGGTGGGTTTTGTGGCCTACCGGCAGTTGCCCGTTTCGGCGTTGCCCCAAGTGGATTACCCCACGATTCAGGTGCTGACGTTTTATCCGGGTGGCAGCCCCGATGTGATGGCGTCTTCGGTGACCGCACCGCTGGAACGCAATTTCGGCCAAATCCCCGGGCTGCTGCAAATGACCTCGACGAGTTCGTTCGGCAGCTCGATCATCACGTTGCAGTTCAACCTGGACCTGAACATTGATATTGCGGAGCAGGAAGTTCAGGCGCAAATCAACAGCGCTTCCAACCTCCTGCCCAAGGATCTTCCGAACCCTCCGATATACAGCAAGGTGAATCCCGCCGACGCCCCGATCCTTACGCTTGCGCTGACATCGGCGACGTTGCCGCTATCGAAAGTGGAAGACCTGGCGGACACCAACCTGGCGCAAAAAATATCGCAGCTTTCCGGTGTCGGGCTGGTGAGCATCAGCGGCGGGCAGCGCCCGGCAGTGCGCGTGCAGGCCAATCCCACGGCGCTGGCTTCCTATGGGCTGAGCCTGGAAGATCTTCGCACCGCGCTGGGCAACGCCAACGTCGACCAAGCCAAAGGCACGTTCGACGGCAAGAATCAGGCGTTTACCATTGGAGCCAACGACCAGCTCCTCTCGAGCGAGGGCTATCGCTCCATCATCATCGCGTTTCGCAATGGCGCGCCCGTGCGACTCTCCGATGTCGCCACGGCCACCGATGGCGCGGAAAACGTACGGCAAGCTGCGTGGGCGAATCGCGCGCCGGCGGTGATCCTGAATATCCAGCGGCAGCCGGGCGCCAACATCATCAGCGTGGTGGACCGCGTGAAGCGCATCCTGCCGCAATTGCAAGCGGCGCTGCCCGCCTCGGTAGAGGTGAATATTCTAACGGACCGCACGACGACCATCCGGGCTTCGGTGGCGGACGTGCAGTTCACATTGATGCTGACCGTATTCCTGGTGGTCCTGGTCATCTTCCTGTTTTTGCGCAGCCTGCGCGCCACGGTGATTCCCAGCATCGCCGTACCGCTATCGATCATCGGCACATTTGGGGTGATGTATCTGCTGGGCTACTCGCTGAACAATCTTTCGCTGATGGCGCTGACGATTTCGACGGGGTTCGTGGTTGATGACGCCATCGTGATGATCGAGAACATCAGCCGCTACATCGAATTGGGCGATACGCCGCTGCAGGCGGCCCTGAAGGGCTCGGAGCAGATCGGGTTCACGATCGTATCGCTGACGGTTTCGTTGATCGCGGTGCTGATACCGCTGCTGTTCATGGGCGATATCGTGGGGCGGCTGTTCCGCGAATTCGCGGTGACGCTGGCGGTGACGATCCTGGTTTCCGCGGTGGTCTCGCTGACGCTTACGCCGATGATGTGCGCAAAACTCCTGAAGCATCAGACGGAGGAGGAGCAGACCTGGTTCTACCGCAAGTCTGAAAAAGCGTTTAACGATGTGATTGCGTTTTATGGGCGCACGCTGCAATTTGTACTGCGTTATCGAACCACGACGCTGCTGATCACGATCGCCACGCTCGTGGGGACGATTCTGCTGTACATCTACGTGCCCAAGGGATTCTTCCCGGTGCAGGATACCGGTGTGATCCTGGGGGTTTCCGAGGCGCCGCAGAACATTTCCTTTGCGGCCATGGCGCGCCGCCAGCAGGTTCTTGCCGACGTTATTTTGCGCGATCCCGCCGTTGCAAGCCTCTCTTCGTTTATCGGCATTGATGGCACGAACACGACGCAGAACAGCGGGCGCGTGCAGATCAACCTGAAGCCGCTCGCCGAGCGCAAGATCAGCGCTTCGGACGTGATCCGGCGCTTGCAGCCCGCAATCGCAAAGATTGACGGGATTACCCTGTTCATGCAACCGGTGCAGGATTTGACCGTGGAAGACCGCGTATCGCGCACGCAATTCCAGTATTCGCTGGAGGATGTGGACCCCAAGGAACTCGCCTACTGGACGCCACGCTTCGTCGAGAAGATGAAAAGTCTTGGGGAACTTCGCGACGTCGCCACCGACCAACTGAATGATGGCTTGCTGGCCACGCTCACCATCGACCGCGATACCGCTTCGCGCCTGGGCATCCTGCCCGCCGACATTGACAATACGCTGTACGACGCCTTTGGCCAGCGCCAGGTCTCCACAATCTACACGCAACTGAATCAGTATCACGTCGTCATGGAAGTAGATCCGAGCTTTCAGCAGGACCCGGATGCGCTGAAGAATATTTACGTACATTCCGCGAATGGACAGCAGGTGCCGCTCAGCGCCTTCACGCGCTTTGAACCGGACGCCTCGGCTTTGGCCATCAACCATCAGGGGCAGTTTCCCGTCGTCACCATTTCCTTCAACCTGGCCCCCGGCGCCGCGCTGGGAGATGCTACGGGCGTGATCGAAAAGGTGCGGCAGGATATAGGCATGCCGCAGAGCATTCAGGCCACCTTCCAGGGCACCGCCGCGGCCTTTCTCCGCTCGCTTTCGAACGAGCCCATTCTGATTTTAGCGGCACTCGTCACCGTGTACATCGTCCTGGGGATTCTGTACGAGAGCTACATTCATCCCATCACGATTCTTTCCACGCTGCCGTCGGCGGGCGTCGGCGCCATCCTTGCGCTGCTGTTGTGCCACACGGAATTCAGCGTCATTTCGTTGATCGGCATCATCCTGCTGATCGGCATCGTCAAGAAAAACGCCATCATGATGATTGACTTCGCGCTGGAAGCGGAGCGCAAGGAAGGGAAGGCGCCGCTGGACGCGATTTACGAAGCCTGCCTGTTGCGCTTCCGCCCCATCATGATGACCACCATGGCGGCGCTCTTGGGCGGATTGCCGCTGGCGCTTGGTTCGGGCGTAGGTTCCGAATTGCGGCGCCCCCTTGGCATAACCATTGTTGGCGGGCTGATTCTCAGCCAATTGCTGACGTTGTATACCACGCCGGTTGTGTACCTGGCGTTTGATTGGCTGGCATCACGCCTGCATCTGGGAATCAGCAATCCAAGCGAGGAACCGGCCGCCGGAGACTAGGGCATGAATTTTCAATCCAACTTCTCCGCACCTTTTATTCGGCGACCGGTGGCAACATCGCTTATCACCCTGGCCATTCTCCTTTCCGGCGCCGTCGGCTTTCGTCTTCTGCCGGTAGCACCGCTTCCCCAGGTGGACCTCCCCACCATTGGTGTGGGCGCAGGCCTTCCCGGTGCGAGCCCGGAAACGATGGCATCGGCAGTCGCCACGCCCCTGGAGCGGCAGTTCGGACGCATCGCCGGCGTTACCCAAATGACGTCGTCCTCGACGCTGGGAAATACGGGAATCGTGTTGCAATTCGATCTGAGCCGCGACATCAACGCGGCCGCGCGCGACGTCGAAGCCGCCATCAATGCGGCCCGCAGCCAACTCCCCGCTGATCTTCCCAGCCAGCCTTCCTATCGTAAGGTCAATTCGGCGGATGCCCCGATTCTTTTCCTGGGGCTCACTTCCGATACTGTTCCCATCGGGCAGATTTACGATGCGTCGGACTCGATCCTGGCGCAAAAAATAGCCCAGGTGGAGGGCGTAGGACAAGTGTTCACCTGGGGTTCCGCGCGGCCTGCCGTTCGCGTGCAGGTCAACCCGCAACTCATCAACAGCTATGGCATCAGCCTGGAGACGGTGCGCAAGGCGCTGCAGTCCGCGAACTCGAATCTGGCGAAGGGCTCTTTTTCCAATAACGAGCGTTCCTGGTCGCTTACCGATACCGACCAGCTCTTCAAAGCGTACGAATACGAGCCGCTCATCGTTGCGGGGCACGCCGGCGCTCCGGTGCGGTTGGTGGACATTGCCACGGTAACGGATTCGGTCGAGGACACAAGGAATCTCGGTCTATTCGGGGGAAAGAAGGGCGTGATCATCGCGATTTTCCGCCAGCCGGGCGCGAACATGATCGACACCGTGGACCGCATCAGAGCCACCATCCCCTGGCTGCGCGCTTCCATTTCGCCGGCACTGCATTTGGACGTCTTGATGGACAGGACCACGGTGATTCGCTCTTCCGTACATGAGGTCGAGCGCTCCCTGATCATCTCCATCTGTCTGGTGATCCTGGTGGTCTTTGCCTTCTTGCGGAATTACTGGGCCACGGCCATTCCCAGCGTCGCGGTGCCTCTTTCCCTGGTGGGCACGTTCGGGATCATGTACATGTGCGGCTATTCCCTGGATAACCTGTCGCTGATGGCGCTGACGATTTGCACGGGGTTCGTGGTGGATGACGCAATCGTGGTGATCGAAAATATCGCGCGCCACATGGAAGCGGGGATGCCGCCGTTCGCCGCGGCCATGAAAGGCTCGAGCGAAATCGGCTTCACGGTGCTGTCCATGAGCACTTCGCTGGTGGCCGTTTTTATTCCCATCCTGATGATGAGCGGCATAGTCGGGAAGCTGTTTCGCGAATTCGCGGTGGTCTTGAGCGTGGCCATTGGCGTTTCGCTGTTTGTCTCTCTGACCACCACGCCGATGATGTGCGCCAGATTCCTGCGGATTGACAGCAAGAAGAAACACGGATTCTTCTACCGCCTCTCGGAAGGCGCGTTCAATCACATGCTGCGGGGGTACGACCATGCGCTTCGCTGGGTGCTTCGCCATCAAGCCTTCATCCTCGGCGTGACAATTTTCACCGCCTGCCTGAGTGTTTACATGTTTGCTCACGTGAACAAGGGGTTTTTCCCACAGCAGGATACGGGCCGGATCAATGGTTATATCCAAGCCGATCAGGACACCTCTTTCCAGGAAATGTCGCGGAAGCTGCGCGCCTTTGCGGACATCGTGCAGGCGGACCCCGCGGTGGATACCGTTATGTGCTTCACGGGCGGCGGAAATGGCACCAGCACGGCGCGCATGTTCGCGCAGTTGAAGCCGCTGGAGGAGCGCAAAATCGATGCCGATCACGTGATTGCGCGGTTGCGTGGCAAATCATCGAAAGTTCCCGGGGCTGCGCTCTTCATGCAATCCGTGCAGGACGTGAGCGTCGGCGGGCGCTTCGGGGGCGCGCAATATCAGTACACCCTGCAGGCCGATAACCTCGACGATCTGTACCATTGGGCTCCCATCGTCATGGATCGTCTGAAACAGATTCCCGAATTGCGCGATGTGAATTCCGACCAACAGAACAAAGGTTTGCAGTCCTATCTGGCGGTCGATCGTGACACTGCCGGACGGCTGGGCGTTTCCATACAGAACATTGACAACGCCCTCGGCGATGCCTTCGGCCAGCGCCAGGTCTCCAATATTTATAAAGGGCTGAATCAATACCACGTAGTTCTGGAAGTCACGCCGGAGTACCAGCAGAATCCGGAGGCGTTGAAATACATTTACGTACCTTCCAGTTCCGGGAAGCTGGTTCCGCTGAGCGCGTTCTCGCACTACGAACCGTCGAACACCGCGCTATCCGTGAACCACCAGGGCATCTTTCCGTCCATCACGCTTTCGTTTAACCTGGCTCCCGGGGCATCGCTTGGTCCCGCGGTGCAGCATATTGAAGAAGCGCGTGCGCAGTTGCGCGTTCCGAATACCGTCCACGCCACATTTCAGGGCACCGCGCAGGCCTTTCAGGATTCACTCTCCAACCAGATCGTGCTGATTATCACCGCGCTTCTCGCGGTTTATATTGTGCTGGGAATCCTCTACGAGAGCTTCATTCACCCCATCACCATTCTTTCCACCATTCCCTCGGCGGGCATTGGAGCCCTGCTGGCGCTGCAGCTCATGCACCTGGATCTCAGCATCATTGCCTTGATCGGCATCATCCTGCTGATTGGGATTGTGAAGAAGAACGCCATTCTGATGATTGACTTTGCCGTGCAGACTGAGCGTGAAGAGCTCAAATCGCCTGATGAGGCGATTTACAAAGCCGCATTGCTGCGCTTCCGTCCCATTATGATGACGACCATGGCGGCGCTTTTTGGCGCGTTACCCCTGGCGCTGGGGCATGGCGTGGGCTCTGAAATCCGGCGTCCGCTTGGCATTTCCATCGTTGGCGGATTGATTCTGAGCCAGATGCTGACACTGTTTACTACCCCGGTGGTTTACATCTACATGGACCGGCTGCAATCCTTGCTGCGCCGCGTGCTGCGCGAATTGTTCGGACGTACACCTGAAGCTGCAGGTTCTCCGAGTCATTCGGACTAACCCGGATTTCTCACAAGAGATTTGAAAAATTGCTGGCGTGGATTGGTGCGGGCCGGCATGCGAACTGGAAAGAGTGTGTTTCATGGCAAGAGTGTGCGCGGACGATTGAGAAGGCGCCCGCCTCCCTCCTACGGCGGGCAAGCAGAAGGCGGCCGCTACACAATTCCTCTGGGGGACACCGGCTATCGCGGTGCTGGCTTGGCGTGTGGAGTTTCCGGATGGGCCTGCAAAGTCTCGACATATTGCGTGAGGTTGACGATGCGAATTTCCGTCGTCGCGGGCTTGTCCGCGTTCATCGCCTGCAGTAGCGGCGCCCAAACGGGCATGTACCCCTGGCCCCGCGGCGTTTTCCCCGTGCCGGAATGCAGCACTTCAGAGACACGCTTCGCGGGGAATAGGCCACGATTTTTCCTTGTGAGCCAGGTGAGATTGGCGGGCGCAACGGTGCAATAGTGAGCTGCCGTCCCCTGACCCTGGCCGTCGGTGCCATGGCACCCGGCGCAATACTGCGCAAACATTTCCTGTCCGGAATCGGGATTCGTATGAATGGAGAAATAGAAATGAGCGACCGGTTTTGCCGCCCCGTACTCCAGTAGCGCAGCATGGCAGCAGATGGCTGCCGAGCATACCAACAAGGCAGGCAGGACGGCTCGGATACAATGGACTGGGTGTTCCAGACACTATCCTCCACCTATGGATACCATGGGCGGCCAGTCATCCGCAGTGGTTCGGGTCACCCGGCCTTGTGATGCGCGCCGAGCCGTAGCGTGCGCAGGCTTGCCTTCACGGTTTGATCTCCACGGGCGTGCCAACCGGTACCAGCGGCCAGATTTCGTCGATCTCTTCGTTGGTTACCGCGATGCAGCCGTCGGTCCAATCCGTTTGGCGATGAGCGGCGCCCACCCAGCCGTATTTGGCGCCAATCCCGTGGATTTCGACATCACCGCCGGGGCTGACGCCGAGTTTGCGGGCGTTTTCCCTGTCCTGCGCGCTGGGATAGGAGAAATGCAGTGCGCGGTGGAACTGGCTCGCAGGGTTTTTCTGGTCAACAACGTAGAGTCCTTCCGGTGTCTTGTGGTCACCCTGGCGCTGTTTGGCGCCCACGGGTTGGCCGCCGAGCGCGACCTTGTAGGTTTTCAGCACGGTGTTGCCGCTCATCAGCGTGAGCGTGCGCTTGCTTTTTTCGATGACGATGCGATCGGCTTGTTTGGGCGGGGCGGTAGTGGCGCGAGTTGTGTGGCCAACGGAAAAAAGAAAAATGCTTGCGATTACGAAACAATCAGCAAACCTCTTTGCACGCATTTTTATGACCGTGCCTTCCCCCGAGCTAACGTCAGGAGGCTTAAGCCTACGAGCTACCAATCAACCAGCCGGTGAGGAACACCAGGACTCCTCCGACGATCACCTGAAAGGCTGCTTGCAGGAAGGGCGTGTCCATGTAGCGATGGCGGATGTAGCTGATGGCGCCAAGTTCGATGGCGACGATGACGAGCGCCACCGCGATGGCCAGCCGGAAATCGGGGATGAGAAAGGGAAGCGTATGACCGAGGCCGCCCGCAGTGGTCATCAAACCGGTCACCGTGCCGCGAATCCAAGGGGAGCCGCGCCCGGTAAGCGAGCCATCGTCGGAGAGCGATTCGGCGAAGCCCATGGAGATGCCAGCGCCCAGGCTGGCGGCCATGCCCACCAGGAAGGCGTCCCAGCTTTTGTGGGTGGCGAAGGCCGCGGCGAACAGCGGCGCAAGCGTGGATACGGAACCATCCATCAGCCCTGCCAGACCGGGCTGCACGAATTGCAGAACAAACAGGCGGTGATGGGATTCCTCTTCCTGGGATCTAGCGGTTTCCGTAAGGTGCTTCTCTTCGTATTCGCCGGCGGCCCGCTGGTGCTTGCGCTCTTCATCGGCCAGCATGTTCAGCAGTTCGCGCATGTGTACGTCGGACGTCAAGCTGGCGGCGCGGGAATAGAAGCGGCTGGCTTCCATCTCCATCACTTCGGCCTGGCGCCGGGCGACCTTTACGCCAAGCGGGCGCATCATCCAAACGGGGCGACGCTGGAGGAAGCCGCGGACATCTTCGCGTCGAATCGGCGGAATGTGTTCGCCGAAGCGCTGCTTAAACAAGGCCAGGAGGCGATCACGATGGCCGGTTTCTTCCGTGCGCATCTCTTCAAACATTTCCGCAGTGGCGGGATACGATTCGCGCAGGGCATCGGCAAAGGCGCCGTAGATGCGGCCGTCTTCCTCCTCGCTGGTAACGGCGAGGGCGAGAATCTCTTTCTCCGTCAAATCCTTAAATCGCTTGAGCATGGGTTCCTTCGTCGGGACGAAAATTTCAGGTAGAGAATGGCATAAAAGCGGTGCGGAAGTCACGCGCGTGAAAGGCTGCGGGCGAAGGTAAGGAGAAGGAAGATTTGCCGGAGCGGTACTTTCGTACTACGATAGACGGCGGATGGACTACCTTTTTCCGAGTACGGTTTCACTATAGGTTTTGTTCTTAGGCGGCCTTAACCTATTGTCATACCAGAAGTGTACAGGGAGAGGTGGCAAGTCATGGGGTCCCCGGTCGAGTTCAGGATGAATACAGGAGCCAACAATAGCGGGACGCCCCCGCGCCCAACGCAGACGGAACGGCGCGGCAGCCGACGCTGCAGGATTACGCAGTTGATGCACATACGGCCTTCGGACCCAGAGAAGGATCCATTTGATGACATTCGCGGGTCCATGAGCGTATCGCGCGGCGGTGTGTTTTTCCATTCCAGCGAGGAGAAATACGAGGTGGGGATGCGGCTGTTTGTGACCATGCCGTACGCGAAGGACCCGAGCGCAATGAGCCACGAATACTTGGCGGAAGTGGTGCGGCGCGACCTGATGCCCAACGGATTGTACGGCATCGGTTTCAAGATTTTGATGGAGATGGGGCTGCAGGGCGGATACAGTTTCGGCCGCGCCCACCAACGGAAGTAGAGGCGGCGGTCAGAACCTTTCAGGAAGCCATCGCCTTGAGACGCAATGCGGAAGGGCGAGGAGTAGCAAAGAAATCAGGGGTGGGAAACAGAAAGGGCGGATGGCTTTTGGCCACCCGCCCTTCCTGCGTTTGGGGGTTAGGGAAGATCGTGTAGGGGGCTCAGTCGCGGCCCATGGCCTCGAGAGTCCTGTGCCGCAGCATTCCAAAGTGCCGGTTCAGGGGATGCTTGCGTTCCAGGAAGGAAAAAACCGGTGAGCGGCGCGGAGTGAGCTTGGCCATGGCGATGTTTAAACGAATGTCGCGACGCGCGAATTTCATGCCGGCCAGCAGGGCTTCGCGCGCGTCTTCCGTGCGCCCGGCGGCCATATAGACTTCCGCGAGGTTGAGGTACAACTGCGCCTGATTGCGCTTCATGCGCACGGCGGTATCGCACATGCGCTCGGCATCGGCCCACCGGCGTTCGGTGCGGGCCAGGGCCACACCAAGATAAGACATGTAGTAAGGATTGTTTTTTTCGAGTTCCGCGGCGCGCTGGATATGTTCCAAGGCTTTTGCGGAGTAATTATCGCGAAGAAGCGTGAGGCCCGTCTTGAATTCACGGAAGGCTTCTGTATCCATCATCGTACCACCTCGTCACACCTAGAGGATCCCCCGGGAAGCTGCCACTCCGGAAAAGCTGCGAAGAACCCGAGACACGGAATCGACCTCAGCCTGCGCGCAAAACCCGCAGCCCGCTTCGAGGCAGAGCAGGAGAGGCACACGAGCCGTCAGGCTGAACGGGAGTAGCGAAATTGCGTCGGGAGTTAGCATTCACCGGTCCTTTGCTACGCTACGGTGGAAAGGGGGGGGAATCTACTGACCCGTGGGACAGTCGTGGTGCAAGGACTGAAAGTTCTAGAAAAGCAAATCCCCGTCAAATGGGCGCTGTGCGGGGTCAGTTCTCCGCGGCGTGGCGGTCCCAATTGCGGCGCCACACTTTCCAGTCGGCCAGCGTGGCTTTGAGCATGGCTTTCGCGGCTTTGTGCAGCCAACGATCTTTGCGCGCGGCAAGGTCGCGCTTGAGGGCGGGAATGGCCTTTTGCGAACCGATGTGAATGTTCGCGGTTTCCCAGCCCATGTAATACAGGAGCTTTTCCTCGTCGCGTTCGGCGGGCAGGGTATTGATTTCGATGTGGCAGCAATCGGGGGCCAGCCTGCGGACAATCCAGTGCTCGGCAAAGTGCACGTGGGGATCGCGGATGCGCACGGCACAATCCACAAGTTCGCGCGAGAGGATTTCAGTGGTATCCAGATGGCGGGCCCAGATCCACGCTGATGGCGTGAGCTGCTTGGCTTCCCGCGCGATGTGCGCGCCATGCCACGAGGCCAGGGCGACGATCCGAGGATGGCCGAGACTCCCGAGGCCGGCGATGCGGCTCTTCAACTCGTACCTTTCATCTCGGAAAGGCAGGGTGGACTTGAGGAGTTTTACGACGCCCGCGGGGAGAGTGCCCTTGTAGCGCGGGCAGGCGCGCATTTTCTCCCAGAACCTGACGGGATCGCGAAGCTTGTTGAGGGCCAGCAGACGCAGCCAGCGGTGATGCTCGGCGAGAACGAAAGGCCTGCCACCCCTGGCCAGGGAATCGCGATAGCCCTGTTCGATGACGCGCGAGGCTTGCCTGCGGGTGAGGGACAGGTGCTCCTCCTCGATGGCCAGAAAAGCACTGGCGAGCAGGCGAACCAGGTCCACCGTATAGGCTGCGGGCCAGGCTTCATCGAAATCGTTTACGCCCCAGATGAGGCGGCCTTCCAGATCGCGCCAGGTGCCGAAATTCTCGATGTGCAGATCGCCGACGGCCAGGACTTGCGGAGCACGCGCAAGTTCGGGGCACACGATGGGCCACAATTCCGCCCAGCGGTAGAAGGTGGCGCGGAGGAAGGGAAAAGAGGCGCGAGCCATGTTTTGGTGCTTCAGCGCGACGTCAGAACGGATGAGCCTGACGTGGCGCGAGGCCCATTTTTCGAAGCTGGAGGTGGCGTAGACGATGTCGGGAAGAGGGAGTTTGTTTGGGTTCATAAATATGCGCAAAGGCGATGCGCCAGCGTTCCCTGTGCGCACAGAAGTGTACTGCGGTGGGCGAATTCTCACAAGAATTCGGGCCCGCCACACGGTTTTCAGGTTTGCCTTTGCAGGTAGCTTTGTTTACACCCTCGGTACAGGGAGCGTTTTTGGGGAACGACAAGGAAAGCCACGGAAGACCGGGGTCGGAGAAAGATCGAGCCGGGGAAGACTCCGAAATGGGACAGTTGATCATGTCAGAGGAGGGGAGTGGGTGGATCCGCTGCGCCGACATTCTCGGTTCTGGGCGCGACGACAGGCAGATCCAAGAGCGGCCCGTCCCGCAACCCCATCCGGGGCGCTAACAGCGCGCCTCAGAAGTGGGCTCCTACGCGGGCAAGAATAACCCAAGAGCACAGGCAGGAGTGCCTGTGCCACTCGCCACCGCCCGCGTGTAGATTGGTGATAAAGTATTGAAAGAGACAGCGACGCGGCGAAGTCATGATGATCACCATTTCCAAGGAAAACTACCTGAAAGCCATTGCCGAGGCCGAAGCGGAAGGCAAGACGGTAATCCCCGCGCTGCTGGCACATTGGCTTTCCGTGACACCGCCGGCAGTGACCGCTGCGCTGAAGCGGCTGAGAAGAGACGGCCTGGTGACGCTGGAAAAAGGTGGGATTCAATTGACGGTGGAAGGGCGGAAGGTTGCAGAGCGAACGATTCTTCGCCACCACCTGATCGAGCGCATGCTCTACGAGATTTTCGGCATGGGCTGGTTTGAAGTTCACGAGGAAGCCGAGCAACTGGAGCACGCCGTCTCTCCGGCATTCGAGAAAAAACTTGTGGCGATGCTGGGCTATAAGGAAACCTGTCCGCACGGCAACGGACTTGCCGTCATGAGCCCCAAGCAGCGGCGGAAGAAGGGCCAACGCTTGCTGAGCGAAGCCGAGGCGGGCTCGACTTACCGGGTATTCAGCGTATATGAACGGGACCGCAAGCTATTGGAATTCCTGGAAGAAAGAGGAATCCGTCCGGGCACCCAGGTGAAAGTGGAATCGCGGAACTACGACGGGACCGCCATCCTCAAGATTGCAAGAAAGCGCATCGCGCTGGGTTCTCCGGCGGCCGAGAAGATCTGGGTGGCGCGAGAACGGTAAGCAAACTACTATTAACTCCAGTTAATAAAATCTGATATACTGCGCTTTATTACGCGGGAATGCATTAGTATGTACCGCGCATCACGAAGGAACCGCTTGTGAACTTAGGCCCTCTGTCAAAGCTGGCGCAGCCAAGTATCACCCGAGATGTCGTGATCACGCACGAGGACGTAGATCGTGCGCATGACCGCGTGCGCGTGTCCGCGGCGCGCGCCCAGCGGGGTCCCTTCTCGAAGTTTCGGCTGCTGTGGCTGCTCGTGGGCCCCGGCATCCTCGTCATGCTGGGAGAGAACGACGGCCCCAGCATGATTTCCTACGCCGCGACGGGCGCACGCTTTGGAATCGGCTTCTTCCTCCCCTTCGTTGTGCTCACGTTCTGCATGGCCATCGTCGTACAAGAGATGACCATGCGTCTGGGTTCCGCTACGCACCGCGGTCATGCGGAGTTGATCTTTGACCGCTTTGGGCCGTTCTGGGGCTGGTTCTCGATGATTGACCTGGCCATCGGCAATTTCCTGACGCTGATCACGGAATTTATTGCGATCCGGGCCGGCTTGGGATTTTTTGGCGTGCCCCCGTGGGCTGCGGTCGGCAGTGCACTTGTGTTCTTATGCGCGGCGGTAGCGATGCACCGTTATTGGACGTGGGAACGGACGCTGCTGGCGATCGCCATATTCAATCTCATCTTCGTCCCGGTGGCCTTGCTTACGCACCCGCACTGGCACTCTGTCGGTCACGCGCTCATCACCTGGATGCCGCTTCCTGGAGGTGTGAGCCAAGACACACTCATCATCGTGTTGGCCGACATCGGCGCGACCGTAACCCCGTGGATGCTGTTCTTTCAACAGAGCGCCACGGTTGACAAGGGTCTTACCAGAAAAGATATCCATCTTGGCCGCATCGATACGGTCGTCGGGGCTGCGTTAGCCGCGATCGCTGCGGTCGCTACCATCATTGCGACAGCCCCATTGTTCGCTCACCATATGACTGCCGAGAACTTTCAGGGAGCTGAATTCGCGCAGGCGCTGCAGCCGTTGATCGGGCGATTCGGCGCGGCGTTATTCGCATTGGGTATCGTGGAAGCTGGAATGGTTGCGTCCGTCACTATTTCCATTTCCTCGGCCTATGCGTTCGGAGAAGTGGCCCGCAGGCCGCACAGCCTGAACCTGCCTGTGGCGCAGGGGAAGGCTTTCTACTCGGTGTTGTTCCTATGCGCGGCAACTGCCGGAGCGATCGTGTTAATCCCCGGGCTTCCACTCGTGTATGTGGTTTTGCTGGTCAACGTTGTCGCGGTGCTGGCGATGCCGCCCGCGCTGGTGTTCCTGTTCATGCTGGCGAACGACCGGGAAGTCATGGGCGATCTGGTGAGTCCGTTGTGGATAAACATTCTCAGCACCGCGGTGGTCGTTTTTCTGACGCTGGCTGGGATACTCTTCGGGATCAGTGTGATTGCACCGAACTTTTTCGCGATTTTTGGCGGGAGATAGGGGGACCGAAGCATGACCTCAAAAGACAAAGAACACAATGCGATCACCTCCTCCGATCAGGAAATGGTGCTGTCCTCGCTGGAGCCGGAACAGCTCGCGGGGCTGAAAAAGCACCTGATTCCAAGGCGTCACCTGAATGGGCCTGAGAAGATCGTGATGTGGTCCCTGCGAATCTATCTGCTCTTCATGATCGTGGTGGTCATATACCAGGTGTTGACCAGTCTGCACTAAGAAGAGAGTTGCGCTTGTTGTGCATCGCGAAATCGCCGCACGTAACAGAGCGCGTCCACCTGGGAGTCGCTGGCTAGGTTGGGAAAATGCGGGCCTGCCACGCGTTCAAGCTGGCGGACGAAGCCGCACTTCTCCAGCACGCGGAAAGAAGCTTTGTGGTCAGGGTGGCACAAAGCGAACAGTTCCAAGATTTGCAGAGGCTCCGCGAGGCGGACTATCGCGTTCAATGCTTCCGTGGCAAAGCCGAAACCCCAGGCATCTTTCGCAAGCACATAACCGGTCATGGCGCGCTGCGGACTCTCGAAAGCGAATCCTGTACTGCCCAGCAGGCGTCCATCGTTCAGATCTTCAATCAGGTAAGGGCCGGCGGGCCAGCGCTCCCATTCGAGTTCGCTGTATGCGAGAAACGCACGAGTTTGCTCGATGGAAGTATGCCGGGGCCAGCCAAGAAACCTTGTGACCTCGAGGTCGGAAGCGTAGCGGCTGAAGATTGGTTCAGCATCCGCGAGGCGTGGCTTGTGCAGCAGCAAGCGCGTGGTTTTCAACTGCTCCGGTGCGTTCATGATTGCATCGGCTGGCGCATGATTTGAAAAGGGAGCTGCGCCAGACGGTGCAAAAATACCACCTTAGAGAAAGATAACGGAGTGAAAAGAGAAAGAGTAGCCTGTGCATGCAGCAAAGGCCACCCCAATGTGTCGCCGTAATAGGTTAAGCGCTCGCCGCAGGACTCCTACGGCTTCTCATTGGCCGGTGGCGGAGTGTTGGGCTTCTCGTCTGGCTTCGCGGCCGGATTGTCCGCCGGCTTATCCACGGGATTGACGACAGGCTTGCCGCCCGGTTGTTCCAACGCAGGCTTCTCGGCGGGCTTTTCCGCGGGAGGCTTGATGGACATCAACTCGACTTCAAAGACGAGCGTGGAGTTGGGAGTAATGTCGGGACCAGCGCTGCGTTCGCCATAAGCGAGGTTGGGCGGCAAAACGAGTTGCCACTTGGAACCGACAGGCATGAGCTGCAGCGCTTCCGTCCAACCCTTGATCACTTGGCCGACGGGGAAAGTGGCCGGCTGGCCGCGCTTGTAAGAGCTGTCGAACTCTTTGCCGTTCAGCAGCGTGCCGCGATAGTTGCAGACCACGGTGTCAGTGGCGGTCGGTTTGGGGCCGCTGCCTTCCTGCAGGATCTTGTATTGCAAACCGCTGGGCAGCGTGACGACGCCTTCCTTCGCTTTGTTCGCGGCAAGGAACGCATCACCTTGCTTCTTGTTCACTTCGCCCTGCGCCTTGGCGGCTTCTTCCTGCTTCTTGCGCACTTCCGTTTGCAGGGCCATCAGCGCGGCCTGGGCTTCCTGGTCGGTCATCAGGGTTTTGCCGCCGGCGAGCCCGTCTTTCAAGCCGCGCAGCAAGATCGCAGTATCCACATCCACGGATTGCTGGTGCATGCCCTTACCGATGTTCATGCCAATGGCGTAGCTGGCCTTGTCCTTCGGCGTGGTCAGGGTGAGTGGCGCGGCGGGCTTCTTCGCGGTGGAAGTCGTCGCAGGCTTTTTCGCCGCAGGAGTCGTCTGCGCCTTCGTCGCCGGAGTTGGTGTAGTTGCGGCGGGAGATTGTTGTGTAGTGGACGCCGGGGTTTGCTGCGCCGCGGCGTGGCCGGTGAGAAGCAAACCGGCCGTTAAGAGAGTGAAAGCGGGAAGATGAATTTTTCGCATATAAGGTATTGTTACATTGACGCGCCTGAGGCGCAAATGGGGTTGCCTGGCAGGTGACGCAGACTGAGCGGATCGAATTCTATTGATACGCGGCACGCCGAGAGCACCCCATTTCATAAAACCACCACGGAGCAAAGTAAGGCGGAGGGTGCCCCAGGCACGGCGTTTGTGCCTGGGTCTTGGGGCGCTTCTCTTCCTTGCGACCTCTCAAACATCCATTTGCAGCAAACTCGCTTCTCCAGCAAAATAAAATGTCCAGCTACTCCAACGCCAATCCTTCGGGTGCTCGACCAATCCCCGGATCACCGGATTGGCATGCATGTAGTTCAGCTTCTCCTTCTTCTTTCCATCGCTGTACACGTTGAAATCGTAGAAGCGAGCCTGCCAGAATGATCGAGGGATCTCGCCAGCGTCCCCAGATTGCATATGTGATTGTTCCCGAGCGACGCCTCCGCGCATCTTGCGTGAGACCCGCTGCTTCAGCTTTTGCATCGCCTCCGAGGGTGTCCCGATCTTCGGCTCGCTCATCAATAAATGCACATGCTCCGGCATCACCACATAGCCGATCAACCGAAAGCGCGTTTCGGCCCGCACTCGAGCGAGCTCTTGCGCAAAAATATCTCGCGCACGCGGCGTCTTCAATAGCGGCAAGCGGCGGAAACAACTAAAGGTGATGAAGTGCAAGTCCCCTTTGCCGTAGTGGCGTTGCAATCCCTCGGTCATCGGAAAACCCAAGACCCAGGCACACACTCCGTGCCTGGGGCACCCTCCGCGTGTCTATACTCTCATAGAATATATACTACTAGTATATTTAACTAGCTCAGGATGAAAGACGATTCCGATTCCGTTAGGCCGAACCAACTGCCTGCCCATATGCTGGTTCATGCTAGAGTGACAATGCTGAGTGGCCGATTGCTAGTGTTTCTGGAGGGATGAAGTGGCGTATCGCGATTTGCGGGAGTTTGTGCGGAAGCTGGAGAGCGAAGGTGAATTGCGGCGCGTGAAGGCGGAAGTCGATCCGGTGCTGGAGATTGCGGAAGTGGTGCAGCGGCTGCGGCGCGAGGCCATTCGCGGAAAGAATTCCGCAGCGCAAAACCCCAGTGATAATGCGGGGGCCGCGCACGCCGGGCCAGTTCCTGCGGGACTGGGGCCTGCGCTACTGTTTGAAAAACCAAAGGGTTCGCGGTATCCGCTGCTGATCAACGCGTTCGGAAGCATTCGCCGGATGAAGTTGGCGTTTGAAGTGGGAAATCTGGAGGACGTGGCCGCGCGCATCCGGGGCTTCCTGGACATGCAGACGCCGCAGGGGCTCTTTGACAAATTGAAGATGTTGCCAAAGCTGGCGGAATTGGGTTCGTTTTTTCCGAGGAGCGTGAAGGACGGCGCGTGCAAAGAAGTGGTGCGCAAGGGCGATGACGTCAACTTGCTGGATTTTCCGATCCTGAAATGCTGGCCACAGGATGGCGGGCGCTTCATCACGTTTCCGCTGGTGTTCACGAAGAATCCGGAAACCGGGAAGCGTAACGTCGGCATGTATCGCATGCAGGTGTATGACGAACGCACGACCGGAATGCACTGGCAGACGCAAAAACATGGCGCGGAACATTTCCGGCGCGCGCGCGCGAAGAATCCCGAAGGACGCATTCCGGTGAGCGTGGCGATTGGCGCCGATCCCGCAACCACGCTCGGCGGCATCCTGCCGATTCCGCCGGACCTGGACGAGATGATGTTCAGCGGCTTCCTGAAAAGGGAACCGGTGGAAATGGTGCCGTGCGAAACGAATGAACTGGAAGTGCCGGCAAACGCGGAAATTGTGTTGGAAGGCTACGTGAACTTGAGCGAGATGCGCACGGAAGGGCCTTTCGGCGATCATACGGGATTTTATTCGCTGGAAGGGGAATACCCGGTGTTCCACGTGGAGTGCGTGACGCACCGCAAGGAACCCATTTACCTGACGACCGTGGTGGGGCCACCGCCGCAGGAAGATTTTTTTATGGGCTATGCGATTGAGCGGGTGTTCCTGCCGCTGATGAAGATGACGCATGCGGAAATTGTGGACGTGTCGCTGCCCGCGGAAGGGATCGTGCACAACCTGATGATCGTGGCGATTCGCAAGTCGTTTCCGGGGCACGCGCGGAAGGTGATGAACGCGATCTGGTCACTGGGGCAGGCGATGTTCACCAAAGTGATCGTGGTGGTGGATCATGATGTGAACGTGCATGACTATCGCGAGGTAATGTGGAAAGCGTTGTGCGCCATCGATCCGGAGCGCGATGTGCAATTCATGCTGGGGCCCATGGATACGCTGGACCACGCCGCGCGCATGCAGGATTTCGGGTCGAAGATGGGCATTGACGCAACGCGCAAGTGGGCCAGCGAAGGTTTTGCGCGGCCGTGGCCGGATGAGATTTTGATGGATGAGAAAACGAAGGCGCGCGTTGAGAGCTTTTGGAAGAGCTTGGGGATTTGAAGCCGAGTTCGGCTCAGAGGAGACAGAGAGAACAGAAACAAAAGCAGGACGGAAGAAAGATAACGCAGAGACGCAGAGGAAGCGCAGAGAAGAGACGGAGCAGGATCTCACCGCAAAAAGAATTAGAGGAGGAGTTGGCGCTTGCGACCGGCGACGGCCAAGACGAAAAGGATCGCGGTGAGCGCGAGATAGACGAGCGGATAGCGCGTGGCGGCGGTGGCGGGCGCGGAGCCCATGAAGTCCAACATGGGGGTTGCGTGCATGGGGCCGACATACCAGAGAAGAGTGTAGAGAATTTCGAAGGGCTTGCTGCTGCTCGACCATACTCCCAGACAGAGTGCAGCGCTGGGAATGAACAACGCGCCAATCGCCCACGCGAATAATCCCGGCAGGTTTTTCTCCAACAGGAGACGAAAGGCGAACCCGCTTCCTGTCACGGCAGCCAGCAAAACCCCGGCGAGCCAAACGGCCGGCAGTTGCCGGGCCAAGGGGTGTGGCACAGCGAACAAGACTTGATAAGTCTGGTGGCGCATTTCGCGCATGCCCATGGAAGACCACAGCAGGACGGGCCAAATCCAGGCTACGGCGAGGACCAGGCCTCGCGCCGCGGCGTTCGGAATCAGCGCCGGAGCCAGAAGCAATCCGGCGGCAATCGAATACCACCACCAGCGCTGACCTTTCAACATCAAGCGGAGTTCCGCGGCGAGCACAGCCGAGAATTGGAATCGCTGCGCAGGGACGTCTAGCCGCGCGAGCTTTATGGCAGGGGCAGGTGGCGCCAAGGGAACAGATACAATTGCGGGAGACGCAGGGATGGAAGTGGCGCGCAATGCGCGATAGCTGCGCGAGGGATCGAAGCGATCAAAGAGAGCGGCCGCCAGGATGCATAGAAGTAGCGCGAACACGAACAAGGCCAAACGCGAAAATACCATTTCAGCGGTCCATGAAATGCCTTCCCATCGAAAGGTGGAGATCGTCTTGAATTGGCCGGCATCAATGGAAAGGGAGAAGCTGTTTTCCGCCGCCGGGGCGGCGTGGCTGGAGATCATGCTCTGGCGTAACAGGAACAGGCCACTGAGGTCGTAGATGGATGAATTCGTGGCAATCGGTACGGCGAGAATGGCGGTCCACAAGAAAAAGTAGGCGACGTTTCCGAATCCCCCGCGCAGGAAGGAAATCGTCTCAAATAGAAGAGCCAGTGCGGCGACCACCGCCATCGCTGGAATCGAAATGAGCAGGAAGGGGGAGAGCAGCTTCCAGAGAAGAATGTGCCTGTCTTCCCCGCTGACGAGTTGCATGACGATGGAAGAGAGCGCGAGGATGCCGATCATCGAAGCGAGGACGGCAAAGTTACTGGCGAACTTGCCGAGGATATAGGTGAAGCGGGAAATCGGAGTGGCCGCGAGAATCTGGCCAACGCGCGTCTCGGTGTCGCGCTGCAGCGTGTTTTTGACGAAGTAGAATCCGGCGAGTGAAATAAAGGTGCTGCCCACGACGGCGAGCAGACCGCCAATCCACGCCGAGTTGTAGACTCCGCGGGAATCTCCGACGCGCAATGTCAGCCTGCCAATGGTGGCCATGTAACCGAAGTACAGCGCAAGGCCCAAGGTAAAAAGGAAACTGTAGCGGCGGACGCGTTCAAGGAAATCGGCCTTGGCGGCAGCCAGCACCACACGTGCCCCGCTCATGCTGCTGCTCCCGCTTGCGTGGCGCGCCCCGCAGCGATCGCGGCGAGGTAGGCATCCTCGAGGGAGGGTTCGAGAGGCAATGCATTGGGAAACGGGGCGGAGTCAGCAACCACACGTGCGTGCACACCGTCGCTGCGATGGGCGACGCTGCTGACGAGATGGCGCTGCTGGAGTGCGGGCAGATCGGCGCTGGGTAGGAGGACTTCCCAGACTTTGCCGTTGACGGAAGCGAGCAGGGCCTCGGGGGAAGCGTGAGAAAGGAGGCGGCCGTGAGAAAGGATGGCGATGTCCGTGGCGACCGCCTCGACGTCAGAGACGATATGGGTGGAGAGGATGACGATGCGCTCGCCGGAAAGCTCGGAGAGGAGATTGCGAAAGCGGACGCGCTCCTCGGGGTCGAGGCCGGCGGTGGGCTCGTCCACGATGAGGAGTTGCGGGTCATTCAGAAGAGCTTGTGCGATACCGACGCGCTGGCGCATGCCGCCGGAAAAACCGCCGAGAGGGCGATTGCGCGCATCACTGAGATTAACAACGGCCAGGAGTTCCTCGATACGGCGGCGCGCAGCGGAGCCATCGAGGCCCTTGACCGCGGCAAGGTACTCGAGAAACTCATAGGCGGTGAGATGCGGATAGACGCCGAAATCCTGGGGCAAATAGCCGAGGACGGTGCGGAGCGGATCGGGCGAAGAGAGAATGTCCAAATCATTCCAGTGGATGGAGCCAGTGGAGGGGCGCGTGACGGTGGCGAGGACGCGCATGAGGGTGGACTTGCCGGCGCCGTTTGGTCCCAGCAATCCGAGAACACCAGGCTTTAGTTCCAAACTAAAATCAAGCAAGCCCCAGAGATTGCCAGAGTATTTTTTGCTGAGCGAGCGGATGGAGAGTTTCATGCAGTGCGCCTCTTGGAATGAGCGGAGCCAGAGCGAAGGCCGGAAATGAACGGCAACCAGCCGACAGTGAAGTTACGAACGAAGCCAGGATAATGTTTCGATAGGAGAAGAGGAAGGAGCGGGAGGCGGGAATGAAGACGGTTTGGAACAACAAGAGAAAGTTGGAAGTGGGCATGTAAGAACGGAGTCAATTCGTGGAGGCAAGATAACCCAGGCCGTCCACACAAGGAGTGAGCTTCAGGGGTTCTTCCAAGCTCCAACTCTGCGGGTCCAGGATTCCCGCCGTGCCCGGCTGAAGGCAACTGATATGAGCGTGCATGAGAGATTGACAAGCCGCGTTTTTCTTTGTGAGGCCGGAAACGGAGAACGCCAAGCCGGGAAACACCTACAAAACCGGGCGAATGCTGGGTGATTGCATGCAAAGGATAACCGTCCCACGGGACAGGGTAAGAGACGGGGGAAAATACAATCTATTGTGGTACCAGTAGGTATGTGGCGCTATATGTGGGAGCACCTGCCTACAATACCAGGTGAATTGCCTAGAATTCCTTACATTCTTAGGACAACTGCAGGAGAGAAACGCTTGACGGTCGGTGGCTCTCGGTGACATAAAGTTCACACGGGCGGCACTCTCTGGATTATTATGTGCTTCAAAAGAGGGTGCGGCGCACGCCAGCTATTGTGGCGTGAACGAAACAGGGTGGATGTTCCTCGTGAGCGAATCGCGCGAAGTGATGAACGTACGGCAGGCTTCCCAGTATCTGGGCATCAGCCCGGATACTCTGTACCGGTACATCACAGAGGGCGAAATACCTGCATTTAAGCTAGGCAATCGTTGGAAACTAAGGAAGACGATCCTGGACCGCTGGATGGAACGCAAGATGAGCCAAGTGGTGGCAAGGCGCCGCTAGGCTCGCTCTGGCGTGAGGGAAAGAGGCCGCGATATGTGGTTACTCGGGGGCAAGAAAGCAAAGCAGCTGGTGGGACTGGATATCGGCTCCAGTTCGATCAAGGCCGTGGAATTGAAATTGACGAAGGCCGGGTACGAGTTGGTCAGCTTCGGGATGGAGTCGCTGGCGCAGGACACCGTGGTGGACGGAGCAATCATGGACGCGCCGCAGGTGGCCAACGCAATCACGAAGATTTTTGACACCGAACACATTAAGACGAAGAATGTGGCCACTTCCGTTTCCGGGCATTCGGTGATCGTGAAGAGGGTTCCGCTGCCGCTGATGACCGAAGAAGAGTTGTACGACCGCATTCCATCGGAAGCCAGCCAGCACATTCCCTTTGACATCGCCGACGTGAATTTGAGCTACCAGTTGCTGGAAGCCATGGACGCCCAGATGGACGTCCTGCTGGTGGCGGTAAAGAAGGACAAGATTCTGAACCACACGAACGTACTAGCGCAGGCAGGCAAGACGCCGGTGGTGGTGGACATTGACGCGTTTGGCTTGCAGAACTGCTTTGAAGTGAATTATGAGCCGGATGCGGGCCAGACGGTGGCATTGCTGAATATCGGCGCCAGCGTCATGAACATCAACATTGTGCGCGGCGGGGTGCCGCTGTTTACGCGCGACGTCAGCGTGGGCGGCAACCAGTACACGGACGCGCTGCAAAAGGAACTAGACCTGAGCTTCGATGACGCGGAACGCTTGAAGAAGGGCGATACCCTGCCCAGCGTGACCGACGAGCAAAAAAGCCAGATATTGCGCAGCGTTTCGGATATTCTTACGCTGGAAATCCAGAAGACGTTCGATTTCTTCCGGGCCACGGCCAGCGGCGAGAATATTCAACGCATTATGGTCGCCGGGGGAACGGCGCGTGTGCCGGGCCTGGTGGACCTGCTGAGAGAAGAATTTGCCATGCCGGTGGAGGAGTTGAATCCTTTCCGGAAAGTCCTGATCAATCCTGGCAAGCACAGCGAGGACCAGATCCGGGATTTGGCGCCAAAGTTGGTTGTAGCGGTGGGACTGGCACTTAGGAGCTTCGACTAGCCATGATCCGCATAAACTTATTGGGACAAATACGGCCGAAGTCCGCACGGCGGCCGGTAGACACCGGGGCGGCTTTGCCGCTGGTGTTCATCGGCGCAGGCGTGCTGCTTGGCGGCCTCTTCCTGTTTTACTTCTACCACTCCTGGCAGACGCAACTGAATGAAGAGAGCGGCCGCATCAAGCAACTCCAGGCGCAGAAGACGGAACTGGAGCAGATCAAGCTGCAAGTGGATGCCTTCGAGAAACAGAAGGGCGTGCTGCAGCAGCGCGTGGCCACGATCGAGCAACTCCAGCGCGACCGCACCGGCGGACAAGAATTGCTGGACCAGGTTGCCAATACAGTTTCGCGCGCGGAGAACCTGTGGCTCATCTCGATGACCAAGAAGGGCTCCACGGTGAACATGGAGGGAGCAGCGGCTTCGATCAATTCCGTGGCGAACTTCATTACCGCGCTGAAACGCTCCGGCTACTTCCAAAAGGTGGAGATTAAGGACACCAAGCAGGACGATCGCAACACCGCGGTACAGACCTTTACATTTTCGATCAACGCAGAGATCGCGCCCAACGGGCCGGCGGGCGGCACGCCGCAGGCAAGACCAGCGAGCGCCTCTGGCCAGAGCGGGCCAAATAACGCCGCACCGGCGAAGAAAGGATAAGGGAAGATCATGGCAAATCCTTTCCGAGACATGTCGGTGATCATGCAGGGGCTGGTAGCCCTGGCCATCGCAGTGATACTGGTTCTGGCGGGGTTGTATGTGCCGGGTTCTCCGGTAGCGCAAGAGCGCGCCGATTATGACAAGGCGGTTCAGGCGCGGCAGAAGCTGAACCAGGAAGTCACGCAATTGCAGGTGTACAAACAGCGTTATGGCGAGCTGAAGCAGCAGATGGATGCGCTGAACAAGCAACTGGACACCTTGAAGACGATCGTGCCGGAAGAAAAAGAAGTGGACGAGTTTATCCGCCTGGTGCAGGGAGCGGCAAGCGCGTCGAACGTGCAACTGCGGCGGCTGTCGTCGCTAGCGATTGTAGCCAGGGAAATCCATTACGAGATGCCGTTTGAAGTGCAGGCCGATGGACCGTACTTTAATATTCTGGATTTCTTCGGCCGTCTGAGCCGTTTATCGCGCATCATCAACGTCGGTGACATTCAATTTGACGATGCCACGGGGACGCAACATGGCGCGAAATACCCCATTCGCCCAGGCACGACGGTCTCTGGAGTTTTCACAATAACAACGTTTTTCACGAAGCCGGCTGATACGGCTCCGGGAGCAGGTGGAGCAAAGGGTATAACTCCGCCTGTGAAAAAACCGTGAGCAGGAATGAGCGAGCCATGCATCGAGCGATCATACTAGTTATCGGGATGCTGCTGGCGGCGGCCGGAAACGGCCTGTTCGCCCAGACCAAGCCGGCACCCGCCACGAAGCCAGCGGCGAAACCGGCAACCACTGCGCCTGCTGCCAAACCAGCGGCGAAACCGGCAACCGCGGCGCCCGCTGCCAAGCCGGCAGCGAAACCGGCGACCACTACGCCCGCTGCCAAGCCAGCGGCAAAGCCTGCCGCCAAGGCGCCGAAGAGCAGCGCCAAGAAGGCGGCAGCCCCGGCCGAGGGCGCGGCTCCGGCCGAAGAAAAAGTGGCGCGGCGCGATCCGTTTGAATCCCTGGTGGGCCGCGACAAGGCGGCGGCCGAAGCGAACAAGAATCTGCCTCCCGGCAAAGCGGGCTTGCAGGTTTCCTCGCTGCGCCTGGACGGCATAGTGCGCGCACCAAACGGGATGATCGCCGTGGTCACCAATCCGCAATCGCGCACGTACTTCTTGCGGGAAGGCGACCAGTTGTACGACGGGCGAGTGGAAAAGATTGCCATGGATGGTGTGTCGTTCCACGAAATTGGCAAGGACGCATTTGGAAAGCCCGTGGAGCGGCAAGTGAATAAGAGAATTTACTCCAGTGCAGGAGAACAGCAATGACGACGAACTGGCCGGCCTTTCGATTTGGCTGCCTGATACTTGCGACCGTGGTGCTGGGTGGAAGCTCGGCGGCCCTTCGCGGACAGGAAGCCACTGCTGCGCCCACAAGCGCGGCGGTGATTTCAAGCGTGGCCCTAACACAGGACACGCAGCGCGCGGCCGTTCGCGTCGAAGGAGCTGGACGCCTCGACGTCCATGCGGCGCGAATGCAGAACCCGGAGCGCCTGGTGTTGGACTTCGCCGGGGCGCGCATGGGGGTACAGAAGAGCTCGATTCCGGGGGTGTCGGCGCCGGTGCGGGATGTGCGGATGGGCCAGTACCGTCCGGATATAGCGCGGGTGGTGATCGACCTGACGGACTCGACGCCCTACCAGATTGCCCATGAGGGCGCGGCGATCGTGGTGTACTTCCAGGCGCAGAATGGCCCAGGGCCAGGAAACCTGGTCGCACCGGTAACGTCAACCGCGGCGGTGAAGGCGCCACAGAAGATTTCTTACGTGGCGAGCGCGCCGCGTTCGAATGCACGAAACGGCAAGAGTTTGCATGTCTCGGCTCCTCGTTTTGGTTTGCCAAGCGAACTGACCCAGCCCTCTCTCGTCCTGGCATCGCTGAGCGAAAGGCCCGAACCGGCTCGTCCGGCAGGAAACGCGCAACAGGCGGCGCAACAAGCAGCCCAGCAGGCCAGCAGCGCAGCCACCACGGTGGCGGCTTCGCAGGCCACCATGTCACCGGCCCCCACGGCAGCCGGACACTACACGGGAGAACCGATATCGGTGAACCTGAAGGACGTGGACCTGAAGGACTTCTTCCGGTTGATCCACGAAATCAGCGGGTTAAACGTGGTGCTGGATCCCAACGTCAAGGGCACGCTCACGATCGTGCTGGACGAAGTGCCATGGGATCAGGCGCTGGACCTGGTGTTGCAGAATAACGGTTTGGACAAGCAGCTCACAGGAAACGTTCTGCGCGTGGCTACCCGCGCGACGTTGAAGAACGAAGCCGAAACGCAGCGCGACCTGGAAAAGGCCCAGGCGGAAGCGGTTGCGCCGGTGACCGTCACGCGCGTGCTTAGCTATGCCAAAGCGGCGATGATGAAGGACACGCTGAAGAAATTCCTCTCGACGCGCGGCGACATTTTCTCCGATGACCGCTCGAACCAATTGATCATCCGCGACATTCCTTCGGTTATTCCGACGATTGATAACCTGATTCGCCAGTTGGACCGCAAGTCTCAACAAGTGGAAATCGAAGCGCGCGTCATCTCCGCTTCGCGGTCTTTCTCGCAGGATATCGGCGTGCAGTGGGGCATGGCAGGAACCACCACCAGCGGCCGCACTATCTTCGGCGGTCCGTCCAGCGTGGGCGTCAGCCCGGCAACCCCGACAGGCACACCAGCGCCGCCACTGGTCGGCACACCGAGCAGCAACACCAGCGGCGGCAGCACGAGCCCAGGTCTGCCGTATAACGTGAACCTAGGCGCAGGAGTTCCGACGAGCGGGTTCTACTTTGGGCACCGGTCGCCGAACTTCGCGGTGGACTTCTTCATCTCGGCGGCGGAAGCCAAGGGCGTTGGCAAACTGCTGTCGAAGCCGAAGGTGATCACGCAGAACAACGAAAAAGCGACGGTGAAACAAGGTACGAAGATTCCAATTCAAACGACGATCAACAACACCATTTCGGTGCAGTACATTGACGCGGTGCTGAAGCTCGAAGTCACCCCGCAGATTACCGCCGAAGGCACCGTGTTTATGGACGTGCTGGTGGAAAACACACAGATCGACAACGGAATCCCGCGCGTGCAGGGAATTCCGGCTCTCGATACACAGTCCGCGGAGACGAAGGTGCTGGTCGCTGACGGCGGTACGGTGGTTATCGGCGGCATTATCGTCACCCAACAAGAGACGAGCATCACCGAGGTACCAATCGTGGGCAGCTTGCCCTTGATCGGGCGCCTTTTCAAGCGCACCAACATTACCATGCAGTCGCAGGAACTCCTGTTCTTCCTGACGCCGCGAATCATCCCTGGTTGATTCGGGGGAAGAGCCGCAGCCGAAGAACGGAAGACAGCCGAAAATTCGGGTACACTGGAATCGAGGAGGCGTGAGTCTCCTCGATTCTTTTTTATGCGCGCAAATCATTCGCAAAGACGCCGGCAGTTGGCCAGCACGCTGCGCCAGCGCGGTTTGGATGGCCTGCTTGTCACCCATCCGCCTAACTGGTTTTACCTGACGGGATTCACGGGTGAATCTGGCGCCCTGGTTGTGGAAAGGGACCGCGTCACGCTGATAACGGACGGCCGCTTCACGGTGCAGGCCAAGGAAGAATCCCGAGGTGTCCGGATCGTCCTCCAGAAGGGCGGATTGTACCCGGCGCTGGGTGAGTGGTTGCGGCAGAGAGACCTGCGGCGGGTGGGGTTTGACCCTCTCCAACTGTCCCTGGCGCAATGGAAAGCGATGCGGAAGGCTGCGGGTGCCAAATGCCGCACGATTGAGGCGGCAGGCATCCCGGAAGCCCTGCGAATGCGCAAGGACGCGCAGGAACTGGTGCAAATGCGAAAGGCGGCCGTTCTGGTGGGCGAAGTGTTCGAGAGCGTGCTACCGCTGTTGCGTCCCGGCATCCGCGAAAACGAACTGGCCGCAGAACTCGAGTATCAGATGCGCCGCCGCGGGGCCAGCGGGCCGTCATTTGAGACGATTGTGGCGTCCGGGAAGCGTTCCGCACTTCCCCATGCGCGGCCAACCTCCAAGAAGGTGAGGAAAAATGAGTTGGTCGTGCTCGACCTGGGTGTTATACTCGGCCACTATTGCAGCGATATGACGCGAACGGTGTACTTAGGCCGGGCGCCCAAACGCATCCGGGAATGGTACAAGGCAGTGCGGGAGGCGCAAGCGGCCGGGGTTGCTGCAGTGGAAGCAGGAATCACGTGCGGTGAAGTGGATTGCGCCGCGCGGGAGGTCCTGAGAGCGGCAGGTCTTGAGGCGCATTTTGTGCACAGCACAGGCCACGGCCTGGGCTTGGAAGTGCACGAAGAGCCGCGCGTCGCTCGTGGCCAGCAGATTCGACTCCAAGCCGGAAATGTGATTACCATAGAACCTGGCGTGTATGTCGAAGGAGCCGGGGGCATACGCATCGAAGACGACGTGGTGGTAGGCGCTACAGGGAATGAAGTACTAACCCGCGTAAAGCGGGATCTCATTGAAATCTGAAAAAGGCATGAAACGGAAAAAACCGTCGAAAGCGAGTGGTAGTCCGTCGTTTGCTAACCTTGAAATCGGGCAGATTGAAGAACTGCTGCGGTTCATGAGCGAGCACAACCTCGAGGAATTCGAGTACTCACGGGGCGACCTGAAAATACGGCTGAAGAAGCCCAGCGCAAACGTGGTGCTTACCGCGCCGCGGCCCGCCGCGGAGATCATCGTGCCTTCGGCACTGGCGCCGGCAGAGGAAGGCGCAGCGCCCGCCGAAAAGGCTGCCGACGATCTAAGTGGCGAGGAACTGCATCTGGTGAAGTCGCCAATCGTGGGCACCTTCTATGGATCGCCCAGCCCCGGCGCGGAGCCTTTCGTGAAAATCGGCAACCACGTGGATTCCGGGCAGACGCTGTGCATCGTGGAAGCCATGAAGTTGATGAACGAGATTGAGTGCGAAGTGAGCGGGGAAGTGCTGCGCATCTTTGCGGAAAATGGGCAGCCCGTGGAGTACGGGCAGCCGCTGTTTGGGATACGACCCAGCCGGAAGCGGTAAGCGGCCCGCGCGAATATGTTCCAGAAGATCCTTGTCGCCAACCGTGGGGAAATCGCCCTGCGAATTATCTGTGCCTGCAAAGAGTTGGGCATTGCGACAGTGGCAGTGTATTCAGAAGCCGACCGCAATGCATTGCACGTGCGTTTCGCGGACGAAGCCGTGTGCATCGGCCCGGCCCGCAGCAGCGAAAGCTACCTGAACATCCCGCAAGTGATCAGCGCCGCCGAAATCACCAATGTTGATGCCATTCACCCGGGCTATGGTTTTCTTTCTGAAAACGCGAATTTTGCCAAGGTGTGCGAAGCTTCGGAAATCACCTTTATTGGCCCGAAACCCGAAGTCATCGAAATGATGGGAGAGAAGGACCGCGCGCGGCGCGAAATGAAAGCCGCGGGTCTGGCGACGATACCCGGAAGCGATGGTGTGGTCGAAGGCGAGGAGCAGCTTGCCCGTGAAGCCAAGCGTATCGGGTATCCCCTGATCCTGAAGGCGGCCGCGGGCGGCGGCGGGCGCGGCATGCGCATGGTGCGCACGCAGGAGGAGTTGCTCTTCGCATTTCAGACCGCGCGCAGCGAAGCGCAGCAAGCCTTTGGCACTCCCGACGTGTACATGGAGAAGTACCTGCAGCATCCCCGGCATATCGAATTTCAGGTGCTTGGCGACCAGCACGGGAAAGTGATTCATCTGGGGGAACGCGAATGTAGCATCCAGCGGCGTCACCAGAAACTGATTGAGGAGACACCCTCGCCGGCGATGGATGCGAAGCGGAGGAAAGAGCTTGGCGCGAAAGTGGTGAAGGCGCTGGAGCGCATCGGCTACACCAATGCCGGGACGATTGAGTTTCTGATGGACGACGATGGGGCGGTGTACTTCATCGAAATGAACACGCGCATCCAGGTGGAACATCCGGTTACCGAGATGGTGACCGGCGTGGACCTGGTGAAAGCGCAGATTCGCGTGGCGGCGGGCGAGAAGATCGAGGACGCGGTCGGCGAAATGCACTTCACCGGGCATGCCATCGAATGCCGCATCAACGCGGAAGATCCGGATACGTTTGTGCCGTCCGCCGGACGCATCACCACGTTTCAGGCGCCCGGAGGTACAGGCGTGAGGGTGGATTCCGCGGCGTATTCGGATGCAGTGATTCCGCCTTATTACGATTCGCTGGTGGCCAAGCTCATCGTCAAGGGCCGCGACCGCGGCGAAGCCCTTTCGCGCATGAGGCGGGCGCTGGAGATGTTCGTGATCGAAGGGATCAAGACGTCCATCCCGATGCACTTGCGTATCCTGGCCGATGCGGATTTTGTCGCCGGGAAGTTCGATACCCATTTCATTGAAAGATATCTGAACAGTAACGGAAAATAAGCTGACATGCGCCTTGTGATGCCGGGTTGCGATGTGATATTAGACGCTGCAGCCATGACGGGAACCGCTCGAGCCACGGCACGAAAACCAATCCATGCAAGCGGGCGCCTGCTGCGATGCCGCAGCGAAATGAGACTGGCGGGGTCCCAGTGAGGAATGCAACGCATGGCTGATTCCAGCAACGTTTCTTCCCCGCAAATTCCAGGGTCTGAGCACGGATTCGTCCGGGCCATCGGGCTGTTCGATGGCACGATGATCGTGGTCGGGTCCATGATCGGCTCCGGCATCTTCATCGTTGCGGCGGAAATTTCCCGGTTGACCGGTTCGCCGGGGGGATTGCTGCTCACCTGGGTGCTTACCGGGTTATTGACGATCGCCGCGGCGCTTTCGTTTGGTGAATTGGCGGCGCTGTTTCCGCACGCGGGCGGGCAATACGTCTATTTGCGAGAGGCGTACTCGCCGCTGTGGGGCTTTCTGTATGGCTGGACGTTGTTTCTGGTGATTCAGACGGGCACGATCGCGGCCGTGGCGATCGGGTTTGCACGCTATCTGGGCGTCTTGTTTCCCGCCATCTCGCCGCAGACTTGGGTGGTGCGGCCGATCAACCTGGGCTCGTGGTTCGCCATCAGCCTTTCCGTGCAGCAATTGGTCGGCGTGGTGATGATTGTGTTCCTCACGTTCCTGAACACGCGCGGAGTAAAGCTGGGCAAGTGGATTCAGAATATTTTCACTTCGGCGAAGATGCTATCGCTGCTGGGGCTGATTTTCCTGTGCGTGTTCATTTTCCGGAATGCGGGGGCGATTGCAGATAATTTTTCGCATATCTGGGCGATTCGCGGTGCGCAACCCATCGTACCGGGGACGAGCTTCCTGAAGTCGTTGCTGCCGACGGTGACCGCGGCAAGCGGCTGGTATGGGCTGTTGCTCGCGCTTGCGGTCGCTCAAGTGGGCTCGCTGTTTTCCGCGGATGCCTGGAACAACATCGGGTTTACGGCCGCTGAAGTGAAAAATCCCAAGCGTGATGTGGCGCTCTCCATGGCCTTCGGCACCATCATCGTGATGACGCTGTACCTCCTGGCGAATCTCGCGTATCTCTGCGCCTTGCCGCTGGACCAAATTCAGAACGCGCGGGACGACCGCGTGGCCACCGCCGCGCTCTCTGCCATTTTCGGTGCAAAAGGCGCCGGGATGATGGCCATCGCCATTATTATCTCCACCTTTGGATGCAACAATGGATTGATCCTGGCGGGTTCGCGCGTGGCTTACGCCATGGCCAAGGATGGGCTGTTTTTCCGCGCCACTGGAAAACTGAACAATAAGGGCGTGCCCGGGACGGCATTGATCTTCCAGGGGATGTGGATCGTGATCCTGATTCTGCTGCGCACGCGGAAGGCGGACGGCAGTTACGGCAATCTGTACAGCAATCTGCTCGATTACGTCGTGTTTGCCGCGCTACTTTTTTACGTGCTCACGATTGGCGGGATTTTCCTGCTGCGCTGGAAGCGCCCGGACGCCGAACGACCCTACAAAGCATTTGGCTATCCGGTACTGCCGCTGTTGTATATTGTGGCAGCCACAGGGATCATGGTGGTGCTCCTGCTTTACCAGACACAAACCGCGGGGATGGGCATGGCGATTGTTTTGGTGGGCGTGCCGGTTTATTGGCTGTGGTCGCGGCGGAAAACTTAGTCAGACGGAAATCTCGTTAGCACAAGAAGAAGGAGGAGTTGCATGGGCAACCCCCTATTTGCAACGAAGTCGCTGGACACGCTGATGAAAGAGGCCGGAGACACGGGCGAGCACAGCCTGAAGCGTGCCTTGGGTCCCGTCAACCTGATCACGCTGGGGATCGGGGCCATCATTGGCGCGGGCATTTTCGTGCTGACGGGATCGGCAGCCGCGCTCTATGCGGGGCCCGCGATCATGCTGTCGTATGTACTTGCCGGTGTGGGCTGCGCCTTTGCGGGGCTTTGTTATGCGGAATTCGCTTCGCTCATACCCATTGCAGGTTCCGCGTACACCTATGGTTACGCGACGCTGGGAGAGATCGTTGCGTGGATCATCGGGTGGGACTTGATCCTGGAATATGCTTTTGGAGCAGCGACCGTGGCCAGCGGTTGGAGCAGTACGCTGGTGGCATTCTTGCAGGACTATGGCATCAACCTGCCGCCGCAGATTTGCGACGTGCCCGGGGCGCATTGGGTTTTTATGGATGGCCGCTGGGTTCCGGTGGCTACCACCAGCCTTACGAGTGCGCAAGTGCTCAGTTTCCCGCACGCAACGTCCAGTTTCAACCTGGTGGCGTTTCTGGCGGTACTCGCTGTGACGACAATTCTTATCGTGGGCATCAAGGAGTCCGCAAATTTCAATACCACGGTCGTGTTTGTGAAACTCACGGCGGTGGTGACCTTCATCGCGGTTTCGGCAGTTTTCATTTCACGCCATGCGGCGATCGCGCACGCGAATTGGAGCGTCTTCCTGCCGCCGAACACCGGTTCATTCGGGGCTTACGGATGGTCGGGGGTACTGCGGGGAGCGGGAGTTGTGTTCTTCGCGTACATCGGCTTTGATGCCGTGTCCACGGCGGCACAAGAAGCCCGCAATCCCCAGAAGGACATGCCCGTCGGCATCCTTGGCTCACTGGCCGTCTGCACGGTGCTGTACATCATCGTTTGCGGGCTCCTGACAGCTACGGTTCACTACTCCCGTTTGAATATTGGCGCGCCCGTCTCGCTGGCTATCCGGGAGACCGGGGTGAAGTGGGGGAGTTACGTCGTGAACGCGGGTGCGTTGGCAGGACTCAGCACCGTTATGCTGGTAATGCTTTTGGGACAATCGCGGGTTTTTTATTCCATGGCGCACGATGGATTGCTCTGGAAGTGGGCGGGCGACATCCATCCGCGTTTCCGGACGCCCTGGAAGTCAACGGGCATTGTCGGTTTGTGCGTGGCCATCGTGGCGGCGCTGGTGCCGATTGGGGACCTCGGGCAACTGGTGAGCATCGGCACGCTGCTTGCCTTCGTCATCGTTTGCGCCGGAGTGTGGATCATGCGCGTGCGCCGGCCGGAGTTGAAGCGCCCGTTCCGGACACCGTGGGTGCCGGTCGTGCCCATCCTGGGCATCATCATTTCTTTGGGCCTCATGGCGGGCCTGAAGGGAATAACGTGGCTGCGGCTGGTCGTTTGGCTGGTGATCGGAATGGTCATCTACTTCACCTACAGCGTGAAGCACAGCAAGGTGCGCAACCCGGGGCTGCCGGGAAAATAGCGGCTGGGCGGGATTCGTGGTTGAGCCAGGCTGCGGCTCCGCATCATTCACAAATAATTATTGCGGCGGACTCGTCGGCCCGCGTTGAATCGGTTAAAGTGGGGTTGCTGCCTCACTGCTCATGAACGGAAAAGCAATTAACGGGAATTCCTTCTGGAAGAGCCTCTCGAAGCTCGATTGGATGGCTTGCGTTGTCATTGTGCTGGGGATTTGGGCCGGCTGGTCGGGCAATCCGCTACAGGGACTCCCAGGAATAAGCTTGCTGCGCTTTCTTGCGCTGCTGGCTCTGTTTTATGTTGCTTATCGGTTCTGGAGCCGCTGGCGCACCGAACTCCTCTGGAGTTTGCGCAATCGGCTGATCGTTGCCTACGTGTTTATCGCTGTAGTGCCCATCCTTTTGCTGGTCATTTTGGCGGGGCGTGCGCGTCAGATAATCTACGCCCAGCTTGGCACGTACATCCTGCACGAGGAAATTCACAAGCGCGTGGATTTGCTGGCGGATTCCGCCGCGCACATCGCCGCCGCCGAAGAGACCTTGCCTGCTTCAATTAACCAGAAAACGCTGGAGGAATCTCTTGCGGCGCAGCTCGAAGTGGCGGAGGGCAAGGCCCTGCCTGGCCTATTCGTGAACTTTCATGTGCCGGAAGACTACTTTCGCAAATTCGCCGGGCCCAGGGCGCGCTCCTTCGCGGGACTGGTGCAGTCCGAGAATCAACTGCGGCTGGTAAGCATGAGGGAAATGGAGTCACCACGTGGCCAGCAGATTCTGGAGCTAAGCGTTCCAGTAACTCCGGAATTTCTGGAGAGCATGACCAGCGACCTTGGCCCATTCAATATACTGCTGTTGCACCGCGTGAGCGATGGATCGGCCGGGAGCGACGTGACCGTTGGCAGGCAGAATTACCGCGTGATTGGGCGCGTAACCACGCGCAGGCGCGTTCTGCCGCCCGCCGCGGGCTGGACGGATCCCGTGGTGGACGACCTCTCGATCCTGGAGGTCAGTCATTTTTCCCCTGATGGCGCCGTGGAGCACGCTCACCCGGTATTCGCTTCCTACGAAGCGCGCATCTCGCAGTTGGATCACCGCATTTTTGGATTGGTGGGGGAATTCAGCTTATCCAAGGTTGTTACGCTTACGCTGATTTCCATTGCTTTCCTCATCCTGGAGCTTGCCGCGCTGATTATCGGCATTGTTCTGACGCGGGCGATTACGCGCACGGTTTCCGAGCTTTATCGCGCCACGCAGTTCGTTCAGGAAGGGAACTTCACCTATCGCGTCAGCGTGAAACACAAGGACCAGCTCGGCGCGCTGGGCGATTCGTTCAATTCCATGACGAGTTCCATCACCAACCTCATTAACGAGCAGAAGCAATTGCAGCGGCTGGAGAACGAAATCTCCATTGCGCGGGAGGTGCAGGACCAGCTTTTCCCGCGCAATGTGCCGCACGTGGCGGGCGTGGAAATCGAGGCGATTTGCCGCGCGGCACGCAGCGTCAGCGGCGACTATTACGATTTCATCCAACTGAGTCCCACGCACGTGGCCATCGCCATCGCGGATATTTCGGGGAAGGGAATTTCCGCGGCGCTTCTGATGGCCAGCTTGCAGGCGGCGCTGCGCAGCCAGTTGCTGGTGCCGGGCAGCGAAAAGATGAGCACCGCGGAACTTGTGGCGCGACTCAACAAACATCTGGTGCGCAATACCGGGGATGATCGCTTCGCAACTTTTCTCGTGGCCATTTTCGATACGGCTACGCGCACGCTGCGCTACACGAATGCAGGACACTTGCCCGGCTTCTGCCTCTCCGACGGCAAATCCATTCACCTGGATAAGGGCGGAATGGTGCTGGGGATCGTGGACGACTACCCTTACGTGGAGGGTGTGGTGCATGTGCCACCGGACAGCGTGCTGATTGGCTATAGCGACGGATTGGTTGAGCCGGAGAATGCCTATGGCGAGGAGTTCGGCGTGTCGCGGCTGGAAGCCGCCGCGCAACGCGTCCGCCATGCCAGACCGCGCCATATCGCCGAATCCCTGATGACCACGGCAGAAGAATGGTCGGGCAGTCCCGAGCAAGCCGATGATATGACGGTGATCGTCGCGCGATTGGGCAACGGATCAGTTTCCGGCTAGTGTCTCTTGTTTCGAAGCATCGGTGGCGGAGTGATTCCCGACGAGCTAGCGGGTACGCATCAAAAGTAGAATTCCGCCAATGAATGAGAGGATGCCTGCGCAGGCAGCGGGCAGGGCCAATGCCCAAAAAAGCAGCGTGTGGTACGCCTCATGAGGCGAATGAATAACGTGATGGTGAATGATATGCCAGAAAGCCAGCGTCGTGAATAACACGGAAATCCCGCAAAAGATGTTGAGCGCTCTCATTGTTCTCTCCTCCCCGCTCGCAATATCAGTCCCGCAGTCTTACACAAAGTTCCTTCCGCCTCCAAGAAATTTTCCAACCCGCCTCGCATGAGATAGAGTGGAGGAGCGCAAGGGAGTCGGATATACTGGCACGTTTTGCGGAGAGAAGAATGTCGCTACGGAACCGGGTCGCTGTGGTCACAGGTGGTAGCCGTGGAATCGGGCGGGGCATCGCGCTGCGCTTGGCGAAGGACGGCGCGCGCATCGCCATTGCGTATCGTGCCAACAAAACTGCCGCGCAACTGGCGCTGCAACAACTGCAATCGGTGGGCGCCGATTGCGTTGCGGTGGAGACGGACATCAGCCAGTCTGGCCGCGCGGATCAACTGATCAGCACGGTGGTGGATCGTTTTGGGCGCGTGGATATTCTGGTGAATAATGTGGGCGATTTTCGCTGGGGCACGCTGGTGGAATCTTCCGCGGGCGAATGGCGCACGGTGATCGAATCGAATGTGATGACGGTGTTCTACATGTGCCGCGCGGCTCTGCCTGCCATGCGCAAGGGGCGCTGGGGACGCATCGTGAATCTGGGCGCAGTGGGCGCGGAGCGCGCCTTTGGCCAAGCCAAGATTTCGGCGTATGCGGCGGCGAAGGCGGCGGTGGTGGCGCTGTCGCGATCGCTGGCGCTGGAAGAGGCGAAAAACGGGATTACCGTGAACGTGGTCAACCCCTCGAACATTGACGAAAAGGATTTGACCCTTGAGGAAGCGCGCAAATTGCGCGATGCGCGCTATCCGATTGGACGGCCGCCGACAGTGGAAGATGTTGCGGCTAGCGTGGCGTTTTTCGCGTCGGAAGAAGCGGAGTACGTTACAGGGCAGGTGGTGAACGTAAGCGGCGGGTGGATGTTGTAGGCGCGGGCGGGAAGAGTGGCTTGGTTTGTCATTCCGAGCGAAGCAGGGAATCTCCCATTTGCAGTAATCCAAGAAAAGAGAGATTCCTCACTTCGCCCGCCTCCGGCGGGTTCGGAATGACGGGATGGCGATTCTTCTACATGCTGTAAAGCCATGCCCTGATGATAAATGCGGGTCATTGCAGAGACTCATCGGTTCCGGGAACTCCTATGAAAGCGTTAACTGCAGCGGAAATGCGCGAGGTTGACCGCCTGACGACGGAGCGCTTTGGTGTGCCCGGCCTGCAACTCATGGAGACCGCGGGCCAGAGTGTCGCGGAAGTCTTCCTGGAACAATACGGCTATAAAAACACGGAGCCGCCCGGGCGCGTGTGCGTGCTTTGCGGAAAGGGAAACAACGGCGGGGACGGTTTCGTCGTCGCGAGGCATCTGCGCGAAGAAGCCGAGCACGTGGAGGTGTATCTGTTTGCGGCGCCGGAGGAGTTCCGCGGCGACGCGGCGAAGAATTTGGAGCGCTGGCGGGAACAGGGCGGGAGCGTCACGGTCATCCCGAATGAGGCGGCTTGGGAAAAGGCTTGGCCGCAGGTAGCCGGGGCGGAAGTGATCTTTGACGCGCTGCTTGGCACGGGCATTCGCGGACCGGCTATTGGAGTGCTGGCCCAAGCGATTGAAGATGTGAACCGGCTCTCTCAGAATGCCACCGCCGCGCATCCCGCGTGGATTGTCGCGGTGGACACGCCTTCGGGCTTGCCGTCCGATGGCGAGGCCGCCGCCGGTCCGGTGGTGCGCGCGCATCTCACGGTGACGTTCACCGCACCAAAAATCGGGCAACTGATTTCGCCGGACGCCGCGTGCTGCGGGCAACTCGTGGTGCGCCCGATTGGATCGCCGGCCGCACTGATTGAGGAAGTTGGGAAGTCGCGAGTGCGCTGGGCCGGCCCCGACGAATTCGCGGGGATGCCGCTGGTGCGCGCGGCGGAAGCTCACAAAGGTTCCTACGGGCATGTACTGGTGGTCGCAGGATCGGTTGGCAAGACGGGCGCGGCGGTGCTGGCGGGGCAGGCGGCTTTGCGTGGCGGAGCAGGCCTCGTTACGCTGGCAACGGCGGAGCCCGCGCTTGCCATCATTGCCGCGGCGCAGGCCGAGTATATGACCGAACCGCTGCCTTCGACCGCATCCGGCACCATCTCCGCCGAAGCCATCCGCCTGGGGCGATTCGATGCGGTGATTCATGGCAAAACGGTGTTGGCGATCGGGCCGGGCGTCAGCACGCATCCGGAAACGCAGGAGTTTGTGCGCAGCGTCGTCGCTCACACGGATTTGCCCATCGTGCTGGACGCCGATGGCTTGAACGCGTTTGCGGGCCACGCGGGGCTTTTGCCGAAGCGCAAGAGCGCGCATCTCGTCGTAACGCCGCATCCCGGAGAAATGGCGCGGCTGCTCGGCATCTCTAACGCGCAAGTCCAGCAGGACCGCGTGCAAACCGCTAGCGAAGCTGCGCGGCAGTGGAACGCCCATGTTGTCCTGAAGGGCTTTCATACCGTGCTGGCGTCGCCCGCGGGCGAAATTCTGATCAACACCACGGGCAATGCCGGACTGGCGAAGGGCGGGTCGGGCGATGTGCTGACCGGGCTCCTTGCCGCGCTGGCCGCGCAATTTGGCACTCGCGATTTCTTGCGCGTGCTGGCCCTGGGCGTCTATCTCCACGGGCTTGCCGCCGAGTTGCTCGCGCAACAAAGCGACGCCTCCGGTATTCTGGCCGGGGAAGTTGCTCACGCCATCCCGTTTGCCCGGCGCAAACTTCTTCAGGAGCTGCAGGCGCGTGCCTGACGAAGTCATCACGCACTCCGCGGAGGAGACTGTCGCGTGGGGACGCCGATTCGCGGCAAATCTGCGCCCGCCGGTGCTCGTGCTGCTTTCCGGCGAACTCGGCAGCGGCAAGACCACGGTAACCAAAGGCATCGTGGCGGGCCTCGGCGCCGCACCGGAAGACGAAGTGACCAGCCCCACGTTTACGCTGCTCCACGAATACGGCAGCGGAAAGCGGGTGTTCCACGGCGACCTCTACCGCATTGAGAACTTCCACGATTTCGAGACGCTTGGGCTGGAGGATGTGTTCGCCGAGCCGGCCATACTAATCCTGGAATGGTCAGAGAAATTCCCGCTGAAGGCCCCGTGGCCGGTTACACGGGTACACCTAGAGCATCTTGGGGGCGATTCCCGGCGCATCGTCGAGTTTTGAGCTTGGCTGGCACCGCCGCTTTTACAGCGTCTTCTCCGCCACCAAACCACAATTTTCGCGCCGACAGCCTCTTCAGCTGTGCCCTTCAAAAACTGCGACCCGCGCGCGCCCCAGGGGAGGGAAAAGAGAACCCAAAGACCCACCCTCGAAAACCGAGAGTGGGGTACCCGGCGGTACCCAAAGTCGCTTTAAACCTCAACCCGTCGGCCACCCGCCAACGGAGCCGAACTAGGTGTGAAGTCTGGGTTTTGTGGCGGACCACATTAAGGGATTGATGCCCATTTCGCGCGTTGACGATAGTCAATTTCAGCTAGAAGAGAAATCGAATTGTCAATGCGTTCGAAGAGATCGGCCCGTTTGTAGTTCGGCTATCCTCGTGGGAATTGCCTCCCGCAGCGGGACTAAAAACACTAGCGGACAATATAAGCGTCGCTGCTGAACTGCCCTCGACCTGCTTCGAGGTTAAGTCCGAAGGCGGCCAAGCATCATTGGGATTTGACGATAAAGCCCGGCCCTTCGCCTTGATCCGCACCCATTCGCCGGGTTGCAGCTTGATCATCGTCGATCTGATGGACGGCGAACCAAAGAGGAGGATCGGACCCTCCATGCTCACGGCCCGATTGCCTCCCAATTTCGCGTGAAGGTAGATTGCGGCCGTCTGATATTGATAGCTAGCCCGCGGATCGACAGGTTCTATATCTGCGGGGCTCAAATCCCAGGGCAGTTCTATGGGCTGGTCACTGACGTTCCGGATCTGCACCTCATACTCGAATACTTCTCCCCGAGCGAGTTCGGTGCGGCCTGAAACATTCAAAAAGAGAGCAAGGGGTTGAGCCGGCGGCATCTGTCCCTCTGTGACACTACCACCGCCGCCACTGCTGCCCGTGGCAGGCTCTCTTTGCCTTTCTCGAATCTTTACCTGCGTCGCATCGAGATAGGCTCGCTCCTGAGCCTTGATAGAAACGCCGTGCGAGCAAATGACCAGAAGCAGGGCTGCTACGCGGAACATTAGATCTCTAGAAAACATGTGTCTCGCCTCTCTCTTTCTGGCTCTCAGAAAGTGTAGTTGACATAACCCTGAAAAGTGCAGGTCGCGTCATACCCTACGTAGGGTGAGCCGCAAGGTTCAACATTCGTGCTGGCTATAACGGTGTTCCTGGCGGCAGTCAAATCGCTATTTACTTTGCTCTCGAAATCCGCCTGCGACTGGCTCGGTGGACCGGTTTCAGCCTCACCTACAACCCCGAGGTTGTACGCTGGATTATTCTGAGCCGTTACATAGTTTTGGTAATGACTGTTGACGGTGCCGGACTCGTGCCTGATCGCATCTGTGAGTAGATTGGATCCGCTGATGTATCCATTCGGATTCGTTTGCGCATTATAGGTGCCTGTTTGAGCCTTATAAAAAGCGCTTGAAGTGTTACTGAGATCCGGACTTATCACGTAATAGTAGGCGGTGGGCGTCCCCTGGGAGCTGCTAGATATTGACATGACATAATGGTAGCCCTGATTTAGTCCGGAGTCGCTCACCGCTGTATCCGTGAACGAATCGGGAGCCTCTAGGCAGTAACTGCCCAAAGCACTGTTCCGCACTGGTGGGCTCGGGATTGAAAGAGTGCAGCCGGGGCCCGGCGATGAATTGTTTGGCACCACAGTCGAGGACACAGCGGCAAAAGTGAAGCTACTGCGAGCCGTTACGGTGATGCTCGCGGTTAGTGGGTCTTGGCTGCTCGATGCGTTTACTGTTACTGTTCCGCTGGTGACCATGATTCCGGACCAAGAACTGACATTGTTATTGCCGCTTCTCGATACGGTGTTGTTATTGGAGTCCGTAAACTTCCAGCCGCTGAATGTGGTGCCGCTCGGGGCGCCGCTCACGGAGCATGGTGCATTTGCTGCTCGCACTACGGAGGATGGGCAGTTTAGGGTGATGACGTTGTCGCCGCCGCTGCCATGCTGGTCGGTGTTGTAGCAGATGCGGCCGTGCTGGGTCATCAAGGGCCCGTATACGTACGTACTGGTGGAACCAACAGCGACCCCGGTATGGTTCCCGTCGCTATCCACCTTGGCGATGGTGGTGTTCCCGGTGGTCCAACTGCCGTAATAGTCGGAACTCACATCCCAATCGTTTTGGTTGCAATCCGTGGCCCACACGCCGTTCGGGGCATTCCCCAGCAGGGGGATGCCGAGGGGATCGAAAGTGAGGTAGGGGGACGTGTAATCGCAGCAGTTCATGCAGCCGTAGATGACGTGGCCGTAAGTCTTCTCATAGATGACCTTGCCCTCGAAGAGAGTTCCAGCAAGGGGGTCGCCGAGATCGCGGAATTCGTAGGAACCTGAAGAGAGGTCAGCGGGCAGGACCTTGCCGCTCTTGTCGGGGACATGCTCCCGAATCAGTTTTCCAACGTCGATCCACATCTGCTCGTCCGGTTGAAGGGTCTGCTCCAAATCATACCGCGCTGTGCCCCGGTTATAAAACAGTGTGAGGGCTGCGCGGGTTGGCTTAGTGCCGCCGTTGCCTGTGGTCATCAGGGAGTCGTGCTGCGCGTCGTATTCCCACATGCCGCCCTCCCAGGCGAAAGCAAGCTGGTCCGAGAAGGGAGTCTGCGCACCGTGCAGAAGAGTGGCGTCATAGCTGGCGGCCACTGCCATGAGCGCGTCGGGAAGACTGTTCGTAGTAATTGTGACGGAAGTCCAAGGTGCATCTTTGGGGAGAATCTTGCCGTCCTGGAGAGAGGCAATATCGATGCGACGGGTTTCGTTGGGTCGCAACTGGAGCGTTGGGCCCTGCACCTTGCCAGTGGTAGTGTCTCCGCGCCAGTTGAACCGGAGAGCGGCGCTTAGGGACTTGTTCGTCGTATTGCGGATGAAGAGCTGGGGCTGGAGGGTTGTGCCCTGGGGAAACGCCAACGCAGGGTCGGGTTGGGTGAGGGCCAGCATGGGAGCGCGGAGGGTCCATACGCCGGTCTTGGCATTGTCGCGCTCAGCGATGATGGTGTTGGGATCGTGGTCAAACATTTTCAAGAGAGCCGAGAAGCCGACCTGCGTGTCAAAAAGGAAATGCAGGGAATCGAGAGTACCGGCGTGGGCGGCGGCGCTGATTTTGATGCCACCGTAGGAGCCGGTCAGGCCTCCCAGTTGCACGAGTTTGCGAACGGAAAAGCGGCTTGTTTGTCGAGGCCCCAGAGATACTTTTTGGGCGAATGATTTGCCGGCAGAGTCGAACAGGGACAAGTCAAGCTGGATGGGATTCGCGCCTTGATTGTTAAGTATCAGGTAATCGTTGACCGAATCGTTCGGCAGCCACCAGATGCCTTCGCGGCTGGCGGTTTCGTAATTCTGGATTTCGCCGGTGGCGTCCACGTGGAAAGCGATGGGATGTCCCACGGCGCGGAGCATAACAGCGGCATATAGGTTGCGAAGGCTAACGGAGTGATACCGTAGAACGATCGATCCATAGGCTGCCGCGAGCTGAGGTGTCCCGGCGCCGATCACTGCGCTCAGATCAATGGACTGGACTTCACGCGGCTGAAGAGTGACCGCCGCGAGAGGTGTTTCCATACCATCCGCGGTTCGGAGAAATGGGGTGACGACCAAAGTTTGGCTGGCCAAGTTGTTACGGAGCTGCAGCTCGGTGTCCCAGCCGGTTTCCGTGGTCCAGTAAGGGAAGAATTGTTCCTGGTCGGCCGGGATCGGGTGCTTGCCGCTTGGAGGTGGACTCTGTGGAGTGGCGGCAGATTGCCCGCTGGCCGTGGGAGTCAGGATCAGAATCAAAAGGATAATGGGAATCAGAAATGCTCGAGAGTCCAGGACCCTGCAAGATAAGGTCGCAACTGAGCGCATGGTTGGCCTCACACGGTTACAAAAGTGGGTTGGACGGTAACCTGTGATGCAATATCCTGTAAAATGAATATCTCATTAGAGTGGGTACCAGGTAGTTTACTCAGTTCAGAGAGGCCCCAACCTAGGGGTGCTCAGGTCCTGGGGGCATAGTCTCGCAGGGATCAGCTTACTTTCTGGCTACCCCAGTACTTCGGTTTGCTTGCCCGGTGCGCCTGCCGCTGCTACGTTGAAAGGTGGCGTACCCAGGCGACCCGATGCCAACGGAACTCTTGAATAATGTGATGGATAGCCAGCGCGGCGAGCTGAAGAGCTACCGCGTGACCCTGCCCATGGGCACGCTCTCGATCGGGGTAGACAATATCCACCACGACGTCTTTCTCAGCCCGAAATTCGTCCAGGTGGCCCGCGATTACCTGTTCGACTTGATCCGCCAGAACACCAGCAGCACCTACCTTTCCGGCATCGAGTTCCGCCACACCAAGCCGGTGGACTCGACGACCTTTCGCAAGCTGCTCACTGAGTTGCTGCAAAGCTCGTTGACCAAGGCCAAGCACCAGAAAAGCATCGAGATTGACATGCTATTCCGCCTGGCCATCCTGAGGTTCATCACCGGAGAGCTGCAGAACCAGTTCGCCAACGTGATCCTAGATTGCAAGGAGTACATCCGCAAGCGCGGCGAATATTTTGAGCGCAGCCAGGCGGCGCACGTCATCAAGGCGCGGCTCACGGAGATGCAGTCGGCGCGGCGCGATGTGCTGCGGCTGATCGGGCAATTGGTGGCGCAGATCCTGATTGATATCGAGGATAACGTCATCGCGAAGACGCGCCGGGCGCTGTTTGGCGAGGAGTTCACGCCCTACTATGAAATCCTGAAAAACCGGCTGGTGTTTCTCGATGGCGGCAAGGATGACTTCTTCTTCCTGGAGCATTACGTTCTTCTGGGAAATTACGCGCGCGATCCGGACCGACTGGAGGCCATGGACGCCCTGTTCCACGAATTCCTGAAGGAGGCCGGGGCGAACATTCCGCACGAGCAGCCCACGGTGCCAGCCGCGGACAGCTACAAAGCGCTGTTTGCGGAAGCCGAGCATCGCCGCGCCGAGATTGTTTCCCTGGAAGAGCAGCGGGAAAACCTGCGGAAGAAGCTGGAGCGCGGCGACGGCCTGCTGAACAAATTTCTCAGCTCCACGGACCCCGCGGAGATGCGCGCTTCCGTCAGCGAAATCGAAACACGGCTGAAGGTTCATCAAGCGCGTCTGGAAGAGTTGGCGCCGCAACTCGATCGCGCCAAACAGCAAGTGGATTTCGTGAACAAGGACTATCAGGGGAAAATCGACGATTACCTGAATGAACCGGAGAACGCCCGGCGTCTCTTCGATCCGTCTTTCGGTGAAGAAGGAGATCGCGCCGCGCGCACCCGGCTGCTCACGCAGTTGGTGAGCCGCCTGGAGGAGCGCGAACTGATCGTGCACATCCTGGCCAGCTACGAAATTCGTCCCATCGCCAGCGATTTCTGCCCGCCCGTGCACTTGCAGCAGTTGCGCAAAGCGCTGGTATCGCGCGAAGAAGCGAAGCGCGTGGAGGAAATGCTCAAACAGGTTCCGGCGAAACGGCTGACGATGAAACCGCTGGAGGAACTGACGCGCCGGATGCGCCGCTATTCGCGGGATGAACTGCAGGTCGTCGTTCTGCGTTTTGCGATTGACTTTTTCCGCATGCGTCATGATTTGCGCGACGCGGAACACCTCTCCGCCTGCATGGAGCGCGTAAACCTTGTCAATGCGGAGAAGTTGCGCGAACTCTCGCGCATGAACAACCGCTTGTACGAATGCCTGCTGCGGGAAGAGGCCAAGCCAGAGCAGGACCAGGTGGTCTCTCACGTCATCATTAAGGCGGACGTGCGCGGCTCGACCAAGATGACGCAAGATCTGCTGGCGCGGGGACTGAGCCCCGCTTCCCACTTCAGCCTGAATCTGCATGAGCCGGTGAAGCGGCTGCTGGATCGCTTCAGCGCCAAGAAAGTTTTTATCGAGGGAGACGCGATCGTACTGGCCATCTTTGAAACGGAAGGCACGGTTTCTTATGCCCGCGCGGTGGCCAAGGCTTGCGTGCTCTCGCGGCAAATTCTCACGGTTTGCAATTCCTACAACGACACGGCCGCCTCGACGCAACTACCGGCGCTGGAAATCGGCATTGGCGTGGCGTTTCAGGGATCCGCGCCAACGTATTGGACCGACGGCGAGTCGCGCATCATGATTTCGAAGGCGCTAAACCTTTCGGACCGGCTTTCGGGTTGCGCCAAACTTGCCAAGCGCATGCTTGCCAAGCAGAAGACACAGTTCTCGGTGTATCACTTCCTGACGGCCATGAAAGGCGCGTCCGCCGAAGAACTCGACGAATTCCTGGTGCGCTACAACATGAATGGCATCGAATTGAATGAGGAAGGCTTTCAGAAGCTGGCCGAGGAGATTTCGCTGGAGACCTTGAACACCAAGCTCGAACTGCCGTGGGGCAAGGAAGAAGTGGCGCTGTATTTTGGCGAAGTGCCCATGGGCGAATCGGTGGAGCTGCTGGTGCTGCGCAAAGGGCGCGCGCGCGAATTGCTGCCCGACGGAAAGATCGGCAAATTTTCCGAACACAATTACTACGAAGTGTGCACCAGCCCGGCGCTGTACGACCTCGTCGCAGCCCTGAAACGCACGCAAGATCTCGGGCTGGAAGCTACCCGCGCCTGACCTCTATACTGGCATCGGAGGCGAAAGGGGTCCGGTGACCTTCCCGGCCTTCAAAGCCGGCGATTCGGCCCTTCGCGGGTCGAATGGTGGATTCGACTTCCACACGCCTCCGCCAACTTGCTTACTTTGAAGCACTTGCTATTTATTCTTGTTTCACAACCGGAACTGCTCCCATTGAAACGCTTTCTATCGCATGGCGCTGACTTTGCGGAATGACGTGAGCGTATATTCGGAGCGTTGCAGGGACTGAAAAGGAACAAAACCTAAACTATGCTATAAGAGCAGCAATCTATACGGCAAACGTCGGGGCCATTGGTTTCATCCCCTGTGGGTCGGCAACGCCCGTGGACGGCTGATAGGGATGAGGAAGAGAACGGTTACAGATGCCAACGGCTTGTGACGGTCTTTCAGAGGCAGGTATTTCCATGTCAGGAGCGGGCTTTCATATTTTGACGAAACCGATCGGCCCGATTTGCAATCTCGATTGCAAATACTGTTTTTATCTTGAAAAGGAAGTTCTCTATCCGAAAGTATCGAATTGGCCCATGCGGGAGGATGTGCTCGAAGCGTACGTGCGTCTGTGCATCGCAGCTCAGCTAGGGAACAAGGTGCAATTTGTCTGGCAGGGAGGGGAACCGACACTGCTGGGCGTTGACTTTTTTGCGCAATGCTGTCCGACTCCAGACCAGATATGCGAATGGCAAGACGATTGAGAATGCGCTGCAGACGAATGCAACCCTGCTGGATGATGCATGGGGAGAGTTTCTATCAGCGCATCGCTGGCTGGTCGGAGTTTCCATCGATGGCCCGCGTGAGATGCATGATGCCTATCGCGTGGATAAGGGCGGGCAGCCAACTCTTGACCGCGTTATGCGCGGGATCGAAGTGCTCCGGAGCCATCGAGTTGCATTCAATACGCTGACAACCGTGCATCGCGCCAACGCGCAGTATCCCCTGGAAGTGTACCGTTTCCTTCGCGAGAACGGCAGCGGCATGGCGCCGAGGGGAACCAAGCATCAGGTTGTTTTACAGAAAATTCACCGGTCGTCAACCTCGCCTGCCGCGCCATCAGGCATCCTGCCGAGGCGTGGCAACAAGAGCCCGGGATGGACTGAGGCGACCGTGCTTCGTTGTGTGTTCATTGGTTCTCCTAACCGATTTACCAAGCTGTTGGCACATTGGCTGTCGAAACGCATCCATTTGTCAGGGGTGGTCTGGACTTCCTCGGCGCACTGGGCGCTGAGTCTTTCCGGCCGGATGCGGTTTGCGGGAAAGCGCCTGAACCGGGTGGGCTTACTGAAGACCGTGGACGAGGTGCTCTACTATGTTTTGTCCAAGAAGATCCTGAACGACACGGGAGAGAAGTTCCAAAGCCGGCTCCTGGACGCCTATATTCGCCAATACGGTTTGCCTGAATGGGAAGGGAACGCCATCCGGACCGATGACATTAATTCCAGGGATGTGATCAACTTTGTCCGCGAGTGTTCCCCGGACCTGATTATGTCCATGTGTATCAACGAATTCTTTCGGCGTGAAATCCGGGAAACACCTCGTCTGGGAGCGTTTCTCTGGCACGAAGGAATTGTTCCGGAATATCGGGGCTTGTATTCCCCATTCTGGGCAATGTACAACCGTCAGCCGGAAATGCTGGGTTATACGGTTCTGCGCATGAATGGCCGATATGATGAAGGAGAAGTGTTCCTGCAAGGACGCGTATCCGATGTGGATCCGCAGACGGACAGTCCGCCCTATATCGGACACAAAGCCATTCTTGACAGCCTGGCGGGTGTGGCAAGACTGTTCGAGGAGCTCGAAAAAGGAACTGCAAAGCCAATTGCAACACAGGGTCGAAGAGGCGCGTGTTACACGTATCCGGGATTGACGGATTGGATTCGCCTGCGAATGCGAATGCGGCGCGTTAGTGTGGGAGTAATCGAAGACCCGGAAGTCAGGTGGTCCGCCGCCGACAAGAGACCCTCGGCTTAAACCACGGGCGCTCAGCGCATCAACACAAGAGACCCGGGATAGGCCGCCAGGGAGCCTCCCCGACTTGGGAGATTAGTAAGAAGGGTTGAAAGACTGGGCTACCATTCCGAGTAATGCGTTCCGTCGAGGGCTGTCCCCGTGGATTTCGAGTGGACGTCGAAAACGTTATGGCCGCCCCAAGTAGTTGAATCTGGATCGTCCTGGACGGCCTTCAGAACCCAATCGGTATGTCCCGTCATGGGATCCACGGGAATGCGCCGAAGGAACCGCACTTTTTGTGTGGAACTCATGCCGACCAACTCGCCCTTAACCAGGGTTTCCAGATCCGGGGGGTAACCTTCGTTTCCCACTTCCACGCGGATGAGGTTGCGGTCCGCATATTCCTTATAGTGGTCGATGGCGTCGCGAATATCGCGAAGATCGCGCCGAAGCTCGGCTTCCTTGGGCCGTATGATGGCAACGCGTACCATCGGCAGAGCTGCTGTCGCAAGAATGGCAAGAATCGTCGAGGCAATAATCAATTCCAGAAGAGTCATGCCCCTTTGAGAAACGTTGCGACCAGTCCTCCTGGCAATCATCATCATTGACTTGAAAGCTTCCGCTCCCTACCTCCCGTTATTTCTAAGTCGCAGGTTTGGACCCGCTTGCTAGCTCATTCGGCCGCATATTTCCGTATGCGAAGGGGTGAAGGAAGAGGGCCCAACGCGCAAGTTCTATCAGGTTGAGGCCCAGAATGCGTAACACCGCGAACAATATTTGTTTGAAGTTTTGTGACTGGCAGAAATTGGACTTAGTCAGACTTGCGGGCCTGGATGGCGACTATCAGGCCCCAGAATCTCCGGTAACTCACGGCGCCAAAATGATCGCGAAAGTGCGCCAGTACCGTGTCATCAACGCCGTGGAAGCTCCTTCCGGACGAATTCCAGCGCCGGTGTAGCCAGCGCCGGACTAGGGAGACCGGGAAGCCAGCCGCGGCATTCTCAACGGCGAGATACTGGCCGCCGGGCTTTAGAAGCGCGGGAACGGAAGACAAAAACTGGATAGGATTCCGATCCCTGAGGACCGTGAGCACGCTCTTCGTGAACACGAGATCGTATTCGCCTAGTGGCAAACTGGCCAGGTTGCCGTCGAACGCACGAAACGAAAGGGCATCTTTCCCGATTCGCCACTTCGACTGTTCGGTGCTGGCCACGTCGATCGCTTCCCTAGCAGGTTGCTGAAAAATGCGCATCGCCGTCATTCCGAGCGAAGCGAGGAATCCCTCTTCGGTCAGAACACTAAGAAAAGAGAGATTCCTCACTTCGCAGACTCCGTTCGGAATGACGAACTCGGGGTTTTTCAGCAAGCTGCTAGAGACGTCCACACCGTCGACGATGGCGCCCTGTGCAGCAAACCAGCAAGCCATCTTGCCGAAGCGGCAACCCAGATCGAGAACCCGCCAGCCGGAGAAGCGCGCGGGATCTCCAAGTGCGTATTTGAGAGGTCGGAGCCAGAGATGGGGGCGCCACTTGACAGGGTAGCGGAGTGAGGGCGCCAGCGCTCCTCCTTTGGGTGTCACAGTGTGTGGAAATGTGTCCAAGACCAAGTTGGCCTACCGGTTCCCGCAAGTTGGTAACAAACAACGGTTACAGCTAGAAAAATGGAGGGTAACTGCTCTGAGTATGTATACGGGCGGGGATTGCGGAGTTGTCGCGAAGTTTCTGAAAGACATCGTATCCCGATTGACTTGCCGGCGCGGGCGGCAAGGCCGAGCCAAATCCAAAGGAAAGACTGCAACACCAGGTTGTAAAAGGTGGACATTCCGATATTCATGACGAGTGCTGTGACGGCCATGACAAAACCGAGGCGCAGGACAAGAAATGTGGCCGGCAATCGCTCTTCCAATCCGACACTACCGCGCTTGCCCGCCCTTAACCCCGTCCAAAGCAGATGCAATGGGAAAAGAAAATACGCCAGATACGGCAGGAATCCGACCACGCCGAACTCCTTAAGGACTTCCAGATATTCGGAGTCCGTGACCACTCCACTGAAGATGGTCTTTGCCGGGCCGCGGCCCAGAAAAGGAGAGCGGATGAAATAGTCGCCCGCATCGCGCCACAAGGAATCAAGCCTTTCGCGGAGCGAGTCGGTTTGCAGTGGATTCCTTAAGGACTGAAAGCGATCAAGCGTGAGCCGATTGCTGTTCGCGATGGCGGCAAAGATGCTACCGAATACCAGCAGAAGTCCGACGGCGAAAACCAGCCGGCTTTTGCGCCGAGGGTTGGCGGAAGACAAGAGCATCGCGAAGATCAGTGCGCTGGCTAGAGCCGTAGTGATGAGCGCGTAACGCGAGCCAGTCATCCCCAGCGTGATCAAGCAGGCGAAGCAAACGAAAACGTTTCTGGCGGTCGACCCCACGCGAAACACGGCTGCGATCGTGAACGCCGCGATGGACCAAGTCATCAACTGGCCAAGAACGTTGGGGTTTCCCATCGTGGAATAGGCGCGCCGGGCGTATTGCAGCGCGCTCTCGACGTGTTGACCTGCGGAATAGTAAACGTTAAGCCTGTCCGATACACCGGAGCCCAACCACTGCGCCCAGGCGTAGAAACAAACGAATAAGAGCGCCAGTGCAAAGAAATTCAGCAATCGCCGGAGGGAAGCTTCTGAGAGATCAGCCTCGTATGCCACCGTGAAGAAAAACACCGGAAGCCAGAGCTTGGGAATCTCGTAAAGATCCGAAAGAATGACACGCTGCTGGAGTACGACGTACCCATAGCCAGCGGAGAAGATTACGCAGATGGTGTAGATAGCGCCGATAAGAAACATCCCATTCGGCCGAATGGGGCGTGCGAAGCCAGCCAGCAAAAACCAACCATAGATGGCGAAGATGACGGGGAGCAGAAGTTGTTCGGCCCTTACCCACGGCAAAGCGGTGCTGATCAATATCGGCGGGGCCAGCACCGAAAGACAAACGAGCGCAATGACGTAAAGGCGTGCCGAAGACTGGGCAAGATCCCAGCGTGAGCGTGGGAAAGCGTACTCGCGGAAGCGCATTGTGCTTGTGCCCATACGTTTAGACCGGCAAACAACTCCTTCGAGAACCGGCGATCAACCGCCGCGCCCGCTGTTTTCTGCCAGGGCCGCGGGCCAAAACCTTGCCTTGCAACCCAGCCACGCCTGTTGGTAAGAGGCGAATTCCGCACGCGTCGGCAAGAGAAGAAAAGCCCAAGTCACTCGCAATTCGCGTTTCAGCGCGAATGCGAGCAATGCCGTATCGAGGAAATATGCCGCGGACGACGCTAAAGCGGCTCCCTGGATTCCCATGCGGGGGATCAAGACCACGTCAAGCACCAAAGTCACAGCCAGAGCAGAGAAGGCGAAAATGGAGCTGAGTTCCGGTTTACTGCGGCCCGCCAGATCGGCGCTCATGACCTTGCCCAAGGACAATGCGACCGTGCCCGGCAAGATCCACCAGATGACCGAGACGCTGGAGGAAAACTGGACACCGAAAATCAAGGGGACAAAGAGTGGACTGAGAATGGCAAGCGCAATGCCGGAGACGCACGACACGAGCGAGACCTGCCGGAGAACAACGCAAGTGAATTCGGACGCCCCTGCGTTAAGTGTCCGCGCCGTGCGCGGGAAAAGAGCCAGCGCAACCGCTTGTGGAATTTGCCAAACGGCCTCCGACACCGCGACGCCGAGTGCGTAAATTCCGACCTGGCTCGGATCGAGAAGATAATTCACGATGAATACGTCCAAGCGGTAATTCAGAAAAGTAGCGAGATTTCCGAGTTGCCCGCGAATTCCCAGGCTCACGGCCTCGCGCAGTTTGTCCCGGCGCGGGAGGCCTGCCCAGGCGTGGGCGAGAAAATGTTTGATCAGGACGGAAGTGACGATGATGGCGGTCAGACTTCCTGCCAACACTCCCAGAATTGCCATCTCGCTCTTGCGACCGAAGAAGAAGACCAGCACAAGCAAGGCTGTGAGGCTCGCCGAGTGATACAAAAAGGAAAGACCTGCCCGAAGTTGGAATCTCTCCATGCCTGTAAGGATAGCCATGAAGTAGCCCAGCAGAATGTTGACGGGGATGGAGAGAAGTATGAAAAGAGCCAGTTGATCGGTAATCCCTTTCAGAAAGAAAGGGTGCCAGCCCCAATACAGCAGTGCCCACAGGCAACAGGCTGTTCCCGAACCGAGGAGCCCCCAGAACATAACCGCAGAGAGCCAGTGTGCGGGTTCATTTCTTGATTTCGCCGTCCAAACGACAAGTGGAACCTCACCCCCGAGTGCTCCGATCAGTGCGCCTGCGGCGATGGCCATCAAGCACAAGCTGACCTGTCCCCGTCCAAAAGGGCCCAGGAGGCGCGCGTAACAAATCTGTGTTCCGAAAGCAACGACGGCGCAAGCGGCCTGGCCGCCAAGGAGGCTCATCAAGTTGGACGCAAAGCTGGGGAGCCGAGAGCTCACTTTTTCGGGAACACTCGGCGCGGCGAGTTTTTCGACATTGGCGGTGCCTTCGACCATGAATGTGGGTTTCACCAAGGCGAAAAGCGTGACGCCTTCGCTGAGGAAAAGGGTCGATTGCATGGCAGCCTTCTAAAACAGTGCACTTCTACTTGCATGAAAGGATGTAGATTCCGCGTTTGCAGACAGACTCTCACCCTCCCCAGTGCCGTCTCACAGCCAAGCCTTCCGCGCATTGGCAAACTTTCCCTGCTCGGGCCTCAACATCGGCCTCATCGCCAGGGCTAGAAATACACATGCCGTGTTATCGCCAGATGACAGCCTGTTAAAAGTTGGAGTAAGAAGACGCGCAATTTGTATTGTACGAGCAGGCCTGGCAACCGCCCGAGAGCTAATCGCCAATAGAAAAGGGCGATCCTGGGTGGCGCGACTAGAATTAGGTCCGCATCAGATCTGATCTTGGAAGTTGCCGTTTTTTGTTGCTGGCGAAAGGGCCGCTGAGCCTCGACTTGGCCGCGCACATCAATTCAGACCGGATCACCGGAGTGAACTTCAGTTTTCATATCTCGTTCATCTGTCACTAACAACTTGCGGTTATCAACTAAAAGCGAGCCGGCCCGCTGTCCCAGCCTGACGAAAGGTTCCTTGAAAATCGCAGTGATTGGTTTTGTATCCAGGACAGACGAAGCAATGTCGGCTGCCAAGGCTTTTCCCCCGTCGCTTCGGTGTGCGAGGAATTGTCATTGTCCAGCAACATTGCGTGTCGATCGAGCTGTTTGGCGCGCAAGAGTCTTGAACATGCAGGGTCACAGGACGGAAGAAAGAGGGCGGCTTTAAGGTGTCGGCCGAAGATCTCTGACAACCGTCATACGGGTTCTGTAACTCAGAGGGCGGAGCTACGTGCAGAAGAGAGAGATTGATAACCTGGTGGCACGCGAACCGGTCGTGCCAATTGCATGGTACGCCGCGTACACCAAGCACCAGCACGAGAAGGGGGCGAGCGAGGCCCTTGCCCGGAAGGGATTTGACGTTCTCCTCCCGCTCTACAGGGCAATGCGTAGGTGGAAGGACCGGACCAAGATGGTTCTTCTACCCGTTTTCCCTTGCTATGTCTTCCTACAAACCACGCTGGATCGCAAACTGGAGGTTTTGAGGACTCCGGGCGTGTTCTGGCTTGTCGAAAATGGCGGCCGGGCCTGTCCGATCCCCGAATCTGAGATTGAAGCAATTCGCCAAATCTCGCGAAGCGGAACGCCACTGGAGCCGCACCCCTATCTGAATTGCGGTGAACATGTGCGGGTTCACAGCGGTCCTCTCACGGGCGTCAAGGGGATTCTGTCACGGGTCAAGAATCGCTGCCGCGTGGTGATTTCCGTGGAGTTGTTGCACAAGGCGGTCGCAGTGGAAGTGGATGCCGCGATTGTGGAGCCCTTGCCCCTTTTCAGACCGGGTGGCTCTGCCGCGATGGTCGAGAAAAGAGTTGGCGCGTAGTTAGGACAAAAAAGCGCGTTATTGAAGTGCAGCCAAACGCAGCGGGCAGAAAATAGAACGGAACAATGGGAGCCGAAAGATATTTCCGGATGAGATCGCAAGAGAATTTGGCACGAATGGCATCCCCACCATTGTTGCCCATGGTTCTGCCGGCGGAGACGAATCGTGTCTATGGTTGGGAACAGGTCATGCGAGTCCTGCGGAAAAGCGAGCGCTTTGTTCTGATCTTAGCCGGAATCCTCAGCTTGGGCATCGTGGCGGCGGCACTCCTAATGAAGGATGTTTACCAGCCGGTGGCACGGCTGGAGATCGATCCGTTGAGCAGCGGGATCAAGACGCTCCAGGAAATCGAGGATGTCAGAGCGGCGGACAACCAAGACTACCTGGAGACACAGGCGCAGATCTTGCAGAGCGAGGGGCTTGCGCTACGGGTAATCCGGGTACTGCACCTTGACCAAAATCCCGAGTTTGTTCTGCGGCGCGACTTGGAAAAGTCCTCAAAACTGCAGAAGGAGGAGACACAATCCGTACCGCGGATTGGCGGCGAATCGCCGTATCTCCAGGAACAGGTGGAGCTGGCAAATCGCACTGCTTCGGAGTCTATCGCTCTTGGGGTTTTCAAGAACAGACTTGGCGTGAGTCCCGTGCGCAACAGCCGAATGGTGGAAGTGAGCTACGCCAGCCATGACGCCCAGCTCGCGCAGCTCATCACGAACACGTTGGTTACCCAGTTCATCGATCAGAATTACCGGAATCGTTATACGAGCACGATGCAGGCTTCGGAGTGGCTCTCGATCCAGCTCAATGATCTCCGTCAAAAGGTGGAAGAAGCGAATCAGGCCGTTGCGGACTATCAAAAACGCTACGGTTTGGTCGAAGTGGACGAGCGCGACGTGCCTCTGGCCCAACTGATGAGCGAGGTCAATCACCAGTTGAGCGATGCACAGGCCGACCGGATCCAAGCCGAGGCTTACGTGCGCATGATTGATCTGGGCCAGCAGGATTCCATTCCGGCGGTTCGCGACGACCAGGTGTATCAAAACCTGATGACCCACTACGCCGACGCGCGCGCGCAACTGGCGCAGGCCCGCACCATCTACGGAGACGAGAACACGAATGTGAAGAAGTTACAGGACCAGTCGAATGAGCTGTCCGCCCAGATCGCGGCAGAGCGCGTGCGCATGGTGAATCAGGTGCGGACAGCCTACTCGGCGGCCCGCAACAGGGAAGAGATGATGCTGGAGTCAAGGGAAAAACTGAAGGCGCAGATGGGAGACGCCACTTCACACATGGTTGCGTTTCATCTGCTTCGGAATGAAGCCATAGCCAAGGCCGAGCTCTACAACACCCTGCAGGGGCGCCTGAGAGAAGCTGGAATTTACGCGGGGCTTCGATCGAGCAACATAAACGTCGTGGACCTGGCGCCACGCCTGGCTCACGCCACGTCGCCGCACAGGGGATTCATCATCGGCGCGGGCGTAGCGATCAGCTTCATGCTGGCGGTGATTCTTGCGTTCGTTCGAGAGAGTCTTGACAACACGGTGCGGACCCCGGACGACGTCCAGGAATGTAGCGGGCTTCCATCGTTGGCCATTCTGCCGAGGATGCGGAGCCGCGGAGTGTCCGACAATATGCAGTTCTTGCCGCCGGCGGAGTTCGCGGCGCTGAAAAGCCCTCAGAACGGCGCGACTCCTTTCTCCGGCGTGCCGCTAGCTCATTTGCATACGCCAGAGGCGGAAGCGATCCAGGATCTTCGCACAGCGCTGCCCTTTGCCAAGTCAGGTGCACCGGCGCGCGTGATTCTGGTGTCTTCTTCTTCGTCAGGGGAAGGCAAAACAACGGTTGCCATCAACCTGGCGATCGCGCTCGCACAGCGTGCCAAGACGTGTCTTGTCGAAGGTGACTTGCGCCAGCCGGTTTTCGCAAGCGTGTTTGGCCTGCACTCGAAGACCGGATTGAGCCAGGTGCTGACCGGCGAGGCCGCGATGGACACGGCACTCACCAGCGTGCCGGGAGTCTCAGGCCTGGCGCTGCTCCCGTGCGGACGAGGGGTTGCGAATCCAGCGAGCCTGGTGGACTCGGGGCCAATGGGAGCGAGCGTCATGGACCTGCGTAATCGATTTGAGTACGTAGTGATCGACTCGCCCCCGGTGATTCCGTTCTCGGATGCCCGCGTACTTTCGAGGTTTGCCGACGTGGTTGTCCTGGTCGGGCGCTATGGACTTACAACGCAGCGCGCGATTGTGCGCTGTGCGCAGATGCTGGACGAAGTCCAAGCTCCGCCCATGGGCGTCGTCTTGAACGATGTAGATTTGAACTCTCCAGACTACCATTACTACAACTACGGCTTTAGCCGGCGGCTAAGCGAAAGATCGAAATACTACGATGCAAAGAACCCGGGGAATCCGGCTCATTCGCCCGAAGCCGACCCGGCGGGGCCGGACCCGGTAAAGAAGAAAAGCACCCATGCTTAGGGTTTCCTCTCCCGCGCAGCTGAAGGAAGCGACGATGAGAACCATAACAAGCCAACTTGAGGGCCGCCTGATCGCCCTGGTTTGTATTCTCGCATTGGTCCTGCCGGGCGGCATCCCAGCAAGGGCGCAAACGGCCGGGCAAGTCCAGGCCGTCCAGGGTGATGCGCAGGCCGCGCAGGTTGCGGCAGCGAATGATTACAGGATCGCGGAGAATGACGTGCTTTTGGTCACGGTAAGCGACACCCCTGAATTTGGGGGAAGGTTTCGGGTTAGCGATACGGGGGTCATCGAAGTTCCCGGTGTAGCCACTCCCGTCCACGCCGAAGGCCAAACGCCGATCCAGTTGGCCCATTTGATTCGTCAAGCGCTCATAGACGCAAAGCAATTGCGCGATCCCAAGGTGGGCGTTTTCGTGGAAGAGTATCGTGGGCGCACGATCACGGTACTGGGCGCGGTCTCCAAGCCGGCCGTCTATCCGCTCCAAAAAAGGACGAACGTTTTGGAGGCGCTCTCGCTGGCCGGCGGCGCGCTCCCGAATGCGGGAAACACTGTCACCATCGTTCGCGGAGCGGCAAGTGCGGAAGCCACGGGAACGAAACCCGGATCCGTGCAGCTGATGGACATGAGCAGGCTCGTGAATGGCGCTGATTTGTCGGCGAACGTAGAGGTCAAGAATGGCGATGTGGTCAGTGTGTCCGCCGCGCAGGTTGTTTACGTGGTGGGTGCGGTCATGAAACCCGGCGGTTTCGTGCTGTCCAATCCAAGCGAAGGGATTTCCGTCGTACAGGCGTTAGCCTTGGCGGAGGGATTCCGGCCCGTGGCCGCCACGCATGACGGGCTGATCATTCGACAGTCCACCAGTGAGACCGCGCGGCAGGAAATACCCGTGGACGTCGCGCAGATGTTGCGCGGGAAAGAAGCGGACATGCTGCTGGCGCCCAACGACATTCTCTTCATTCCCGACAGCGGAACCAAGAAAACCTTGAAGGTAATGGGCGATCTGGCACTTTCGGTTGTGAGCGGCGCATCCATCTACGGCCTCGGATACAGAGTCGCCGGCGTTCACCCGTAATCATCCTGAAATCGCGCACGAGCAGCACCGCGGGCAGGGGGAGTTTGCGCTCTCGCTGGCTTCAATAGATCTGATTGCGGCGCCCGAAATATCCCGTAGGTTTCCATGCGTTACGCTTTCTTCCGGGCCATTGCGGATTTCTTAGCGGCCATGGATGGATTGTCATCGGACATCTTTACTTCGGAACGCAGTTGTTTTGTTTCAGGTCAAGACATAAAGACAAAAAAGGGGAATTCCATGGTCGAGAATGTCATGCCGGGCGTTGGTGTGGTTGGCTGCGGGTATTGGGGGCGGAACCTCGTGCGCAATTTTCACGAGCTGGGGCGTCTGGCTGCCATTTGCGATGTGGATCTGCCTCGCGTGGGAGAGATGCAGCGGAACTATGGTGTCAGGGCAACAGCAAGCATGGAGGAATTGCTCGCCATGCCCGAAGTCAACGCGGTGGCAATCGCGGCGCCGGCGGCGCAGCACTTCGAGCTTGCCAAGAAAGCTTTGTTAGCTGGGAAAGACGTATTCGTCGAAAAACCACTCGCCCTGCACGTTGAGGAGGGCGAAGAACTCGTGGACCTGGCTCGCAAAGACTCGCGCATTCTGATGGTCGGGCACCTGCTCCACTATCATCCCGCGGTGATCGAGTTGCGGCGCATGCTCCAGCAAGGCGAGCTGGGAAAGGTTGAATACATCAGCTCTTCCCGGCTGAACCTCGGCAAGCTGAGAACGGAAGAAGACATCCTTTGGAGTTTTGCTCCGCACGACATTTCCGCGATTCTCTACCTGCTGGATGAAATGCCCACCTCAGTCGCCGCCCAGGGTGCCAGCTATCTGAACCATCCGATTTCCGATGTCACGCTGACGATTTTGAGTTTTGCGAGCGGCGTCAAAGCCCACATCTTCCTGAGCTGGCTGCACCCTTTCAAAGAGCAGAAGCTGGTCATTGTCGGCGATCGCCAGATGGCCGTGTTCGATGACACGCAGCCGGATCAGAAACTCGTTCTGTATCCCCATCGCATTGATTGGGTCAACCGTGTTCCCGTCGCCCGGAAAGCGGAAGGAGAGGTCGTTCCAGTGGGCAAGGACGAGCCACTTCGCTTGGAGTGCCTGCATTTTCTGGAATGCGTGCGTGACCACAAGAACCCACGGACCGATGGAGAAAATGGTTTGCGGGTACTCAAGATACTGCACGCGGCAGGCAGGTCGATTCGAGAACATGGACATCCGGTTTCCACGAGCCGAAAGCCTGCACCGCGTTTCTACGTTGACCCGACCGCTGTCGTTGACGAATCCTGCGAAATCGGAGACGGCACGAAGATTTGGCATTTTTCACACGTCATGGCCAATTCCCGGATTGGCAGTAAATGCATCCTGGGACAGAACGCGCACGTGGCCTCGGGCGTACGCATCGGCAACAACGTAAAGATTCAGAACAACGTCTCGCTGTACACGGGCGTAGAGCTTGAGGACGATGTGTTCTGCGGGCCATCCATGGTTTTCACGAATGTCAGTACGCCGCGCAGCCATGTCAACCGGAAAGCCGAGTATCAACGTACGCTTGTAAAACGCGGCGCATCACTTGGCGCAAATTCAACCATCGTCTGCGGGGTCACGATTGGTGAATATGCTTTCGTGGGAGCGGGCGCCGTCGTCACCAAGGACGTTCCCAGCCATGCTCTTGTTGTCGGGGTCCCTGCCAGGCAAGTAGGCTGGGTTTGCGTTTGCGGCGTACGCCTGGAGGTGTCCAATGCCGTTGGGTTGTGCCCCCATTGCGGCATGACCTTTTCGATTGATGGCGGGAGGCTTCTTGAAATTGCGAAGTCCGAGCTGCACGAATATCCCGCTGCTCCCCGTGCGATGGCCAGTTCGGCTGGTCAAGACTGAAGGCGCGAGAGCAGGAAATTCTTATGCCCCATACTGTTGGCGGCAAGCCATTCCGGGTCGTAGTCCACGGGCTCCCTCATTTTTGCCAAAAACTGTCCGCGCTGCTCCGCGGCTCGCAATGGGAAATTCATTTTCAATCCAAGCACGATCCAATTGGCCTTGCGGTTTTGGCCAGGAATCTGCATCGCTGTGATTTGGCCTATACCTGGGGCGGGCGGATCACCATGGGGAAGTTTCTAAGTGCCGCCCGATGCCTCGGGAAGAGGAAGATCGTGATGCTCTGGTCTGGGAGCGACGTTCTTTACGCCAAGCAAGAGCTTGCATCTGGAAAGAAAAGTCCCTGGGCCGCCGAACGGATTCATTGGGCCGTTTCACCCTGGCTGGCGGAGGAAGTCCGGTCAATGGGCCTCCGCTGCGAATATGTGCAGGCTTCGTTTGTGGACCCCGTAAAAGATCCGTTGCCCCTCCCGGACAGTTTTTCTGTGTTGGTTTATGTTCCCAGTAGGGACAAATCGCAGCTTTACGGCTGGGATCAAGTTTTGGAAGTGGCCCGCTCGTTGCCGCGGGTCACGTTCACTGTCGTAGGGCTTCAGCGGGGTGAGGGTTTGTCTGCTCCTCAAAATGTGAAAGTGCACGGGTGGACCAGCAACCTGACTCCTTTTCTAGAGCGCAGCACGGTTCTCTGGAGGCCGGTTCAGCACGATGGACTCTCGTTCATGGTACTTGAGGCCCTTGCGCAAGGACGGCATGTTCTTTATAGCCATCCCCTGCCCGGGTGCATTCATGTACAAGACGCCGCGAAAGCCCGCTCGGAAATTCAACGGCTGTTGGCTCTGCACGAGGCTTTTGCGCTGCCTCTGAATACTGACGGCATGCGGTTGATCGGTTGCGATTACGCACCGGCCAAAGTCCAGAGCGAACTTCTTCGGCGATGGGAGGAGATTATCCTTTCGGCCGGGCCGGGACCTCTGAACGAGCTTGTGGTCCGCGGCTCATAGAATTCCGAGCTACCGCGCAATCCGTGAATCGCGATAAACCAGATGCTCTTGCGCACACCTCGAAGGCCACCCGTCCGGCGGGTTTTGGTTCACGGATTGATCTATTTCGGGCAGATGTTCGCCGAGCTTATGACGGGAGATGGCTGGGAATTTCGCTACTACCCTGACGCGGGAATTCGCAACCTAACGTCGATGGCTCGCGAGCTGCGCGCCTGCGACATGGCCTATCAGATTGGCGGCCGCGTAACGCAGGGAAAGTTTCTTCGGGCCGCGCACGTGCTGAACAAGAAGAAAATCGTGATGCACTGGGTGGGTAGCGATACCGTGGACGAACAAAAGGAGATTGCGGAAGGTAAAGCGGACTCGTGGGTGTACCAACGGATATGTCACTGGGCCGAATCGGCCTGGATGGTCCGCGAAGTGCAGCTTCTTGGGCTTTCTTGCGAACTCGTCCCGCTGCCATCGTCCCGCGTTCCGGATGGGCCATCGCCGCTCCCGCGCGAATTCTCCGTGCTCGTGTACATGCCGGACACGCGGCGCAGCAAGCTCTACGGCCTCGACCGGATTGTGCAGGTCGCCCGGGAACTCCCGCATATTCCATTCGAGCTCGTGGGGCTTTTGCACGGTTCGATTACGGACCCGCCGCCCAATTTGAAGATTCACGGCCGCATCCCTGATCTAGCGGAATTTTACCGTAAGGCGTCCGTCGTCTGGCGGCCAGTCCGGCACGACGGACTCTCATTCATGGTTCTTGAAGCCCTGGGTCACGGACGGCACGTGTTGTGGAGCTATGCATTCCCCGGCTGCGTGCAAGTGGATAGCGCCTCGGAAGCCCGTGATGAAATAGCCAGACTGAACGCTCTGCATCAGCAAGGGCGCCTCGGTATCAACTCTGCCGGCGTCGAAGCCATCTCGAGTGGTGGCTATCTGCCCCAGCGGCTAAGAGCGGACATTCTTGCGCGTTTGGATCGCTTTCTCGAGTCATGACCAAGAACTTCGCTTGTCGAGTCCCTCGGGAGTAGAAAATGAAGGTATCTGCAAGGTCGCGGTATTTGGCACTCCTGCCACCGTGTCTTCTCATCGCGAGTTTCTTGTTGGCCTGGCCAGGGGAAGTTCAAGCTGTGGCCTGCGATCGCGATGCCGAACTTCAATCAGGTGCTCCAGACGCACATGACAGTTCGCCGGTTTCGTTCACCGCATCGGAGGACAAACCGCTCGGCGACCACTATCTCCTGCTGGTAAACACCGCGCTCGCGCCGCTCATGACGCCTGAGAAATTATCCGAATTTGATAAATCACCATACGACGGAATCGCCGTTGCCTTCTGGCATGCCTACGATTCCTCGAAGGTCCCATCAACGCTGGAAATGAGTTCAAAGATTTCCGGCTGGAGGCAGTACACCAAGAAAGACATCTGGCCCTGGATTTACATCAACCGCATACTTGGGGCTGATGATTCGGAAGCGGGTGAGTTTTCGCACTACTCCAGAGAAAGTCCCTATTTTCACAAAATTCAAGGCGCTGATCTCGACGACAAAGCCGGAGCGATGAGCGAATTCCTTCAGTTCTGGAGAAACAATCTTCGTGCGGCCAAGGATTCCCATGCGCCTGGCGTCATCGTGGACCTCGAGTTTTACAACTATCACAAGGAATATGACGTCGCTGTGCTAGCGCAGCAGATCGGTAAATCGCCCCAGGAAACGGTACGGGACTTGCACCAGCTAGGATTCCGCCTTGCTGATATTGCCGCGGAGGAATATCCCCAAGCAGTGCTGTGGTTCTTTTTCACGGGATTTGCCTACCCGGAATTCTCCACCATCGGCGATCAGCGCGGCTATGGCTCTCCTGCCTACATCGCGATGGGAATGCTCGATGAGATTCAGTCAAAGCACTTTCATATAAAAGTGTTGTCGGGCGGGGAGACCACTCTGGGCTACTGCCATGATTCCTTGCAGCAATTTCAGGATGCGATCCAGAAGAGGGCCGTGAAATATGCTCCGCACCTTCAGAAATATCAGGGCGCCTTGGAACTCGCCGGCACGATGACTCTGTGGCGTGATCACGCGGGGCTTAATGGCTGGGCAAAAGGACTGAGCTGCTGGACATCCCCGGTACCAGCCGTGGAAGAACTGCAACCCTACGTGGAGCTTCTCTTGAGATCGTACCGCTACAACTGGATTTACGCGGCGTCGGAGGTCAGCTACTTTCCCTTCCAGCCGGAGAGCGCGGCGCGCTTCAATGCCGTGATCAATAAAGCGAAGTCGCACGCCTCTCAAGCTCCCGCGCCACAGAAAGCGCACTAACGAATTCTTCGTTTGTGAGTTCGCGATCAAATATGCAGCCTGTTGAAACAGTGCGTGTCTCTGTCCGCCTGGACGAACGGTCGCCGCTTCCGCGCGCAGGCATTACCTATGCGGTGCGGGAGCTCGCCCGCCGCGCCGGCATTGCCGCGGACCTCTTCCACGCGTGGCGAATTGAATTCGACGATCCTGGCTTTGTCGATGTGTATGTGTTGCCTGGGACAGACCGCCGGATCCGTTTTGCTCGAGCTACTCCGCAGCTCTGGAAAGAGCTGCATACGGGGAAATTTCGAACTTCGACGGCCACATGGTTGCATGCTCCTGGAGAGTTGTCCGCTCTCATTCCTGATTTCAAGATTCCGTTCTCCTCGGTTGAGCGAGAGAACGTCGGGCCACTTTTCACCCTATCCGGCGCTGACACCATCGAGTGCCCCGTCGATTTGCCTCTCTCGACGCTGCTCTCCCTGTCTCGTTTCGAGGAGACGTTGCCGGGTCCACATGACTCCCACGGGCGTTTTTCCGCCTTTTCCAGCGTAGCCTGGCGCGAAGGATTTCTTCACCGTCCCATCGTGGACGAATACGGTCTGGCGCTGGCACAAGCTCTGTTTTTACTTCTGCCGGGATGGCGGCCTCCCCAGCGTCAACTCCGCGTCAAGCTGGGACACGATGTGGATGAGATCGGCCTGCCCTTCTCTCTGCGCAGCAGCTTCGGACATGCCTTGCGGCGGAATCGTCCCGGGGCGACCATTCGCGACTTGTTCTCCCTCCTCACCGGCATCGATGCCTCCTATCAAATGCTTCTGAGGAAAATCGTCCAGCTTTCCCTCGATTGCGGGCTCGATTCGGCGGTCTATTGGAAAGCCCACCATCGGGGGCCGTACGACAGTGGCTACGATCCAAGCCATCGGCGAATTACTTCGTTGATTCGTTTTTTCCGGGCCCAAGGCGTCGAGATGGGAATTCACCCCAGTTATGAGTCCTTTGATTCCCCCGTGCAACTGCGCTCAGAGGTCGTCGCGCTGCGGTCTTTGTTGGACGAAGAGCGGCTCGGAGGACGCCAGGACTATCTGCGTTGGAGCCCCCAATCGTGGATTCATTGGGATTCTCTCGGCCTTGCCTATGACGCCTCCGTCGGATTTGCAGACCATATCGGCTTTCGCGCGGGTACTTCTTATCCGTACCGGCCCTGGCTGCTCTCCCAATCCCGCGAAGCACAGCTCTTGGAGATTCCCCTTCTGGCCATGGATTCGACTCTTCAGGGTTACATGAAACTCAAACCTGAGCAGGCCCTGGCGAAACTTCGTGAGTGCATTGCGCGCTGCCGAAGCGTGGGCGGCGTCTTCACCCTGGTTTGGCACAACACAAGACTCATGGAAGCGCGATTTGCAGGGATCTATCGAAAACTGCTCGACGATTTGGCCGGAAGCAAGGGATTCGATTGGAGGGGGGTGGGCAATGGAGTCTGTTAGGAGGATGAAGAACTCCTCAGCTTTCGCATTGGTGAGCATTGTGGGCGCACGCCCGCAGTTCATCAAGCTCGCTCCGGTGTGCCGGGCAATTGAAGAGCACAATAATTCAGGATGTTCGCCACGGATTGATCATCACATCATCCACACAGGACAGCACTACGACCGAGAAGTGGCCGAACTGCTGTTTCTGCAGATGGAAATTCCAGAGCCGGACCACAATCTCGCAGTGGGCTCCGGCTCGCATGGCACACAATTAGCCCGAATACTCGCCCGGCTGGAGCCCATCCTCAACTCCTGGATTCCCAACTGGGTTGTCGTTTACGGAGATACCAATTCCACTCTCGCTGGGGCGTTGCTCGCCGCACGCCTGAAAATCCCTCTTGCTCACGTCGAGGCCGGCTGCCGCAGTGAGGACCTGGGAATGCCCGAGGAACAGAATCGCGTCCTTTCTGATCATCTCAGTCAATTGCTCCTGGCCCCTTCGGAGAAGGCGCTGGACAATCTGCATCGTGAAGGAATCGGCATTGAGAACGACCCTCGGCACCGCCGCACGACGCTAGTAGGGGACGTAACGTACGACGCCTTGCTGCAAAACCTTCGATTTGCGGAAGGGGCCACGGAAGAAAACCTCCAACAGTATGGCTTGCGGAGCCGGGAGTATTATCTCCTCACACTGCATCGCGCGGAGAACACGGACAATCCGGAACGCCTGCAATCCATTCTGGAAGCCGCCTCGTCTCTCGATTTTCCGGTGCTCTTCCCGGTGCACCCGCGCACCAAGCACTGCATCACTTCCGCCGGCATATCGATGAACGGCAGGCTTCTTCCCGTTGCGCCATTGGGGTATCTGGAAATGATCGCCCTGGAAAAACAAGCGCGTAAGATCTTGACCGATTCCGGCGGAGTGCAGAAAGAGGCGTTTTATCTCGGAGTCCCGTGCGTCACCCTGCGCGATCAGACAGAGTGGCCGGAGACGGTGGAGCTTGGCGCCAATCGCATCGCAGGAACCGATCGCGACTCCATTCGCGAAGCGGTGCGGTCAAATCACATCTCCGAGTGGCCCAAGGCCGCGCCGTACGGTGATGGCAGGGCGGCAAAGAAAATTGTAAGCGAGTTACTGTGTTCTGCTGCGCACTGAAAGGACTACTTCGCAAACTCGAATGATTCCGAATCCGTGTTCTTCTGAAGTTTCCCAATTCCAATCGCTGCCCCGGCCAGACTGCCAACCCATGAAGCGAGCCATTGCCGTTCACCTGACGTCTGTTCACTCCGCTCTCGACGCCCGCATTTTCCACAGGGAATGCAGGTCTCTCGCGCGGGTAGGTTTCCAAGTGACGATCATTGGCCCGCATCCAGTGGATACTGTCACCGATCACGTCTATATCAAATCCATCAAGCGGGAAAAGTCGCGGCTTGCGAGGATGACGCGTACCGTTTGGCGGGTCTACCGGGAAGCGCGGCGGCAGCATGCCGATATCTACCATTTTCATGACCCCGAATTGATACCGGTGGGACTCCTTCTCCGGGCGGGCGGAAGAAGAGTCATCTATGACATCCATGAAGATCTTCCCAAAGACGTTCTTTCCAAGTTCTACCTGCCGGCGTGGAGCCGAAAAGCAATTGCCTGGATTGCGAAGGAGCTCGAAGGGGCTGCCTGCGGGCATTTTTCAGCACTTGTCACAGTCTCGCCGGCCATAGCGGAGCGCTTCCGCCCGCTCAATCGTGAAACCGTCATCGTCCACAACTACCCCTATCCGGAGGAGGTCACTTCCCCGGAGAACGCTGTGCCATGGGAGAAGCGGAGAAGCTCCGTTGCTTATGCAGGAAATATGACGGCGCTGCGTGCCATTCGTGAAATGGTCTTTGCCATGGCGCACTTGCCCGAAAATCTGCCCGCAACCCTCGAACTGGCAGGGAACGAAGTGTTTGAAGATGTTTCGGTCGAAGAGCTTCACCGGCATCCTGGATGGGCGCGCGTCGTGCATCACGGCCTGCTGGATCGAATCAGCACCTTTCGCCTCCTGAATGAGGTGCGGGCGGGTCTCGTCGTCTATCATCCTGTTCCCAATCATATGGAGGCCATGCCCCAGAAGATTTTTGAATACATGGGGGCAGGCATACCCGTAATCGCCTCGGATTTTCCGTTCTGGCGGCGCATGCTGGGAGGCATCGGCTGTGCCATCTTTGTGGATCCGATGGACCCGCGCGCAATCTCCGGGGCCATCGAATATGTGCTGACGCATCCTGGGGAGGCCGAGGAAATGGGACGTCGCGGTCAGTCTGCCATGCTGGAAAAGTACACTTGGAATACCCAGGCTGAGGAACTCGTGAAACTCTATTCTGCATTGACGGAGCCCCTATGTGCGGCATAGCAGGAGTCGTGGCGCCCGAGGGGTTGTTTCTCCGCTCGGGAATCTGCCGATGGTCATACGAGTACCGCAAATTTCTTTACGGCGACCATCTTTCGGCTGGCCGAGAATGTCCGCATTTCGCGGATTCCCGGGAACCAAACACTGAGACTGAGGGTCACTAGCTATGTCTGTAACCGCTACTGCGGCGGCAAGTGTTTTTCTTCCTTTTCACCGGGCCTTGATTGAGGAAGAGGAGATCAAAGCCGTGGTCGATGTGTTAAGGAGCGGATGGCTGACCACGGGCCCCCGAGTTCGCGAATTCGAGGCCGCCTTCGCCCAGTATACGGGCGCGAGCCATGCCCTCGCTGTCAACTCGTGCACCGCGGCACTTCACCTCGCGCTCGCAGCCATCGGCATCGGCGAGGGTGACGAAGTTATCTTGCCCACCATGACATTCGCTGCCTCAGCTGAAGTTGTACTTTACTTCAGGGCGCGCCCTGTCCTGGTGGACTGCCAAGAGAATTCATTTCATGTGGATCCCGAGAAGATTTCATCGGCAATCAGCCACCGCACTCGGGCGATTCTCCCAGTTCATTACGGTGGAGTACCATGCGACATGGATTCCATCCTCCATCTGGCACGCCGCCATAACCTGAAAGTGGTCGAAGACGCAGCCCACGCGTTGCCTTCGCGCTACAGAGAGAAGATGATTGGCACGATTGGAGACATCACGTGTTTTTCGTTCTATGCAACAAAGACTCTGACCACTGGGGAAGGCGGCATGGCAACCACGGAGAACCCGGACTATGCCGAGCGCATGCGGACTCTCAGCCTCCACGGGATTAGCAAGGATGCCTGGAAGCGCTACACCGCGGAAGGATCCTGGCGCTATGACATTCTGGAGGCTGGTTACAAATACAATCTGACGGATCTTCAGGCTGCGTTAGGCATCGTTCAACTCGCCAAATGCGACGCGATGTGTGCCCAGCGCGCGGCAATCGCCGCAAAGTACAACCACGCGTTGGAATCGCTTGACGTCTTTGAAACTCCCTCGAGCCCGCGAAACATGCAGCACGCTTGGCACCTTTACGTTCTAGAGGTGAATCCTTCAGCCCTCCGGATCAACCGGGACCGTGTAATCGTCGAATTGCATCGCCGCGGGATTGGAACGTCCGTGCATTTCATCCCATTGCATCTTCACACGCTTTACCGGGAACAGTTCGGCTATCGCAGCGGCCAATTTCCAAATGCCGAAGAACGCTTTGCCCGCGCATTATCCCTCCCAATCTATCCAGGCATGCTGCCCGAGGAAGTAGATCGGGTGGTCAGTGCTCTCCTGGAGATTGCCCGCGAATATCGAAGGTAGGAATGTAAAGGGCTTAGTGGAAATGCGTTTTTGTGGAAAGAGAGGCGCGACACGTGTCTTCGTTAGGGCAGCGTTTCCGTCCACAGATTAGCAGGCGCGCTGGGGCAGCAGCCGATTGAGCGCCGTGAGGAAGTATTGATCAAGCAAGAATATCCGAAAATCGTTTTCGTGGGCGCGCATGTGGAGGCGGAATTGCCCCTCGCGCATCTCATCACCATGGGCGAGAACCTTGCGGGCCTCTTTACTTTAGAGCCGCAAGCCTTGTCACGCATGTCGGGCGGTGTTGACTTGTCCCTCATCGCGACAGCCGCCGGAATCCCCGTCAGGAAAGGGGAGAACGTGAATGGGCCCGAATCGGTGGAGTGGATTCGCGCGATTGCGCCGGATCTGATGCTGGTGATTGGGTGGACGCAACTTCTCCAGCCGGAACTCTTGAACGTGCCCCGAATTGCCTGCTTGGGCTTTCACGCCTCCCTGTTGCCCAAGTATCGCGGCCGCGCGCCAGTGAACTGGGCCATCATCAATGGAGAGAAAGAGACCGGCAACACCATGATTGTTCTTGAGCCCGGTGCGGACGAGGGCGACATTGTTGCGCAACGCGTCATTCCGATTGAGGACGACGATGACTGTGGCACCGTCTATCAGAAGGTTTCATTGTCTGAATGCGATATGCTCTCAGACGTCCTTCCATTAATTCGACAAGACGGGATGCCACGCCAGAAGCAGAATTCTCTGGAGGCCACGGTCATGCCCAAGCGCAGGCCTGAAGACGGCTTAATCGACTGGAGCCATCCCTCACGACGCCTTTACAACTGGATCCGTGCTTTGACAACTCCCTATCCAGGTGCTTTCTCGCACTCCAATGGCCGAAGAATTACGATCTGGAGAGCTGCGCTGGGGACCTTGACATCTCCTTCGCCAAACCTCCCCGGCACGGTCCTTCTGGACGTTGACGGATTTCCCATCGTCGCAACGAGGGATGGCTACATAAAACTGATCCGAGTCGCGCGAGAAGGGGAGAAAGCCATTACAGGTATTGAGGCAGGAATGAGCTACCTGAAACCACCGGCACTTCTAGGTGCCGGCAGATTGGAGCAAGTGCGTTGAGGATCCAGGTAATTGCGGCTCATCCCGACGACGAAATTCTGGGGGTTGGCGGCACGATCGCCAAGCACGCGGCGCGGGGTGATTGCGTGCAACTCGTCATTCTCTGCGAGGGCGTAACGATGCGCTACCTGCCTGAGCGCCACTCAGAGGTGCGGCAACAATCCCAGGAAGCCGCAAGAATCCTCGGCGTGCAGGATTTGGTCATCCGCGACCTCCCCGACCAGAGACTGGACACCATGGCGTTGAGCCGGGTCGCGGGCGAAGTGGAGGCATTGGTCCAGTCGTTCCGGCCGGAGACCATCTATACGCAATTTGGGGGAGACATAAACCGAGATCATCGCACTCTCGCCGAGGCGGTTCTCGTGGCGGCGCGACCTTATTCCGCCCCGTTCGTCCGCGAGATCCTCATGTACGAGACGCCTTCTTCAACGGAGTGGGGCGCTCCGCAATTGACGCCGACCTTTCAACCTAATGTGTTTGTGGACATCAGCAACACGCTCGAAACAAAACTGAACGCATTCGCTTGCTACACGGCGGAAATTTGCCTCGAACCCCATCCCCGAAGCCTAGCAGCCCTCCGCGATCGAGCACGATATTGGGGAAGCCTGGTGAATTGCACGGCAGCTGAGCCCTTCACATCCGTGAGATCATTGCGGTGATTCGCAGAGCAGTTGACATTGTTGTCTCTGGAATCGTGCTGATTCTCTTGAGTCCGATTCTCCTGGCTATCGCCATAGCCATTCGGCTGGACTCGTCCGGAGGCGCTATTTATCGCTCTTGGCGGGTGGGCAGAAACGGGCGTCACTTCCGGATGATGAAGTTTCGCTCGATGATTGCGGAGGCAGACCGTGCCGGTCCTGCGATAACCAGTAGTGCGGACGCCAGGATCACACGCATTGGACACTTTCTGCGCGCCACAAAGTTGGATGAGCTGCCGCAATTCTGGAATGTGTTAACGGGCGACATGACCCTGGTCGGTCCTCGCCCTGAGACGCCTGCGATCGTCGACCGCTATACCTCTGAACAAGCGCGCATACTGTCCGCAAAACCTGGTCTAACGGGTCCCGGTGCCATCTCTTGCTCTGTAGATGATTCAATGGCTGTGTTGGGCGGCGAGGAGGCCGAACAATACTACCTCGAGCACGTTTTGGAGCGGAGATTGGCGCTGGATGCGGATTACATCCGTGACCGGAACTTCCTAAATGACATCGCTCTGATCCTCAGGACTTGCCGGTTGATGGTCCATGCTCTCATTCGCAAGTCAGCCTGACCAACATCGCCGACAGAAGGCTTCGGGACGGATCGCAAGTTCTCGCTAAAATTGCTCCAAAAATTTATAGAGCCGAAACACACTCCATGCCCTGGCCTTGTATTCTCGGCATGAACTCGGACTCGGAATTCGCCCTCTGATGCTGAGTGGTGGGGGTCTCTTTGTCTCAGCGACGGTTCCTCGTTTCCATCATTCTTGCTACTCGCAATGAAGCCGCCCACATTCGTCCGTGCATGGTCTCTCTTCTCGCTCAAGAGACTCCTGACTTCGATCTTGAAATCCTCGCCGTGGACGGTCTCTCCGACGACGGCACCCGGGAGTTCCTGGAGCAGACGGCTGCACAAGATCCAAGGGTAAGAGTGCTCCGGAACGATGGAAAACGACAGCCTTGTGCCTTTAATCTTGGCTTGCGCGAGGCAAAAGGCGAATACGTCTGCATCTTTGGTTCTCACACCGTTTACAAGAAGGATTATGTTGCGGTCTGCCTGAAAGAACTTCATTCCAAAGATGCGGTAGGTTGTGGCGGACGTGTACTCACCCAGGCGTCCGTGGATACCTTGCAAGCGCGTCTCGTGGCCGCGGTCCTAGCGCATCCTTTTGGTTCTTCACGCAAGTCTTTTCGAACGCAGGCCGAAGGATTTGCCGACAACGTCAACTACATCGTCATTCGCAAACAACCGTTGATCGACATTGGTGGTTACGACGAAGAACTTACCCGGAATGAGGACAACGACGCCTTTCAGAAACTCCGCGCTAGGGGTTACAAACTGTTTTGCACCTGGAAAACGCAGTGTGTTTACCACCCCAAAGAGACGATTCGCGACCTGCTCCGCTATGCCTTTCGCAACGGATTCTGGAACGTCATCTCTTTCAAGGGGAATGCAGCTTCCATGGGAGCGCAATACTTTGTTCCCTCCCTCTTCGTGTCGGGCCTGCTGAGTGCGTTCTTGGTTGCGGCCGCGGGTGTTTTCATGGCGCAACCCCTTCGAGCACTCATTGTTGTTCCTTTGGCTGTGCTCTTGTTACTCCATCTAAGCTTGGGAACACTCGCCGCTGTGCAGGTTTATCTGCGCGAGAAGTATCTCGGCTTTCTAGGGTTGCCACCGCTCTTTTTGGGTTTTCATTTTGCCTATGGCCTAGGGACTCTCTTTGCCTTTGTGACAGGAGCCAAGTCCGCAACTCGGGCGGCCACCCGTGGGGGAGAGGGCGCTACGGTGCGGCCCCCGTGTGAACCCACAGGAGTCTCGCCGTGCTAGTTCCACCACAGGCAGCTTCTGTCTCGACTGGCTCCGAGCGGCTTTTCTGCCGGCCTGCCCTGGCAGGTCAGCGCAAAGGCAGAGAGGCTATTTTTCAACCCATGAAGACACCTTTTGACCTGTATTCAAGGACGAATCAAGTCATCCTGGACAGTTGCGCCATCTCGCTTTCGTTCACCGCCGCCTATTGCATCCGCTTTGAAGGTTGGCCTGCGGGGGCGGACTTGCGTCAGCTTTTTGTTTGGCTGCCCATACTTCTTGCCGCCCGTCTGCTTGTTCATCTTGTAAGGGGAATTTATCTGCAGGTTTGGAAATTCGTCTCCTTCTCGGATGCGCTGGACATTGCGAAATCCACTGCGATGGTCTCGCTGCCTCTCCTCGGGCTGCGTCTTTTGTATCCGGGTTTTGCCCCGTTCGCTGCATGGATTCGAATTCCTATCAGCATTATCGTTCTTGAGGGGTTGCTCACGCTCACCTTCGCGCTGGGGATTCGCGGACTCCGGCGCATCCTCTACTCCCGCCAACAGCGGACTGCGGCTGTGCTGGGGCTGGGCGAGGCTCCCAAGCGTGTGCTGCTATACGGCGCTGGCCGGGCGGGTATCATGCTCCGGAAAGAGCTTGAAACCAATCGCGCCTATGAGGTGGTGGGTTTTGTGGATGACGATGCTCGCAAAGTGGGCTCAGTCATCAGTGATACGCGTGTCGTTGGCACGGGGGACCGTTTGGCGCAGCACGTCGAGAAATACCACGTTGACGAAGTCATCATCAGCATGGCTACGGCTTCCAGGCTCACGCTTGCCCGGACTCTCTCGAAATGCCGTCATGCCAACGTTCCGGCAAAGATCATTCCGAGTTTGCAGGAATTGCTGACCGGACAAATTCACATCAGCCATCTTCGGGAGACGCGCATCGAAGAAGTGCTCGGGCGGGAAAGTGTGCGGGTTCAGGAGATGGAAGAAGTGGCTGGCTCGACGTACCGCGGCAAGCGTGTGCTCGTCACGGGCGCAGGCGGATCCATCGGGAGTGAATTGGTGAGGCAGGTAAGCGAGTTAGCGCCGTCGGCGATCGCCATCTTGGATAAGGACGAGAACTCTATCTATGAGCTCGAACAAGAGTTGCGTTTGCGGAAGCCCTTGCTCGTCGTGGAACCTCAGATCGCCGACGTGCGCGACCCCGGGCGTTTACGCGCGATCTTCCGCGATTTTCGTCCACAAGCGCTCTTTCACGCGGCCGCGCATAAGCATGTGCCCCTCATGGAGAGCCATCCCTGCGAGGCCGTCCTCAATAATGTCGGCGGCACCAGGAACGTCCTTGATTTAGCCGCCGAATATTGTGCCGAGCGGTTCGTTTTTATCTCTTCGGACAAGGCCGTCAATCCCGCCAATGTCATGGGAGCCACCAAGCGCATAGGAGAATTGCTGGTGCAGGCGTCGTTGGGCCCCAGCAGCGTCCATTTTGCCTGCGTTCGTTTTGGCAACGTGTTGGGAAGCCGGGGCAGCGTCATTCCGCTCTTCCAGAAACAGATTGCGGCCGGCGGACCCGTGACTGTCACCCATCCTGATGCCGTGCGGTATTTCATGACCATTCAGGAGGCCGTGCAGCTTATCCTCTGCGCCGGCAGCCTGGCTCGTCGTGGCGGGATTTATGTTTTGGACATGGGCAATCCGCGGAATATTCTTGATCTTGCCCGCGAGATGATTTTGCTCTCCGGCCTGGAGCCGGAAGAAGACATCAAAACAATAATCACGGGCCTGCGTCCCGGCGAGAAGCTCGCCGAGGATCTGGTGGCGCCATCGGAAAAGCTGCTCCCAACTATCTTCGAAAAGCTGTCTTTGATTGAAGCGTCTCCTTGCGATGAACTGTCCCTTCTCTACGACATCGAAAGACTCGTGCAGACCGCCAGAGACAACGACAGCGGCCAGATCTTTCAAATCCTGCGCACCATGGACCTCGGGTTCTGCACGGAGCTGGCAAGCAACAAGGCCCGGGCTGCGGCGGCTTCGAACTAGCCTACTTGCTGATGTGGTGGTCCCCTTTGCCTTTTGGCAGGTCTCCTTGAGGACTCCGGGTGCTTCAGCCTGCCGAAAGATACGGAAACTCTGTGCTGCGCTCCAAACATCAAGCGTTCCCGCACGAAACACATGGCTGCCTGCGGCGTAACCATCGCCGCTAGAAACACAATTGCCTCCCGAACCTAGCCTGGCATTCTCCCTTTAAGCCTCTCGTCATTTCCCCTTCATCGTAATCACTACGGCACAATTCTAGGCGTGTCACACGATTTTCATTCAGGATTACTGCGTTCTTTATCGGCAGGCAACCTGTGGAGCGCAGGTTCTTTTGAGAATGGGCAGATGTGCGCGGCGCACTCTGAATCCCCGAGAGGAGCTCCGATGAGTATGTCAGTAATCAACAAGTTCTTTTGGATGAGTCAGTCCATCATTCGCAGAGCCTTGATGCCGTTGGTCGTGATGTTAACGTCGTTCGTTCCTGTTATTGCTGCTTCGGTAGTGCTAGTTCCGCCCAACCCTGTTCCCTTGATCTATCCGCTCGTCCGCGCTACGGCTACACCTGGGGGGCCTGCTTTCACCCTCAGCGTTACCGGCGCCGGCTTTGTTTCGGGGTCCACCGTCTTTTGGAACGGGAGCACTCGGCCTACCACATTCGTGAACAGCTCGAAACTCACCGCATCCATTTCGGCAACGGATATTGCCGCTGCTGGCACCGCCACCATTATCGTCTTCAGTCCGGGACCCGGTGGCGGCTTCTCAAATTCGCAGTTTCTCTGGATTACGAGCACGGAGGCCCAGCCCTACTTTGCCAGTAAAGACGTAACTGGCAGTGTCAATCTCACCGCCCATATGGTAGGCGGAGACTTTAACAATGATGGCAAACTGGACCTGGTGGCTGCAGTCGGATCGACCGTATACGTGCTGCCCGGTGTGGGTGACGGCACCTTTAACTCGCCCTTGGCAAGCGCTGGCCCGGCGGGTTCCACGATCACCAGAATCAATGTCGCTGACCTGAACGGTGACGGAAAGCTGGATTTGATCCTGACCGGTTCAAAAAGCTCGACCACCTCGTTTGTGGCCACTCTTCACGGAAATGGCGACGGGACGTTTCAGGCGCCCGTGGAGACCGATTTCAGCGGGGTACATCTGCCTCAGAGTCTGGTCTTTGCTGATTTCAATGGAGACGGCGTGCTCGATCTGGCCTACACCACGGGAACCCTCGTCCAGACGATCCTCGGCAATGGGGATGGAACTTTCCGCATGGGACCCAGCAGCCCACTAAGTCAAATCGGGCTCAACGTTGTTGCCGCGGGTGACTTCAATAATGACGGCAAGCTGGACCTCGTTGTCACCGTGTACGATGCCTTCAGCACGGGGCTTGATTACGTCGTGGTCATGCCTGGCAATGGCGACGGAAGCTTCGGCACCGCTTCTGCCGTATCCGGCTCGGGAACTCTCTATGCCGGTCTGATCACCGCGGCCATCGGAGATTTCAATGGCGATGGCAATCTGGACATTGCGACAGGGATCCAAACCGTTGGCGCCACGCTCCAGGGAATGATCCAGATTTCGCTCGGCAATGGCGATGGGACCTTCCGCTCTACGACCAACGTTCCCAACGTCACTGACGTCACCACGCCGCTCCTGGTGACCGACATTAACGGTGATGGGAACCTTGACTTGGTGACAGGCGGCTTTGTTTTTTTCGGCCAGGGCGACGGCACATTCCCGACTTTCCAAGGCTCGACCGGCAATCCAACCGCTGTCTTCGCGGGAGATTTCAATGGAGATGGCCGGCCGGATGTCCTCAACGAAACTCTGAGCCTCAATGGAACTTCGGTTCTAACCGCGGTGGGGATGTTTCTGTCCATTCCTCCGACTCCGGACTTCAAGGGGATTGTGGCGCCCTTCAATTCCACACTGGTGCCGGGCGGCAGTGTGTCGATCAATGCAACGCTCCAGCCCCTCTATGGATTTACAGGCGACGTCGTCATCAGCGCCACAGATTTGCCTCCCGGAATAACGCCCAGTTACAACCCTGTGCTCGTTCACGGGGGGTCGGGAGGCACGACGATCACGTTGAGTGCGGCACCCACCGTACCCCTCGGCCGATACACGGTGACGCTTAACGGGAACAGCGGAGCCATTACGCATTCGAGCACCATTCCACTTCTCGTGAATGACTCGGTGGGAGACTGGACGGGCTACACCGTACAATCCACCCAAAACGTGGCTCCGGGCGGAACCGCGAGCTATACATTCCCCACCACACCTGTGAACGGGTTCACCGGCAACATCACCCCTACGGTCACCGGGTTGCCGCCGGGAGCAGCGGCGACGTTTAACCCTCCCCTCATTGCGGGAGGTGTAGGGGGAACCACGCTGATAGTGCAAACTTCGAGCACGACGCCGCAGCCACAGGTCTATAACCTCACTGTCACGGGCACCGAAGGCATCCTCGCGCACAGCACGAACGTATTGCTCGGCGTGAGCGCCAGTGGCGGAGACTTCACTGGAGGGGTTACGCCCACCCCGCAGGCCACAGTTGTGGCTGGGGGGAGCGCCACTTATCAACTGACGGCGGTGCCGGTGAACGGCGGGGCCGGTGACCTCGCCCTCAGCGTGAACGGGGTGCCACCGGGAGCGTCGGCGGTGTTCATTCCCACGGCGACAATATCCGCAAGTTCAGGAACCTGCAATCTGACCATCGCAACATCTGCAGGGACGCCACTCGGAAATTACGAGCTGATTATCACGACCACGGGAAGTGGCGTGGTGCACCAGTTGAGCGCAAATCTGCTGGTGATTCACCCGTAAGGTTAGCGACACAACCATGGCTCGCGGCATTGTTTGCGGAAGCGCCGCGCGCCAGAGCAAACTGCGAAGCTCCGGATGTCATTCTGGAAAGAACGCACTCGTGCCGTAAGCTTCAGCTTGCGGCACGAGTCCAGAATTGCCAGGTGAGCCGTTGTTCTACCCCGTTAGCCTGTAACAAAGGAGCTGCCAGCGCAATAAAGCGGGAGCTGTTTCGCAGGTCTTTCCACGGAATCCTCCCGCTGGGCCGCAGCAGCAAGGTGAATTGCGACGTACTGTTTGCCGGCAAAAGAACTGGCGTATCTTCGTGTGCGGCGGTCCGGAGCACGGACCAGAGCACGCCCTTCGCCGGCGGATACTCCCGCTCAAATTACCATCCACTGGGAGAAGTCAAGGCTAAAACGAAAACTTGACGCCCAGTTGGACGGTTCTGGGGCGATGGGCGTTGATAGGATGCAAGAAGGAGTTGCCGGCAAGACATGAGGTATCGCCAGCGGAATAATTGTCTCCGGCATAACAGGTGATGACGTTGTTCCCACTGCTGCCGGGGTTCGAAGGATCGTAGATGCGGAACTGCGTGTGATTGAAGAGGTTGAAGGTTTCGATGCGGAATTGCAGCAACTGGCTTTCCCGCTTGAGCTTCATGTTCTTTGTAAGGGAGAGATCGAAGTTCAGGCGGCTCGGGTTATTGAAGAAATTGCGGCCGGCGTTTCCGTAGGTAAGACCAGTAGGAGCGACAAATTCGTTAAGGTTTCCGAGCAGTGGACCGATAACGCCAGTATTGGCGTTCAGCTGTGACATCGTCAGGGCCGGGGCGTTATGGACGATGTCAGGGTAGGAGTCGGGAAAAGGTCCGCTGGCGACGCCGGCATTGTCGATGCCGGATACGCCGCTGGTGCTGCCGCCGTTAACAATACTGAAAGGCGTTCCGGAGGCGAACAGGGTGATTCCTGAGAGTTCCCAGCCACCAAGGAAAGATTTCTGAAAATCCGTGAGACCAGTGCCTGCGATCTGATTGGTGGGATCCTTGTCGGCCCAGCCGGTAAAATTCTCGATCCATTTGAGAAGAGGTAGCTCGTAGATATAGCTGATGTTGAGGAGGTGGCGCTCGTCGAAGTCCGAACTGGCGCGATTTTGGGCCAGGTCATAAGCATTGGGGAGAATGGCCTCGGTGCGGTCGGAAGAGTCATCAATCGAATGGCTGTACGTGTAGGAGAGACCCAGAGTAAAGGCACCTTTGGTGCGGCGAAGGGTGAACTGCAGCGCGTTATAACTGGAGTTGGCGATGTTCTGAAGGGAGAAGATCTGGCCAACGCCAGGAGCAATGGCATTACCCGATTGAAGCAAGGCATTGGGGAGCGGAATGCTTGGATCCAGTCCAGTGCAGGCTGCCGATAGGCTGTTGTACAGTGTCTGACCCGGATAAATGTTCTGGCCATTGACGGTGTATTGGCCTGATCGTATCCCGAAGCAAATATCCGAGGTCAGGGGCTGACCGGGCAGAAAAGGATTCTGCGAGGCATTGACGGGAACAAGCTGGTTTACCTGAAGCTCAGCCGTGAGGTGCGTGCCCTTGCTTCCGACGTACGCGACGGAGCCAAGCAAGTCCCAAGGCAATTGGCGCTGGACGCTGAAGCTCCATTGCTGGGCGTAGGGCCAGACAGCCTTGGTGGGAATGGAGGTCAGGTTCAAAGGAAAGGCATGACCTCCTTGATTGCAGAAGATGTTGGAGGTGGCGGAAGCGGCGTTGCCGAGGCAACCCCAATCACCCGGGTAGTACTGCGTCATATCGAGGACGCCGCCAACGTTGGAGTTGGCGACACTCCCTTCGAGCGAGCCGGTGTTGGCTTCGTTGCCGGTGCCGTGTTCGAAGAAAATACCGTAGCCAGCTCGGATGGAAGTTTTACCATTGCCAAAAGGATCCCAGGCCACGCCGATGCGAGGCGCGGGATTGGCAAGATGGTTGGTCATGCAACTCGCCGGAACCTGTGCACCACTCGTGTATTTGCCCACACCGCAGCGCACAAGCCCATTCGTAAGGTGGGGATCCAGGCTGTTCAGATTGTTGGGATCAAAGGGAAGAGCAGGAGTAAGGACACCCGTGTAAGGGCCCACAACCAGGAAACCGCTCCGGGGAGCCACGCTGATTTCGGAAGCGAGACCGGAGCTAAACTCCGAAGGGACAAAATTGAACGAGGCGAGATTCTTCTCGTGATAGGTTCCGAACAGGCTGACGCGCAGGCCGAGGTTCAGCGTCAGACGGTGCGTGACCTTCCAATCATCCTGGATGTAAGGCTCGGCGATTCGGTAGTTGTTGTGGTAGACATGCTGGGCGCTGTCCTGCTGATAAGAGAAGATGTTGGGAGTAAGAAAGTCGGCAAAGACGTTTCCCGTGCTGCCGGTGTTGTTCACGTTGGAGAAGCTGGCGAACCCCTGCAAGTCTCCGATATTCGCGCCAACCGGAGGATTGACCTCATTCCGCTGGGCAATGATGAAGAGAACACCGAAGGAGAGGGTGTGTTTCCCGAGAGCAAGAGTGGTGTCGTCGCGCGGGCTGTAGGTGGGATTCGAATGATGCCATGGCATGTAACTGGGATCGATGCTGAAACCTTTTCCACCGTAGGCGGCGTTGGTTCCTCCGAAGACGAGGCCGGGAAGATTGCCGCCAAAGCCGTTGTTGAAGAAATAGCCCAGGCCGCAGGTAACCGTCTGATGGATCTGCCACGTAACATAGTCAGAGCAGGGCGCATTGTTAAGGACGGAGGGACGCTGAAGGTTGCTCGCCGTTAACCCGGGGCCAGGTATGTTCGTGATGGTGATGTGGTCCGTCGTGTAGCTAATCGCCGCATCATTGACGAGATGAGTGCCGATAGTGCTGCTCCAATGTGCAATGGCGCTGGTCCCGGGACCTACAAATTGGTTTTCGACAGTAGGAAAGCTGTTATGGAGGACAGCCCACTGTGGCGTAGTCACAGCGGTGTTCCAGGAGTCGTGAATATAGCGAAAGTAGATTTTTTGTCTTGCGCTGAAATTGTGATCGATCCGTAGAAGATCTTCACGCCAGGTTGTCAGCGGAGAGACGGTGGCGTCATAGCAGGAACCGATGGACGAATTGCAGCCGGAAGTTGCGTTGGGCGCGGGAATCAGACCGGCGTTCAGGATGGCCTCTGAGCGGGGATCGATGGGCACCAGGTTGCCGGGATAGGCTTGCTGGAGCGGCTGTCCGCCAAGGGTGGTCGAGGTTGTGGGTGTACCGGGGCAGTCCGGCGCGTAGGCCACGTGCGAGAAGGCGGCGGCCTGTTTAGTACGCGCGAAGAGTGGCTGGATAAGACTACTTGGGACGGCCGGGCATACGTCGGAGAAATCGCCGAAGACAGTGCTGGGGCCAAAGGCAAAACCGGAGGCAAGTCCGTAGATCAGCGTGGGGTCCAGGCATGCGGCACTCGGGTTCGCCGCAAGATGGCAATTGCGTTCGGCAAGGGTTGGAACACCTTGGTTGTAGGTTACCGGTTCCCGGTCGTGGCGGTATTCCTCAGACCAGAAGAAAAACGTCTTGTCCTTTTTGGTGTTGTAGACGCCGGGGATGTAAAGGGGGCCGCCAATAGTCCCGCCCGGTTCGTACTTCTGGTAGAGCGGAGCGTGTTTGGTTTGATCGAAGAAATTGCGGGCGTTAAACACGTTGTTGCGCAGGAAGAAGTAGGCGTTGCCATGAAAGCTGGCTCCTCCGGACTTCGTCGTAGCCAGAATCGTGCCGGAAGCGCTGCGCCCGTACATCGCGCCGTAGTTGGAGGTTAGAACTTGTAATTCGTCGATGGCGTCGATACTGGGATAGACGATCAGAGTGCTACTGCTGCCATTGAGGCTGGCGTTGAGGATGTCGCCACCATCGACATCGTAAGAATTGTACTCAACCCGGCCCCCGTTCACGCTGTATTTGACGCTGCCTTTAATTCCCACCAAGGCTTCATCTTGGCCAGTCTGGTTGCTTACGCCAGGTGCCAGTGCGATAAGCTGAGTAAAATTGCGGCCATTTAATCCAAGCGTGGTGATTTCCTTGCTGGTTAGCACGCCCGCGATCTGAGAGGACTCCGTCTCAATCTGAGTGACCTTCTGGCCTTCCACGCTCACCGTGCTCGTGACTGTAGCCGGCAGGAGAGTCGCGTCCATGCCCGTGGTCTGACCAGCGCTGACGGAGACGCCGCTGGCCTTGAATTCATTGAAGCCTGGAGCGGCAAAGGTAACCGAATAGGTTCCAGGCTGCAGCGAAACAATGCGAAACTCGCCCTTTTCATCCGTAGCGGCCGTCTGGGAGACGCCAGCGTCATTCGCGACGGTGACCACTGCTCCCACGACTGCCCCACCGGAATTGTCCAGTACGGTTCCGGCGATGATGCCAACCTCTGGATTCTGTGAGTGGGTGGCCGTCGCATAACTGAGAAAAGAAACAAAGACAAGCAACACTAGACCTAGCAGTCTCACAAGACACTCCCAACGGTAAGGTAACCTGCATAGTGGCAGCGCCATTGTTACGTGAAAATGAGATACGAGTTGGAATCACATCAATAAACCGTGAATGAGTCACGGCCTTGCGGTTTTCCACAGCTATAGGTGAGACAACCGGGAAACGCAGGTTATGGAATTTCCGGGAAGCCGTAAAACAACACGGCATTCGCACCCCGGTAACACAAGCGAGGGACGGTGTGGCTAGAATTGCGGGTTTGCCGGGCGCCTCTTATTGACTTAAGAAAGTGGCAGGAATCCGCACGACTACAGGATGCGAACGATTTGAAGAATCCATCCATTATGCAGGTCGCACAGCTGCCGATTCCAGGCAGAAAGACTGCAGTCACGCCGAACGGGGCAGGAGTCGAGAAAGCCAGCCGGGTCCACTTTGTACGCGAGCATGGTCTGAAGCTTGTGCTCATCTCCGCGCTCTTGTTACTTCCATGCTTTTGGCACCGGTGGCTCGTGGCGGGAGACTTTGGCAGCCACCTCTACAACGCGTGGCTAGAACAGCTAATCGAGCGAGGACAAGCGCCGGGTCTTTGGATTGCACCACAATGGAACAATGTTCTCTTTGATTTTCTGTTGAGCGGCTTGGGAAAGCTGATGCCGCTCGGCGTTGCGGGCAAGATTGCGGTTTCGGCCGCCTTGCTTCTTTTCTTCTGGGGTGCATTCACGTTTGTGGCTGTGGTGAATCAGCGCCTTCCATGGTCTATTTCTCCACTCCTTTTGGCGATCACCTATGGCTGGACTTTTCAGGAAGGTCTGTTTAATTACTATCTTTCGCTCGGGCTGGCATTCTGGGGACTGGCATTCTTCTGGAAGCGCAAAGGATGGCAGCGGCTTATCCCGCTTTTGGTTTCACCTTTGATTTTGATGGCGCACCCGATCGGCTTTGCCTGGTTTGTCGGCGGGGCATTGTACATCTGCGCTGTGGAAATCTTTCCCGGGCGCTTTCACTTCTTGCTGGTCCTCGCTTGCGTGGGGATCTTGGTTCTTGCACACCAGTTTCTTGGGCATCACTACCGCGTCGTAGCTCCGGCTCATTCGGTGACGTTCTACAATGGGCTGGACCAGTTGATTTTTACGAATCGCTATTTGATCCCGGTGGGAGCGCTGGTTCTCTTCGGTGCCGTTGCGGTCGGGGGTGATCTTTGGGCGCACCGCCGTGAGGCTGGCTCACGGCGCGCATACCTGGTGCCACTGCAACTTTATTTGATCGTCGAGGCCGGCGTCCTCCTGCTTCCCGATGCCGTCTTTTGGCCGCAATTCGCGGCGCCAACTTCGCTTCTGACGGAGCGCTTCACGCTGATCTCGGCCGTGCTCCTTTGCTGCTTGCTATGCGCCATGCAGCCACGCCGGTGGCACCTGGTCACACTCGCGGCGATTTCGCTCAGCTATTTCTCATTTCTTTACCTGGACACGGCCGCGTTGAACCGGATGGAAGAGGAGGCATGGCGGCTCGTGCATTCAGCTCGCCCCGGCGAACGCATTCTAGCCACCATCGGTTCACCCCTGAAATACCGGTTTTCAACCAAGCACATCGTCGACCAGGCCTGCCTTGGTTACTGCTTCAGTTATGGGAACTACGAAGCGCCTTCCACACAATTTCGGATCCGGGCGGCGCCAGGGAACCGCTTCGTCATGAGCAAGATTGAGGGGGCGGCGGCCATGGAGGCCGGCGAGTATATCGTGCAACCCCAGGATCTCCCTGCTTCGCAAATCTATCAGTGCGGACCCACGTGGCGGGATTTGTGCATCCATGAGCTGCGGGCCGGTGAGAGAAACGACCGCCTTGGAGTTCACCCCGTGCTGGGCATTTATCCCAGACCCCAAGAAAAGTGAAGTTGCGGTTATCCTTCGACTCATGAATGGCGGAGGCCTATGCCCGTTCGGGATGCCCAGATATCACCGTGTATGTGCGGCCAACCAAGGCGTACGACGCAAAAAAATAAAGCGTCCAATACATCGGCAACCGATAACGATTCGCGACTTGAACGAGGTAGTAGACCAGAGGAAACAATAGAGCCACCATCCCGAGAATCCATCCCGCGGCCGGATGATCCCGAACCATTCGAACCGCCCCCCACCCAGCCAGCAAGACCATGGGAAATAAGATGATGACTTTGAGCGGCGGCCACCCGGGCATGAACCAGAAATAGACAAACCGCTCCAGACACAATCGCAAGAATGGCACCGGCCGGGTGGCGATCCAAGAAAGGGCCGTTCGGAGAGCGCGCCGGTTATAGACAAACTCGCCCACTTGATTCATGGAGTCTGCTTCGGACCGGCTCCAGAAGGGATGATTTTTGTAAAAGTAATCGCTTCCTTCGTTTACCTCCAGGAGTGGAGAGGCGCCGTCGTGGTTGGAGAGCTTCAACTCCAGGCCAAAATTTGAGCGCACCAGGAAGAAGTGCCCGAAAATGCGGTAGTTTCGCAGAATCCACGGACTTAGCGTCATACCCATCGCCAGAGCAGCAAGGGTGGCGAACCGCAGGTAGGTGTTCAATCTGCGCGGTTTTGCGCAAATGGAGAATCCTGCAAGGAAGAATCCAGCCAGCACGAGAAGCGTGACCGGAGAAGTTAACAGAAGGAGGCCACAAAGCACGCCATAACCCAAGGCGGGCACAGCCGGCAGACGGCCTTTTTGGAGGAGATGTTGGAGAAGATGAATGAAGGCAATGGACGCGATCACCAGGAGCAGAAACAGCAAGGGAGCTTCCGAAAGGCGCATCTCCACGAAAGCGCTGAAAGGAACGGCGGCCGGAATTAAGCCCGCAAGGGCGCCGACCTCGATGGGGACTGAACAAGTCCTTGCCAGCGCCGGCATGAGGCAATAAGCAGCCGATACAAACAAGATATTCGTCAGGCATGTGGCGAGCCCCGCGGCATTTCCAGTACCAAGCACCCGCACCCAGATGCTTGTCAAAAAGGGATAGACAGGCGCTACATGAGCCGTTGGTCCAGTTGGCTTGGAAAACGGATTGGCGAACTGATTGTGTTCGGCCAGTTGAATCGCAACTCTGCCAATCTCCGTATCTTCCAAAGCGTAATTCGCATGAGTCGCGCAGTAAACGAAGAGCACGGCGGCGCGTGCGGCAAAGGAGATCACGAAAATCAATGCGGCCCAGCGCCACATGGGCCATTTTCGGAGATTGCTGAGATCAAACACGGAAGGAGCATAGCACTCTCAGTTTGCATCGCAAGAGGGCCGGGACTTTTCAACAAGCTTTAGGCACATCTCTTTTCCAGGCTTAATCGGTAACTCTTTTACACGAATTTCATCTGCGCGTGTCCCCAGTTTCATTCTGCCTTCATAGACACTCGCCATACTCGCCCGCAGTTTAGAAGCTTCCGATGGTTGCCGGTCGCTCAAAGTCTGGCGGAAGTTTCAACTTGTACTCATCCGGTGCGTTCATGCCCAGCTCGGTCGCGTAGTTACTGGACGTGATGAACTCCAGAGGATGAGGCCGAACCATGAATGAACGTCGTCCACCCAATTCGGGCAGGTTGCAGGTATGCCTGCGCCGTCCGCGTGTGCCCGAAGTTGTTTGAATCGCGTCCACCCCTTCGTGCAGAGCAGTGCCGTTGCTGCACACCCAAATTTGAACTTCAACGATGATTGCGCAAATGACGAAATTTAAAACTCTGAGGAGAATTATCGATGAAAAATAGCAAGTTGTTCACAGTGCTGGCAAGCTTGGCGATCGCTCTATTGTTCGCCACGGCGAGCTATGCTCAGGCTCCGCAGGTTGTGGGCGTCGGTTCTTCCGCGTTGTTCCCGTCGGTAGCCATCGGGGCGGTCAGCGCCGATCCGATTACTGGCTCTGCTGCTCAGTGTGGCACGTCGTTTTGGTCGGGGGGATCTTCGCTCGCCTATGGTCTCGACAGTCGCAGCGACGGCGGAACGCCCGTTCCGCATGAACCGGGAAGCCTTTGGGTCGCCTGGGGACCCAATGATACGGCCCCGACCACAGTCTGTGCTTATCTTTCCGTGGACTCCGTCGTAGGTCAGCGGCTGTTCCTCGGCCAGTCCGCCACGGGCAATGCCACACTCGTTGTCGCGGCAGGCGCAAAAACCACAGCTGGAGGGAACAAAGTCTCATACGTTCTGGACGTCTGCTCGGCTGGGGCGGTCCCCGCTTCGGCAAACGTGTCCTCGATCACTGAGGCAGGCACCACGGCCACTTTCACCGCCACCGCTCCTCTCGCGACCAATTTCGCGAACGGCGCCTCAGTAACAATCTCCGGCTCAACCGTGGCCGCTTATAACGGCACATTCACAATCGGCAATGTGACGGCTACCACCTTTACCTTTACGACGACTGCCGGCGCTGGTGCCGATGCGGCCGGTGTTGCCAACATTGGCATGGACTGCCCGGGGCTTCCGGTCGCGGTCTATAACCTCATCAACAACGCGCACTTCAACGTGGCCTTCACCGACATCCGCGCCGAAGATGGCCAGTATGCCTACCACCGCGCTGCTTGCACTCTCATCCCGGGCGACGCCACCAAGGCGTGCATGGGCTATGGTCCGGAAGGCCATATTGGAACCGCCATTCTGAGCTCTTATACCAGCGCTTCGGCTCAGGTTGTTGCGTATGCCATCTCCGGAACCGACCCCCTGAGCGGGCTTGCGATCCCTGCATTCACCACGATACCGGTTGGCGGAGAACCCGTCGTGGTTTTCGTCAACACCTCCAATGCTGCCGCAGGCCACCTGGGCAACGCAGCCTTCACTGACGTGCCCGTCCAAGTGCTATCCAACTACTACAGCGGTTATGCAGGCGGGACGGCGGATATGAACCCCAGCGTTTTGCCGAACAACGCACTGATCCACATCGTCGAGCGCGAACCCGTTTCCGGCACTTACAACACCTTCGAATTTGGTGCCATTCGCACCGCCGCCGATAACCGAGTGAGGTCTCAGGAACTCGGGAATACCCCAACAGCACCGTGCTTTGTTCCTCCGGCTGCTCCCGTCGCCTGCGGCAACCCGCTGTGGCTTGCTGGGGCAGACACGGCCACCCGCGCCCGCGCTATCGGTACCGGCGAGATGGTTACCGACGTCAGCGCCGGCAATGCTGCAATCAACCCCGTGGACAGCCTGGGCTACGCTTTCTTCAGCCTCGGCACCTTCGGCGGCAAGGCCAACATCAAGTACCTCACCGTGGGCGGGCTTGACCCAATCTACGCCAATGGCACGAACCCGGCGGGAGCTTTCCCGAATTGCTCGGGATACTTCAATGTGGCTCCGGTGACGTTTGCGTGTGGCGCGCCGGGCCTTCCGACGTTTAACAACGTGATCGCAGGCAACTACCGTCCCTGGTCCGTTCTCCGGGCTGTGACGTTCGTGCCATCACCAGCAGCAGTCGCATCCTTAATCCTGGCGGCGCAGGATCAGGCCGCCCCGACTTCCACGCCACACATTGGCGACTTCGTGCCCTCCCGCTACTGCGCCAACGCAGGGTGTGGTTCATTTGTTGATGGACTTCCGGTATTCAAGTCACACTACGGCATCAGCGGATTCACTCCGGACAACGGAATCATTTCCGGGACTGAATCCGGTGGTGATATGGCCGGTCAAACCTTCACGGATCAAGCCGAGAAGGACTACGACAACTTCGTCGGCGGCGGAGCCATACTCTACAACTACTTCCAGTAGATTTTGGCTAAGTGCCAAATGGACTGGGCAGGCGGCTGAGGGTTGCCGCCTGCCTTTTCCGCGCTACTCACGAGAAGTGAAAAACAGTCGCAAAGAGGATGCTTGATGGTCAAGACCAGGATGGATTTTTGCACGAGCTTCTGGAGTGTTCTGCTTGTTGTGCTATTGGCGGCGCTGAGCGCGGCTGCTGGGCAGCAGCCTCCGCCATCCGGCGGGGCGGCGTCCAGCCAGGCGAGCAAGCCAGGTACGACGGAGCAGTCAGGATTCCATGAGGATTGGGGGTCCATTTCACTCGCAAGCAGCAACTTGATTCCCGATGTACCCGTCTTGGGAGAAAGAGACGATGTCCCAGGCACTACGTTCATTCGCGAGCGATTTCAGCTTTTTTGGCGGCCATTTGATCCGCTCGATCTCTACGTCGTTCTTCCAAGGAACGTTAAGAAGCCCCCGGTCGTCCTTTTCTTGTACAGCTTCCCGGAGGGCACCCAGCGGTTTAAGGATGACCACTGGTGTACCGGCGTTACGAGCGGCGGCTATGCCGCCGTGGGGTTTGTCTCCGCGCTCACGGGAGATCGCCTGGAATATCGCAATCCAACGCAGTCCTTCATCAGCGAGTTGCAAGAGGCTCTTGCCACTTCCACTCACGATGTGCAGATGATCCTAAACTATCTGGCTTTGCGTGGGGACCTGGACATGGATCACGTAGGGATGTATGGGCAGGGATCGGGAGGCACCATTGCCATCCTCGCTTCCGCCGCCGACCCGCGCATCAAGGCGTTGGACGTCAACACGCCTTGGGGAGACTGGCCCGAGTGGGCCACCAAGGCAGCCATCGTGCCGAAGAATGACCGCGCGAAGTACCTCTCCCCTGAGTTCCTTCAAAAAGTGGCGCCGCTTGACCCGCTTAAATGGTTTCCGGAGGTAAAGGCACGATATGTCCGCATCCAGGATGTCAGGGAAGATCGCAATATGCCCCCGGCAAGTCAGGAGCGGATGGAGGCTGCCACGCCAGCTATCACCGAGATCAATCAGTTTGGCGATCATCGGGCGCTCATGCCCACGGCCGCGGGAGGGCGAATCTTCGATTGGCTGAAAGCGCAGCTTAAACCCGATGCGAAGCCGCAATTGGCCGCTGACAAGTCGCAGCGCGTGCACTTTTATCCGGCGACGCCCCTCCCTCCAGGGGTGCCGGGCGACAGTAAGCCCTAAGTGAAGGGCACGGAAAGGACGAGTCTGGATCTCAAGGAAAAGGCGAGGGACCACCGGCAGGACCGCCTGTGACCTCTCGAGTGGAATCCTCATACAGGAGAAGAACCAGGACTTAGGGTGTGCGGGGAATTCGGTCACGGTATTTTTGTCTCTCTGTATCCTGCCCGTAACACACACCGCATAAATTCAACAGTTTCCACTTGGGGTTTACAGAGCCCAACCCTCGGATCATCTCGATCGGAGCTCGGAGCGTTATGCGGCGTTTATTGTCAGCGTTGTTCACGTTGGTTTTCTGCGTATTGTCGGCGGGATGTGGTACCGTCAGTCTCTCCACGCCAGGCATTCAGGTTGCTGTCACGGACAGCTTCAGCACCATCCAGGTGGGGGCAATCCCGGTCACTCTGCAGGCTGAGGTCAAATTTGACTCCGGCAAGCAAGGTGTGAAATGGTCGCTGAGTCTGGCGAACACACCTTGCTCTCCGGCTTGCGGGAAATTGACCTCTTCGCCAGCTCCGAGCCTCACCGCGGTGTATACGCCGCCGTCCACGACTCCCATCAACCGGACAGCCACAATTATCGCAAGCGCCGTAGATGACCCTACTCAGACGTTCACGTTCAACTTTACGATTGAGCCGCCGATCGCGGTCTCCATCACCAATAAGTTTGCGGCCATCGTTGCCAGCACCCAGCCCATCACCGTGAATGCGCAGGTCTCGAACGACAATTCCAGTGCGGGCGTGACCTGGAGCCTGACGGCGGGAGGGGCGAATTGCTCTCCGGCTTGCGGCACGCTGACGCCGAGCACTGCCCCCAGCTTAAGCGCGACCTATGCACCGCCGGCATTAGTGCCTGCAGGATCCAACGCTTCGCCCACGATCACCGCGACTTCGGTTACCAACACGGCCGCAAACGATAGTTTCAATTTCTCGATCGCGTCCGCCACTACGCTCGTAAATGGGAATTACGCGTTTCTCTTGCGCGGGTACGACGACACAGGTTCACCCATGGCCATGGCGGGAAGTGTCACTGCGGACGGAAATGGAAATATCACCGGGGGAGAATTGGACATCGACAATGGCGGGGGCATCACCCACGTTCCTTCGCCGGCCACTGGAAACTACACCGTGGATCTGTCCTTTCAGGGAATACCCCACGGCACGTTCACGATCACTAGCTTCACGTTTCCCGCAAGCCCGAATCACATGTCGTTTAAGTTTGTGCTCTCCTCCGACGGCAAGACAGGGAGAATCGTTGAACTGGATGGAATCGGCTACCTCAACGCCGGTACCATTCAACTGCAGGACTCTTCTGCCATCTCTGCGGCCAACCCCTCTGGCAATTACGCGTTTGGGCTGGACTCGGACGCGCCGGTGGGCGCGCGCACGGTCGCTGCCGGGCAATTGATTCTTGGAGCAGACGGAGTCACCGGGGGTCTCCTCGACGAGAGCAGGGCCGGCGATCCTACGCCGAGGTACTCCAGTGTCCCGCTCGCGGCAGCGGCTGCTTCGAAACCGGACTCCTCTGGCCGCGGTACACTCACGCTTGCCGTGGCCGGAACACCGGCGGTGCCCGCATCGTCCAGGCAATATGCCTACTACATTGTGAATTCGGGGCAGCTCAATCTGATTGAAATTGCGGCTGACTCGCTGTTTGGCACCGTGCAGGCCGGCGTGGCTAGAATCCAAAACCCGCTCACCGCCAGCAGCGTGAACACGAAAAGCGTCCTGCAAATGACTGGAATGGATGCCGTCCCTGGCACGCAGAATGGCATCGGGCCCGACGTGATCATCGGCGTGCTGACTGTTACGGCCGGGAACGCACCAGGAGTTAGTGTAGTCGACCTATTCTTCGACTCGAACGACCTGGGAAACATTGAGACGAGTCATGATTCGGGGAATGGTGTTATTCAGTTTGATCCCAATTCCGGCAGGGGTGTCATCTCAATTTCCGGAGGCTTCGAGAGCGGATTCGTGGATTCCGCGGTCTTTTATCTGTTCGACGCTGGCGCGGGCTTTATCATCGACACGGACCCTTCCACCCCCACTGGGACCCCGCCGGCTAGTGCGATGACGAACATCGCGTTTTCCGGCACCTTGATCCCACAAAAAGGCCCGTTCAACAACCAGAGCATTTCCGGCAACACGCTCTACTGGTCGGGGGCGACTGCCATCGCGAACGAGGTACCGAACGTCGCAGCGGCTTTTAGCTTCAATACCAGCTCTCTCACCTACAGTGCCGCCGGCGATCTGACGTCCCTTGAGACGCAATTAGGGAATTTCCCGAACTTCTCGATTACCGGAAGTTATTCGGTCGTCGACGGTGCGCACGGTCACGGGACCATGCTGCTGCCCCAGCAGTTCTTTGGTGATTTCAGCGGAACCCAGTATTATCCTGCCGCATTTTATCTGATCGATTCCAACAGGTTTGTGCTGATTGGCAGACAGAGCGGAATCTACTCGGGGGTTTCCTTCTTCGACCCACAATAGCCGGAAAGAGAAAAGTACACCCCGGTTGCTGCGTGGCATTTTTGCGCTAAAGAGGATTGTTTGACGGCAAACGGTATATAGCGATTGCGCTGCGAAGAATGGCTCAATCGTCCCAGCGGCTGAAAACGGCGCAAGAATTCACGTCGCCGAATCCAAAGCTCGTTTTCAGCGCCAGCCGGAATTTTGCAGAAAGGGAAGTCTGCGGCACGCGGGGAGCCAGCTCCGCAATCTCCGGATGAAAATCCTCGCAATTGACCGACGCATGGATGAACCCGTGTGCGAGTTGCAAGACTGCGGCGACAGACTCCATCGAGCCGCTGGCCCCCAGTCCGTGTCCGATCAGGGACTTCGTTGCATTCACCCAGGGCATCTCGGCAAGTGTTCTCCCTAGCGCTGCCGAAAGGCAGCGAATCTCCTTGGTATCAGCGCCCGTTCCCGTCAGATGTCCGTTGACGTAGTCAATCTCCGTGGGCCGGGTCTTCGCGACTTCCAATGCTTGCTGCACGCAGCGCTGAATCCCCTCGGGATTGGAAGCTGTGGTACTGCCTCCGTTTCTCTGCCCGCCGCTATTGGAGTACCCTCCCAGCACTTCCGCGTAGTTCCGAGCCTTGCGGGCCTTCGCCGATGCTAGATTTTCCAGCAGCAAGATCCCTGCTCCGCCAGATGGCACCAAGCCGCCGGCGGTCGCGCTGAGTGGACGCGCAGCTTTTTCGGGCGCCTCATTCGATTTGCGCATGGTTACGCGCATGGCGTCCAGGCACGCCCAGGTATGAATCGAAGAAGGTTCGGAGCTGCCCGCAAGAACGCGATCCATCCTTCCTTCACGGATCATCCAATACGCGTTGATAATGGCTTCCGTGCCGCTGCTGCACGCGCTGCTGTTGGTGGTCACCGGCCCGCCCAATCCCAACAGGCCGCCAACGCACGCGCTCATGCAACTCACCATCACTCGTTCGGCTGCGCTGCTGCCAAGGCGGCGCACCCGCCGCGCTGCCACCTCTGGGGCGACAAATTCGCCGATGGTGTCTATGCCGCCCCCGCTTGTTCCGATAATGGCCGCGGTTTGCCAGTCGGTGTCTGAATCGCGTTTGGGAAGTTGCAGTCCGGCGTCGCGCCAGCAGTCTACCGCCGCGATCAAGGCATACTTCATGGAAGAATTGGAATTGCGAAGGAGTTCCGGATCCCAGAACGCGTCAGCCATCCGGTCTGAAATATCCGGCACACCGGCCACCTGGCACCCAAAATCCAGATCTTTCATTTGCGGCTGGTGGGAAATGCCAGATTTTCCATTACACAATGCGTGGCGATAGGCTGCCACGCCGACGGCGTTGGGGGCGACAATTCCCATTCCTGTGATTACAACCCTATTCACAGTCATTCACCGTCCGATGTGGACCGGGCCAGGTAATCCATCGCTTTGCTCGCGTTGGTTGACAAGGCAACTTGCAGGACTCAGGCGGCGACGGTTTTCTCGCAAATAAAATCAATGGCATCGCCAACGCGCTCAAATCGATCCATGTCCGTCTCTGCGTCAATGCGAATCTTGAATTTGTCCTCGGTCTCCAGAATGATGTCCACAAATCTTGTGCTATTTACTTTGAGATCGTCGACGAGCAAGCTCGAATCCTGGATGGATTCCGGTTGTTCGACACGGACATACGGCTTGATCAATTCGATGAAGCTCTTGCGTACCTGATCGCGGTTCATGCGAAACTCCTCTTGGGACTCGTGTTTCGTTCCTAATCCAACTGCCATCCGGTTTGGCGGAGCGCTCGGCTGCAAGCTGCCCTGAACCCTAAAAGCTGAGTTTGTAGATACTTACAGGCCAAATACGTCCACGAGCCGGAACCTGGGCCACCCGAATAAATGCAGCCGCGTAAGCTTACGTTGCCGGTGTTAATTCCGGATGACATTGGGATAAACAGTTGATAGCGCAGGGACGCTCCCTCGTGGACTGCCACCGCCCTAACTTAGTCCGAGGGCTGAGGCTGCTTGCAGATTCGCATCCCGCCCCAGCTCAATCCGGATCCAACGATCGCCATATTGATAGCGCACGAGTCCAAAGAATCCCAGTGTTGAGAAAGAACAGAAGGAGCGCTGGCCGCGCCGCAGTTTCCGAAGTGCACTACGTTCGACAAATGGTTTCTCTCTGGGATGTTCAGCCGCCGGCACACGGTCTCCAGCATTCGAAGATTCGCCTGATGCCCGACGAAAAACTCTTCTCCGGCCCCGGTTTCCTGGCTCTTGGAGCGCATCTCTTCAAAGAGATCGCACGTTTTGCGGATCGCAAACATCTGCACGCTGTTGCCGTCCTGGACGACGTGCCCGCCCGACCGGATCGTGATGTAATGCTGACCGGAAGGATCGGAATAAAAGCTGCTCTTGGATATTTTCGCCGGCGACGGAATGCGCGGTGAAACAACAGCCGCCGCAGCCGAGTCGCCGAACAATACCGCCGTCCGCCGATCGGAATAGTCCGTCACCCGTGTGACGGTTTCGACATCCACCAATAGTATGTAATCGGGGAGCGACTCCGGGCGCATCTGGTTCAACCAGTGCACTTGCGCGACAAACGTAGCGCAAGCCGATTTCACGTCAAACGCCACCGCGTCGATTCCCAGCGCACTGGCCACACGGTTACCCTCGGCCGGAATTTGCAGTTCCGGACACGATCCTCCCCCAACCACCATGCGGATGGCTCCGGGCGCTAGACCTGCTCGTTGCAGCGCATGCTCCGCGGCACGCTTCCCCATTTCCATGGTCGTCGTTGTCGCACCTTCCGCAGCCGCGCGCGTATCCAGGTTTCTGGTTCGCCGGATATAGTCCAACGAAAGAGTTGTCCTGCGTTCGCGAATTCCCACGCGTTCTTCGATCCAGGCTAAATCGATGCCAATGTCCAGCGAACTGAGAAACTCGTTGTCAATCACGGTTTCCGGATGAAAATGTCCTACACCATGCAGGTAGAGCACACTGCCTCCCAAGGTGGAACTTCCATGGTTCTGCGATTCATCTGCTGTGGCTGGGAACTCTCACCGGATGGCCACGCAATCACGGCGCTGGCGAATGCACCATGATGTGACAGACTGATGCCGATTTCGCCGGAACCTCGTTCTCTGCGTCTGACGGTAGGCACTTTTCTCACAAATTCGAGTTCTGCATCTTCCAAGCCGCACATCAGAAGCAGCCGTCTGGCCAGGAACCTGACAGCGTCAGATTCACTTCTCGCTCCAGCGCGAGGGGGGAAGCCCCGCTCGATGTTTTGGACCGTCCAACAGACAACCTGGCTATCGTTGAGTGTCGCGATGGCGTGTACCCATTGGCCGGTGCCAAAGATGGCTACCCTTGCCTCTATTCCTTCATATGTGACTCTCGCTTCTGGAGTGGAATCGAGCGGTGTCCCAGTTTCAGAACGTATGGCGAACTGCCGGGGCACAAAACAGCGGCGCGACAATTGCTTCGAGAACAGTTTATATGCGGCTTCCTTTGACGCCCAGACGATAGCGAGGCTCCGGCAGGGGTCCGCGGAATCCCGAACCGTTTGTGATTCCGCCGGAGTGCACACCTGCTCGAGATACCGGAGGTGGTGGTAAGCAGGCGCATCGAGATAATTGAGATCAAAAATATCGTTTCCGACCACGGACCACCTTTTGACTCTTCTCAAGAAATGGGAGATACCCCAAAATCGTCACGCTGGGTGAGCCGACGGAAGGCTATGCCGCTTCTGCGCGGGCGCATATTAATGGCCTCTTAATAGTTGATGAACAGAGCCGGTGGCGCCCAGCGAGTCTCCCGGGGCACTCAAGGGTCAAAACTGAACATCGCGTCGGTGAGCTTCCACCTATCCGCCGCGAGAAACTCTCTTTCCTGTGAAGAGAGCAACAGAGTCCGTACTCGCGGGGCGCAAAGAAAACCAAACCTGCGCAGGCGGCGAACCAAGTTCATCGCCGTCTTGTCGTCACCATAGACGGCCCACCGGACTCCTAGGGCATTCTCCTTATCTGCCATTTGAACCAGGTTGGCGATCAGCGAAAAAGTCGGCTGGTCGGAACCCAAGTGCCACTGGCAGATTCGCACATACCGGTCTGGCGATCCTTTTTTCGCAATAACGTATTCTTTCTCTTGGCCGCTTGGACCTGAGGATAGCCGCGCGTATTGAGCTTCTGGATATCTCCAGCGCAAAGAATCCCCATCTTCAAAGAACGAGAGCAAGGAATCGAACTTCGGCAGGGAACTTCCATTCTTGGCGGCCAGGGGAAGTCCCATGAAACGTGAAGTGAAAAGCAAGGCGACCGACCAACAGGCCACCTGAAACTGGCCAATGATGCAAAGCATCGCCCTTTGCCAAGAGGAAAGATTCGGTGTCTCCCGCGCCGCCCTCCAAGGCCGCAAAATGAGCAGACACTCCCGCAGGGGAAAATCGGCCGGGTAGCATCCTACACTGGGCCCCAACCGGTGAAGCGAGGGGAATGTGGAAATCACAAACGGACCCCAGCCTTGTGCGGCGCAGTGCCGGAACAGGCGATCGATCAGAATCAGGTTTCTGGGCCGTGCCATCTTCTCTATCCCGCGAATTTGTGAGCTTTGGAATTGCTCTCGGATGAACGTGTATTCCGACAGAGCGGGTACGATTTGTCTGCCATCGCAATTCCCCTGGAAAGGTATCAGGCACGTGTGGCCCACAATCTCTTTCGCCTCAGTTTCAAGAATGGCATGCCACGCGGGCCCTGCGGGGCTGTTCTGTATCCAGTGCATGAACTCATTAATCGGGATTCGCGACGAAGTAAGCTGATTGTATTGGGAAAGAATCGCTTCGTTCTCCCAAGGCTCCAGCGGACTTCGGACAATGCGCAGGTCAAGCATCAAGGCGAACCCCTGGCAGGAGCCCGGCATTCTGGTAGCGGCTGAGGGACTGTGCCAGAAACTGTTCCGCGCTCATCCATTTCTCCGCGTTCTGGGCCTGCCTCTTGGCGCAGTTCCAGAAGACGCGATTCACTTCTACCGTCACTGGAAGCGGCTCCATGGGGTTGTGCCACAGCACAGAGATTCCGCCCCAAGCCCATTTTCTGCTTTCACTTAGTATTTCATCCGCCAATTCCTGCGGATTCTCGTTCAGCGACCGCCAAGTCTCCTCCAGACACACATCCATCAACACCAGGGGGATTTCCAGGAACTCGCGAGCTTTCTCGTTTTTGAAGTCGTACGGCGGAAACGCGAAGCTCGCGCCGTTGCGGAAACCGACCGCCTCCGAGAATCCCAGCGTCGAATCAAAGAGCAGCCCCGCTTCTTCAATCGCATCGAAGAGTTTCTGGTGGCGGTCGAAACGCAGCCAGTGTTGCCGGCTTCCCAGGGGTTTCCTGCCGACCGCCTTTGCCAGAATCTGCGTCTCCCGCACCAGCGTCCCGTCATTGACGATGCTGCCATAGGAACCATGCAAACTAACCGGGAATCCCTTTTTCATGGCCGCATCCAGATAAGGCAACAAGTCATCAAGATCGTAATTCGGATCTCTCCGGTGACCGCCCCGCGGCACCACGAACAGCGTCGATTGGAACTCGCGGTTTTCAAGGGATTCGAGCATCGCGGGCAGGTAGTCGCCCACACGCCGGCCCTTGACCAGCTCCCCAATTAGTCTTGCGCTCGAGGAAAAATAGGACCAACTCCGGTAGAGCAGGCAGGCGATCGCGAGGTTTTTGATCAAGCGCTTCAGCGTCGAGAGTTGGCTGACGTGGTAGAAATCGATGTCGTGGGAGCTAACCACGATGTGCGCGGCGCCGGGAATGGGGGAGGGTGCTTTGGGAAGCGCTTGCGCCGTGTTGCCGTTGCGGAAAGAACTCTCCATCCACGCCATCAGCAGAGTGGCATAAGGCTTTCTAGGCGAAATCTTATACTGCTCGAAGATCATCCCCGAAAATGGGATGCGTCCAACCGAATCTCTCTCCCGGATGTGCATTTCTGTGCTTGAGGAGATCCACTCGAAGATTTCTCCCAGCCAGTCTGGGCTTTCTGCGGCCTCATCAATCCCGTAGAACAAGTAATGATCTTGGTCGGCATACCGGTGCTTCACCGGCGTTGGCGGCGGAGCCCCTGCTGGTCTCTGGCGGTAGCGCGCGGGAACAAAAAAGCTCTGAGAACTTCGTTCCTGCGGTGCCACCTGTCCGTAGACAAAGCAAAACTCGGCCTGGACGGCGTTCCCATCCACGACGCGGTAACCGTAGATGGCGGCAAAGACCCGGAAGGCGTAAGAAATTCTGGCGCGAACTGGATCCGGCACTTCGCCGGCGAACTTGAGACATATGGCAGAAGGATACTTCATGATCGAATCACAAGAATGGTAATGAAACTGAGTTCCTGGCCGTTGAATTCCGAATCTTCATTGGCCTGAAACTGGACTGGCCGGTGCACTGTGAACTCAATCTCTTTCAAGCAAGGCCCCGGCGGGCTCTGTTTTCTGTATTTCTATATATGAGCGGTGTTAATGCCACATGACGCCAAAGTGAAGGGAAGATTGGAGTGTGCCAATACCTGTTTGTTTCCACCAGGCGGAAGCTAACGCTGCGGCTCGCCCAGATGAGTGACCTGCTTCCCGCCCCAGGCTAATAATCCTTGCGTTTGCCAAACAGCCACACGATGCTCGCTACAGCGCGAAGATTATTTACCCCCTGGACCGTGTAATTTGGCCCGAACATCGCCGTGTGCAAGTAGTCCACTCCCAACTGGAATTTGGTCCGGGGTGAATACCGGTACTGCACTCCTCCGCCTCCCGCTCCGGCAACGCGGTTGGTAAACCCGACCAAATACGTGCCCTCGCCGTGCGGCACCGCGCCGCCAACGCGCGCGCCCCCCAATAGCACGTGCATATAGACGGTGATCCGCTTGTGTTGCATCGGGTAAACCACCGGCCCCGCCATATAGGACAGCACATCGGCATGGCGTCCCGATTGGAACACATCCGCTGCCCGCGCGTAGCTGGCGTCCAGCGTCACCCCGAAACGCGGATGAAAATCAGCCGTGACATTCACATCCGCTCCATGGAGATTTAGCCGGCCGCTCTCCGGCACACCCAGATTCAGGTAGCAATAGCCCACGCTGCCCTCGATCAGTGGCGCCTTGCCAGCCGTTCGGGGAAGCTGCCCCCATGCCGTCAGCGTGCATAGCGACAATGCCAGCACGAGTTTCCGTGCAAATCTGCGGCAACCTCGGGTTGCCTCTTGCGCTACCAGCAAGCCGTTCACGAAAATCAAAACTCCCTCTTGATTCAAGAATCGGCGGAGCGAAATCGTTTCTGGGCTACTTCCATTGTCTGGTCGATGCTTTTCTTGTTCTGGAAGGAGAAGAGAATGCCGCGCGGCGCTTCCTTCCCTCGGCCTCACATCGTTGCGTTAGAAATCCAGGGGCGTTACCAAATAACACGAGCCGTCGGCACGGGAGAGGGACCCTTTGAAGCTAATGGCTGGAGTTAAATGGCAGGTGAGCAGCTTGTGAATGGTCTGTTACGCCTGCAATCGGTGGATTCGGGATTCCGCCACTTATTTCTCGAGATGCTTATCGAGGAACGCCTTCACCTTTGCGAGTGCGAGCTTGCCTTCCGGGGCTTCCGCGACGTACGGCTGGAAGACGTGGATCATTCCCTCGTAGACATCGAGCTTGGCGGAACCCCCCGCAGCCTCGATCACCTGGAAGAGCCGGACCGAATCGCTCAGCAGGGTCTCGCGGGTGCCGACCTGGATGAGCGCGGGAGGGAAGCCCTTGGTGAAGTCCGCGTAAACTGGCGAAACATAGGGGTTCTTCCAATCCCTGGGATCCGCGTAGGCCAGCATGGCGGTCTTTACATGAAGCTCGTAGATAAAGGACGGCTCGGCGTCACGCAGAGTGTAGCGGGTGTCGGCGGTGTTCGCGAAATCGACGCAGGGCGACCACATCACCACGGCGGAAGGCATCCCAATCCCGAGGTCGCGCATTTTCAAAGTGACACAGGCGGCCAGGTTGCCGCCCGAGGAATCGCCCATGATCGCGATCTTGCTCAGCGGATAACCCTCCTTCCCGAGTTCTTTCATGACTGCGATGATCTCGTCGGTCACTTGAGGCCATTTCGCCTTCGGGGGGCGCGTGTAGGTTACCGAAACCACTCGCAGGCCCGTGCGAAAAGCGACCAGCCCAGAGCGCTCGACTGACGATTGCGCCGTGAACAGCGCCCAGGTCCCGCCGTGGATGTACACCACCACCTGCCCGTTGTCCTTCCAGTCCTGGGGCTGGATATCGACCACTTCGATGCCGCCCATCGTTTTTGGCGCAACCGTGATTTGATATTCTTTTGCGGCCTGCTCTGACCTCTGCTTGCCGATCGCTTCGAAGCCGGCCTGTACTTTTTCCCAGCCGGCGACGTCATCGGGCGCGGGCCTCGGGCGCAGGGTCGCAGGATCTCCCAGCACCCTCGACAGGATCCCTTGCGCCTCCCTTGAAATGGTGTCGGGCACATAGGCCCATGCCTCAACGGAATGGTTGGCTTCTCGCCCGCCCGCGGCAGCCACAGCCGTGTTCGGGGCAGTGGGAGGGGGATAGGATTGAGTGGCGTGGCCGGCTGCGGCTGAACATCCGGATACTCCTACACCCGCAGCGGGCCCAGCCACTCGAATGCTCTTTCCGCCGAGTAGAGTTCCAGACATGTCGATCCCTTCCGTTTCATAGCACGCAATTGGAGCTATGGGCTGTTGCCCAAGTCAAGATTTTATTCCATGAGAAGTGGGAGAGTATGAATGCCTGATGAACGCCAACCGGAAACTGCCGTCATAACGACGCCGGCCTCGCATGTTTCAACGGTGGTCAGCGACGACGCAGTGGGCCGTCGAGGAAAGTGGCAGTCAAGATTTTAACAGTGAGCGGACTCTGCAGGGAGGGAAGTTGCGCTATTGTTCTGGGTAGAGGCGCAAACTCTGGGTCATGCGGCGCGGCGGAAAAATTATCCGACAATTCATGGTGCGTTCGAGCCTGCTACTTCTAGCGATGGTAGGCAGTGCTTATGCCGGAGTGTCTGCGGAGCGACGCGAGCCGGTAGGCTGCCAGGTTGAGCTGACGCAGAAAACGCAAGTGACGCTGGGCGGGGAGGGGGAGTTTGACGTGAGGATAGAGCCCCAAGGTGTGGCCTGCGAGGTCACGCTGCAGTTGCAGACGCTGGTGGGGACGGGTGCGGCGGAGTTTGAAGACGGCGCGGCGCGAAGGATCATGACCGGATCAGGGACGGTGAGCGTGCGCGGCGTGATCGCAAGCGATGTACCGGGTGGGGTGACGTTGACGGCCATTTCGCCAAACCTTGCGGTGCCGTGGCCGACGGCTTTTTTCGATGTGGTGGCACCGGCGCCAACGCCGCGCATCTTCTTCCGCGGGCGGGACATCACGGGAGAAACGGTGCAAGTGGTAGTGGGACAGCAGATGTTGCTGAGCGTGACGCTGCACCCGAGTCTGGAGATTCGCAGCCAAACCTGGAAGATTGAAGACACTGGCGAGTATGTGGGCGGATTTGTGCACACGCCGCTGCACGGCGGGCCGCAACCCGTGGTGCTGGCGGGGCCGACGGCGCTGTTTTACTGGGTAACGCGCGGGGAGGGCCGCAAGGTAACGTACACGGTGACGCTGGCGAATGGGGAGACGGCCATGGCGGGCGCAACGTTTGATGTAAGCGGGCCGGGTTACGCACGGATCGAGAGCGATCCCCTGAAAGTGATCCTGGGGCCGGGAAATGCGGGGAAGACGGTGTACATGGGATTTGCAGGGACGGGCATCAGCTTCGATGCATCCTATTTGCTGGAGCCGGGGCTGCTGCGGAATTACACCTGGGTGCAACTTATTAGTAGCGACCAGATCGTTGTGAAATCCGCGGAGGGGGCGCTGCGGTGCGTGCCGAAATCGCAGCCGGCGGCAGAGTTCGGCGCGGGATTGGACAGCAGCTATCCCTATGACACGCACAACCCGACGCGCGATAGCCCGCCGATACAGTTGACAGAAGACACCGACGAGATCACAAGGTCCCTGCGGGCGAAGATGTATCTGCTATGGAGCTCGGGACTTTCTAATTCGATTGCAGTGCCCCTAGGATATGTGGCGTGGCACTTTTCGGGGCATGCGATAAGAAAAGAAGGGAACCAGTGGGAGCTGAAATCGGGAAGCGGCGGGCCGGATGATCCGGAGCGAGTGTTCCGGGCGACGCGGAGTTACCCGTTGTGGGAGAGTCTGGTACCGTATACGGGAGTGCTGACATGCGAGTGACAAAACACGTGGTGGCAGTGGTGGCGTTGGCGGGGGCGCTGCTGGGAATGGCGCAGGCCGCGGGGGAACCCCTGGCGCTGAAGATTACTGCGCCGGAGGGCGTCATCACGGAATCGAGCGTGGGGTTGGAAGTGACGATGATGAATACGTCGTCGAGAAACATCACCCTGGTGAAGAGCAATCCCGGATGCGATTTCAGCGCGGACGTGCGTGATGCCGAGGGGAGAAGCGTGGGATTGACGGCGGCGGGAATCGAACTGACGCGGTGCAAGCAGCGGCTCCTGCTGGGGAGATGGATTGAAGTGACGTTGAAGCCAGGGGAATCCACGGAGGAGTCGTATCCGGTGGAACTGTACTACGAGTTGCAGAGGCCGGGGGCGTATGCGATGCGGCTGAGCCGAGAGGTGCCGCAGTCGGCGGGAGGCGGCGTGGCGAAGTCGAATGAAGTGACGATGATACTAGCGAAGTAGGGCAGGCGCTTCTCCGAGTACAGTGTGAGGGCGACTCTCGTCGTACTGCAGCCGCCACGCTTCGATATTGCGTTGGCGCGCCATCCGTGCCGCTTGGTTGATACTCTCTAGCCGACGCGTTCAATGCTTGAGTTGGAGCATAGCGGCACGCTGAAGACATTGGCGGAAAACAAGGGAACAGTGGGGGAACGCTAACAGTTACCCTGTGCTCCTTACGCTTCCTTTGTGCTCCGCGGGACTTCCGCTAAGTCCCTGGAATGCCGTGTGTGGTTACATTCGACTTCCACACGCCTCCGCCAAATATTAACTCGTGAACGGTGACGAAGTGTCGTCGTCGGAGATTTGATGAACCCGACATCGAGTACCGGTTCTAGCTTATCGAAGCTGCGCGCTCCGCCTTATAAGCGATCTGTTGTACAGGCAGCTAGGGCTGCGAAGCCGACCGCCTTGGGCGATTAGACATCAACTTCGAAAAAACGAACTCTTGAAGGACGCCGGCGAGCGACGTTTCACCCATTCTAATCAGCGCCGACGAGACCACGAACCCGGATCCACGGTGGTCGTTCGCGGGAAGGTAGAGAGCTTGCATTCCTGCGCCAGCAAAACTTCCGATGACATTCGAGTAATTCGGTTGCCAATGTTTATTGTCCCCTTTGCACATCACCGAACTCGCTAGCGCATAGAGAATCCTCGATTTCTTACTACCGGTTCCCTTGTAGAAGTACCGTGGATCCTGTTTGAGAAGCGAAGGCATTACCGCGCCACCAATAAACGTGGAAGTGAAAACATTGGCGTAACTTGCGCCATAGCGCTTCGCGTATCCTTCCGCTCCCTGTCCGTACGCTCCCCAACGATCTGCTGCCTGGTCAATCCCAGCCATAACCCCAACCCCAGTAAGCGTGATCGGGTCGCTAGCCGATTTCCAGGCTAGCTCGAACTTATGTTTCGCCCTGAGAGGAGCGGCATCACGGTCGTAGGTGAGATAGAAATTCGGTACGACTCCGAACACGCGCTGCTTTTCTTCTTCCTTGATCTGCACATCTGCCAACTCTTCCGGCGTGAGCCGAACGACCACCTCGGTGACCTGTGTGGGGATGATCAACATGATCAGCGGCGTGACGAAAGCCTCCCCAGATTGCAAAGTCCCCGAGAACTCTAGCGACGCGAGACCCTCGGATGAAATGGTGAGCTGGAAGGGGCCTGAAGCGACACTGGTAAACGCGAACAGCCCATCCCCGTTCGAAGTTGCCTCGATCTCCGATGATTCGCCTTCACGTTTGAGCTTCACTACGGCGCCGGCAATCTCGGTTCCGGACTGATCAACAACTTTGCCGCTGATGCTTCCCGTTTGTTGCTGAGTGGATTGCGACCCACCGGTGGAAGCCTGTGTGGCCTGAGAGTCAGCTAGTGCACTCGCCGCTCTTTGGTCTATCGGAGCCTGTTGAGACCAGCCGGGAAAGCTGCAAAGCAGCACTGCCAGGCTTAGCCAAAAGGACTTTCCGAGGACAAGAATCGAGCTCTTTCTTCCAGAATCCATGGTCATACCTTTCTCTTAACTCCTGTTTCTATGTCGGTCGTCTGATTGAATACTCTTGCCTCATCCTCGGACGCACCGCGCATCAGTGATCCGAAAAACAACGCTGTCGCAGAGGAGATTTGCGGCTTCACGTTTCCAGCCGCCGCCTTTATTACGCCAACTCCCAGATCGCGTTCCTCTTGCATACTGCAGCAGAAAGCAACCGCTGTTTGAGTTCCTGCCAACTCGTGAAACCGTATTGTCGCGCGACGACATAGCGGGCATCGGCGAGTCGCGGTTGAAAATTCCCCGCTAGAGGGTCGTGGGACGAGTATCGTTGCAGTGCCCGAGGATCCATCCGTTGCAAGTCATGCAGTAGTTTCCTAGCTTCCTTTTGGAGCGCGTTGAGGTTGCGGGCAGTTTTTAAGGCACGAGTCATGCCACTTCTCCTTCTTCAGCACGAAGTCCGCGACCGTCAACGCTGCGGGGCCCGCACTTCAAGACCTCATTGACCATTTGGGTCCACACGAACTTAATCACCCACGCATCGTTGTAGTAGTACGCCAGGTTGTGATTGAGAGTGGAGAAGCAGTGGCGCTGGCATTTTTTCTTCATGTCAACCAGTTGCGCTGGATCGAATTTTGGTTGCTGGATGTTCCCCCAGTCAAAAGGAGACGAATACATCGGGAAGCAGGGGGCCACGGTGCCATCCGTGCGGACAATGACATTGTTCTGCCCCGCGCGACAGTTCCAGTCTGCGAAATGAATTTCTCTGGCAGCGTCCTGAACGATGCCCGGGGTGGGCCCAAGCTGAATTAATCCGGTTCCATTTGCGTTGTGTCCGTCCCCATTCCAGCCAAGAGTCTTCAGGTCGGCCCCACCCCCGGCCATGCGGAGAAAAGCCTTCATCTCTTGCAGCCGCGGCACGGAATTCACCATGTGGTATCCGGCCTTGTTCTTCTCAATGAGCCAATCGATCAACTCGTCGGTCTGCCGCCAGTCTTCCGGCCGGATGTAGGTGGGATTGTCAAGCAGGTGCTTGAAATGGTCATCCTGTTTCAGCATAGGGGTTTCATTGATGTGGTAGTCGGTGGCGATGCGATTAGCGTGGGCGTACTCCGTCAAGCGTTTGACGTCCTCGATGTTGTTACGGCAGATGTTGATATTGAGGAACACCAGGTATCCATACACATGTTGCTTCCGGAGAAGGTGCGCCAAGTGAGATTCGACCGGGACCAAAGCCTTGGGCAGCCCGGGCTTCTCGTCCCAAGCATCTACAGCCAGATTGAACACCGCTGCGCCGGCATCGCCCAGCCGATCGGCAACTTCGGGTCTGAGAAGCCTTCCATTGGTGGCGATATAAATCCAAAAACCTTTTTTTGCGGCATAGTCAACGACCTTGTGGGCGAATTGCGGACGCAGCAGTGTCTCCCCTCCCATGAGAGCTAACACCCGGCAACCACGGTCGTGCAGCCAGTCGATTGTCTGTCGCGCGGTGTCCTCGGTCATTCCCTTCACCTTGTTGTTGAAAGCCCAGCAGTACCAACAATCGAGGTTGCACTTATACTCGACGAACAGATACGCGATCATGGGGTGGAAATCGCCTGGGAGAATGCGGGACCGAATGTAAGGAAACAGCCAGCCTCGCATGGCGCGATAGACCTGCGACATCGTCCAGTCGCGCTTTTCTGGAGGCGTCTCCGGGCCTGGGTCCGACAGTTTTTGCGGATACTGGGGAAACACGGGCTCTGGGAGCGTCAGGCCCTTTGCTTTCGGCGGTTGCGGACCACTGGACGGCGAAGCCATCAACTGCTCATGAACATCAAGATCGATACGGAATTTTGGAACCGTAGCCATAGTCCCCTCCAAGACAGAACGCCAACATTTGAGCAAGCAGAGCGCAAATTCTCTGAATCCGTTATGCCTGCCAGGCAACTGCTCACAGTCACCGCTGCTCTACAGCTGTGTTGAAGCATTCCCACGACCAAATCTCTGTGGCTCCAACTACCTTTCTTATAAGCACATAAAGAGCGTCCGCATTTCGGAGCTCTGCCCGTATTGCGGCACTGCCCTCAAAAGGGCATTGCCGAAATTCGCGAACATTGGCAAGTCCAACAGGGATTGCACCTTTAGCGGCACCCTACATTGGCCAACGATCTGCACTCTCTTGAGTTAAGGGTTGCTCGATGTTTGAGGGGACCTTCGAGGTGCTGAATGAAGAAAGCAAAATCCAAGGATGAGTTCTGGTTAGTTTTGGGAACGCTCAATGTGCTCGCCGCGATCTATCCAACGAGCCTTTACCTGCGGGCTGATAGCACCGAAGATCAGATTATCGCCCTGGCCGTACTGTTTGGGCTTGGGTTGCTGCTGGCAATCGTCGACACAGTCAGCATTGTCGTTGCACATTCACAATGATGACAATGAGGCCCGTGAATCAGTATCGCTCGCATGAGGGGGCAGCTGCCTTGCAGATGCCGGCTGTATGTGCTGGGGCTCTGCAATACGGGTATCCCGCTTGTTCTTTTCTTTTGAGTCCCGCGTTGACATCATTTCCTCACGATAGGATTTCAAGAAGTAGTCGATGGTCTCCACGCGAAGCTTGATCGATGCGGCCGGTTTGTTCTCGTCCAAATCCTTAAAACAGAAATACGGAGTCCCGGATTGCTGGATAATGCGCTCGACAACGGAATACACCGGCGCGTCGTGACCACATTTGAAGCTGGAAAATTCAACCGCAACTAGATTGGGGTGACGGGCGGTGAACTTCGCCGCCCAGACTTTCATATTGCTGCTCGCTGCGGTTGCGGTCTTCCACACATCCGAAATATCCAGGGGGTGGGTGATGATCCCAGCGCGTACCTCCTGCCCAAACAAGCGGTCGAGCAGATCTTCATCAAGAGGCAACGTATTCTGTGAAAACACCGGATAGCCGAGCTTTTGGAATTCTTCCAGAATGCCGTGATTTAGGCCCGGATCATGGTGATAGGGCCGGCCCAGCATGACCACACCCAAACGGTCCTCGCGTTCTAGCATGTCCAGAACGACCCGCGCCCGCCGGCGAATTTCGCCCTCATAGGCTTGCCAGGCTTGGTAGCCGGCTTCGACCGCCCGCTGGTTTTCTTCCCGAGATAATCCCAAGACTGGTCCCCAGCACTCGAACATCTGTTTCGCGAACAGTTTCACGTCGGAGAGATTCACCAACGGATGCAAATAACGAATGTTGTTTTCCGCGAAAATATCGATTTCCTTCGTGTAGGCGGCCTCGACTGTTTCCGGTGTCACGGCCGCCGTCGGGCAGGCATTACAGGCGCGGGCGTAAACCAGCGGCGAACAAAGCACGTCGAACATGGGAAGAAAAATACAATCGAGCCCTTTTCGCACATGCTTTGCGAAAATCAAGTTGTGAAAGTGAGCGATCGCAATCTTGGACGGGAAGCACGGGTCAATCGAGCCCCGGCTCGAACCATTGCGATACATCTCATTTGTCGTGTAGTCGGAGTACACGATGTTCTCCGGCAGCACACCGAGACTTTCGAGATAGGCGCTGAAGAGAGGAGCATACAAATACATATTCAAAATACGGGGAATGCCGACCCGCACGTTCGAACGGTTCTTCATCAATGCCATACGATCCCTTACCGAGCTTCTCCAGCTGGGGCGTGGGATGGCATCACAAACAAGGGCAGGTTTACGCGATTTCCACACTTCACGGGCGGCCAGATCCACAAGATTTGGGTTTGCGGCGCGCACTGAATCCAAGCCAGCCTTGATTTCGTGCAGACTCATAAGATCCTGCACGGCGCCTTTTTCGCACGTGGCGATGATCACACGCCGCTTTGCGGACTTGAGACGAACCTGTGGCTCGGGATCCTCCACTCCGTCCCGGTGAGGTTCCATGTTGATATCGAGGAAAGTTCGCGTGCAGTTGTTTCTGCAGAAATGACAGCGTGTTTCTTCATTTCGGGTAGCCTGATAACGGATATTGCGCACGGCATCCAATCCGATGAACGTGGTCTGATGTCCCTGCTCGTAGAGCCGTTTG